>VAOX01005059.1_pt1 | contig 29614 bp, 29 predicted proteins | sample 3393891 | NCBI WGS metagenome assembly VAOX01 (sample SAMN08290429, study PRJNA428436) | hydrothermal vent metagenome | isolation source: Deep-sea hydrothermal vent chimney | place: Indian Ocean: Southwest Indian Ridge | depth 2822 m m
GCTTATGCTGCGCAATTAAATAATATCGATATCGCTGCAATTATTACTTATGAACGTAATGCCTGGGGCAATAACACTGGCGACCTTGTTCAACCATCAGACATTAAGGCTGCACGCTAACGCGTGGCTCGGAGGATTATAAAATGAGTACAGCAACAACGACACACGACGATCATCACGACCACGGTGCACCTGCGGGTTTAAGCCGTTGGTTATTTACGACCAATCATAAAGATATAGGTACACTGTATCTTTGGTTTTCATTCATTATGTTATTAACCGGTGGTGCAATGGCCATGGTGATACGTGCGGAATTAATGTTCCCAGGTATGCAGGTGGTGAATCCAAACTTCTTTAATATGATGACCACCATGCACGGTTTAATTATGGTGTTTGGCGCAATCATGCCCGCCACTGTGGGCTTGGCTAACTGGTTAATCCCAATGATGATTGGTGCACCGGATATGGCATTGCCACGAATGAATAACTGGAGTTTCTGGTTATTGCCATTTGCAGCAATTATGTTAGTGGGTCCAATGTTCATGGGCGGCGATTTTCTTGCTGGGCAGGGTCCTGCGTTTGGTTGGACGTTCTATGAACCGTTATCAGGTCAATATGACAAACTTGCATTCTTTATATTTGCAGTTCATATTCTGGGGTTCTCGTCCATCATGGGCTCAATTAATATTATCGCCACAATTTTGAATATGCGCGCTCCTGGCATGACGTTAATGAAAATGCCCATGTTTTGTTGGACTTGGCTAATTACGGCATTCTTATTAATTGCGGTAATGCCAGTACTGGCAGGTGCCGTGACCATGATGTTAACGGATAAATACTTCGGTACCAGCTTCTTTGATGCGGCCGGTGGTGGCGATCCAGTGATGTTCCAACACGTATTCTGGTTCTTCGGACATCCTGAAGTGTATATTATGATTTTGCCCTCATTTGGTATTGTTTCTCAAATCATTCCAACCTTCGCACGTAAACCATTATTTGGTTATGCATCAATGGTGTATGCCACAGCCGCGATTGCATTCTTATCATTCATCGTATGGGCGCATCACATGTTCACCGTGGGAATGCCGGTAGCGGGTGAGTTATACTTTATGTATGCAACCGTTATGATTGCAGTTCCAACCGCTGTTAAAGTATTTAACTGGACGGCTACCATGTGGAAAGGCTCAATGACATTTGAAACACCAATGTTATGGTCAATTGCATTTGTATTCTTATTTACCATCGGTGGCTTTACCGGACTGATGTTGGGTGTTGCGCCAGTGGATTTCCAATACCATGATACTTATTTCGTCGTGGCGCATTTCCATTACGTGCTAGTGACTGGCGCACTGTTCGGAATAATTGCAGCAGTCTACTACTGGATGCCTAAATGGTGTGGTCATTACATCGATGAAAAATGGGGTAAAACACATTTCTGGTTATCCGTTGTTTCTGTGAATGTGTTGTTCTTCCCGCAGCATTTCTTAGGACTGGCCGGTATGCCACGTCGTATTCCAGACTATGCATTACAGTTCGCTGACTGGAACTTCTGGTCATCAATTGGTGGCTTTGGGTTTGGACTGTCACAAGTATTGTTTTTATTCATTATCATCAAAACAATTCGAGGTGGCAAAAAAGCAACGGATCAAGTGTGGGAAGGAGCTGAAGGTTTAGAATGGACTATAGCGTCACCAGCGCCATACCATACTTTTGTTACACCACCGGTAATTAAATAATTAATGACAACATCGCCCCATCAGTATTGATGGGGCATTAAAAAAGATTATAAATTATGACAACTGAAAATAAAAAACGCTCTAAAAATATAATGATCATAGTTTTGGCTTTAATTTCATTAAGCTTCTACTTAGGATTCATTTACATGGTGAATGGTCGATAATGCAAGAAAAACAGCATAACAAAACAGTTGGGGTACTCGGCTTAGTCGTTATCGGAATGTTTGGTTTTGGTTTTGCAATGATACCGTTGTACAACGTCATCTGTGATGCATTTGGATTAAACGGTAAGTTTACAGAAATTGAATCGGGTGATTACGATATTGTTGCCGCGAATAAAAAAGTAGCAGAAATTGTAAAAGAGATTGACACCAGTCGAGATATTAAAATTGAATTTTTAGGTTCTGTTAACAAAAACTTACCATGGGATTTTTATCCACTAAAGAAGCAAGTGATATTACATCCCGGTGAAATTGGTGAAGTGAAATTTTATGTCAAGAATCGCAGTAAAGAAGATATAACCGGGCAAGCGGTACCGAGTTTGGTTCCAGGTCTAGCCGTAAAATATTTTACCAAAATGGAATGCTTTTGTTTTACGCAGCAAACATTAAAGGCCGGTGAAGAAGTTGAAATGTTATTGAAGTTTGTTGTTAATCCAAAACTTCCAAAGCGTTATACAACATTAAGTTTGGCCTATACCTTTTTTGATACCAATGTTAATGGTAAAAAAGTTGGACCAAGCCAGTCCAAAAATAGGGATTTGGAACCAACATCAGAAATAATTGCAAGAACAAATTTTAATAAATAAGTAAAAAAATAATAGTAAAACCTACGTCAATAAAGTAGCAAAAATAAGAGAGGCAGCAAATGTCACAAGCACAAGGTAGTTATTATCTTCCATCACCAAGTCACTGGCCGTTAACCGGATCAGTTGCATTATTTTTTATGTTGGGTGGTTTCGCAAACGCACTCACATCGGCCAATCCAGAGACTGGAGAATTAGGTTCGTTTATTCCAATGTATATTGGTTTAGCAATCTTAATATTCATGTTGTTCGGTTGGTTTGGAACCGTCATTAAAGAAAGTGAAGCCGGGAAATATAACGCACAGGTTGATGTGTCTTTTCGAATGGGTATGATGTGGTTTATTTTTTCAGAAGTCATGTTCTTTGCCGCATTCTTTGGCGCTTTGTTTTATGCGCGTAATTTCTCGGTGCCATGGTTAGCCGGTGCGGGTAATAATGTAATAACACACATGGATCTTTGGAGTAATTTTAAAGACGTGTGGCCATTATTAGAATCACCACGACACACCAACCCTGAGACTTTATTAAACGGTATCCGAGAATTTTCGAAACCAAAAGCCATTATTGATCCTTGGCATATTCCTGCGATTAATACTTTAATATTGTTAACTTCGGGTGTGACCGTTACCTTTGCGCATTGGGCATTAAAGAAAGCACAACGACCACAACTCATATTTTGGTTATTTGCAACTGTTGCTCTAGGTTTTATTTTCGTGTATTTACAAATCGATGAATACGGTGAAGCCTATGAACTTGGTCTAAAAATGACCAGCGGTATATACGGTTCTACATTTTTCATGTTAACGGGATTTCACGGTTTTCACGTGACGATGGGCGCGGTGATATTGTGCGTCATTATGTTCCGCTCAATGAAGGGACACTTTACCGAAAAAAACCATTTCGCTTTTGAAGCCGCAGCATGGTATTGGCATTTTGTTGATGTGGTGTGGTTAGGTTTGTTTATCTTCGTTTATATATTATAGGTTTATATTTATTGAGGTGATTGACGGATAACGAATCTGATCATGATATAACGCGAAAAGCGTCGCTTGTTAAAGTGACGCTTTTTGTACATACGAAATTTAATTAAAATGAAATAAGTCTAAAGGATTTTAACTCGGCGTTCCATTTGGAGTAATAATGCCGGTAGCAATACCAATGAGCATTATTAAAAACAAACCAATTGATAACGCAATTCGCATTGATAAAAATTTTACAGTACGTTTAGACTGTCCTTTATCTTTGACCATGGAGTATAACGCACCACCCAAACTAGCAAGGATAAGAGCCAGCATTACAAGAATAATATATTTCATGTTTATCTACTTTGGTTATTAATATAGTGTAATAAGTATAACGTAGCACTGCAGTAAGTGGTATATTTGATTAAAACACGTGAGTGATATACGCGAATTATTAGAGCAAAAATAAATAGCAATAAGTAATATTGAATCCCGTACGAACGAGTGAAGTATCGCAAACTCATTAGCACCGGGGGATTCTTTGAATACAATAGATAAGATATAGAAAGGTGTCTAACGGTGCAACGTACATTTAAACCAACATTAATACCAACAGTAGTAACATTAATGGTATTACCCATATTAATTTCCTTAGGATTTTGGCAGTTGGATCGCGCCGAACAAAAAAAAGTGATATTGGATGCAGTAACTGAAAAAATGAATTCAGAGTCGCTGGTTAAAATACCGAGTAGCGATAATATTGAGAGAGCCAAGTATCGACATATAAAGTTACAAGGACAGTTTGATAGTCAGCATTTAATTTATATCGATAATAAAGTTGTTTTTGGAAAAGTGGGTTATTTTGTCTTGAGTCCTTTTTTGGTTAATGATAGTAGCAAAACTGTTTTAGTCAATTTAGGATGGGTAGCTATGGGAGCATCACGACAAAACTTACCCGTTGTTACAGTACCAAGTGGTAATGTCTCGATTGCTGGACGGATTAAAACCAATATTGATAATGTCTTCTCGTTAAGTGATAAAAGTTTTGATTCCGAAAGTTGGCCCTTAGTTGTTCAATGGGCATCACCACAACAACTGTCGACTTTACTCAATGTAAAGGTTCAACCGTTATTAATTTTATTGGATAAAGCCAACGGTAATGTTACCGTAATCGAAAAACAATTTAAACGCGAATGGAAATTTATTTCATCATCGCCAGATACGCATACTAGCTATGCCATGCAATGGTTCAGTCTAGCTTTTGTACTCGTCATTATTTTTATTAGTGTCAATACTAAAAAAATAAATACGTAATAACGAATATTATTAAAAAATAAATATAGGTGTCATGTGAATCAACCAGTATCTAATAAAGAACGCAATCAAAATCGAACTAAACTTATAATATTAATAGCAATGTTTTTTGGTTCGGTGCTAATAGCATGGGTATTAATTAATAATGCCGACACCTGGCGTCCATGGAGTACTAAAAATAATGGCGATCTAATTACACCAGCGAGACCAGTAACCGAATTAACGATGCAAACCATAGAAGGCTCACCATTTACGTTAAAAGACATGGTTGGTAAATGGGTTATGGTTTACATTGGTCAACCGGAGTGTGATAAGCCCTGTAAGATTAATTTGTATAATATCCGTCAAACTCGTTTAGGACAAAAGGGTGAACACGATCGAATAGAACGACTGTATATTATGGTTGGCGATGAAGTTCCTACGGCACTAAAAACCACCTTAAATGATTACAACGGCATGAAAATAGTCCGGGTTGATAATGCAACCTTGCCTAAATTATTAAGTAGTTTTAAAACTAATAATGGCATTCCCGCAAACACTGCAAACCGTGTTTATTTAGTTGATCCTATCGGGAACTTTATGATGAAGTATGAACAAGGTTTTGATCCAAGAGGATTAGCAAAAGATCTCGAATTATTATTAAAAGTATCTTTAGTAGGTTAGCACCGGTTTGTACCGTAGGTCGTCAATATGAAAAGTCGGTTATTCATTAATTTAAATTTATTTGCTGTCATTTTGGCATTGGTGGTTATCGTACTCGGTGCTTACACACGGTTATCGGATGCTGGCCTGGGTTGTCCTGATTGGCCAGTTTGTTATGGTCATATTGGTGTCCCTGAACATGCAACTGATGTTGCCAGGGCGAATCAAGCTTATCCAGAGCGACCTGTTGAAGCAGCTAAAGCTTGGAAAGAAATGATCCACCGCTATTTTGCTTCTACTTTAGGTTTAGTGATTGTGATCCTGGCGATTATTGCACTAAAACGCAGAAAAGAATCGACACAGCCTGTGACTATTCCAGTGTTATTAGTCGCACTGGTAATATTCCAAGGGTTACTGGGGATGTGGACTGTAACTCTATTATTAAAGCCCATTATCGTAATGGGACATTTGTTGGGTGGCATGAGTATTATCAGTTTATTGGTTTGGCAGTTATTGCGTTACAGTGGCGTGATGACAACCACGCTTAATTCTGAACATGCAACCAAGCCTTTAAAGCGTTTGGCATTAGTCGCTTTAGTTGTTGTTGTGCTTCAAATAAGCTTAGGGGGATGGACCAGTGCGAATTATGCAGCCTTGAGTTGTCCAGATTTTCCAACCTGTCAGGGTCAATGGTTGCCTGATTTAAACTTTAGTGAAGCCTTTGTGCCATGGCAAGCGTTAACTGAAGGTCGTACGGATTATGAGGGCGGGGTACTGAATAATGATGCCAATGTTACCATTCATGTGATGCATCGACTGGGTGCCGTAATAACACTTTTGGTGGTTGGTTTTTTCGTGTTTAAGTTACTGACGACCAAAATAGAACCCATAACAAAACGGATAGGCCTACTACTATTACTGGTATTAGTTATGCAGATAACGCTTGGAATATCCAATGTGGTGTTATCACTTCCGTTATTTGTTGCCGTAGCGCATAATGCTATTGGCGCAATACTATTGTTAAGTATGGTGTTAAGCAATCATGCACTACGCCCAAACTCGTTTAATAAAGTAATATAAAAACTAAAAATAAAACGAGTATAAACAATTAATTTAATTATCTATTTTACCTTAGAATAATATGCAGCAAATGAGAGAGCATTAGGAGAATTTAAATGTCAGCGACCACCACGATGATTAAAATAAACAGTTTAACTGAACAGTTAAATGATTATTACGAGCTTTGTAAACCACGAGTAGTCATGTTGATTGTGTTTACCGCTATCATCGGAATGTTTCTAGCAACGCCGGGCATGGTGCCATTTGATGTATTAATCTTTGGTAGCTTTGGTATCGGTTTTGCTGCAGCATCGGCCGCCGCAATTAACCAGCTAGTTGATCGAAAAGTTGACGCAATAATGAAACGCACTAGCGACCGACCATTGCCAACGGGTAGCATGACAAATACTCAAGCCCTGGTATTTGCTATTGGTCTTGGTTTATTTGCAATGTTACTTCTTATCGTGTTTGTTAACTTATTAACGGCGGCACTGACCTTTGCCTCTTTAATTGGATATGCAGTGGTTTATACCATGTTTCTAAAACGTGCAACGCCACAAAATATCGTGATTGGCGGTGCCGCAGGTGCAGCACCGCCAGTACTAGGTTGGGTTGCTGTGACCGGAACTATTGATCCAAATAGTTTATTATTATTTTTGATTATATTCGCCTGGACACCACCGCATTTTTGGGCGCTCGCAATACACCGTCGTGACGAATATGCAAAAGTTGATATTCCAATGTTACCCGTGACACACGGCATAAAATTCACCCGACTACACGTATTGCTGTATACCATTTTGTTATTACTCGTTTCGGTATTGCCATTTCTATCGGGCATGAGCGGTATGTTCTATTTAATATCTGCCGTAATTCTAGGACTAATATTTTTAGGTTATGCGATTAAACTACACGCCGGTAAAGACGGTAAAATCGCAATGCAAACATTTGGTTTTTCTATTATTTATTTGATGCTGATTTTTTCAGCTTTATTAATCGACCATTATAGCGTTTATATAATGAAACTCTTTAACTAACGCCATTGTTAAAGTATAGTCATGTTAGTCATCGATGACCTTTTATGGGTTAGAGACTGAGGTACTCCCACAAAAACGTGATCGAAAATAAGCTAGGGTAACTTTACATGGACAGTATTACTCACATTCCATTAAGTAAATTTATTTGGTTGTTTTCTGCTGCTAAGCTCTATGGGATTAGTGTTCTTCCTATGTTTGAAATTCTTGGTATAGAACCGAAACAATTTAATGATGTGTTAGAAATGGTTCCAAACAAGAAAGCTCGCTTAGTTCGGGCTTACGTGGAAGAACATAATACTAATCCTGCATTAGCGCTGGTGTCTGGTGAGGCAATGGTAATTGGTGAGTTTGGTGTTTTAGATTATATTTGTACCTCGTGCTCGACAGTGAAAGATTCTTTTACAGCACTTGAAAGATATTTTAATATATTAATTCATACTAGTTCGCAGTTTAAGTTTACAATGACTAAAAAACACGCCTGCCTTGAGTTAATTGATTGTATTGATTTGAAGGGAAGTGCTGGTTGGGCTTCGAGAGAATCGATGGAATTTACATTTTCACACTTGTTAAATAGATTAAGAACGTCAACTGGCTATAATGTCATTCCGAAAACAATCTCTTTTATGCATTCCGAACCTGATTATCTAGAAGAATATACTCGAATTTTTCAAGCTGATGTCATTTTTGATGCGCCTCAAAATTTAATGATTTTTGAATCGCAGGTTATGGCGTTAAAACTAATTTATACCGAAGATTCAAAGTTACACACGTTAATATCTTCTATTGCTGAAACCGCTTTAAAAAATATTCCAGTATCGAATGATTTAGAGAATAAGGTAGTTAACATCTTAAAAGAAGAAATTAAAAATGGTAAACCGTCTATAAGTTTAATAGCCGATAAACTTAACATAAGCAGGCAAACCCTACATCGAAAACTGTTAGATGTTGGTACTAGTTATTCTGATCTAATTGATAATTTTAGAAAAAATATGGCTCAAAGCTATTTGCGCAATTCATCCATGTCTATTGATGATATTTCTTTTTTGTTAGGTTACTCAAGCTCAAGTGCATTTCATCGTTCTTTTAAACGTTTAACAGGTACAGCACCGAGTTCATTTCGGAACTAAAATTTAACATAAGTTAAATTTCATTTAACTATAAATAATTACGTGTCAAAATGTTACGAAAAGGTAGTAAATTGTAACAAAAAGTTATTGCCGATTGAGTTGTATTCTATTAAATTAAGTCTTAATTAATTTTGTTACATTTGACGATGCTTAATGATGCCGATACTCAAAGAAGTTTTTTTGCCAAATAAAGTTTTTAAACTGTGCCTCGCGGGTATGCAATATAATCTTGCCGTGATGTACCGTAAGGGCCGTGGCGTAAAACAAGATTTCGAGCAAGCAACTGATTGGTACCATAAATCAGCTTCTAAGGGGAATAAGCAAGCACAAAACTGTTTAGGTTCGATGTATTACTGTGGTCGAGGTGTAAAGCAAGATTATGCTCAGGCAATTAATTGGTACCATAGTGCCGCCAGGCAAGGTAATACTAATGCTCAACGATCATTAGGAGTTATGTACAGTAAAGGTCAGGGTGTTAAACAAGATTATAATAAGGCTTATTACTGGTACAACAAAGCAAGACGGTTACAATAAAATTTGTTTAAATTGCTTAATTTACAGTAAATAAAAGACAGTTATTAGGTGTCAATTAAACAATAACATTAACCATAAATTAATGCTCAACAACTGGGGTCATTTGACCTTTCAGTGAATTCTAAAGCCAGTTCATACTCACATTACCGCTTAATTAAACATCGATTATTTGTTATGTTTTAAAAATATCCGATGTATTCGTTATGTCAATAGAGCTAAAAAATACAATCAATTAATTTTTTTCAAACGAATATAATTTATTATTTTTAGTCTAAATGCCGACTAAAATACGGCGTCGTTTTAATCGAAAGCTAACTATTTAGGGACTATTCTGGCGAATTAAACATAACGGGCTATAGTGTAATTATTGGTTAAATTGATTTTGGTCAGTAAAATCATAGTTAACACTACTCATTGATATCGCTAATGCTGTATAATCATTAAAATATTAGCATATAATAATATGTCACTGTGAATGCCAATCGGCACTTAACGATATATTAGATTAAACAAGAAACAAAACCACAATTTATGAGGTAGAACATGTCCGCAGATACTACGGGGCGACCAGTCGAGCAGTACAACTACGATATTGTTAAACTATTCACAATAATGTCCGTTATTTGGGGTGTTATTGGTATGTCGGTCGGGGTGTACATCGCATCCGAATTAACTTGGCCGTTTTTAAATTTTGATATACCTTATATAACCTTTGGTCGTTTACGTCCCGTACACACTACCTTGGTTATTTTTGGTTTTGGTGGTAGTGCATTATTTGCAACATCGTATTACGTGGTTCAACGGACTTGTCAGGTGCGTTTGGCATATGGCGGTTTGGCTAATTTCACTTTTTGGGGTTGGCAGATTGCGGTTACATTAGCTGCACTTTCGTATATGGCTGGATACACTCAGGCTCGAGAATATGCTGAAATGGTTTGGCCAATTGATATCTTGATAACGATTACTTGGGTCGCTTATTTGGTGATATACGTAATGACTTTACGTAGACGTTCACAACCTCATATCTATGTTGCTAACTGGTTTTTTATAGCCTTTATTCTAGCAACCGCAATTTTACACATCTTTAACAATATGGAAGTTCCAGTTGGATTGTTTTCACTAAAATCCTACAGCTTGCATGCCGGTGTTCAGGATGCGATGACACAGTGGTGGTATGGTCATAATGCAGTGGGCTTTTTCTTAACGGCAGCGTTTCTTGGGATGATGTATTACTTTGTTCCTAAGCAAGCGGGGCGACCAGTGTATTCTTACCGTTTGTCGATTATCCATTTTTGGGCATTATCATTCTTATATATGTGGGTTGGTGCGCATCACTTACATTGGACAGCGCTGCCAGATTGGACTTCAACATTAGCAGCAACGTTTTCGATTTTATTATTGTTACCTTCATGGGGTGGTATGATTAATGGCATTATGACGTTATCAGGAGCATGGGATAAATTGCGTTCTGATCCGGTTATTCGTTTTATGATCGTAGCGTTATCGTTCTATGGTATGTCAACGTTTGAAGGTCCGTTAATGGCGTTGAAAAGTGTGAATGCATTATCGCATTACACTGACTGGACTATTGGTCACGTTCACTCTGGTGCTTTAGGTTGGGTGGCGTTTATTACCTTTGGATCGTTCTATCATTTAATTCCACGACTATGGGATACCAAAATGTACAGTGAGAAATTAATTTTCGTACATTTCTGGTTAGGTACTTTAGGCGTAGTGCTTTATATCAGTGCACTTTGGGTCGCCGGTATTGGTCAAGGTTTAATGCTTCGAGCTTTTGATGTATTTGGTAATTTAAATTACACCTTTATTGAAGCAGTTCGGTTTGTGCATGTTCCTTATATGATACGAACATTAGGTGGACTACTGTTTGTTACCGGTATGATAATCATGGCGTTTAACGTATTCATGACTATCCGTACAGCAAAACGAGAAGAAGCGGTTATTGAAGCAAAAATTGCAGCAAAATTAGCGCGAGCTTAAATAATTATTGAGCATGTAATAGTAGGAAAAATTAAATGAAGCATGAACAGATAGAAACAAATTCAGGATTACTTATTATCCTAACTTTATTTGTTATTAGTCTTGGTGGTTTGGTTGAAATTGTACCGCTGTATTTTATTGAGGATACAATTGAAGAAGTAAAATACCAAGGTAAAGAAACTATCCGACCCTATACTCCTTTAGAGTTATTGGGACGCGATATATATCAACGTGAAGGTTGTTATCTTTGTCATTCGCAAATGATTCGACCATTTAGAGATGAGGCTTTACGTTATGGTCATTATTCTTTAGCGGCTGAATCACAGTACGATCATCCATTTCAATGGGGTTCCAAACGAACTGGACCTGATTTGGCTCGGGTTGGCAAGAAATATTCGAATCAATGGCATGTACAGCATTTAGATAAACCGCGTTCAGTAATGCCCGATTCAATAATGCCAAACTACCCTTGGTTATTGAAAAATCAACTAGAGTACAAAGACATTGCGGATAGAATGCGTTCTTTAAAAATGGTTAATGTGCCTTACTCAGAACGAAAGGCAGAGTTTGACAATAACACTGAACGATTTGGACGTGAAGTTGCAGAATGGCTTGATATCAATAATGCTGAAAACAACTTGATTCGTCAGGCTGCAGAAGGTAACTACGATGGTAATCGAGACGATATAACTGAAATGGACGCTTTAGTGTCGTACTTACAGATGCTCGGTACGATGGTAGACTTTAAGAAGTTTGATGATGGGCATTTTGCTAAATTTAGATAATTGTGAGATTAAATAATTGTCATGAGTGAACTAATTGGTTGGCTAACAAACATGGAATATACCAAACCTTTTGTTTTGGTATTATTCTTCGTCACTTTTGTCTTGCTTATCTATTATGTTTACAGCAATAAAAAGCGCAGTTCTAGACTGGAGTCATACAAAGATATTCCGTTTCAACATGATGAGCATGATGATGAGAATAAAACTGAAAGTGATTCTGAAGACAACATTAAATAGTAAGTAAAAAATTATGGTAGATAAAACTAAAAAATCGAGAACAGCGGCTCAAACAACCGGGCATGCTTGGGACGGTGATATACAGGAATTTAATAACCCAGTACCAACTTGGTGGATATGGGGTTTTTATGCCACTGCTGTGTTTACAATTATATATTGGGTTATTTATCCAAGTTGGCCGGTAGGTAATAGTTATTTAAAAGGCGCCTTTAATGACATTGAATACGTGACTAAAGATGGCGTTAGTCATAAAACGCATTGGAATACCCGTTCATTACACTTAAAAGAAATGCAAGTGGCACGTGAGCAGCAACAGCCGTATATTGATCTGGTCAATCAATCTAGTTTTGAAAAAATCAGCAAGGATCAAAAATTATCTGAGTTTGTGAACTCAAAAGCTAAAGTTTTATTTGCAGATAACTGCGCGCCATGTCATCAAGTTGGTGGTGGTGGTGTGATGGGTGCTTATCCCAATTTGGTTGATGACAGTTGGTTATGGGGTGGTAATTTTAGCGAGATTCAAAATACCATTCAAAATGGTCACAACGGTTATATGCCAGCATTTGCTAAAACCTTAAATGATGAACAAGTAACGAATGTGGCCGCTTATGTTTTAAGTTTGTCGTCTTCTGACAGCAAAGCAAATGTTACTGCAATAGCAAAAGGTAAGGAAATTTTTAGTGGTCAAACCGGTGGTTGTCATTATTGTCACGGTCTGTCTGCAACGGGCTTAAAAAGTACTGGTTCAGCTAATTTAACCGATAGTATTTGGACCATAGCAAACATACCGGGTGCAAATTCATATGATGCTAAGCTAACCGCGATTAAAACCGTAGTATCTAATGGTATTGAACGACAAATGCCGTCGTGGAGTGAACGACTATCTCCAGTTGAAATTAAAATATTATCGGTTTATGTTCATGAATTAGGTGGTGGTAAATAACGCCAAAAGTTATGGACGTAAAATAGAGTCTATTTATAAAGGATAAGCAATAACTGTTTATCCTTTTTTTCATAAAGTGAAAAATAAAATTTTAAAGTCATAAAATCATTAAGTCATAAAGTCAATTACAGAGTTAAGTAAATATGAATGGTAAAATCATTCAAGAACGAATACCGGTTGTTCCTCGGTCCGTTAAAGGACGGTTTCGATATATAAAAACCGCGATCCTGTTATTTGCTTATGGTGTCTATTTTTTGTTGCCGTGGTTACCCTGGCAACGTAGCGTTGGACCAGATCAGGCAATATTGTTTGATATTGTTGAACGTCATTTCTATATCTTTAATCTTGTCGTTTATGCCCAGGATATTTTTTGGTTAGCGGGTCTGTTGCTCATTGCCGCGCTGTTTTTGTTTTTTATCACCGGAATTTTAGGCCGGGTATTTTGCGGTTATTTTTGTTTTCAGACGTTGTGGACAGATGTGTTTATTTTTATTGAACACTGGGTTCAAGGCGAACGTAATGCCAGAATTAAACTGATCAATAGCAATTGGAACAATAATAAAGTTTTTAAGATTGCGTTGACGCATTTCTTATGGATTGTAATGTCCTTAATCACGGGACTGACTTTTACCTTATATTGGGGCCATGCGCCTGAACTATTACTACAGGTATTCACTGGTAGTGCACCATTTGCGGCATACGCAACAACATTTTTCTTAGCAACCACTACGTATTTTATGGCCGGTTTAGCGCGTGAACAGACCTGCACTTATATGTGTCCGTATGCTCGTTTTCAAGCTGCAATGTTTGATAACAATACCATGACGGTGACGTATGATAAACAACGTGGTGAACGCGATAAAGGTCGGCAGAAACCCCGTGCGGGTATGACCGATCATACCGTTAGAGTTGAAAATAACGTTGGCGACTGCATTGATTGTGGTTACTGTGTGCAAGTGTGCCCAACAGGAATTGATATTCGTGATGGCATGCAGTATGAGTGTATTACGTGTGCCTTGTGTATTGATGCATGTGACACCATTATGGATAAGATTGGTTATCCAACCGGACTGATTCGTTATAGTTCTGAGGCCAGTGAACAAGGTGAAAAAACGCAGTGGTTGCGCTTAAATGTGGTTGGTTACGGACTCGTCATTTTGTTAACAGTTGCTTTGTTATCATGGAGTATTGTGACTCGAGATCAGTTTGAATTAATTGTGCAAAAAGTTCGACAACCATTATCGGTTACATTATCTGACGGTCGAGAACAAAACCGTTATGAAATTAAAATTAATAATAAAACCACAACAGCACTAGAGTTCAATATAAAAATTGATGGCTTAAAGCAATCTGAATTAACAATAGGTGATTTTGATCACTATGTTGTTAATGCCCAGAGTTCAGTGCGTATTCAAGCGAAAGTTCGACAGCATCCTAAATATGCTACAGCCGCACGACAGTCATTTCATTTTGTTATTGAGCCAGAAGGTGAGACTGATTTAAAAAATTTAGTGTGGACTTCAATTTTCTCTATTCCAGCATCACGATTACACATAGAAGATAAAGGTAAGTAATATGATAGTGACATTATCGAGTGGCGTTTTAATCATTACCGCTATATTTTTTATATTAAAACGACTCACTAAAATTCCTGCAAATAGTCTTGGTGCCATCGTTGCGGTCATTACCTTGGTAACATTTATGCCGCTGGCCATTATTTATTGGCCTGGTGGCGATGTGTTTGCAATCCATTTAGCAATTTACATGGTAACCGTTTATGGTTTAGCAATTACGGCCAGCAAACGCGATAAAAGTAGTGGTGTTCATTGGGGTCCGGTTGCCATTATTGGTTTTTTCGTGATATTAGTCTTGGTTGATTCATTTTTTGTCACCATTGCAGACAAAGGCTTAAGCAGCGATCTCGCTGATTTGGTATTACCCAAATCCGATAATAATTCAACAGCCACATTTAACTTTCCAGGGAAAGTGGTACACGATTATTATCAAAAAGAAGGTTTGTATAATACGTATCTGGATAACCTCGATGCGCGACAGCGCAGTAAATGGCAAATTAAAAAAGGCTGGTTAACCATTCCTGAGGTTAATAAAGACGCTGTTTTTCAGTTACAAATTAAAGATAAAGACGATAATAGTATTAGTGATGCTAAAGTTACCGGTAAATTTATTCGCTTTTCCGATAGTCGGCTAGACACCGATTTCGTCATGACACCAAAAAGTGACGGTTTTTATCAGGTAACAGTACGATTGCCTGCTCCTGGGCGTTGGGGATTGGTATTAAAAATTCACCATGCTGATATTACGTATGAATTAGAAGGTACCACAACGGTTGAGCTTTCAAAAGAATTGAAATCACGATAAAATAGCCTTTAATTAATACCGGGTCCTAATCTAATCGGTAAAATGGGTATGAATGGCATGAATAGTACGGATACAGAGCATAAATGTTATCACTGCGGTCTAGATGTTCCGGATAATAGCCATTACGAAATCACAATTCTTGAGCAACAGCGCTCCATGTGTTGTCCTGGTTGTCTAGCCGTTGCTCAGGCTATTGTTGACAATAATTTGACACAGTTTTATTCACACCGCACCACGAATTCAAACACCGCCGCTAGTGACAGTCTCGACATAGTGAAACAGTTCGAGTTATACGACAATGATATCTTGCAAGACGCCTTTGTAACGCACTCCGATAAACTCAATGAAGCCTCGCTAATGTTAGAAGGTATTGTCTGTGCAGCGTGTGTTTGGTTAAACGAAAAACACGTTAATGCGCTAGCTGGCGTTACCGAATTTCGTATTAATTATTCGACACATCGAGCCTATGTTATTTGGGATAATGACACTATTAAATTAAGTGATATATTAAAAGAAATTTTAAATATTGGTTATCAAGCGCATCCCTATGATGCGAGTCAACAACAGCATTTAATCGAGAAAGAACATACTCAGGCCTTATGGCGTATTGCCATTGCGGGTTTGGGTGCGATGCAAGTGATGATGTTTGCGGTGGCGATGTATGCAGCCGATGCCAGTGCATTTACTATGGATGAGTCACTTCGTAATCTGATGCGTTGGGTGAGCCTAGTATTTGCATCCCCGGTGGTGTTTTTTGCAGCTCAACCCTTTTTTAAATCGGCCTATCGTGATTTGAAACGATTTCAACTCGGTATGGATGTACCAGTCAGTATCGCAATTATAACGGCATTTACGGCCAGCGTATGGGCTACAGTGACACACCAAGGAGAAGTGTATTACGACTCGGTGACTATGTTTACCCTGTTTTTATTAACCGGTCGTTTTTTAGAAATGCGGGCACGCCATAAGGCCGGATTCATCGCGGAACAATTAATCCGACTATTACCAACTATTGTGACTAAAGTGCTTGGTAAAAATCATGAAGTTATATCGCGCAGTGAATTAAAACCGGGTGATAGCGTATTGGTTAAGGCCGGTGAAACTGTTCCCGCTGATGGCGTCATCGTTGACGGGCTTAGTTTCCTGGATGAATCCATCATCACCGGCGAAAGCCAAGCTATTGAAAAACACCTTGATGACCGGGTTATTGGAGGCAGTATAAATACTGCAAACCCTATCATTGTTAAAATCGATAAAGTTGGAACCGACACAGTGATTGCCGGTATTTCGCGCTTATTAGAACGTGCGCAAGCAGAGAAACCTAAAATAGCTAAATTAGCGGATACAACGGCAGCCTGGTTTGTATTAGGATTAATGCTTATAACGTGTGCGGTGGGCATCTGGTGGTATAACAATGACCCTAGCCGAGTTTTTGAAATTGTTTTAGCGGTATTAGTGGTGACGTGTCCTTGTGCCTTATCGTTAGCAACGCCCGCTGCGATGACCGCGATCACCGGTAAACTCACGCGTTTTGGAATTCTAACGACTCGTAGCAGCGCCCTCGAAACACTCGCAAAAGTAACCCATGTTGTTTTTGATAAAACCGGGACATTAACTTATGGTAAGCCCAAATTAATAAATACTAAGCACTATTCTGATTTGCCAGAAAAAGATGTTTTTCAAATAACGGCTGCATTAACAAAATTTTCTGAACATCTGCTGTCTATTGAGCTGTACTCAAACTATAAAAATTATATTGAAACAACAGAATGCGATTCATTTGAAAATTACATTGGACGTGGTATATCGGGAATTGTAGATAGTACCGAATACATTTTAGGGAATGCTCTGTTTATTCAACAACATTTTAATATTAACTGTTTTGAAAAACATCCCGATAACAGTTCAGTCGTCTTTTTAGCAAGTAAGAAAAATATTATCGCCCGATTTGATTTTACCGATGTGATTCGCGATGATGCAATTGAAACGATTAAAATATTAAAACAACAATCAATCAAAACCATCCTATTGAGTGGTGATGACGATCAAGTTACTAAAAATATAGCAAAACAATTTGATTTTGATTCAGTTCATGGTAATTGCAAGCCGGAAGATAAATTAAATTTAATCCACGTGTTACAAGAAAATAATGCAGTTGTCGCCATGATCGGCGATGGCATAAACGACGCCCCGGTTTTAGCAGGAGCTCAAGTTTCGATGGCGATGGGCAGTGCAACACAACTTGCTCATGCGAGCGCAGATATGATTTTATTGTCAAATAAATTAATACAAATACCTTTTGCTATTAAAATGAGTAAAAAAACCATGAGCATTATTAAGCAAAATATTGCTTGGGCTATTATTTATAATATGACTGCACTGCCTTTAGCAGCCATGGGAATAATTGCACCGTGGATGGCCGCGCTCGGAATGTCAGCAAGTTCTTTAATTGTAGTAACAAATGCGCTACGTTTGACCATGGGCAGCAATTGGTATTCGAATACTGATAGTGAACCGGCTAGTCGTGCTGTTGATTAATATGGTTCTCCAACGATTGTTTAGCATTTGACTTTGACTCAAAAGGACCTCGAGTTCCGTCACGGCAATGGAAATACCATCCATTATTATCAATAAAATAAAACCGGTTTGGTTTTAATTTTAATTGCACGGTTTGCTGTGTCGTTGTTTGTTTAGCGTCTTGCTGAGTTAAATCAATAACAGTGGTCATGGAGTTGCCTTAAGAGCTGAATTTGTGGTAATTATTATGTAAACTCTAGAGCAGTACATAAAAATAATCTGTCAGATAAGACTGATCATACTGTCAGCCTTTTCTTACGCTGATGTGCACCAAGTGTTCTTGTTAGGAGCTGTATGGAAATATTGTATTTATTAATCCCATTAGCCGTATTAGTGATGATTATCGCGCTATTTGGGCTCATTTGGGCTATTAAAAACGGTCAGTTCGATGATATGGAAGGCCCTGCACACCGCATCATTATGGACGACGACGACCCACGGGTACCCAAAAAAGACTCTAATGTAGACAAGGAAGAGTAAGATTGTTATATTAGGACTATCTTATATATTAATTCGAGATTATATTTTATGAAAGCTTTATTCACATTTCAAAATTTTTCATTTGTCATTGTTTTTACATTAATCGCAATAGCAACGCTGTCATTGCTTAGTGTATTATTCGCCGGTTAGTATTGAATTATCTATAATTAGGGGTCGTTATTTTTAATCTATTAATCAATAACTTAAGCCTAACTTCTAAAATAACATACAAAAGTAGTGGTATAGTTAAAGTTTTTCGTTAATTTACCGTTAGTCTTGTGCATATATATCGATTTTTTAAGAGATATTAAGCACTTGGCTGATCCAACGACACAAACTCACTATTCAAACAGCATCGATTTTACTCGATGTTTATCTGATTTCTATTGTGCTCGATTCTATCTCTCACTCTTACTGATTAGCTGCTTTGTGACATTACCTTTGGTGTCGCACAGTGCCGCTAAAAAGACCGATCTACGAATATTGATCGATGTTTCCGGTAGCATGAAAAAAAATGATCCGCAAAATTTACGAACGCCATCGCTACGGTTATTGATTGGCTTAATTCCTAACGGAACCAATGCTGGCATTTGGACCTTTGGTAAATACATCAACATGCAAGTAAAGCTAGGCATCGTTAATAAGCAGTGGAAAAAAAATGCACGCAGTGAAGCAAAAAAAATTCACTCTCGTGGTTTGTATACCAATATTGAAGGGGTGCTAAAAAAATCGACCTACGATTGGAGGGTTAAAGATCCTAACATCAGCCGTCATATAATTTTACTCACTGATGGTGTTGTTGATATATCAAAGAATCCTAAAATAAACTTGAAATCAAGAAACAAAGTAATTAATCATTACTTGCCTAAACTAAAGAAAGTGGGAGCAAAGATTCACACAATTGCTCTGTCACAACAAGCCGATCATGAATTGTTAAAACTATTGTCTGTATCAACGGACGGATGGTACGAATTAATCGAAGATCCAAAAAAACTACATCGTGTTTTTTTACGAATATTTGAAAAATCAACGTCAGCAAATGCATTACCATTAGAAAATAATCAATTTACAGTGGATAAATCAATTAAAGACATGACTGTTTTATCTTTTCATCAAGAACAGAGTTCCACCAAATTAATATCACCCAGCAAAAAAATATATTCAGAAAAGGATAATCCTGATTCAATATCGTGGTTTCATGAAGAAGGATATGATCTGATAACAATAACAAAACCCGAAGTAGGAAACTGGCAATTAGATGCGCCAATTGATAAAGATAATCGAGTGTTAGTTGTAACCAATTTAACGTTAACAGTGCCTAATATCCCAAATAATGTTTTATTGAATCAACGAATTTTATTAAAGGCAGAATTGAAACAAAAAAATAAGAAAATAACAAATAAAAAATTCTTAAAGTTTGTCAAAGTTATTACTACTAAAAAATCCATGAATGATCCTGATATGAAAATAAAGCTTAATGATGATGGTAAAGGCTTGGATAAAATTACTAGTGATGGAATATTTAATGGTGAAGTTCGTAGCCCGCTTCGATCTGGTACATTTGAAATGGTCGTTCTTGCTGAAGGGCCAACATTTAAACGACAACGACAATTTTTAATTAATGTTTTTAACGGTCTAGCCAAAATTGAAATTATAGAAAATGAAGAAAAAGTACCTTTTTTAATTGAAGTTATTCCCCACAAGGGACTATTACAAGTAGGTTCAATTGGTATTAGTTATCAAATAGATAATGGCGAATCTCATCAATTTAGTAAAGACGCTCTGGGGCAGTGGAAAATTGAAGTAGCTAAGAGTAATGCAGGTAAAAAAATATCATTTATTATTAAAGGCTTACGTCAAAATAATAAAAATGTTGAAAGTCAGATGGAGCGAATTTTACCAAAACAAAACGTCAAGTTAGTAGAAATAGATAAACCACATAAAGTGAAAAAAATAGTAGATAAAAAAGAAAAAACTAAAAAGACTGAGGAAGATAAGAGTGGTTGGTTATCAGTTTTAATATGGGTTATTGTTATAAATTTAATTTTAATTGCACTTTCTGTAGGAGGATACATTTTTATTAAAAAAAATAAGGCTAAGAAAATAATTGAAGAACAGGAGGACATGAAATTGTGAGTGATTTTGCAACTACATTTTTAATTATAATATCTGAGGTTTCTGTATTTTTTGCAGTAGTTATTATTATTACGGTAGTTTATCGTTTTCGAAAAAGAATTAAATTAAAGCTTAACGCTAAACAATTTGTAAAAAAGATTAAAAGCGAAAGTTCAGAGCATGGAGAAAAATTAAAGGATATATTATTACACGACTATAATCTTGACGATGAAACCGCGACAAAATCGGTAGAGAAGTTTATTAAACAAGAGAATATCCTTTTTAGTAAAATAATTGATTTGTACCTTGGGTCTAAAAATTGTAACTTAGATGAGTTAGATGATGATGTTAAAAATTTAATAAAAACAATGCATAGCGTCACAATTGACTCCGTGAATCAAGCTGAAAAAAAATCTGAATTAGGAACTGAATATTTAACTGAACAATTTGAAAGTCTTAAAAAAGAAATTGAGCAAGTTAAAGCTGAAAAAAGTCAAGCACAAAAAGAATTAAAAGATGCTATGGACACTATGGAGGGTATGATGACCGAATATGCTTCAATGTACTCTGGCGGAGTTGATCATGACAACTTGGAACCAGAAAAGGACATTGAAAAGGTAAAGACTAAAATCGATTCAATTAAGAAAAAAACCGGACTTGATGAAGAAGAAAAAACAAAAAATGATAATAAAAGCCAGAATGTTGATTTAAATGTTGATGTCCCCGATTTGGATCTTGATGATTCATAATAATGAATACAGATTTATGGTAATTTAGATTACTTTTGTCCAGTTTTCTACAAAATTAACCCTATAGTACTAAGCAGTACAATGTTACTAATGAATAGTAGTATTAGTAATTTTCTTAACCTAAATTTTGAATACATCACTTCTTTAAACTTCGATTCAATTGCTAATACTTTTTCAGTTAGTTCATTTTTATGTCTATTTTCAAGTACCAACGATGTTAAATGTTTTGCAAATTTTGACGGTGTAATGAAGGCTTCATCTGAATGTTTATCTGCAAGTAATAAATTATCAGTTTCACATAAAGCGGTGTAAAAATGTAATTTTGTATCTAATAAAGACAGAACGACCTCGGTATTATCCCATTTTCTATTATCCCAACAATTGACACCATCGTGAATAACCGCAATGCCCTTAATATCTTTATTGGATGCAGCATCTTTTATTCCTTTAATTATATTTTCTACGGAATCAAAATTACAAACTGAAAATACAACATCGGTATAATGTACTAATTGATTCGTGCTAGATATAAAATCTGCAAAACCATGTCTAGTTGACAATATACACAATTGATTAAAACGATATTGACTCAGAAATTGTTTTAATGATAATTGAGCATGGCTGGTATCAACTATTTTTGGTGGTAAGGTTTCAATTTTATATTCACTGATCATTTCACCTTCAATTGAAATTTTTATACCATCGCGTTTATAATTTTGGCTGGTGTGTAATGCGCCCATTATTTCAATGTGTTGACCACGCAATTGCAGTTTGGCATTGGGTTTAATTTTAAATTCGATACAGCTTTGTGAATCACCTATTTCGCCATAAAGATATATTGGCTTTTCACGGTTTGGCCAAGGCCGAATAGCTAAAACCTCACCGCGAATTTTTACCGAAAATTTGGGTACTTCTATTTGCAACATATTGAGCAATGTTGTTGGTGATAATGAATCACTAATGGTTGCAGATTCAGATAGAACGGGGTTGCAAAAAGCTTGACGATCCATGTTTAGCCTATATTGTAATTGTTATTTGAGTTTAGAAATATTGATATTTTTCTTTAAAGGTATCGAAACGTTTTTCGATACTACTTAATTCTATAAATAATTCGCGTACACAATTTTCTGAATGAACGAGTACATTTTCAAAGCTTAATAATTGCTTTTGTAGTTTATTATCATCAAAACTTCGATCATCAGATAGAAATTTTTGGAATGATAATATTTTTGTTTTAAGTGGTAAATTATTTAACTTTTTTACAAGTTTATCGTTAAAATTGCGCCTTTCAAACATTTTAATGAGTAAATCAAATGGTATTTGCTTAATTGCATCATTAAACTGCTCGTGCACTTCTTTATCCAAATTCCCGTGTTTTTCAGTGACAGACATTATGTCAGTTCGGTATATATATTGCTTTAATGCCTCTTCAATATATTGATAATTTAGTAAAGCATTTGGGAACTTGCGTCTATAATCTTGTGCCATGATAGGGACTATTTTAAACAAAAATTAAATAATAGACTACTAATATTCCCGATTGGGGCCATAAAATATGTGTTTTGATATCGATTTTTTAACTATAATCGAATTATTAATAATAAATGATGGAAAATATCGAAAATTTAATCTAGTTCTCATCTTTCTGTGACAATATATACTATATAAATTACATAACATCGATTCTCGAATGTACTTAACAGTTGTTCGCTTTAATAACACTATTTTTGTTTAATGCTACAAATTGAACTGTTATTAGGTTTGTAACTCGTGTATGTTTGTGTTCTTGATCCTTTTGAAATTTAGTTTTAAAAGAGTTACTTAAGCATATTTACTGGAGGATAAGTAAATGGGAATTTTTCAGAAATCCAAAGACAATGAAGACATGGAGGCAGACAATATGGCTCAAAACAATTCTACTCAAATTAATGCAACAGACGATTCTAACCGTGACAGCCGTTGGCAAAAAAAGAGTTCTAGCGGTAGTAGTGAAGAGCAACAACAAGCACCACGCGAGAACCAATTAGGCAATAAAATTTCTTCTTTTAACTATGGTATTGAAGAAGCTGTTAGCTTAATGCGTAAGTTACCGGATGTAGATACTGATGTTGTAATTACGGTTGTACGTAAAACATTAGAATCAGCAAATGTCCGTGTTGACGAAATTATTTCTGATGCTGAAAAGAAAGAAGGCAATATTAATAAACGCACCAACACTTTGACATCAGAAATTGAAGAGTTGCAAAAGAAAATTACGTTGCGCAATAAAGAAATTTCGATATTGACAAAAGACTTACAAGAAACAACTAAAGTTAAAAAATTATTACAGCAAGGTGAACGTGAAGCTAAAGCTGCAGCTGCAGGAAATTCAAAACCAGCAGAGCAAGCTGATAATTCAGCTAGTACAGACGCGAGTCCTGCACCTGCATAGTTTTTGATTGTTTAGGTATTTAATATTTCGAAACGGCATAAAAGTAAAATAGGTTCTATTTTACTGCTTGGATGTTCGGGGTGCTAGAACTTGGTTTTAACATAAAAATAATAATTGTTAATGTACGGTTGTTGTATCCCTTCCTCCTATCCTTCCTTATGTATTAAATGTTGAGCTGCTGCTTGCTTATTTCGGTGTTTGCAAAATTCTGGGTCAGAATTAAATATACTCTGGGTAAGTTGTCGAGCACTTAGCGTAATATTGTTCGTTATGGCTGAGCGTTGCTTGAATAACGCCTTAAAGGCTGAGTTACAGTCCAGCTTGGAGTTCATATCGGATTGAGCCAAAAGCTCAGCTAGTGCATAGGCGTCTTCGATTGCTTGGCATGCTCCTTGTCCCGAGGTAGGTAGTGCTGCATGAGCGGCATCGCCGATTAAACAAACGTTATTTTTGTGCCAGAAAGTGAGTGGTTCGAGATCATAGACCTCGATACGTTGTATCTGTTGTTCAGGCGTTGCCTTGATGATGGCTTCAATTGTACTTGGCCAATGCTTAAACAATGCTAACAAGGTATTTTTGCTTCCGTTATTGGGTTCACCTAAGCCCTTGGGCAATACTTTACAGCCAGCCCAATAAGCCGAGTTAGCTGAAAGTGGTACGATACCAAAGCGTTCGCCACAACCCCAATAATCCATAATGTGCTGGTTAAACTCAATACCGCAATCAGCCGGTACAATGCCAACCCAATTTACATAGCCCTGATAAATAGGATTATTGTTTCCAGTGACGTACTGGCGAGCAATGGAGTTCATTCGTCCGTCAGCACCGATAATAATATCAGCGTTGATTTTATTTTGATTATTAAAGTAAACTTCAGCGGTGTTATCTTTTTGTGTTTTTATGTCAACGACAGGGTAATCATAGTGAATTTTTATTTTATTTTTTGAGCTATGGTTAATCAGTATTTTATGCAATGCTCTGCGCGATATTGCATGATTGCTGTAAGTTATTTTCGGCGCTATTGTTGATAAATCAATTTCATTTAAAAATTCATCAGAGTCTGTCCAGCGTTGCATTTTATCGAGCGTCAGGGCGACTGATTTTATGTCGCTGAGTAACGCCAGTTTATCGAGAATCTCACTTGCATTTGGCCATAAGACCAAACCGGCTCCGATATTTTTTGGTTTTGAATTTCGTTCATAGACTGTGACACTAAAACCCTTTTTGTGTAATGCGATGGCGGCGCACAAACCGGCTATACCTGCTCCTAATATTGCTATTTTAATTTTAATTTTATTTTCGAGTGTCATATTAAATAATATTATAATTCAGAGAAATTTGATTATTGCTGCCCAATTGACATTGTGGGACTTAAGGATTATTAATCAATTCATGCCATAAGTGCTATGATTACCCAGTTTTAAGAACTGAACTATTCTAGTATTGCTATTTCGCTGTATAATATCAAAATATTAATAGTATATTCTACATGCATTTTTCTGGAGAAAAATATGAAATACCAGTACGGTAAAGCCTCTCGCGCTACTTTGATTACGCTAGCCTCAATTGCTTTTTTAATTACAGGTGCCATTTTATTTTTACCATCGGGATTTAGTAATGATGTTTCTAAAATTGGCAAAGGTCAAAAGTTGGTGGTATTTGCTTATAATAACGGTACAACCAATAGTATGAGCATGATGAATTATCTGGATAAAATTCGTTCATCCTATTCTGATCGATTGGAATTTTTGGCGGTGAGCACTAGTGCTCCGATTGGTCAGAAATTTTTAAAAGACTATGGTGTTGAACATTCAACATTGGTGTTGTTCAAAAGCGATGGTTCAATTGCTAGTACGTTGTATGCATCAAAAGATAACGAAAAAATACTAACGCAAGCTCTCGATAAGTTTCTTCAAGAATAAAAAAATTATAGAGTAATAACTAGAAGATAAGCTAGCCCATAATTAATATTATGGGCTTTTTTCATTAGTCAATATTGATGGCAAGTTTTAACTTTTTCATCGCGGCAGTTTCTAACTGTCGCACACGTTCGGCTGAAATATTGTACTCGGACGCCAAGCTTTGTAAGGTTGTTTTATCTTCCGCTAACCAGCGACGTTGAATAATTGACTTACTACGGTCATCTAAGGTTTTAATCGCTGCAACCAACTGCTTATTATTTTGCGTTGTGGTCATGTGATTTTCGATTAATTGTGACGGTTCATGACGCATGTCTTCGAGATAGGCGGCAGGGGCAAAATGCTCATCGTCATCTGAATCTTTATTATCAAATTCAATGTCAGAGCCGGTTAATCGAGACTCCATTTCTAGCACATCTTTTTTGCTAACACCTAAATCTTTAGCAACTGAACTAACTTCTTCATCGGTGAACCAAGCTAGTTTTTTCTTGGATTTACGCAAATTGAAAAATAATTTTCGTTGTGCCTTAGTGGTTGCTACTTTAACGATACGCCAGTTCTTTAAAATAAATTCGTGCATTTCAGCGCGAATCCAATGAACGGCAAAGGACACTAATCGAACGTTTTTAGAGGGGTCAAATCGTTTGACGGCCTTCATTAAGCCGATATTGCCTTCTTGCACCAAGTCGGCGATGGCTAGACCATAACCAGAGTAACTTCGAGCGATATGCGCTACAAAGCGTAAATTTGATATAACCAACTTTTGAGCGGCTTCTAAGTCATTGCCTTCACGTAATCGAATGGCAAGGGCTATTTCTTCTTCCTGGCTTAAGACCGGAATGGAGTGAATACCGCTAAGATAGGACTCAATATTTCCTGCTGGTACGCTAAGTTGTAATTGAAGATTGCTTGTCATTATGACGTGCTCCCATATTTGTTGTTTTTAATACTAGCACTCTCGCTAGGTGAGTGCTAACTCTTTTGGCACTCATAGAGTTGGAGTGCTAATAATATGAAAAGTTCAATCAGTTGGATTATTTGAGAGCGATTAAGTTATTGATATCCATTGTTTTATTGTGAATATTGATATAATTCAATACTTTATGTAAGTATAATAATCGGTAAAGAAGCTATGCTATGGATATATTTAGGCATATTTAGAATTTGTAATGAGACTTGCAGAAAAATTATTGAATTCAATAATATTGATATTTACGGTGCGTAATCTTCACTTTGGGTCGGAAAGTCCATTGGCATACCGTGTAATGGCGAAATCATCGGAGCGCCATTTTCGTACAAGCTGACACGGTTTCTGCCTTGTTCCTTAGAAAAGTACAAGGCTTTATCTGCATACGAAATAAAGCGGCTAAGGCTGGCTTCGTTATTATCGTGATAGTTGGCTAGGCCGATACTAATAGTGATATTGACGCCGGAGGGATTCAGTGCTTCAACTCGGTGCTTAAATTCTTCCGCGAGTTCTAAAATGTCAGCGGCTTCAATGTTGGCCAGTAATACGCAAAATTCTTCACCGCCAAAGCGAACCACCATCGCATCGGTAAAGACTTGCATCAGTAATTCACCTAGTGCCGCGAGCACATGATCACCGGTGATATGTCCTAGGGTATCGTTAATTTGTTTGAAGCGATCAATATCAATTAGCATTGCCCAAACCGGTGTGTGGTTTGGATTTGAAATAAAGTCTTCACCATTATCAAGCAGGTAACGTTTACTGCGAACCCCGGTTAAACTGTCCGTTGCGGCAATCCAGCGCATGTATTCGGCTTGGTGTTTCAGAGCATCAAATTGATGTTTAATCATGAGTAAAGCGCGTACTCGAGCCATCAGCACTTCTTCGACAATTGGTTTAAGAACAAAATCATTGGCTCCAGCATGAAATACAACCACTTGATTATCACGATCTTCATTTCCCGTCAGCACCAAGACTGGTAATTCTTGTTGTGAGTAATGCAGCTTTACGCGAATGGCGTGTAATAAGTCACCACCGGTCATACTGTCTTTGAGATAAAAATCAGTAATCACCAAGTCATAATTATCGGTTGCTTTTTCTTCTCGATTGGGTGCCATGTGGTGCTGTTCTTGTAATTTGACTAATGCTTCTTCAGCAGTAATACAATGTTCGACTTTTAATCCGTGCTTTTCCAAGATGGTAGTGGTAACCGAGGCAGCTGTTTTACTGTCCTCGACATACAATATTTTTCCAACTAAGCCAGAATTACGTTGGATAAAAGAAGAGATAAAAGTGCCGAATGCACGATAGCCTTCTGACTTGTCAAAGTAATCTGTGACACCGGCTTCAAAACCTTCTCGCAATAAACGGTCGTCGGCATCACCGGAAACAACAATAACCGGCGTGTAATGATGTGTTGCTGATTTACGGATTTTACTACTGAGTTTTAAACCGTCCATATCGGGCAGTAATAATGCAGTGGTGATGAGATCAAATTTTTCTTTATCAAGTAACGTCAAGGCATCGCGCCCAGCTTTAACCGGCGTTACTTTACAGTTATTTATTTCATCGCGCAGAGTGCGTGCTAAAATAGCGCGCGATACTGACGAACCTTCTATAACCATTATGCGAATTGGTTTTTCAGACATAAACTTTTAATTAACCAAAAATTGTTAAAAATGAAGCATTTACTGCAACTATAGCTAATAACATTAAAAATAGTATAGATGAAATAGCGCTGTTTAAGTAGGCTCTATTTCACGTAAATGACGACCCACGGCTAACCATGAACCTGCTAATCCCAGCAATATGCTGAAAAAACAAAGAGATAAACTATCTACAAAACCCAGCCCCTGGAGTGAAAAATCACTTTGATACAGGTTTGTCAGGTTTTCAACGGGTGTACTGACAGAAAATACCGCAATATTGACCAATACAAACGCAATAATACCGCCAAATACGCCGTACCAAGCGCCAGTGTATAAAAAGGGACGCCGAATAAACGAATCAGTACCACCGATGAGTTTAATAATAATGATTTCGTCGCGCCGACTTTGAATTGCAAGCCGGATAGTATTGCCGACCACCAAGGTAACCGCTAATGCCAATAATACTGACATGACGGTAACGCCACGCTCTACAATTTCCAATATTGCATTTAAACGGCGTAGCCATTGCATATCAAGCTGTGCAAATTCGACATACGATAGTTTTTGAAAATCGATAACTAATTGCTCTGATGCTTCCGGAGTGTTGTAGCGCTGCGATGGTTTAACTATCAACACCGAGGGTAACGGATTTTCTTTTAATGCTTTAAGTACGTCACCATAACCCGATAAGCGTTTAAATTCTTCGAGTGCTTTTTCTTTTGAAATATATTGTACGTTTGAAACTTCGGGCAAACTCTGCAGTTTTGTTTGTAATTGGCGGGCACCTTTGTCGCTGGTGTCACGTTTCAAAAATAATGAAATGTGTGTTGCCCCATCCCAACCGGTACTGAGTTGTTGTACGTTTTCTAATAATACGTGTAGTGCTGATGGTAATGCGAGTGCAATACCAATTACAGCGGCAGTTAAGAAGGTTGCAAATGGCGTCGCGATTAGTTTGCCTAAACTATAAAAAAAGACTTGCAAATGGCGCAGTAAATATATTTTTAAATTGGTCAGCGGACCGTGTAAGGTTGGAATAGCGCGTTCGTTTAAAATTTTACTCATCAGTAACTCACCGTATTTTCGTTGGAGTGAACCGAGGGAGTATCGTTGAGTAACACGCCGTCGCGTAGTTCAATAACGCGATGTCCCATTTGAGAAATTAA
>VAOX01015177.1_pt1 | contig 29551 bp, 25 predicted proteins | sample 3393891 | NCBI WGS metagenome assembly VAOX01 (sample SAMN08290429, study PRJNA428436) | hydrothermal vent metagenome | isolation source: Deep-sea hydrothermal vent chimney | place: Indian Ocean: Southwest Indian Ridge | depth 2822 m m
GTAATGATGAACGACTTTTAACCAATTTCAGGGCTTTCAGGCTCATTTTATGCTGGAAACACGCACAGCGTTCAGGCTCATTTCATATTGGACAAGGCTAGTACTTCGGAATTTTGTCCGCCCCTGTTATAGTTGACGGGCAATTCCACCACCCAGATCAAGTAGACAGGAATCGAACATGGATATAAGCATCAAACACGGCCTTCCCGAACAGCAGAAAAGCGCCTGTGTCATTCTCGGCATATTTGAGCGCCGCCGACTCAGCCCGGCGGCGGAAAAGATGAATCAGGCCTGTGGTGGACATCTGGAGAAAATTCTTAAATCGGGCGATATGGATGGCAAGACAGAACAAAGTTTAATGCTGCATCATGTTGATGGCAGCGCCTGTGAACGAATTTTATTAATTGGCTGCGGTAAGGAAAAAAGCTTTAACGAGCGCGCCTACCGCAAGGCATTAAAAACTGCGAGTACGACCCTGCTCAAGTCCGCTGCCCGTGATGCAGTTAGTTTTCTTACTGAATTGAATGTCGGCGAACATACCGGCGGCTGGAAAATTCGCCAGGCAACCGAAATTATCGAGCACAGCCGCTACCGCCCGGATCACCTAAAAAGTGAAAAAGACAGCGAACCTAAACTGCGCAAAATCACCCTGGTTGTTTCTGACGCCCGCGAACTCAAGGCCGCCAGGCTGGGGTTGGCCGTGGGTCAGGCGATTGCCCACAGCAGCGCGCTGGCGCGCAAACTAGGCAATTTGCCCGGCAATATCTGTACCCCGACCTATCTGGCGGCTCAGGCAGCCAAGCTGGCCAAACAGTCCGACAAATTAAAAGTCCGCGCACTGGGACAAAAACAAATGGAAACCCTGGGTATGGGGGCCCTGCTCTCGGTCGCCAAAGGCAGCCGCCAAGCACCCAAGCTGATAGAAATGAACTATCAGGGCGGCAAAAAGACAGATAAACCCATCGTCCTGGTAGGCAAGGGCGTCACCTTTGACTCCGGTGGTATTTCCATTAAACCCTCCGCTGCCATGGATGAGATGAAATATGATATGTGCGGTGCGGCCAGCGTTATTGCCACTGTGGCGGCAATAACCGAGCTGCAACTGCCCCTGAATGTCATTGCTATCATCCCCAGCTGTGAAAATCTGCCCGATGGTGCGGCCAGTAAACCCGGCGATATCGTTACCAGCATGTCGGGCCAGACTATCGAAGTACTCAATACCGATGCTGAAGGCCGCCTGATTCTCTGTGACGCGCTCACCTATAGTGAAAAATTCAACCCCCGGGTCGTGATCGATGTCGCAACCCTCACCGGGGCCTGCGTTATCGCGCTGGGCAAACATGCCTGTGGCCTGCTCAGCAACGACGATAAACTTGCTCATTCACTACTGGATGCCGGGAATGATAGCGGTGATCGCGCCTGGCAAATGCCCCTGTGGGACGAGTATGATGAACAATTAAAAAGTAATTTTGCTGACATGGCTAACATTGGCGGGCGCGAAGCAGGTACGATTACCGCCGCCTGCTTTCTTGCTCGCTTTAGCAGGAATTTTAAGTGGGCGCATCTGGATATCGCGGGTGTCGCCTGGCAAGGCGGCAGCAACAAGGGCGCAACAGGCCGTCCGGTTGCTCTGCTAACCCAGTACCTGCTCAATCAATGTGGTAAAAATTATCAACTACCATGACCCGCATCGACTTCTACCTGCTTAAGAGCAAAAAAATAGACGCTGGCGAGCGTATCGCCTGTCGGCTGGCAGAGAAAGCCTATGGGCTCAAACATGCTATTTATATTCATACCAATAGCCAGCAGCACACAATACAACTGGACAAGCTGCTCTGGACTTTTCGTGACGGCAGCTTTGTTCCCCATCAAGTGCATAGCCCGGACGAGTCCCATAACAGCCCCGTCATTATTGGTCACGAAACCAGCCCGGATGAAGAACTGGCAACGCATCACCAATTACTGATCAATCTGGATCAGACCGTGCCTCCTTTTTTCAGCCGGTTTGAACGCGTAGCTGAAATTGTCAGCGCCGATGAACGGCAACGCAGCGCTGCCCGCGAACGCTTCAAGTTTTATCGTCAGCGCGGTTATGAATTACAAACCCATGAACTGACAGGCTAGACATGAGCAAACCCATCGACAAAGAAAAAGAACTGAAGGAAATGCACGATTCCCAGGCCTCGCTGGTAAATGCACTGGAATCTATCCACACACTGCTTGAAGAAAGTGAAACCAAACTCGATGCCGCCCGGAAAAACCTGGCAGGTTCACGCATTGATAACCATAAACATCACAAACCCGGTCATAGCAAACCGTCATCAAAATCGCTGCCAAAATCATCACCCACTATAAAAGCACCTTCCAGAAAACTTCATGAAGGAGAGTTGGCTGTCCCCATACTGCCTGAAGGGGAGTTAGCCGTCCCTATACTGGACGACATCGTTGTCCCCGGCATCGCGCAACAACCTCGACCCTCGTTTAATAAAATAGAAACCAAAACCATAGCAAGGAAGCCCGTTGAAATCAGTGATTCCCGTAAACAGGAATTTATCGACAAGCTCGAAGCCGTTCAGGTCGAGATGGATGACTACCTGAATGAAATGCTGGTGCGCTGTATGGCCAGTATCGAACTTGAGTTGAAGGAGACGCTCTCACAAAAATTACAGGACTTGCGAAACATCATCGAAAAATAGTGCAACACCGATCCTGATTTACCCATTTCCCATTACTTTCCCTATCCTGCCTTGCATATCATTCTATCGCCTCTGAAATTACTGCTTCAAGAAGATAGAGGCATAATGATAGGGTCCCACATCCACTACTCTTACCAGCTTGAAACCTGCCGGTTCAACCAGTTTTTTCACATCTTCCGGCTGCATCCTTAATTCGGTATCCGGGCCGCGTGGTTGATCGAGAACGGTGGTTTCCTCCCGTGGACGGCTATGCCAATTGATAACGGCAAAACGTCCCCCTGTTTTAAGCGAGTTATGTACCGCTTTGGATAATTCAGTTTTTTCAGGCACACCATGAAAGGTATTAGCAATAAATACAAAATCGACAGGTTCATCGATTTGTCGAGAAAGTTTCCGTGCATCACCCAAAATAGCGTGGAAGTTGGAATTCTCCCTGCAAGCATTTATCGCCTCGTCCAGCAAGTCAGCATCCAGATCCAGCGCCCAGGTTTTACCCGGATGTACCAACTCACACATGGGTTGGGTAAAATGACCGTAACCACAGCACAGATCCACCACCTGCATATCCGGCTCGATACCCACCAGGCGCAATACAGCTTCCGGATTCGGCCATAGAACATGCCACCAGTCTTTATCTGGCATCAGAGTGGCATGGAACAGGGCTTGTTTATTCATGATGAAGCTCCTTTGTATCAGATAGCATCTAACTATACGCGCACATACACATCCTGGCATTAACGCATATCTATAAAAAATACACCTGAAGATAGTAAACCATTATTGATCAGATTCAAGTTATTCCCGGAACCTGACGGCTTAAAATAACGCCGGAGCTATCTCCACCCAAAATTCTGCTAAAGAACTGAAACCCATAAAAAACGAGACAGACTATAAATGGCTGAGCATCAAATATCCTGGTTTAACGACATACAAGCGTTGCCTTTTTCAGTTTACTTACCGGCAGCGAAAAAAATTGCTGTATGCCCCCATTTTTATTTTCAGGCCTCCGTAGTTTACTCCGGTAAACATGCTGCCTGGTTTTTAAGGTACAGGATGTGGCCGGAGAAACAGCTAACTGTATAGCGACATTTGCCTGCAAACTTATGCTGATTTTTCTGTTATGGATCTGCCAGTATTTTACTACAGCATTAGTATCCACCAGATGCAGGTGATGATCCGGCCTCGGCTGCAAATATAGAACCGGTCGGGCGGAACTTAAACTCACATAAACACCATCCACCCCCTGACGGTAACCTGCTATACCCCGGCTTCGGCTTAAATCCGGCCAACCCATTTTCCTCGGTAAACGTAAGGTATGAATATATTTTGCAGTATTAATTAACCAGCCACCATCCAACTGCTGCGCCAGGCTGGCATGATAAAAGGCATTGGCGCGTTGCGCGTATTGACTAAGATAAAGTGGGATGGGGTGTTGCTTCAGCGCCCAGTTATAAACCTGTTTCAGTGCATTGAGTGACGCGAGTTTGGTGCCGGAATAAAAGTGATAATAAATACTAATGGGTTTTAAGCGTCGGGGTGAATTCAACCATTTAAAGGAGTAAATCGCCTCACGATAACCATAATAGGGCCCATGCCAGTTATTGGTGTAAACATCTTCATTAAGTACCGGAGCATAAATTTGCAGACCGCCTGCGGTCGGGCGACCAGTTGGCCAAATCATGGAAATGGAATCCCGATAAGGCAGCGGCCAGGTATCACCGCCATTTACATTTAACAGGCCCGCATCGGTGGCCATTTTAACTGCACTGGCACCGGGCCAGGTATTGCCCGACCAGAGTATCAGTTTGACACGTTTGTTTTTAGGAGCCAGATGTTTATTAATGTAATTGGTAGAACCGATAATTTCTCTATGCAGGTTCAGTTTGTAACCCGGAACCGGTAAATTTAAACCATATTTGGCCTTACCAACATTATAATCGCCATTGAAAACCTGCCAGAAAAAAGGATGGCTGAAGGTATGGGTAGCCAGTTCGACATAGGGCAATTTAAAGATACTGCGGGCTATCTTTTCCAGTTGCGGGCTTTGTTTGGGATACAGTCCTTTGGCACCAATTTCAGCCTCGATAATCGAAACCGTGGTGGGCAAACGATAATGTTTAAGAATACGATCACGAATAACTTTACCCGCATAGGGCGTTCCCGGTAGTTCAGCCCGGGAAACAAACGCATCACCATCGATATGTATGGTCATAATACGTCGGCCACTTTCGGTGCTGATATCCACCACAGGAATAGTCGCCAGACGCAAACTTTTGCGTAAAAATTCAAACGGGTTAAACAACCATTTTGAGGTGCCGTCAGCCCCGTCTATCGTGACATAAGGTGATAGCGCATAACCGCCCCAGTCATCGATGACAATGGGGTCGATGCTGATCCCTGCATCTGTCGTTAACTGTAACCAGCGTTTTGCCGCAACATGGGTGGATTGAATTGCCGGCACCTGAAAACGTCGCAGTCTGAATCTGGCTTCAAATCGGCCGACGCTTTGTTGTCTCTGGCTGACAGTAAATGCATGGCTATTCAAATTGTTAATGGATTTAATCCCAAACAATTTATCGCATTGAACGGCATCAGGTAGTTCACCAAAAATAGCAATATGCAGGCCACTCTGACGTTGTCGTTTGAACCATTTACATAATATGCCTCGGGTCAGCTTTAACGGTTTGCCGCTAAACCAGGTGACAATGCCGGCATAACGTCCACGCAGATTCATGGAGGGCAAGGGGTGACGGCTAATATTTAGATAATCAAGCTGATACCCTATATATTCCAGGGGTTCCGCCAGTCTGCGGTGCGTGTAATTCTGATAGACATCATCTTTTTTATTATCATATAAGGCCAGAATTTTTCGCGGCACCGGTCGCAGCCAGCCGCGTCCCATGCTATTTAAATGACCATCGCTGATCCATGGTTTAAACCCCAACGCGATGATTTTCTTTGCCAACCCGGTTGCTTCCGACCAACGATTATCCGGCAGATAATCAACTACAGTAACGGGGATATGATATTTTTTTTGTATGCGCCTTAAGGCCTTTGTGAGCCACCGTCGATCAGCTTTAGAGACACGGGTATACCCCTTCTTATCACCGCCAAAAGCAGAAAACAAAGATTCAGCCACTACACCATTAATTTCATTTGCCACAGTCGGAATAATATCAAAACCACGATTGAGAATAATATTAGCCCGCGGCCAGCGTTTTTTAATATTGTTGATTATGCGTATCAAACCTTGCTCATAGGCATGACGTTGTTTTGCAGTTTTGGCAACCAGTTGATAACTATCCAGCGTATCAAGAAAAACACCTTGATAACCCGCATTCATTACCGGTTTGACATAATTCAACCACAAGAATCGGGATACGGCTGGCTTGCGTACGTCAAGCACATCACTGTGCCAGTTTTTATTTGTGGTGGCGATCCAGTCTTTTTTTAGTTTTGAATACAGTTTATCGCGTCGATCTATTTCTCCGATACTCACATAAGCCAGAAGTTGTACACCAGAGTCCTGCAAGCGCTTCTTTTCTGTCGCTGTGATCTGATCGGTCTGTACCACCACCTGGTCAAAATCTTGTAACGCCTGTAATGGCAACGGGCGGCCATAAAAAAAGGCCAGGTTGGCTGTGGTTGCCGGATTTTGTAAATAACTATTACCCGCCAGGCATAAGGATACATGGCCGAATAATAAAACCAATATGCCATACAGATACAGCATAGGACGATAGTTATACATTTCACCTGGTCATCATTTAATTGTTATGCGCTGCATCATGGTTTAAATGTTTTCAACTGTAATTCTTTTACCGCTTTAAAATGCTTGATATTGCGGGAAACCAATACAATGTTATTTTCCATTGCCGTTGCAGCGATAGATGTAATGGATATGCGAAATTTCCAACAGCGTTGAAGCCCAGGCTGTTTCATACAAAACTTCTCTGAAGGAAGAGAGCTATGCTGCGAATACTTATGCAACGATGAAATCAAGAAGACTCAACGCGTTTACGCATGAAGGCATAGTACATCACGGGAATGATCACCAGGGTCAATACGGTGGATACCAGAATCCCGAAAATCAACGAGATCGCCAAACCACTAAAAATAGGATCATCGAGAATAAACAGGGCACCAAGCATTGCCGCCAAGCCCGTTAAAACGATGGGTTTGGCCCGCACCACACCCGCACGAATAACGGCGTCGGCAAAGGCGACACCTTCATCTACCTGCTGATTGATGAAGTCTACCAATAGAATGGAATTTCGCACGATAATACCTGCGAGGGCAATCATGCCAATCATGGAGGTGGCGGTAAACTTTGCCCCAAGCAAGGCATGGCCCGGCATCACACCGATAATAGTCAAAGGGATTGGCGCCATGATGATCAGGGGAACAATATATGAACGAAACTGAGCCACGACCAGCAGATAGATCAACAACAAACCAACCGAATAGGCAATACCCATATCACGGAAGGTTTCATAGGTGATCTGCCATTCCCCATCCCACTTCATGCTATAGCGATAGGGATTCTCCGGTGTCGAAACAAGATACTGTTTAAGCTTGCCGCCATAGGAAAAAATCTTGTTCTTGATAGTCGACATCATATCGAACATGCCATACAGGGGACTGTCCAGCGAACCCGCCATGTCTCCCGTAACATACACCACCGGCAACAGATCCTTGTGGTAGATTGCCTGCTCACGACGGCTGTCGATAAACTGAACGATATCCGCCAACGGCACCAGTCCGCCATCCTTGCTGCGCACTCTAAGCGCGAGGATATCATTGATTCGCGCTTTGGCCGCTACTGGGAATTCCAGTCGCAGGGGCAACGGGTATTTTACATCCCCTACATGCAAATAGCTGACATCCTCACCCCTTAAAGCGGCTGACAGGGTGGTCACTATCTCATGCTGACTGACGCCGCGCAGGGCAGCTTTCTGTTGATCTATTTTGATGATCAGCTTGGGCGCTTGTGCTTCGATGGAATCGTCCACATCGACTACGTTGGGCGTGTGCTCAAACACGGATCTGACTTCACTGGCCACCTTGCGCTGCCCCTTATAATCCAGTCCATAAATCTCGGCCACCAGCGGTGACATAACGGGCGGCCCCGGTGGAACTTCAACAATCTTTATATTGGCATGATAACGTCGGGCAATTTTTTGTAATGGCGCACGCAAACTGAGCGCAATCTCATGACTCTTGCGCTCACGCTTATGTTTGCCCAACAGGTTGATCTGAATATCACCTACATTGGCACCCTTACGTAAATAATACTGGCGCACCAGACCATTGAAATTAATCGGGGAGGCACCGCCCGCATAGACCTCATAGTCCGTAACTTCCGGCACCTGTGCAATACGCCGCCCCAAGGCATCCATTACTCTTGCAGTCTGCTCGATGCTGGTACCTTCCGGCATATCCACCACCACCTGAAACTCGGATTTATTATCAAAAGGCAGCATCTTCAGCACAACATGTTTGCTGAGAACCAGCCCGATGGAAGCCAACAATAGAACAATAATGGCCAGTAACAGCAACCAGCGTCGTTTGCGGGCATCGGCACCCACTAGAAACAGACCAATAAATGCGCTAAAGCGGCGCTGGAAAGCCGTCGTAGTATGATCATCCTGGGCATGGTGCGGCATGGGCCGAAGTACACGATTAGCCAGCCAGGGAGTAACAATAAATGCGACAGCCAGCGAGATCAGCATACCGATACTGGCATTGATCGGAATCGGACTCATATAAGGCCCCATCAGACCCGTAACAAAAGCCATGGGTAACAATGCGGCAATGACCGTAAAGGTTGCAAGAATGGTTGGCCCGCCCACTTCATCCACCGCCTGTGGAATAGACTCGGTTAGTGACTTTCCCCCCATCTGCATGTGGCGGTGAATATTCTCTACTACCACGATGGCATCATCCACCAGAATACCAATGGAAAAGATTAAGGCAAACAAGGACACGCGATTAAGCGTAAAGCCCCAGGCCCAGGACGCGAACAGGGTAATCGAAAGCGTAATCGCCACGGCCATACCCACAATGAAAGCTTCACGCCAACCCAGTGTAAACAACACCAGCAATACTACAAAGCTGGTGGCAAAAATCAATTTTCCAATCAACTTTTTTGACTTGGCATCGGCTGTCTTACCGTAGTTGCGGGTCACGGTGACATTGACGCCTTTGGGAATAAAGATACCCTTGAGCTGATCAACACGTTTGATGATCTGGTTGGCAATATCCACCGCATTGGTGCCTGGTTGCTTGGCGATGGCAATAGTCACCGCAGGGAACTCCCCCCTGACATGAATGCCTTTTGCAGCAGCCGCAGGGCCGGTTCCGATCCAGGTATAGTTTTTCGACTGGGCCGGTCCGCGACGCACCGTGGCCACATCACGCAAATAGACGGGTTTGCCGTTATGTACACCAACAACTAAATTTTGTACATCTTTTACCGTACTCAGAAACAAGCCGGTTTGTACAGCAATCTCTCTGTTATCGCGCACCATAAAGCCCGATGCCCGCGTGGCATTACTGAGCTGTAACGCGTTGCGCAAGTCATCTATGGAAAGATTATAGGACGCCAGCGAGGCTGCATTGAACAGGACATGCACCACATCCTCCGGCCCACCCAGCGTATAAATATCCCGCGTACCCGGCACACGTTTGAGTTCAGCCTCGATAGCGTGGGCCACCTGTTTGAGTTCATATCCTCCACGCGTTGGATCTTTGGTCCATAATGTCAATCCCACAATGGGCACGTCATCAATCCCTTTGGGTTTGATGATCGGCTGCGCGACACCTAGCCCCTTGGGCAACCAGTCCTGTTTGGAATAGACGGCATTGTACAGACGCACAATGGCCTGGGTTCGATCTTCCCCTACTTTGAACTCTACGGTCAAAATCGCCATACCCGGTTTTGACACCGAGTACACATGCTTCAGACCTTTAATTTCTGACAGAACTTGCTCTGCCGGTGTACTCACCAGCTCTTCCACCTCTTTGGCCGAAGCACCGGGAAAGGCAATAAAAACATTGGCAAAAGTGACATTGATTTGCGGCTCTTCCTCTCGTGGTGTATTCATCACCGCAAAAACACCGAGACAAAAACCCAGCAGCGCCAACAATGGTGTAATTTCCGAATTTTGAAAGGCTCGCGCAATGAGCCCCGAGATCCCCAGTTTTTTGCTCATGATGCTGAATTCGAAACAGGTTCGGCGTTCTGTTCCTTGAGACGCACGGTTGCCGCCAACGGATCACTCGCTATCCGCTCACCTTCATCCAGACCGGCCAGAATTTCAACCTCGTTATTATTGACTACACGCCCCAGACGCACCTGGCGCATGCTGATTTTGCCATCTTTACCCATCACATAAACGGCAGTGACTTCACTGCGGTGCACCACAGCAGTAATGGGCACTAACAGTTTATTTACTTCGCCAGTCACAAAGGCCACTTTTACTGCCATGCCGGGGTACATGCCATGCTGTCCCGGTGGCAGATTGACGCGTAACAGAAACGTATGACTGACCGGATCGGCATAGGGGCTGATAATCATGGACTTCGCCATCACACTCTGGGTCTGCCCGAATTCCGAACCCGAGATGACGCGCGCACGTTTCAGTTTGCGTATCACCGCAATAAGATCCTGTGGCAGATTTACCGAGGCACGCAACGACTCCAACGACAGCCCCGTGAACAGAGCCTGACCTACTCTTGCTGTCTCGCCCACCTCGATATAACGCTTGACCACAATGCCGCTATAAGGCGCACGTATAGTCGTATTTGCCAGATTTTCCTGTGCCTGATTCATCACGGCCTTTGCCGATTTTAGATGCGCAACAGCCTTGTCGAGCAAGGAACGCGCCACCAATTTTTTGGCATGAATTTCTTTTACCCGCAGATATTCAGTTTTTGCCTCAACATAACGAGCCTGGGCAGCATTGAAACGAGCCCGTTGGTCATAGTCACGCAGGCGCAACAGCACATCCCCCTTGTGCACAACGTCATCCACGTCAAAATAAATTTTGGTCACCCGTCCTGATGTCTGGGCTGATACCGTAGCCTTGTTAACCGCCTGGATGACGGCATCAAGAGTACGTTCCTCAACAACTTTCTGGTAGCGAACGGGCAACCATTCCAGACCACCGGTTTTTGCCTGCGCACGGCTCGACACCATAACACCTGCAAACATCAGGTAAAGCAGAAAACGACTAAACCGGGTTCCGACAAGAAAAACGGTAGGGGAGAAACGCGACATGAATAGAGTCCTCTTAACAATACGTCATTACGCAGGGCTACGATATCATAACAAGCAAAATTGACAATACAACCAGATAAACAGAACGATGAGGATAAATTTTGACGTAGACCCCTATCTCTCAAAGAAGAAACAGGTTGAGCTTGGAGGATGGTTGATAACTCATCTACGTGCGTAAAATCTTAATTTGATATGATATCCTACAGTGCCTCAATAACCAATACCAGTATCAAAAAATCTTATACGTGGAAAGCCGAGACCACTACGTTCAGATCGTCAGCCATAATTGAAATATCCTTACTGGCAGCACGCATACGGTGAACATCTTCCTGTGAACGCTGACTCACTTCATTGATTCCTTCGACATGCTGGTTGACGGCATCGGTCAGAGAGTGCTGTTCACTGGAAGCATGGGCAATTTGATCACTCATACTCTTAATAGCCGTCACTGCACTGGCAATTTCATTCAGAGCAGATACCACCATCTGTGTATAATCCACCCCCTGTCTCGCCTGTTCATTACCCTGTTCCATGGCCCTGACCGCATTGCGTGAACCACTTTGCAAGCGTTCGATAATCAGACTGATTTCTTCTGTGGAAGTCTGTGTCCGGGTTGCCAGGGTGCGCACTTCATCCGCCACCACAGCAAAACCTCGTCCATGTTCACCCGCACGCGCGGCTTCGATTGCCGCATTCAATGCCAGTAGATTGGTTTGCTCGGCAATATCGTTGATCACGGTCAGAACACTGCCGATATTCTCGCTTTCTTGCTCAAGTGTGGCACTGACTTTTGCTGCCGAGGACATCGTATCCGCCAAAGTCTGCACTGCATGCATGGCCTGGTTCACCACCTTGCTGGCCTGACTGGCCTGGGCATCGGCCTCACTGGACGAATCGGCACTTTCACTCGTATTCTGAGCCACATTTTCAGCCATAGTCGCCATAGCCTGCATGGATGTCATAACATCTTCGACCTGTTGCATTTGTTTTTTGGTTCCCTCACTGGCATTCCTGGTCACGTCATCCATTGTTGCAGATGCCTCACTAAGCCGTGAGGCATTTTGATGAATTTTGTTGATGATTTCCCGTAGCGTCTGGCTCATGCTGTTAAAACTGCTGATGATGTCACCAATCACATCATCACTGACGATAGTGCATTCATGTGTCAGATCCTTGTTACTAATGGCATTGGCAACGTCAGAAATACGCATTAGGCGTTTGATCAGAATGGCCTTGACTAACGCATAATTCGCCAGCCCGATGGACGAACCGGCAATAATACAGCCTATAAAAAACCACATATACATGCCCGGTTTCCAGTTGACAAAAAACTCAGCATAGAAGGGAAAAATAATGCCCATACTGATTCCCAGTCCCAGAAAGGACAAAAACAGACGGCGCAAAATACTTGGTTTTTTAGCAAACGGCATAGAGACGCCTCATAGTTAATTTCTAAATAAGCCGCCCAGCCACAAGCAGATGGGGTAGCAAAAAAAATTTGTCACTCCAGTCTTCGCTGGAGCTGAGAGTAATAGAACAGCGCCTGAATTCCAGTTCCCATCAGAATGACAACATTCGTTGTAAACAACGGGAAAGGGATCCGAAACGATTAAAAATAGGATTACCTGCTCAACATAAGTCGGATAAACGGCGTTAAACTTTAATATTTCTCTAATATGGATGGGGGTTCAGTATTCAAACACACAGATTCCCGTTAAAATAATTCGTTTCGCATTCACGGATAATTTATCGAAATGGCCCAGTATATTTACACCATGAGTCAGGTGGGCAAGATTGTCCCGCCAAAACGCACGATTCTTAAAGATATTTCCCTGTCCTTCTTTCCCGGTGCCAAGATCGGCGTACTCGGCCTGAACGGCTCAGGTAAATCCACGCTACTTAAAATTATGGCTGGGCTGGATACCGAAATCGAGGGTGAAGCCCGTCCCCAGCCCGGCATCAATATTGGCTATCTGTCGCAAGAGCCACAGCTTGATCCCGACAAGGACGTGCGCGGCAATGTCGAGGAAGCGCTGCAACATATCAAGGATGCCCAGACCGAGCTGGATAAAGTCTATGCCGCCTATGCCGAGCCTGATGCTGACTTCGATGCGCTTGCCACCAGGCAGGCTCAACTGGAAAATATTTTACAGACCGCTGACGGCCATAATCTGGAACGCAAACTGGAAATCGCCGCCGATGCTCTGCGTCTGCCACCCTGGGATGCCGATGTAACAAAACTCTCCGGCGGTGAACGACGCCGTGTCGCACTTTGCAAACTGCTGCTATCCGCCCCTGACATGTTGCTACTGGATGAACCCACCAACCATCTTGACGCCGAGTCTGTTGCCTGGCTGGAACATTTTCTGCACGACTTCCCCGGCACCGTAGTCGCCGTCACCCACGACCGCTACTTCCTCGACAACGTAGCTGGCTGGATTCTGGAACTGGATCGTGGCCATGGTATTCCCTGGGAAGGTAATTATTCCTCTTGGCTGGAACAGAAAGAACAGCGTCTGGAAGTTGAAGAGAAACAGGAAAATGCCCGTATCAAAGCCATGAAACGGGAACTTGAGTGGGTACGCACTAACCCCAAAGGTCGCCATGCAAAAAGCAAGTCCCGCCTGGCACGTTTTGAAGAGCTCTCCTCACAGGATTTCCAGAAGCGCAACGAGACCCAGGATCTGTATATTCCACCTGGCCCGCGACTGGGTGATCTGGTCATTGATGCCAGCCATCTCAGCAAGGGTTTTGGCGATCGGGTATTGTATGAAGATTTGAATTTCAACCTGCCCAAGGGCGGTATCGTGGGTGTTATCGGTCCCAACGGCGCGGGTAAAACCACTCTTTTTCGAATGATTACCGGCGAGGAAAAACCGGATAGTGGTGAGTTGCGTCTGGGTGAATCGGTAAAAATCGCCTGCGTCGATCAAAGCCGCGATACGCTGGATGACAGCAAGAGCGTATGGGAAGAAATCTCCGATGCCCAGGATATCATCGTTATCGGCAACTACCAGATCCCTTCACGCACCTATGTCGGGCGCTTCAATTTCAAAGGGGGGGAGCAGCAGAAAAAAGTCGGCAATCTCTCTGGCGGTGAACGCAACCGGGTGCATCTGGCCAAATTATTGAAAAGTGGCGGCAATGTACTGATGCTCGATGAACCGACCAACGATCTGGATGTGGAAACCCTGCGTGCACTGGAAGAAGCTCTGCTGACCTTTCCCGGCTGTGCCATCGTCATATCACACGATCGCTGGTTCCTGGATCGCATCGCCACCCACATCCTCGCCTTCGAAGGCAATAGCGAAGTGGTCTGGTTCGAGGGTAACTACGCCGACTATGAAGCTGACCGCAAACGCCGCTTAGGGGACGACAGCGACCAGCCACATCGGATTCGTTATAAAAAGTTGGAGCATTGAGTTACATGTTGAGCTTCGCTGTCGCTCAGCGCCAACCTACAAGCTAACCAGGCAAGGGTGGGCACATTTTTTGTGCCCATCCTGCAATACTACGGACTCTTCGCAGCTGGTGCCGCTGCTTTTACGACCGTTTCAGTTGCCGCTTTAACTGCCTGATCCGGCATGGGCGGCTTTGCCACTGCCGGGTTATAGGTCAGGACATCTTCCGAGATAACCTCATTGGCACCATTCAATACCGACACTTTCCATTCGCCAGTCCAGCCAGGAACCAAACTCTTGCTTGACCAGACACGCCAGCGCGCACCCTTCACTTTGAATTTGACTTCGGCCATGACTTTTCCATTGTATTCCCAACGATGCGTCGCTGTCTGTCCCGCCATATCACGCAGCTCGGTATAATAAATCACCTTGTTCGAGCGGGTATCCAGTTGTTTGATGCTGTTCACCGGTTCACGATCTTTCACGGCTGTCGTAAATATCGAACGCACCACGCTACCACGGGAAAAACCACTCCGCTCCATAGGCATGGCTGTGTTCATGGCTTTCTTCTGCATATGCATAGCAGTATCGGCCGCATCGCCAGCCGGCGTCGGCACAGTTTTATGGGCCGACTTATGCATATTTGACATGTCATGCCCGGCTGGTGCCTGCTGATTCATCTGCATATTGCCATTTTCCGCCCATGCGGGTGAGCCCAGCAACAGACCCACAACAAGCGTACCGATTAATTTATAATTCAACTTCATCATTTCCTCCCATTCCCCCGCGGGAATTCATACTGCGTCAAAAATATTCCATTTAAAACACCCCAATTTAATCCGCCGGGCGGTTATTTACAAACCGTATTCGCAACTTATTTCTCCGACCGATGAAACGAAATGTCTTATTCGTGATTCTAATCACACTAAACGGCCCATAAAAAGAAATTAGAACCATTAATTCATCAATTTTTACTTTAATTTGCAGGGCAAGAGTATATTAATCCCCTTTCACTTTTGCACCGTTACCCCGCCCAATGGTTTCGCACTGTGGTAGCAGCTTTTAAAACCGTATAATCAGATATCGTGTCCGGGGCTAAAAAAGCCCCGGCTCCTCTGCTGAACCTGCTCATACGCGCTATAGAACCCCGGAGAGGAGGCTTTAGCCTCGCCCGGCACGACGGCGCCGCGGCATGAGTCGATTGCGAACAGGAATGATGGCATACCCTCTAACCTGGTGTGTCAAGGGAATCAATATGCTCTGGCTCTACTTTAATTTGTGTATATTCAACAAATTAAATGACGGCGACCCTTTTTATTCGGATAATTGTTTCTTTATTTCGAGGTGTTTTTATGTATAAATTTCGGGGCAATCCTGACTATGATCATCAACAAAGTGCTAAAACCGGTATCCTGATCATTAATCTAGGCACCCCCGATGCACCGGAAGCCTCAGCTATCCGTCACTATCTGGCTGAGTTTCTCAGTGATCCCCGCATAATCGAGATGCCGCGCTGGTTATGGAAATTAATCCTTCATGGCGTAATTCTACGATTTCGCCCAGCCCATATCACCCCGGCTTATCGCTCTATCTGGGGTGAAGACGGCTCGCCTCTACTCAGCACCAGCAAGCAGCAACTCGAAAAAATAAAGTCACAAATCTCGCCGTTGTTCAGGCATCCTGTCGAATTTGCCCTCGGTATGCGTTACGGTCAGCCCTCTATTGCCAGTGCATTACGTAAACTACAGGCACACAATGTTCAACGTCTGCTGGTGCTGCCTCTTTATCCTCAGTATTCCGCTACCACCACCGCGTCGACCTTTGATGCTATCGCTCAGGAGCTGATGAGCTGGCGTTGGATTCCAGCGCTCCGCATGTTGAATCAATATCACGACCACCCTGCTTATATTGAAGCGTTGGCAAATAGCATAACAGAATTCTGGCAGACACGGCCGCAAGCGGACATGCTCCTATTCTCTTTTCATGGCCTGCCCAAACGTTACCTGATGGCGGGTGATCCTTATTTCTGTCAGTGTCAGAAAACCGCTCGTTTGCTCGCCGATAAACTCGGTCTGGAAAAACATAGATGGCAAATCAGTTTTCAGTCACGGGTCGGTAGAGACGAATGGCTCAAACCCTACACCGATGAAACACTCAAAACCTTACCTGGAAAGAACAAAAAATCGGTGCAGGTGATCTGCCCCGGTTTTGCCGCCGACTGTCTGGAAACCCTGGAAGAAATCAATATACAAAACCGGGAGTGGTTTATGGAAGCAGGTGGTGAGCACTTTGACTATATCCCGGCTCTCAATGCCGCGCCCGGACATATTGATATGCTTAGCAGAATTATTAAGGAACAGTGCGGTGAGTGGATGAAGATAGGGACGAGGGACGAGGGACAAGGGCCGCGAAAATAAAACTAGCGACCCCCATATTTTTCCTCACCACTCGGCACTTTTTTTAGGCTATACCTGGATTACCTTTTACATTGAGAATTTTCGGCGTATTCAATTTGTTAACCTTCGCCACTTTCTCTTCGCGCAAATATTCAGCCACGATATCCCAGACAGGCTTGCCCGGTGCTTTTGAACCCACCGTTGCCCAACCAGCTACGCTATAGGTCTTGCTAGCGTCAATCAAGGTGCCGTTATCCAGTCGCATATCAGTAATCCGCTTACCGATGGTTTTGGTGGGATCGATCGTATAATCCAGCCCCCCCACACGCACCATGTCCCCACCCTGCTGGAAGTAGGGATCGGTATTGAATAGATTGTCTCCGACATCCTCAAGAATATCTTTGATGGTCTGGCCTGTCATCTCACGCACATAGGTTTCCGGATAGGTGATGGCGGTCTGGTCCATGACATTCTCCATGGTAATAGCCTGGCCCGGCAGGATCGAGGTGCCCCAGCGAAAACCGGGCGACAGGGAAATTTGCGCTCCCCCTACTTCACGCAGGGCATCGCAAATCACCTGATCAAAGGTGCCATTAAAATTACCTCGGCGATACAGTAAGCTATCCGTCACCGCCAGTTCTTCGCCCAGGGTCTTGAGGTAGGGCTTGCGCACACCTTCAATATAGTTGGCCATTTCAACATCTGGCTCCAGCAGGTTGGAAAACACGGGTAATAACTTGTAGTCGAAGCCCTGAACCTTGCCATTGCGTACATCAAACTGCATCACGCCAAGAAACTTGCCATTGGATCCGGCATTGGTCACCAATGTCTTGCCGCCTTTGTTGCTGACTACCGTCGGCGTCGGCACACCATCATGCGTATGACCACCAAAAATGGCATCGATACCGCTAACCCGCGAGGCCATTTTCAGATCTACATCCATACCATTATGTGATAGTACGACTACGACATCGGGTTTTTCCTTGGCGCGAAGATCATCGACCACCACCTGCATGGCTTTATCGTTGATGCCAAATGTCCAGTCAGGAATAAATCGCCCAGGATTGGCAATGGGGGTATAGGGGAAGGCCTGCCCCACTACCGCTACACGAATGCCGTCAGCCATTTCCTTTATGATATAGGGTTTAAACGCACGCTGGGTATCCTCATTAAAACCCGCATAATCAGCATACTTGTAGTCAAAAGCCGCTTCGTCTTTAACGAAAATATTCTGGCCAATAAAATCCCCATTGAACTCCCGGATATTATCCATAACTTCGGATTCCAGGTAGGTAAACTCCCAGTGGCCGGTCATTACATCGACCCCCAGCAGGTTGCTCGCATGCACCATATCCTTACCACGGGTCCAGTAGGCTGTACCCGATCCCTGCCAGGTGTCACCGCCATCCAGCAGCATGCTTCTGTCTTCACCGAGATCGGCGCGCAAACGTTTAATCAGGGTGCGGAGGTGAGCAAAACCGCCCACTTTGCCATAGGTTTTGGCTGCTTCGACATAATTCAGGTAAGTGAAAGCATGGGCAGCCAGGGTATTGGGCTGGACACCAAAATGCTTGAGGAATTTATTACCAACCAGATGCGGAGGCTGTCCCAGCGCCTTGCCAAACCCCAGGTTGACGCTGGGTTCGCGGAAATAAATAGGTAACAGTTGCGCATGACAGTCGGTCATGTGCATCAGGGTTACATTGCCGAATTTCGGCACATGGTAGGTATCCCGGGGTGCCTTCGCGGCAGTACCTGTATTCTTACCATTATTTCTGTCGCACCCCGGTAACATACCGGCTGCAGCAGCCATTCCCATCACCTGCATAAATTCACGGCGACTTATCGACATTCTGTTCTCCTTATTATCCTGTATTACCTGATTTTTACTAAAATCGTTTTTGTTTCGTCAACCAGGCCAGCCTGAATCCGATTGAACCCGATCATAGCAAACCTACCGGGTCTTGTAGATCCGGAGGGTAATCATTCTGAAATACACAGGATTTTTTATTTTAAAATACCCGCTGTTTATCCACTTGTATAAATAAATCATTAATTCAAACTCCTTGCACTAGACGCAAAATGAGCCATTTTATTCCATCATTTCAGAGGCGTTGAACGCGACTGATTTTTGATCGCTGTCGTACGTCAGCGGATTTTTTCTGATTTCAGGATAGATTTAGCGTAAAAATGCGTTCTAATCACTCACGTTTGCTGTAATTGCTCTAAACCCTGGGGTATCCCCACGAATATTTTTTAAAACCAAAGGCTTATCTGTCCGCCAATGAAAGCGAATATACGCCAATAAAGACAAAAGCATTTATTGTTGTGTGCTGTGCCTGATGCGCATAAACATAAGATATTGGCATTCATCGGCGGATATTCCCTTTTCTCGTTCCCTCGCTCCGGCGTGGGAACCAGTAAATATATAATTTATATGAGTATAAAGCAGGATGCCATAATCCAAAACATCGCTAATCCTTTCATTCTTATGTTTTTCCGGTATGATTCCCTAAAAAACGGTTATTCGCAAATATAATGCAACCTCGTCCTTCTGAAAAAATTATCAACCGCAAACTGCTGCAAAAAACCAGCAGTAATGGCGAAATCCGCTGTTTTGAAATTTTCAACGATCATTTTATTCGTGCAAAAAAGAATAATTTGCTGGGCAAGCAGACCTACACACTGAAAATCAATATGCTACAGCCTTGGCCCGTGCATCAACGCTATTTTTCCTGTCGCTGGATGATGAGCCTGATTTACTTTGCCCTGACCCTGTTGGCCTATGGGATCTTCATATTCCTGCATCCCGATACACAAATGCTGCAACGTCTACTTCCTTTTATTGTCATTCTGCTGTTGCTCAGTCTGGGCTCGTTACTCATGTTTATCTATCATTCGCCTAATGTGATGGAATTTCACAGCCGCTACGGAAACTGCGCTTTGCTACATATTCTGCGCAACAAACCCGATAAAACAGAATGCCGGAAATTTACCGATGAACTGAAAACCCGGATTTTGCTGGCCTCACAGGATGCCAGTCTGGATAAAAAACATATGCTGGAATTTGAACGTGAGGAACTCACCCGCCTGTATGAAGAAGGCATCATCGAAAGAGAAAATTATGCTGGGGCCATCGAGCGAATCGACAAAATTAACATTTGAGCAGGGTTTCCTTCGACAGGCTTCCTTATCACATAAAGCAATGGAAACAAGAGTAGCTACCCATAATTATTCATTAACAAATAATGTTTCCCGGGCGGCTTCCATTACGGCAGATACAACAGGGTGCGTTACCTTGCGCTCCACGGATATGGCATAAAAATGTTCCTTTACCTCATCAACCTGACTAATGGCTTTTACCTGATACTGCAATTCCACCTCTTCTTCAATGATTGCGGGGGCGATAAAAACACCCACTCCTTCCTGCCCGAAGGCCTTCATCAAAGCACTATCATCAAATTCAGCGATAATACGCGGGTGAAGTCGTTGTTTATCCAGCCATTTATCCAAGCCTGAGCGCAGCTGGGTCCCACCACTGGGCAAAAGCAAAGGCGCACCATCCAGACAGCCGGGGAAATCCCCCGGCAGACTACTCCGCAGTTTTTCTGATGCAAAGAAACTGACAGCAGACTCACCCAGCTTATGACTAAACCCTCTTGTACTGACCGTAGCAGGAATTGGCCGGTCTGCCAGCACAAGATCCAGTCGATGTACGGTTAGCTCGGCCAGCAATGTATCCAGACCCGCCTCTCGGCAAATCATGCGCACTGGCTCGGGCATGCGAAGTGCAGGCTTGAGAATGCGATGCGCAATCGATTTTGGCAGCACATCAACCACACCCACTCGAAACTGCTGAGGGCGCCCCTGTGGTAGCTGATGAATCACTTCTTCCAACTCTCCCCCCAGGGAGAAGATTTCATTGGCATAGCTCAATACCAGCCGACCGGCCTGGGTAAGTTCCAGATTGCGACCGACGCGGCTGAATAGCTCTACGCCAAGATGATCTTCCAGCAAACTCAGCTGTCCGCTAATGGTTTGCGGGGTTATATGCAGTCGTTCACTGGCACGGGCAACACCGCCCTCTCTGGCCACAGCCCAGAAATAATGTAAATGCTTGTAGTTAACCATTGCGCACCATTAGTTCGTAATTTCCGAACAGTATGACAGTAATATTCGAGTTTTCAAGATGAATAAATCCGCCTAATATGATTTACCAGCAAATTGCAATTGAATTGCAAAGGAGAATCTCATGCAGCTTTATATACAGACACGCCATTTTTCACTAACCGACTCACTGCGCAAATATGCAGAGCGACGTTTACGTTTTGCTCTGACCTGTTGCAACGATCATATTCAACGGGTTGTTATGCGCCTTTCCGACATCAATGGCCCAAGAGGTGGTGAAGATAAACGTTGCCAGGTGCATATTGTATTAGCCGGTCTGCCTGACATTGTAATTGAAGATATAGAAGTTGACCTGTATATGGCTATTGACCGGGCAACAGATAGGGCTGGCCGCACGATGCTACGTAAAATCAACCGTCAACAATCATTACTCAGGAACAGTAGAACACCCATGCTGGATACTGAGCTATTAAACCCGCCCATTTATGAATCTGGAGGCATTAACCAATGAATAATTCAGGCATATTAACCACCGGGCAAAATCAAGCCTCAGCACTTGCTAGCAATAAGGTTATCCGCAACACTTATACCTTACTTTCTATGACCCTGCTTTTTAGCGCGGTAACAGCTGGGGCTTCAATGGCTATGAACCTGCCTCACCCGGGTATTTTACTTACTCTGGGTGGCTATTTCGGTTTGCTGTTTTTAACCACTAAATACCGAAATAGCAGTATGGGGCTGGCCTTTGTCTTCGCACTTACCGGGTTTATGGGTTACACCCTGGGGCCAATGCTTAACACCTATCTGGCACTGCCCAATGGATCACAGATAGTAATGACCGCAATGGGTGCAACTGGAGGCATCTTCCTGAGCTTGTCGGCTTATGCGCTTACCAGTCGTAAGGACTTCAGCTTTATGGGTGGCTTTCTGATGGCGGGCATTATTGTGGCCTTTATCGCTGGACTGGCTACTATGTTTTTTGAAATACCCGGCCTGTCGCTGGTTGTCTCCTCAATGTTTGTGTTGCTCATGGCCGGGCTGATTCTGTATCAGACCAGTCAAATCATTCACGGTGGTGAAACCAATTACATTATGGCAACCGTCACATTGTATGTTTCTATCTTTAATCTGTTTACAAGCCTGTTGCATTTACTTGGGTTTATGAGTGGAGATGACTAAAAACCAGGCTGACCGATTTTTGAGGTTGCTTCCGGGGAGGGCTCTCTATTGATGAGCGCCCTCTCTGCCTGGCTTGAACTTCCTTATACCAACCTGGATAACAAACAACTCGAAACGATGCTCACACAGGGTGTGTCCGGATCATTCCTGTTTGTCGTACAGGTAGCCAGCCAGCTTGTCATCTGGTTGAACAATAGTGCATTATAATTAGCCTGATTTATCGCTTTGGAGTTAAGCCTGGATGGTTAGTGAATCGACATTACAGAAGACTATAAATAAACAGCGTAAAATGCTCAGTGAATTATTATTTGATTCAATGTCTGAGCTAGCAGCTGCCTGTGCCAGTAAAATGGACGATCGTCAGGCACTGGAAACGCTTATCGCCGATGAGATGGATCGGGCCGAGTATTGTAAATATCTCTGGGTGGTTGATAAAACCGGGTGTCAGATAACAGAAGATGCAACCCGCCATGGTTTTAAAAAAGGCCAGGTAGGGCGTGACCGCATTGCCCGTCCTTATTTACAGCGTGCCCTTAAAGGTGATGATTACTATTTGTCTGAAGCTTATATTAGCCGCAACCGTAAGCGCCCATCATTAACCGCCGTTAAAACTATCGCTGATGCCAGTGGTAACACGCTGGGCTATCTTGGTGCTGATTTTGATTTACGCGAACTGCCGCAGGCAACAGAGAAATATGAGGAAAAAGAGATCTGGAAGCAGGTAAAGGGTGATCCGGCTATTCGTAGTGGGCTGTTTTCTCAGCAGCGAATAGAAAGTGCCATGGATGAAAAAATTGATGACGTGCTTAATCTGGTGGAAGAAATGATTATTGCGCATGGTATCTTTCATGCCAAACTGCATTTTTCCAGTAGTCGGGCAACCTTCTGGCCGGTTGATAACCCCTATGTTTATCAAATTCTGGATTTTAATGAACTCAGCAATCCCGATATCTGTCTGGCCTATCGCCATCAAGCATATTTTGAAAAAGCCATTGTAAAACCTGAAAAAATCTCTCAGGTATTTCAGCAGTTCAAGGCTCTCCGCTTTGCCGATGAAACCATTTATTTACGCTCGGCTTCACTCAATATTGTAAATGGTATGGTGGGACTCAATTTCTCATGTGATGGCTCACATTATATGAACTATAACGAATTTCTTGAAAAAAACATGTCTTTCTGGTTCGGGAATTAGTTTTTTTCGCGTTATAAAAATGCTATTGCAATGTGAATTGAATCAGAGGAAACAGGTGCCGCCCGAAAAAACCGTTTCCGCTTAAATTGAACAACTTATTATAGCCCTCCACATACCCCTTCGACAGCACCTCGACACATCCATTCAGATGCTTGCCATATCCATATCATGGCGCGATTATGATCCTTATTCCCGCAATACAAACGGGATTGGCATGAAATCTGCTCAAGGGAATGTAGCCAGCATGAGACTGGAAAGCAAAACGCATAACCCCTTACAGGAGCAAATGACATGGCACATATTGTAATTATTGGCGCAAGCACTGGCGGTATGCCGGCTGCTTATGACATCCGTGAAACCGTAGGCAAAAGTCACAAAATCACTGTGATTTCTCACTCGGAGAACTTTCACTTCGTTCCCTCTAACCCCTGGGTCGCCGTAGGCTGGCGCACTCGCGAGGATATTAGTTTCAAGATCGAACCGTATCTGAAAAAGAAAAAGATTGATTTCATTCCTGTGGCCGTTACCGAAATAAATCCGGATAACAACCAGTTACACCTGGCAAACGATCAGATTATTGATTATGACTATCTGGTCATCGCCACTGGCCCCAAACTGGCCTTTGACGAGATCGAAGGGCTGGGGCCACAAGGTTACACCCAGTCTGTTTGCACCGTGGATCATGCCGAAGAGGCGTATAAAAATTGGCAGAATTTTATCCAGAACCCGGGTCCCATCGTGGTCGGTGCAGTCCAGGGTGCCTCCTGCTTTGGCCCCGCTTATGAATTCGCATTCATCATGAACACCGACCTGCGCCGCCGCAAAATCCGCAACAAGGTGCCCATGACTTTCGTGACATCCGAACCCTATGTTGGCCATCTGGGCCTGGCCGGTGTGGGTGATTCTAAAGGCATGCTGGAAACCGAACTACGCGCCCAGGAGATCAAGTTTATCACCAATGCCAAGGTGACAAAGGTAGAGGACGGTATGATGTATGTGAGCGAACACAATGCTGCGGGTGAGGTCATCAAAAAACATGAACTCCCCTTCGGCTACTCCATGATGCTACCCGCCTTCAAGGGCGTGGATGCCGTAGCCAATCTGGGCGAAGATCTTGTCAATCCACGCGGTTTCGTGAAAGTGGATACTCACCAACGCAATCCAAAATGGCAGAATATCTACTCCGTCGGCGTTTGCATCGCCATTCCTCCTGTGGAAGTCACCCCCGTCCCCACTGGCACACCAAAAACCGGCTACATGATTGAGAGCATGGCCTGCGCCACTGCGCACAACATTGCCGAGGCCATTGCAGGTAAGGAAGGTCTGCATGAAGGCACCTGGAATGCCATCTGCCTGGCAGATATGGGCGATACCGGGGTGGCCTTCGTCGCCATGCCACAAATCCCGCCACGCAACGTCGCCTGGATGAAAAAAGGCAAATGGGTGCATCTGGCCAAAATCGCTTTCGAGAAATATTTCATCAAGAAGATGAAAAAAGGCTCGACTGAAAACCTGTACGAAAAGTACATATTAAAAGCCATGGGAATCGAAAAAATGCACTAACATCTCCTCTTCCTGGCTGCTCCGGGCCCCCATGTCAGTCCATCTGACATGGGTTATTTTGTAAACTGTCATGACATAACGGCATACAATGTCATGACATTACTGACATATAATGCCATACTTATGACTGACAACTCAGGAATGAGACCATGAATGACAGCAAAAAACCCTCCTGTGAGCAATTGATTAACATCCTGCCCGATCCCTTTGTTATCATCGATCGCAATTACACTATCATTGCAGCTAATAACACCTACCGAAAACATTACCAGATCAATGGCGATAAACTCATTGGCCGTCGCTGTTATGAAGTCTCTCACCACTCCACCGAACCCTGCAGCAAGCATGGCGAACATTGCCCACTGGAAGAAGTATTTGCCAATGGCCAACGTACCCAGGTTATGCATATTCATTATGACACCCACGGCAAAGAGGAATATGTTCAACTTCAGGCCACCCCTATCATGGATGCCGAGGGAGAAGTCATGTTCATGGGTGAATATGTACAAACCATAAATTCACATGATGACAAATATGAGCTTCTCGTCGGCCGCTCTCCGGCCTATTTGCACATGTTAAGTTTGTTACAACGTGTCGCCCCCACTGTCTCTACCATCCTGCTACTGGGTGAAAGCGGGGTTGGCAAGGAAAAAGTTGCCGAATACATACATCACTATTCCAAACGATCGCAGGCTCCTTTTGTGGTCGTCGACTGTAGCACCCTGGGGGAGAATCTGATCGAAAGCGAACTTTTCGGACACGAAAAAGGTTCCTTTACCGGCGCAGACCAACGCAAAAAAGGCCTGTTTGAAGTCGCCAATGGTGGCACCCTGTTTATAGATGAGCTCGGTGAGCTACCTCTGCTGCTACAGACTAAACTGCTGCGGGTGCTGGAAAGCGGGACTATCCGTCGCCTTGGCGGAAATGAATACATTAAGGTTGATGTGCGCATCGTGGCCGCCACTAACCGGAATATTCAACGCATGGTGGCCAATAAGGAATTCCGCGAGGATCTCTATTACCGCCTGTCGGCTTTTCCGATCAACGTGCCGCTTCTGCGCGATCGCAAGGATGACATCGTACCACTGACCGAATATTTTCTGCATCAGATCCCCGAAGGCGACAATCACCTGCCTCTGTCTGTCGAGGTGATCGAAACCCTGCTCGGCTATCCCTATCCCGGCAATGTTCGGGAATTGCGCAATATCATTGAACGCGCCACTATTCTCGCCTGTGATGATATTCTACGTCCCAGGTATATTATTTTCGAAGACAGATTAGGTGATGACAACGCCGGTAAACCCGGAATAAATAACCTTGCTCCGCCACCCATACTGATTCGCCGCCGCAGCCGTCTGAATGATGAAGATATTATCACGGCCCTAAGTGAGACTAGTGGCCATCGCGCCAAAGCGGCCCACACACTTGGGATAAGCGAACGCACACTCTACCGGCATATTCAAAAACTGCGGGAACACAGAATGACGCTTGACTCAACGGATTAAATACAAGATGTAAATGCTCCACCGGCTAAAGTCGGTGGCTTCAGGTTACGGCTAAAAACCGGATTAATATAGTAATACCCTGCACTAGCCACCTGCTATAGAGACTGTTCCTTGTGCAGCGCCATACAAGATCCCCGCATTATTACCGGACGGAGGGGCTTCTTCTGCTCAGCCCCGGCATCCTGTCGATCTTCTTCGGGCAACACCCAAAAGCCCGATTAAACCAGAACCCAATAACCAGACAGCGGCAGGTACCGGTACAGCGCTAATGGCACCTTCAAGATGCAAGGCATAAGGTACGCCCGCAAAATTAGAACCTGGAGGCACAATTGCCGCATAGTCCAGAGTGTAATAACTGCCATTATTACATGCTTGCTTGAGGGTAAATGCCGTATCTCCCCAGCAGCTCATATTGGCGGTCTTGCCGCTACCCATGTTAATTTCGGGTATGTGGTTCCAGGTAACACGCCAAGCGCTGAAGTCGAGTACAGCCGTACTTCCAGATTGGCTCTGAACAGTTACACCCTTATTAACAGTATATTCATGCCCTGTTTGACCAAAATATGTCCATGGAGCCGTTACAGCACCCGAGTCACCTGGTACTGGAGCCCCTCCATGACTGGCGGTCCCCGCAGGCTGCCCCTGCCCCAGCAAAATGCCATCATAACCACTCAACATAACGCCATTGACGGGCTTTGCACCCCCCATGGTAAAGTATGACCCTGTTGCTTTGGGCACTGTAATCGGCGTGACACCATTGCGTCTATATAAAATCTGACCTGTAGTCGGATCAATGAATGGAATCTGCACAACCGCACCTGAGTTTATAGACAACACCGTTTGGCCATTTACTAAACCAGCCTGCGCAGGTAATGAACAGCACACCAATGCAGCCACAGATACACTTTTTAATAGTCTTTTTTTCAATCTTAATACTTCAACACTCTTCTTCATTATTTGCTCCTCCCACTTTCAAACTCTGCAGAATCGACATTCATCGTCTTTTGCAACAGGTTGTTTATTATATTTATATCTCTTCTTCAGCATAGATCATTACCTTCCCGTGAATACTTAAATCCATTAAACGATAAAAGGCTTTAAGCACGGCCAGTAAAGTATAGGTAACATAAATACCCTTTTCCAGGATGAGGATAAATACGACTAAAGGCATAGTAGTTAAATCTCCTGTGTGAATACTCTACAGACTAAAGCCCGAGCCACTTCGAGTCACGACCAAAATCGGTCGTAAAGCCGATGACGGTCTTTGCCAAAACGAGGAAAGGGATCATAAATCAAGCTATATGCCTATCCCCTCATCCCAACCATTCCCCTGAAAAAGCAGGCAGGCGCAAAAGCAGAATTGCCGTCTAAACGCAGGGGATTTTAAACGCTTAAAAAAATCCTCTTCCGGATGCTTTTTTTATATCTGCGGTTTAATATCAATACTCCTCCAGGTTTTTCTCAAGGATATGAAAATGAAAAAGATGTATGCCGCAAAATACTTTTATGGCCTGGTTATCCTGGGGCTATTTTCCCAATCGTCGATTGCGGCTGATATTGCTCAAGGTAAAATAAAAGCGGCAGTTTGTGCAGGCTGTCATGGTGCTGCAGGGATTGGTTTAAACGACGAGTTTCCTAATCTGGCCGGGCAAAAGACCGCTTATCTCGAAAAGCAGCTTAAAGCATTTAAATCCGGTGCTCGTTCTAATGCCACCATGAATACGATGGCCTCGGCCTTGAGTAATAATGATATGGCCAATCTTGCTGCCTATTTTTCCGGCTTGAATGGTCAGCAGAAATGTCGGCCAAAAAACCGTGTAACTGACATCCACCCCAGTCGCACGGAATTTCCACAAAATATTTTTGTGAGCATCAAAAAAGGTAATGGAATTGTGCGCCTCCCGGATGAAGCATTCTGGGCGGGTGGACCAAATATGTTGTATGACGCCATTACACCGGATAAAAAGTATCTGTTAGCAACCAGTCCCGATACGGATCATTTATATGTATTTGATATTCTAACGGGTCGGCAACACAACAGGCAGTAATTAAAGTGGGTAAGGCACCGAAGGGCGTTAAAGTCTCACCCGATGGTCGCGAAGCTTATGTAAGTGATCAAGGCTCGGCTGAGATCAGCGTGATTGATTTGCGCAGTTTTAAAAATATTGCATCTATAAAAACGAAAAAAGGGCCTCATAATATACGCTTTACCGCTGATGGGAAAATCGCCTATGTGACCTTACAGGGCGGTGCCGGTCTGGGTGTAATTGATACTCACCATCGCAAAATGATTAACGTGATCCCCATACCCGGTATTACCGGGCCACATAATCTGGATTTATCAAAGGATGAAAAAACAGCCTTTGTGCGTGATTTTGTACATCATGTTGCGGTGCTGGACCTGGTTTCGGGCAAAGTAAAAAAAATCATTAGAGTCGGTAATGGTCATGGCGGAATAGATGTGACACCCGATGGTCGTTATGCCGCTACAACAGCCATTGGTGATGACTATGTGACGCTAATCGACACCCATTCTCTTAAGACTGCCCATATTAAAGTGGGGGACGGCTCTCATGGTATACGCGCCAGCGCCGATAGCCACTGGTTATATGTAACCGTCACCAAAGAAAATGTAGTGGCCGTGATTAATTTACAAACCTTGAAACTGGTTAGTAAAATCAAGGTGGGCGCTTTTCCCTTCTGGCTGGCAGTAGCAGGTAATCCTTAATTCAGTTCGAAAACAATATAGCCTTATCAATGGTAAATTCGTGTTTGCTTTAATCTCTTGAGAGATACCCATAACAATAACCATGTGAATGCTCCACCGGCTAAAGCCAGTGGCTTCGGGTTACAGCTAAAAGCCGGATTGATCGGCCCTTTGGCCGATGGCTACCTCTCCCAAAACGGGGAGAGGGTTCACTCGGTGCAACTCACCCCTCATCCCAGCCTTCTCCCCTCAAGGGGAGAAGGCGCAAAAACAATCATGCCGCCTAAAGGCGTGGGATTTTAAATCCTCTATTTAAAGACTTTGGTTCTTCGTAGAACTGTGTGAACGCTACGGAGCCATATCCAGGTCACCACAGTAGAAAAGTATACTATTTCTAAAACCGCTAAATGAGCGATAGCCCCTGGCATTTGCCTTGACGGTTTGTATCTTTGAATTCAATCCCTCAGCCACTGCATTGCTGATGGGATGTTTAAAGTAAGTCA
>VAOX01046911.1_pt1 | contig 29203 bp, 62 predicted proteins | sample 3393891 | NCBI WGS metagenome assembly VAOX01 (sample SAMN08290429, study PRJNA428436) | hydrothermal vent metagenome | isolation source: Deep-sea hydrothermal vent chimney | place: Indian Ocean: Southwest Indian Ridge | depth 2822 m m
CCATTAATAGGGGGAAATGTAATAATTCCTTCTTCTTCAAATATTTCAGAAAATTCAAGACAATTATCACATTCATATTGAGTAGTTGCCATTGTAGATTTTATTTTTTTCCATTTATGAAGCATTTACTTTTTGTCTTTTAGCTCCACCAAGAGACATTTCTTTTATCCATTGTTTCTGATGTTGTTGTCTATTATGATATTTATCTAAGCTTTCTTTTTTTAAACGATAAGGAGTAAAATCAGGTTTTTTACTACGAGTAAATGCATTATAACGAGTATAATTTTTATAACTACCTAGTAAAGCTTTAGGATTAAATTGTTTTTCTTGTGCTTTTAATAATCGGTTATAAAGTATTCTCTGTATAAACTTTAGAGGACGAGTAATATCATCTGCTATATTTCTTTTTAACATTATAATTCTCCATTAAATTTTTTACTTAATTTTATTGCGTCTAATCTTGAATAATTAGATCCGCCAACTATTAATACTTCTTCAAATTCAGTAGAAGTAAATAATCGTAAATGATTATATCCATATTTTAATTCTTGTGTTAATTTTTCTTCACTTTTACATCGAGTACCAGTATTCATATTTAAAAACATAAATTTAATATCTGAACCTGATTTAATCATAAGGGGTAACCTTCATCATCTACTTCAGTAATATAACATCCATTAATTACATCTAATGACATTTTAGATCCTTCAATAAACCCAATAAAGAATAGTAATCCTGTCTTATCTATTGCAATTGGAGATGCACTTTGAAAAGAAAGGATTTCTTTATTAAGATATCGATCTTCATTATTATAATGACTACTTATTAATGCTACATAACTTATTATAAATTTCATAATTATACCTTATTTAATAAAAAATTAAGACCTAATCTTATTTTTAATATATCTAATTGACGTTTATTTTCTGATATACAGTCTTCAATTTCATCTTCATCTAAAGTTACATCTAATAAATCACCACTATTTAATATTGGTAAATGAAGATGAGAATCTTTTGGTAATAATTCAAATATATCTGAATAATTATTAGCTACATTTAATACATTATTTAAACAGGATTCAATACCTATTTTTTCATTTTTAATTATTTGATAATTATTAAGTATTTCTTGTAATTCTATTTTTTTATTTGTAGGAATAGGTTTATTTAAAATATGATTTAAAGCTATAGCTTTTAATTTATACTTTTCTTTTAATTCGATATTAAAATAATGTTTTTCATTAAAAAATATTGTAGCGTAAATATTAAGTTGTAACCCATTTTTATCTGTTTTTTTATATACTACTTCATTACTATTAAAATTATGAATATTTAATATTATTAAAGTTATACTCATTTTAAAATCATTAAGTATTTTTGAGTATAAACTATAAAGAAAATCATTTTTTAATCCTAATTTATCCATTATTCCACCTTTAATACTTTAAGTAAATTACAGATATTAGCATCAGGTAAATTTATATTACAAGACATTTCTTTTATATTAAAAAATTCACATTCTTTACATAAATTAATAGAAATATTCTTGGTTATAAGTTCTTTTTTATAATTATTATTCATTTCTGTATCTGTATTATTATTCATATTTTAAGTTTCAATTTTTGTTTCTAATAAAGATGACATTTTATAATTTATATAATCTCTCCTTGATAACATTTCACAAGTTATATTACTACTAATTGGGGTAATAACAGGAAATCCTCCTGAATGAGAATCTAATAATTGAGCATATTTAAGATGTTTTATTATTTTTACCCCATCATCGTAAGGTAATACTAATTTATCTGACCAAGATATTTTTATAACTAAATAACATTCTTGTTGAGTTTCTTTTTCAATTAAGATTCTAGCATTTTCTATTTTTTCTAACTCATTAATATTAATATTAGAATCTTCATCCAGTTTATTTGGATCATAGCTTGCCATTATATTTTAATCCAAATCTACTTGCAAATTCTTTAAATTCGTAATTCCATTCATCAACTGATCTTGAATCATGTATTTGTTGTAAATCTCCTAAAAAATCTATGCGTTCAGCTTCATGTTTAATATCTGAAGGAACTATAAATTTATGTATTTCAGAATTTACTTTAAGCATATAACTTACACTTTTTTCTTCCATAAATACATTATAGAGATTATCTGGAATTAATGCTCCAATAAAACAACATGTATTATTTTCTCCTCGATAAGCACAAGTATGATTTCTTGAAAATGACCCTTTATTTTGTCTAAAAGCAAATTTTACAATAGCATTAAACATTTCTTGTTTATTCATAGTAATTACCTATAATTTATAATGTGTAATTTCACCTACATCTACTTTAGCAGTAGGGTTATCATAAACAATCCATAATACTTCATAATTAGGATTACCTTGATAAGTTCTTAAATATAAATCTGTAAAATAAATTAATCCAATAGTAGGATTATCATCACAGTATTTAAATACTGGGTATGCGTCTGTACCTCCACCACCACTAAATTTTAAATCTAAAATATTCATATCAGGAGTTACTTCATGAATATTATTAATTTGAGTATCACAATCTAATATTGTTATTTTCTGTGGTTTAAATGTATCTCTTATAAATTCTATTTCAGAGAGTATACATTGTAAATCTTCATCACTTACTGATCCAGAAGTATCAATAGCAAAAGTTAATGTTGGGATAGTTTCTGAATATAAACTAGGAAGGTAGAAGTCAGGCATAAATCTTTTATTAGGTCTTTGCCATGAATAATCTTCTTTTGTTTTTTCATTTAAAAATCTATTTAAAATATCTCTCCAATTTAATATTGGATTTATTAATTTTTCAATTTCTTTTAATATTTCAGAAGGAACTGATCCACAAGATTTATCAGACATTTTTGTTTGAGTATAAGCTCTCATAATTATACTTTTTATAGAAGTATCTACTTGTTTTTTAGTTAGAGGAGTTTGTTTCTCACTATCTTTACCTGAATTATTTTTTTTTTTAACTTTACTATCTGGGATAGGATAAGTTATATCACTATCACCTGATGTAGGATTACCTTCTTTTTTTAAAATATTATATACTTGAACAGTACTCATATCTCTAAAACGATCATCCTGTAACCATTTAAATTTAATTCCATTTCTATCAAATATTATTGGTTTTAACCCAGAATCTTTGGCTAATTGATTAATTACGTAATCTCCAGCATCATTAAATCTATCTGGGTCACGTTTACCAACTCTTGTTAGATGTTGTAAAGCAACATGAGCTGCTTCATGATATAACATAGTTACTCTTTGTTCTTTGGGGCAAGCTTCAAAAAATTTAGGATTATATCTTATTTTTATACCATCAACATTAGCAGTTTTAGTATCTTCATCAAATTCATGGTACATATTAAAAGCAATACTACACATAAATAGTGAAGCTTTATGTTTCATTAAGCCTAATTTTGCTCTATCTAATTTTTTAATAGGATATTCCATTATTCAATTAACTCATCACTATTATTTTTTAACCATAATTGTAATTCAGGAGAATTTTGATAAATATTTTCATCTCCACCTAAAATATCTTTTACAGTAATTACTTGATATTCAATAGGTAATCTATTTATTACTCGCATAAATGATTTAATATTTTTATCAATATAATTATTAGCAACTAATGCAGTAAGTGCATATAAAGTTCCTGGATCAGTAGGAATAGTAATTGAATCTGGGTTATTTTCTAAAGTGGATACAGATGGTAAATTTTGATAAATATCAAGAAATCCTTTAAATTCTAAAGTAGCTCCTTCACCAATAGTACCTTGTAATAATGGGATCATTTCATCATTAATTTCATGTACACCATTTATTAGTTTAGACGTGAATTCCCATGTACGAGGACAAGGAAAAGTTAACCCACTATGATCAGCTTTAAAATCATGTAGTAATTCTGTTCTCCAATTAAGAAATGATGTAATACGAGAATCAATATTATTCTTTCTTGCCCATTTAGACCATATAATTAAATCAACTTCTATTTCTAAATGACTTAATCGTGATTGCATTGCAGTTGATAATCTATTAACAATAGCTCTATCAGTTGCTAAATTACCAGCACAAACCATCATTACTTTTTCATGTAATTTATGTGAACCAACTTCTCTATCAAGAATAATTTTATATGATGCAGCTTGTACTGATTGAGGTGCTGCATTCATTTCATCAAAAAATAATAACCAACCAGCATATTTTTTACCTGTGACTGGATTTATTGCTAATGTATCATTTTCTAAAGGTATATTTTCAGGTGGAGCGTATCTACTACGAGTACGATCTTCATTTAATGTAGGAAAACCATTTAAATCAGTTGGATCTGATTGAGCTAATCTAAAATCAATAACTTTAAGATTATATTTTTCAGCAATTTGTCGAATACAATCTGATTTACCTACTCCAGGTGAACCAAGTAAATTGGGGACTAGTTTTGCTTTTAAAATATGCTCAGTTAAAATTTGAGCTTCCTCAATATTTACTTTCATTAACATTCCACTCCTACATAAGCATATTCTAATTTATTAGCTTTCATAAATTTAGTAATAATATAGATAACTTGCATGTAAAATATAACTTTTTTATGTCTATCATCATTTATATGTATATTAATATAATCAGAAGTTGGAGAACGTAAAGATATTTTATAACATTCATTAAATGGTTTGTTAGAAATAATTCCTGTTATCTCTTCAGCTGATTTAGGTATATAATAATATTCTTTTAAGTATACATTACATATACAATTGTATTTTCCATTTACTAGTAAAGGTTTTGCATTAAAATCTCTACCATTTATACTATTTCTATAATAATTTACTTTTAAAGTTTTAGTTTTCATCATTTTATTCCTTAATTATTTTAAACTATCATTCATTATTTTTCGTAATATTTGTTCAATTTGTCTACATTCATCTTTTGAAGGTAAATCTTTTATTTCAAACATAAATATATACCCATTTTCTGTATCATTATGATCAATATCTACAAAAGACCATTTATAAGGTAACGGGTATAACCTTAATAAATCAAAAGCTTTTTTTAAATAAATATTATTTTTATTTTTAACTATAAAAGCAGTTTTAAATTGTAACTGTTGTATTTGCATTAGTAACTACTCACCCAAAACATTAATATTCCTCTTGCTTCAATTTTAGTAAGAGAAAATTCTTCTTGTAAATGAGATCCAGCTCCCATCATATTAATTTCACCACTTTCATGTAGTTCATCTAAAAATGGTTTATATGTTTTATCAAATTTTTCTATATCAGTAATCATTAATTGTTCCTTTGAATAATATTGCTTTACCACGATGGGTATTTTGTTTAGGAGTTACTGGAGATACATGTGTAGGGTTACAACATGCTCTAGAACAATATTTAGCTGAGTAAATATGATCTAATAATTTACCATCTTTAATTTTACTTGGGTTAATATGATGATCAAATAATTGTTCAGTATAATAAGATACACATTTATTAAATAATTGTGATTGTCTTTCAATAGGTAAATCTTTAATTTTATACTTACCAATATTCTCTTGTATAGCTAAATCTAACCATTCTTCTTTAAGAGAAGTATAATCTAGTTTAGTACTAATTAAATGAATAAATGCTTGGTAATATTCACTATTACTTACAAGTTCTTCTAATATAATATTTAACATAATTTGGTAATTAATTAAAATATTTGGTTTATCTTTTTTTCCAAATTTAAAACCATTTTGTATATATTCTTGTGCTTCAGATTCTTTAATAGATTGCCCAAATATACTTAAAGACATTAAACTTATAAGTTTATTACATATTTTAATTTTTTCTGGGATACTAAATACATCATCTATGTCTACATTAAGACTACCAAATTTAATTTGATGATTATAAATATTTTGCCATTCATTAATTATATATACGTGGGAATATCCTTTACGTTTAGCTTTTATTAAAGTTTTTCTAAAACTTCTATATAATTCATAATTTGAACCTGTTACTAAATTAATATATTCTTGTATACTAGGTAGGATTATCATTAGATTTTCTTATTTAAATATTTTAAGTAATTTATTAAATTCTTTAATAGATTTTTCTGAACTTAAAATTGACATAGTTAATAAAGTATTAGAACGTTCTATAAGTAATGGTTGCTTTCTAATTTCTTTATCAATTTCTAATTGCATTTTACGCATGTTCCATCTTTTAACTGGATCAGAAGAAGCTGCGTTAATATTTTGTTTAATAAATTCAACTCTTTCTTGCTTAAATCGTTTAGGATTTTCTTTTTGTAGCTTCATCCAATAATCAAAATCAAACGATATAATTTTCATAGTTAAACTCCTAAGTTATTACAAATATATGCAGATACTTGAGAAAATACTAATATTACAGAAATTAATTTTAAATTTTCCCAGAATTCTTTAATAGTTTTATTAGGTAAAAATTCAAGTGTTAGAGCTTTTAATTCATTAAGGTATAACATTAGTTTTATTTGAACCCCCCCAAATTTCACTAACTACAGATTTTAGCCCAGATTTTTCAAGTTTAGTTAATACTACATAAGTACAAGCACCAAAACTTAATGCAACAATAAATATTATAATTATGTATACTTTGAATAATATACTAAATGATTTACTCGATAACATTATTTTTACCTTTTTTAAATTTAACTGGTGGAGGATCAATACAATATCCAGAGAAGAACATTCTTCCTTCAGATATTATAGGTCTTAATGATTGTATATCTGCGGATACAATTGATCTAATTGAGGTAGTATTCATATACATTAAACTAATATTTAATAATAAAATTATACATACACATATTAATAGTAAGTAAATTTTATTTAAAATTTTAGTAAATAAATACTTCATTATTATCGTTCATCAACATAAGTAATTAACTCAGCAATTGCTTCTTTCATTTTTTTAATTTTAGTACTTAATTTTTTAGGTTTTTCTTTAATAGCTTCAAGTTTAGAAATTTGATGCTCAATTTCACTAATTCTATCAAAAATTTGATCATCACTTAAATTAATTGCATCTCCACCAAAAATAAATACTTTTGTTTCAATAATTGTTTGTGGGTTCATTGTTGTTTCCTTTATTTGAGTTTCTTGTTTAAATTGATTCATAATTAAATTTGATATATCATCACTAGCTTTATCTATTTTACTACTAAAATTAATATTATTAAGATAAATATTTTTATTAAGTATCATTGATCTTAAATCACTAGGTATATTTTTATCTGGGTTATGTTCATAATAATCTAATTCTTTTTCAGGTAATTGATCAATGGTTATTTCTTTCCATAGATAATTATTAAGATTTTTAATTGGGAATTCATTAATTATATTTTCATCATTTTTAAACATATAAGAATTTTCTTTTATATATTTAATTTTATAATATTTATTTCTAGTATATGTATTCCCACTTTTCCCTATATGTAATAAGAATATAACTCTTAATTTACTTCCTAAAATTATAAATTTATATTTATTATCAATAAAATTTTCAATTTGATCTTTATGTACATTTTGTTTAAAAACTTCTTCAGAATAATAAGAAACACACATTTTAAATATTTCATTTTTTATTTTATTATTATAGTTATATAAAATTGTAGAATTTTTATATAATATTTCTTTAGCTAATATATACCATTCATTTCTTATATACATATAAGTATATTCATTAATTTTAGCTCTTATTAATATTTTAGTAAATGCCTTATAGAATTCTCTCTCATTAATTAAAGTTAAATATGTATTATTAATACATAATAAATCTGCTTCATTAATCATTTAAATTCTCGCATCTAATAAGTTAAAATAATATTTGCATCTCTTTTACTTATACCAAATTCTTGTACAATATATGCTCTTATACCAAACATATTAATACTCTCTGTTTCATGTAATTTATCAAGATAAATTTTATGACCTTCTTGATAAATTTCTGGTTTATTTAATTTATTACCCATAATTATTTAACCTTATTTAGTAAATCTCTAGTTTCTACTCCAGCATCTTGAAATATTAATCTATATTTACATTTACGTAAATATATTGTGTATATAAATTCATTATTACTAGCTAGATGTTTTTCACTTCTTAAAGTATCAATTTTTGTACTTGTAGTATAATCATGCCCATATTTAATATGATTAATTCTTTTTAGCTTTAATCTAAAATTAGCTATTGCAGTCTTCATCTAATTCTCTATTATACTCAACTACACGTCATTCATTTTTATAATTCTATATAATGGCTAAATCAGATAAATGTTTATTTTTTTCTGTTTCTATAGTATTAGTAATTAATTCTTCTTTTAAATCAGAAGCTAATTCTTCTTCAGCTTCAGTTTTAGTCTTATATAATATTCGATTACCTAAATGGTCAGTTTCACAATATTCCTAACCAAATGAGAATAATGTCTGAATAGCATATGTCATATTTATTACCTACAGTGTGAATATAGTCAAAATTGGCTATTTTTAGATTTTAGGGTTTAGTATTTTTAAAATAAAACAAAAAACGTTGTATTTAGTATTTTAATTAAATAGTAATATCAATATAAGGAAAAGAACAATATGCGCTACCTAAACCAGTACGAATACCATTACAAACTGCTTTAGAACTAATAGTTTTAGGGGCTTTATTTATATAATAATATAAAGGATCATTATTATCATTCATAATAGTAATGATTACTTTTAATGATTGATGATCGTTTATATGATACTTAAGAAATTTTTTAGCTGATATAATAGTTGTTTCAGGATATATAGCTAGTTGTTCTATTATTAGTTTATTATATGATTTACAGCTCATTTTCTTATCCAATCAATAAATATACGTATCATTACATAAAATCCAATAATAGGTATAAGTATTACTATTAGTAATACTGGTATATCATTTTTTTCAATATTATAGTTATAAAAGCTAAATGCTTTATTATTTGTATAACTATCTTCTATTTCATAACGAGTTGATATTAAACAAAATAGTAATACTATTAATACTAATAATAGATATAATTGATAATAAATCATTTAACAACTACCAGACTGCCCATACCAAGACCACCATTACTTCTTTGTAGTATTGCTGATTGTTTCTTAGCTAGATTAATAGAATCAAAATGTTCTTTCTTTTCAGTAGTTAAGTTCATGATTACATGGTTTTTTCTTTCATATAGTAATTCTTGTTTCATTATAAACTCCTTAAAAAATACCCCAATCCAAAGATTGAGGTATTTTAGTATTCTTCATATTTCTCTATTTTTTATATAGTCTCTATTTCAAGAGATTCTAATAATTAGTCCATGATAATGTTCCTCCTATTGTAAATCTCTTATAAATTAGAGAGATACCTCTTACAGCAGGACACGCTTAGTAAGTTAATACCAAGAGGTATCTCATATTTTACAATGTGTACATCTCCACATTGACAAACACAATACCCCACGGATGTGGGGTAAAGTAATTATGATAAGGCATATTCAGATTGTAAGATATCTTTACTTAAATCAGTACTAAACTTTGTAAGTTGTACTTCTTTACCAGAAATTTCACTTAATATTGATTGAAGTAAATCCATATCAGCTATTTTAGCAAGTATTTCTACATAAAGTTCTCTAACTCTTTGAATATTATTAGGATGTGCACAGAAGGCATCATGAATATGAGCCAATTGAAATCCTTCTTGATATGCCCGATATACCATTTCACGAGCAATGTAACCATCAATACTATGGATTATATTAGGAACTAATGAAGTACTTATTTGACTAGTAACATTTGCTTCAAATCTATAAGTAAATGTAACATGATCTAATTCATCAACTTCAATACGTGCATTAGTCATTTCAGTGACTAATACTTTGGCTACATGACCATCTGGTAAAGTCCATGTATGTTCATTATCATAATATTTCCAATAATCATTAATAGTATCCATTACAGCTTTAGCACCTTCAAACTCATCTCCTATTGTTTCGTAGAAAGCATCTTGTTGATCAGAAGTTAATGTATTTTGTCGCTTTTTGTTGTACCACTTGATATTCTATATAAGTCGTTAATTTATATACGTTCTCTTATGAACTGCTGCATATTCCTATACAGAATGGACTATATCATCACCCTATTTCTAGGGGTTATGCGCTTCCAGCTACTTAGCTGTACTCCCGTTAGGGATAGTCTCTACACTTTTCTATAATATTGTTACAAAGCAGTAATAGTTCTTGTATTGTTAAATCACCTTTAGCTCTATTAGCAGCCCAGATTACCCATTGTACATTACCTTTAATATAACCTTTATTAGGGTATATTTTATCAATTGATAATGTATAAGGAGTATTCTTCTTTAATAATAGAATTTGGTTAGATAACGCACATAAACCATTTTGATTCTTCCACATCTGATACATATATTCTGCATCAATATTAAAATCTCTTTCTGGATTTCTTTTGGAATTTTGTCTTGCATTTGAAATTCTGTCTCTAATTGCAGATAATAAATACCTATCTTCTTTAGGGTATTTAGTTATTTTGCCTGTATGTACTTTATTATTAACCTTTTTCCAATAATTAGGATGAGCATCTCGCCAGATTTTTTGTTTAATTGCTAAACAAACTTTACAATCTCCAGCGTATATATTTACTATTCCTGAATGAAAATTAGAACTGTTATCCTTTTTACGGTTAATACCAAATTCATTTAGAGGTTTAAATTTATTACAAGTATTGCATTGCTTTGTAGGCATAATAACTCCTGTTATAGTAACAAACAGTTTACATTATTATAACTAATATTACAAACTTAGCTCGGGATTGTCTGTTCTAGATGTTCCCCGAATTCACATAATTTACTAAAGATTTGTTACCAAATCTTACCCACCATTATTATAAAATTGTTAATGGGTCATATGAGGTTTCTTAATAATTTCTCTGGTAACCTGTTGAGAAGCTGTTAATAACTTGTTCATAGCCTGTGCAGTATCTGTGTATACATCTTCACGTTTACCGGTGTTAATTAAATTAACATGAGCAGCAGTCTTTTTACATCCTGATAATACTGCCATTATTTGTAATCCAGAAGCAGTAGCATCAAGAAACATATTATGCCCAGTAGATATTTTAGCCATAGTATTATGATATGCTTTAACAGCTTTCATAAATAGTAATGGTTCATCAGCATCTGCTACAATATTATCTAAATTATCAACAGTAAAATCAAACCAACATATACGATCAATCCAAGACTTCTTATCCATACCATAAGCATTAGCTATATCAATTTTTAAATACTCTAAACCAGTGAATTTATTCATAATTAAAGCCCTATTAGTTATATTAGAAATCAAAATCTTCATTTTCAGTAGTATAGGTAAGTCCTAATAATTGTTTAACTTCATTTGATTTACGAATCTTATTTTTAAGTAATTTTTGAGCTTTACCTAATTTCATACCAACAAATGTATAAATATCAATATCAACATATAAACTATTGTATCTACCAATATTTACTAATTTGTTGGAACTTCTCATAACGCTCCCAGTAATTATCCGTCCTCTGGGTAAATCATGAAGAAATGTTGTTTCAGATTCATATATGGTTTGAATAATGGCATTTTTAATTGATGGTTCCATTAGAATAACTCTAATCCACCATACTGATATTGCATAGTAATAACTAATTCACTGTTATTAGTAATAGGTGGGATAAATGAAAATTTAAGTGTATGATTTTTATCATATAAGTAACTGGTATAAGGTAATACTACAAATTGATACTCATCTAAATTGTTAAGGCCATTAGATTCTGTAAAAGTATTACACCTATTTCCATGATCATCATCATAATCATCATGGCCACTACAAGTAGTTGTACTTATATCTGTACGAATATTATCATATCCAGTAACAAATCCAGCATCTATACCAAATCTCCAATGATGTTGGTCATGTTTAACTCCAATAAACAAATACTTAGATGTTTTATCATAACTATTTTCATAGAAACCACCTGATACATTCCAATGGTGATCTAAATATTTAGTGATACCAAAACCATAGTTTCCTTGGTTCAATCCATTAGTTTTAGTATGAATACTAGTTACATTTAAATCTAAAGTAGTATTACTTATATGTTCACTGGCTTTAGCTAGATTAACCCCAGCTAAGTAAATTAATAAAGTAACTACAAATATTTTAAATAATACTTCTTGTAAACCTTTAAAGAATTCTTTTATTTTCATGGTATTACTCCTAATTAATTGATTATATTAATAATTATTTAAATATGTAATTAATGAATCTAATAAACTTGGTTCTCCCTTAGTTAATATAAGTAAAGTTGTAATACATATAATTATTATTGAACCTGTTAAATGGTGCATATTATTCTCCTAAATCTGGTTGAACAGCTTTATTACTATGCGCAATACGAAGAATTAAATCATCAATATAATTTTTTATAGTATCGCAATGACATCTTTTTGGTGCACAAAAACATCCGAGATTAATATCATTATTTCCAGCATTGATTAATATGTTATTGATTTGAGTATGAAAAGCAGTATTTTCAGTTTGTAATTGTTGATGAAACCAATTTTCGTATAAATCACAAACATTATCTCGATCAGATTCTCCATGCATTTTAAATGGATTACCAAGAGCAGTACCTCTACCACAATAAATACAGTTTGGTTCTTTATATTTATTAACAACAGTAATCATACAATTAACTCCTTATTAGCAAAGTTTAATATAGCTTTCTTATATTCAGTACCTTGAAGATTACAATGATACCCTTGGCTATAACTTCTACCTCGTTTGTCATATTTCCATACAAAATAGAATTTATTACCATTATCAATAAGTTCTTGGTATACCACAGTGGATTCATCACATAATTGGCTAAATTGTCTATTCTTTTTATCAGTATCTAAAACTTTATTAGGTACTTCATTAAAATGAACTATATCATTTAATTCCCAAGCAATATCTTGAAGTATATTAATAGGTTCTAATGCTTGTTTTTGATCATGATGATTAATTCTACCTAATATAACTGAAGCCTTATAGTTCATGTATCCACCATTACGATTATCAGTCCATTCATCAGGTTCACAAACCATTGGTGGCAGATATTTAGTCTGATTGATAAAAGCTTCTGTATGAGGTTCTAAGGAATAATGGCCCATGATAGCTAATGTACCGGTATCATTATCATCTGATGTAGAATGATAAATAGTATAAGCACCACTAGATTCACATATTGCTATTAATTCACTAGCTGTTTTAATACCATCTAATAAGTTATCAAATCCTAAGTGAGAACCTATTAATGCTGTAACTGATTGAATTGGGGATACTATTTTAATAGGTAAGATAGCAATGAATAGTTCTAATACAATGTCCATTGTTGAAATAGACCCGTGGCGTAATCCAGTTATTCTATTAGCTTTTGATTTATATGAATAATTTTTAGTTAAGTATTTAGTTATTAACATTCTACATTTTTTAAATACTTCTGAGCTTTGGTCAATATCTAATAATACATGTTTACGTATTTCTGATCGGGAATACTTAGCTTCAATATTCTTTTGAACTTCAATATTAGTTGTAAACGGTAAGTGCATGATTATTCTCCAATTAAATATTAATAGTGGTCTTCCTCAATATTATTCTAATCTTCTTTAGAAGTAATTTCATTATTAAATAGTATATACTTATTTAGAATAGCTATTACATTCTTTCATATACGATTCTAATAATAATAATATAATTGATAATTTTTTCATCATACATAAAGATTCAATTTCATTAACTTTATCTAATAAAGATAAGTTATCATCTAATTCTTTGAATCTATTAACTATTAATTGTTTTTTATTCATATTAATACCTTATTAAATTGTTTAATTGAAATATCTCTCACCAGCAAATTGGCAAGAGATATAAGTTTTTACTGATTAACAGCTTCGTTTTCAAGAGCTGTTTTAAGATCAGTATCAAGGTCTTCAGAAGATAAAAGTTCATCTGATGGTGCTGATGTTTCATTAGTAGTATTTAATACTGAATCGATAATTGCTTGAGTAGAACTAAGTACTTTGTCTTCTTTAGGGGCAAATACTCGTAGTTCAGCTTGAGCAATAATAGCTTTCATTACTTCAGGATTTTGTAAAGACTTAACAAATTCAGGTGATACTTGTTTTTCGTTAAGTATTAAGAAACCAATATATTCTTCACCATTATGAATAGTGAAGCCTTTATTGTCTTTGTATTTAATATTAGTTTTTGTTTGCATGATTAATGCTCCTATATAGGTTAATTTATTGTTTAATATGGAATTATTCCATGTTACAAAGATGATCTTTTGAACTTGGTTTTTAGGGGTTAAGAGAAAAGAGAGGAATTACTTAATAGAACATAAGTTTCTAATTATATTATCAGTAACTTTGGTTGCTTGGCTTCTATTAAATTTTACTGTTACAACACTCATTATAAATGAAACCTTGTGTAAATAGTGTGCAATAGCATTAGCATCCTCATGATTATTAGGGATAAATGCATTTCTACTTTCTCTCCATTTACCTGATTTATCTGGATGATTATATTTACTCATAATATTATACTAGCCTATTAGATTATATCAATTCTTATAATGAATAGTATTGTTGTGGTAATAATAAGTAGAAGGAATTAATTTAATACCTTTACTAGTATAAACTTCAGCATAAGTATTTAAGTCTTTAATTTGACTAGTTAATTGTGATAACTGATGTATAAGTTGTTCAATCTTAAGATCTTTAGCAGCAATAGTTTTTTCAAGTATATCAATAGTTAATCTAGTCATGGTTATTTCTCCTATAAGGTAAATGTATTAATACTATCTATTTTATCTGATAGTATTCTGATCAATGATGAAGATACTTTTTCAAAAGTACAGCTATATCTTTCAGCAATGATATGCAAATTAATGAAAGTAGATAAATTTTTATTTCTATTATTCCATATAATTATGAGTTCATCTTCACTGATATCTAATGACATAATTAATACTCCTAATGACGAGTTATGTAATTAAATAATAATTCATTAGATGATACTTCCTAACAAAGATTATTGTCTTTTAGTACATGACATATACCTCCATCAATTATATTTAATTCACAGGATTTAGATAATTCTCTATGTACAACGATAAACATTATATATAACTATATCTTCAAATTTACCAAGTATATTAGTTATATGACTAGTATAAGTAGCTTCTTCTTTATCTAAGAACTCATGTAATTATTTAACTGTTAAAATATTAAGCATAATTTTATTTTCCTATATTAGTATGTATGAATATTACTACCTTACAAAGATGGTCTAAGTATTTGTTACTTGGTTTAGTTATAAGGTAATGCTTATGGTTCTATCTTAACTATAAGAAATAATGATACAAATAATTGAATTAAGCTTGACTTTATGGGGTACAAATATGATAGCCTGAACAACAAGGCAGCCGGAACATTATACGTTAATATCTAAAGTAGCATTAGGAATATGAATAACATATTTATCATATTCTTAAATCAATACAAATATATGTTTTATTTTCACAATCTATACTTGTTTTAATAAAAAATGCACTAGTATTATCTGTTTGTATAAATACATCACCAAAATCTAAGTCTTCAATACTAATAGTATTAATTGGATCATCTGAATTGATTAACATAAGTTCTATCCTTATAAGTAAATTAATAGGGGAATTACACCCCTATTAATATTTAAGCTTGCATCATACGATTATAAGCATCTGAACGATTACAATGAAACATAGTAGAATATGTATTTATTGTGTTCATTAGATAACCTGATGAAGATGAATCATTGATTACATCATAAGGTTGACCTTCTAATGCAGTTACTTCTTTATCATAATGTTTACACATTTCTGATAAGTCAGTATGAGCAGCCATTAATGTACGAGTACCAGAAGCTATTTGTTCTGGTGTTACTTTAGAATGTATATGAATTACTTTGCACATGATTAGTATTCCTCTGATTGATTAATAGGGTATTCAGTAAGCATATTAATTTTATATTGATTAATAATATGTATTCAATACAAGAAATTAAAGACTTCATATTTACAGACTTTGAATCTTCCTTATATTCAATGCATGTTATTCTCCTGATTAATGTAAAGGTTCTACTTTACAAAAACGAATCAAAGATTCGTTATGACACTGGGATTTCATCCCAGCTTACAAAGATAAGGTTTTTGTTGAAGCATATGAGCATTGGCAGCTTCATAGGTACTAAAGTTCTCTGATTCACGAGTATGAGGTATATAACCTGCTACTACATAACTCCAGCGTAGTGTACCAATGTAGAACCCATTAATACTTTGTATTACTTGTTGTTCTGTTAAATGAATAGGATTGTATAGTTTTAATCTCTCTGTAGAGAGATATGGTGCAAGTTCAGTATCAAGCATGAGTTTAACTCCTGATATATTAAGGTTAAGTTAAGTAATGAGGTGTTAATTAGTTAGAAGGCAGTAAAAGCAACGTAATGCAGTATCTTGGTGCATAATTGTTATATTTATCTCTACTAAATAAAGTTATTTAGTATTAGCTAGGTAATAATCCATAATTATATATAAGAGTACATAAATAGGTCTAAATGTCTATTTACTATCTTAAAGGGTTTAGTTGGTCAGTTTAAAGTCATGACTAGGACTTAGGAGAGTTAAGCTGCTTCTTTGAGCTTGTGTTCACGTTGGGCTTGTAGGTCTGAGCGTTTAGCTGTGATTACATCCATACGGATTTCTTGCTCGATGGTAAGGTTATCGACTTCACGTTCTACGAGTTGGACTGCTTTGTCCATTGTGGTAGCTGTGGTGACGAATACATTAGTAGTTGATTGTACGATCTTGCCTAAGGCATCGAATATATTCATGAGTAGTACTCCTGTAATTTGATTGGATTATCCATGTTACAAAGATATGTTTGGGTTTTTGTTGTGAGGTTGAAAGAGAAGTAAATAAACGATCTTTAGATACAACCATAGGGGGGGTATACCAGTTTGGAGTACCTTGGAATAACAGTACTGCCTCTATACTTAATTAAATATTTTTCCTAATGGTTTTTGAGAATAATTCCCACCATCTAATATTTTATTCTTTGGATCAATAAATATAAGATTTTAAAATAAAATTTTTTTAATAATAACCTATAAGGATTTGCTTATGAAACATGATGTAAAACTAATAATTCAACGATATACTGATGTTACAGATAATATTGATAAAATCAGTCTTGCCTGGAAAACTATTAATGCTACTCCTCAATTAGGAGATTTTACAGAAATAGAATTTACTGATTCCCCTACATTAGTAGATTTATATGAATTAATAATTGATGGGTTTAATTACTTATTATCAGAAAGTAAGGATATTATTAATATCCCTAATGATAAATACCTTAAAGATTATGTGTCTAAAGTAATAGAAAATGCTTAATAAGGTTGACACATAGAAACTATTGTTTATACTCCGATTATACGGAACGTACTATGTAGCTCAGTCTGGTCTAGAGTGTTACCCGGTGTTAATCTGGGTAAAGGTCGTTGGTTCAAATCCACCCATAGTATGTTTGCTTTAAACCTTCTATACTCAAACCTGATTAATCAAATAAATTTTACACCTAATTAGGAGAATATAATGAGTGAACACAAGAGAACCCCTAGATCTGCCTCTGAACGTCAGATGGCACGTATTTTAGGAGAAGCTGGTGGGGCATTAAAGGGAGTTAGGCTGAAAGATACTAATAGTAACTCTAAAGCTAATTCTAGTACTGATAACGATGCTAATAACGATAAAGATTTAAATCCTTAATATTCCTCCCTGCTTTGTTTTAAAGCATATCCTTACTGGAGCGAAGCGAAGCGTTAGCGACAGTAAGGATATTTATTTAATTAAATTCCTTCTCTGCTGATTTAACAGTATCTATGAGTAAATCCATATATTGTGTATCAAACCATTCCTTTGAAAATGTTGTGGGATTAGTTCGTTTGTAGATGTAATCCAATATATATTTTTCAACAGTATCCTTATTATCAAATACCTTAGAAATATAAATATAATCTGCTGTGGGGAAAGGTTTGTCTGAATTATAGGCAGCTAATCGTTTAGCTAAATCATGAGTCTTACCTACTTTTATATTAAGGGGGAAAGCTTTGTCTTTTAATACGTAAATATATCCCCTGGTATATGTAATCTTTTCACTTAATAAACACACCTCATAATCTGCAATTAATTTCTTCTTTGAATCAATAAACTCTGGCATTAGTATTTCTCCTTATTTTGAATTATTATAATATAAGTACTTTACTTAATATACCCTTGATGCTATATATTAAACATGAAAATACAATCTTATGATATTACTGCAAGGGAATTAAATACCTTGACAGAAAAACGCAAGTTGGCTGAAGCTAGAATTGGCCCAATTAAACTCAAACCATTTGTCAACTTATTACAGAGATTTTTGTACCCAGGGGAATACCCTCCACAAATGGATGATAAAGGTAAATAATATTAATTATGCGAAAAATTCCAAAAAGTATTAAAGTAACTTTAAAGTATATTTTAAGAAATGAGGATAAATATTATTACTTACACAATAAATATCAATTACCAACTAACTTAATTTAAGAGTTTATTATGATAATGGATTTATGCCAGGATAAAGTTACAGGAGAAATTCATTACTTTCTTGGCATAGTTAAAACAAGTAAAGGTTTAAGTTATATAACAGAAGTACCGAGAGGTGATCATAGTGTCTACCCAAGGATCGGGAATTATTTAAAACTGGATTTTGAAATGAAATATAAAATGTTAGGGTATAAATTAAATGATTAAATATATTATATTACTTTTTTTATGTGTAGTATCATTAAATGCAAATGCTTTTGAGAATGAGAATTTTCATAATAAAAAATGGTGTGCAATGATGCATAAACTACCTGTTATTGAATTAGTAAAAGGAACTGACTATGAAGTAAGAACCCCTTGGCGAGGATTTGTTGATTGTTTATTACCTAAGTATGCTGTAGAAGCTGATTGGGATTACAAATACCGGGATGGTTTAATGCAAGCCATGGAATATGGTGTATTAATGAATCGTAGACCAGCAGTATTATTAATTAGACGTAATGGGGATAATACTTATATTGAAAGAGCTAGAATCATGGTACGTATTTATAGCTTCCCAGTTACTATATTTGTCATGGATAGGGAGTAATTTATGGGAGATATAGTAGACTTTCCTGATAAAGGCGTAAGTAAAGAAGTACAGAACCAAAAAACAATTGTAGAAATTGCTTTAGTATGCCCAGAATGTGAAGCTAGTGCCTCTTTTCATTATTTACTTGGGGGGTATGTTAAATGTGTTGATTGTAATACTAAATCCGATTTAATGGATGTTGACCCTGCATTTCAAAACTTAACTACTATTGACCCTAATAAGGAAAATTAATTATGTTTAAGTTTATAAAAAAAGTATTTAAAAAAGATGATATTAAAATTACTATTTATGCAGAGTATAATTTTACTAAAAAAACAGTAAAAAGTTTAGTTAATAATTTATCTCTACATGGTATATGTGAAGATACAAGGTTTATGTGTATTTTTTGCCCAGTTGAAGTTTTAAATAATAAACGCTTATCCCCTGATCCAGTATTAAATTTAAAACCTGGATGGAGCTTAATTTAATGCAAACTAATATTACAATTGATCAATTAAAAAAAGCTGTACCAAAAGCTTTTAAAAATAAAGTTGATGATGATATGGTTAATAGTATTAATGGCTTAATGCAGGACCAGTCATTAAGACAAAACTATCGAGATAATTTATTAAGCTATACAAGTGTATTAACCGAAGGTAAATATCGATTAGGTGATTATATTAATGCTGTACGTTATGTTAGTTTCAGATTACTTGGGTCAAATATTGGAACAGCTTATGCCCAAACATTTCCAGATAGAATACAACGATTAATAGATGAGAATACTGAACAAAAAACAATAGCTAGTTATTGTACTGCTTATAGTAAAACACAATTAGTTCAAAAAATATCTGCTCAAACAATTACTCCAAGTCATATTTTAAATAATGATATTTATCAAAGAGCAATAAATAAGCAAGCCATGATAATGATGGATGATGAAGTTAGCCCTGCTGTACAACAGAAAGCTGCTGATAGTTTAATGACACATCTTAAAGCTCCTGAAACTGTACAGATGGAAATTGATATTGGCATTAAAGACGATAAAATTATTAATACTTTACGCGAAACTACAAAATTATTAGCTGAACAACAAAAGAAAGCAATAGAATTAGGTAATATGAAACCATTAGAAGTTGCACATAGTAAATTAACTATTATTAATGAATCTGGTGAAATAGAAGATGAGTAGTATTTCTGAAGAAGTTAAAGCTGCATTAACAGTTGAAGGGCATTTAGAACTTGTTAATTATAGTGGGGATGAATATTATATTCCTTCTGACTTTGCTTTAGGTTTTATTAATTTTATTAAATTAGTTAATGGGGAAGAAGGTGAAGAACACCTAACTCCAGTAATGCATTATAAAATGTTGGATCAAATTGCTGGTAAAGAATCTAATATTGCAAATATGTGTAGTCGTGGTTTAGCAAAGTCTGCAATATTTGCAGAATATTTATTTTTATACCTGGCAGTCTATGGAGAGATTGAAGGTTTTGGTAGAATTAAATACGCATTGTATGTTACTGATAGTATCGACAATGGTGTTAAAAAAATGCGTAAACGTATTAATAGACGTATTGATAATAGTGATTTCTTAAAACAATATTTAAAAGAATATAAATTTACTGATATTTATTGGTATTTCAAAAATATAGATGGTGATGAATTTGTTGTTACAGCCCATGGGGCAAAAACAGGAGTTCGTGGGACAGTTGAATTAAATTCAAGACCACAACTTGCAGTATTAGATGATTTAATATCTGATGCAGATGCTCGATCAGACACAATAATTAATGCTGTTGAAGATACAATTTATAGCGCAATTGATTATGCATTACACCCTACTAAGAATAAAATTATTTGGTCGGGTACTCCATTTAATGCTCGTGATCCATTATACAAAGCTATTGAATCTGGAGCTTGGGCTGTAAATGTATTTCCAATTTGTGAAAAATTTCCATGTACTAAAGAAGAATTTAAAGGTGCTTGGGAAGACCGTTTTACTTTTGAATATGTACAAGCTAAATATGACAAAGCAATTAAGATGGGTAAAATTGATTCTTTTAATCAGGAATTAATGCTGCGTATTATTTCAGAAGAAGAACGTCTTATTTCTGATGGAGATATTCAGTGGTATGATCAAAAAATGCTTATAAAAAATAAGCATCAATATAATTTTTACATCACTACTGATTTTGCTTTTGATGAAGATGAAGCAAATGATTTTAGTGTTATTTCTGTTTGGGCATATAATAGTGCTGGTCATTGGATGTGGGTTGATGGTATTTGTAAACGACAAGATATGAATCAAAATATTATTGATTTATTCTCTTTTGTTCAAAAATATAAACCACAAGAAGTTGGTATTGAAGTTTCTGGGCAACAAACAGGATTTATAAGTATTATTTTAGCTAGAATGGTAGAAAAAAATACTTATTTTAATTTAGCTTCTGATGGTAATAAAAGTAAGCCTGGTATTCGTCCTAATACTAATAAGATTGCTAGATTTAAAGAAGTAGCTCCTTATTTTAAAACTAAATCTATTTGGTTCCCAAAAGAGTTAAAATTTGAAGAATGTATGATTGAATGTATGGATGAACTAAGATTAGTTACTGCTAAAGGCTTTAAATCTCGTCATGATGACTTTGCAGACACAATATCAATGTTATCTCATATGCACCCTTGGAAACCTTCTGCTGATGCTCCAGAAGTTGTTGATGGTGCACATTTATGGGATGATGATGAGCCACCAGACGAAAGTAACTTAGATTCTTACATTGTATAGTGGTTTATTCACAAATTTGTGTATATACTAAATATTAATAAATATTATTGAGGTTCCCATGCTTTTATCAGATATACTTTCACAATTAACTTATAGTGAATTATCTCAATACAAAATTGGGGGTTTGGATGGGGCTGGTGCAGTATTAGTTGCAGACTACCCAAGAATAATCAGTACAATCAATATGGGGTTAGTTGAACTATTTACTAGATTCCCTTTAAAGAATCGTTCTTTAATATTACAAATGTATAGCACTATTACTGATTATATTTTACACACAGATAATACTGTTTCTATTGGAACAAACCCCACACTATATATATTAGATTCTACTAATTTATTTACTAATGATATACTTAGAATATCTAGTGTTTATAATGATGCAGATTTGGATACTAATGGTGATATAGTTTTAAACACAGAGTTACCTCTTAATAATGAATTTAATATTAAGACACTAAAAACTCCTACTCCAACCACATTAAAAGTATATAAACCTAATGATCTTGATAAATTAACTGTTAATTACCGGGCGACTCCAACTTTACTTGATACTGGTGGCGTAGACTTAGCAGTTTATATTGATTTACCAATGCAATATTTAGAAGCATTATTAGTTTATGTGGCATTTAGATTAAACATACCTAAAAATAGTGAAGAAGGTGCTAATAGTCAATTTAGCGCTTATAACCCAAAATTTGAAGCATTAATTATTAGTCTTACTAATAGTGGGTTAATTAATAAAGATGAACCTGCTAATTTAAGAATTGAAAATAATGGTTGGGAATAATATGAAATTACCTGATGTAACTTTAGAAGAATTCCAATTAATATATACTACTCTCCATCAATTACCTATGATTGAAGTAGAACCAATTATACTTAAATTTAGAACAGTAATGAATGACCGATTAGAAGAAATTGAATCACAAAAAGCAAATGCTATTATGGACCAGATTAAAAAAGGACAGGATGAATTAAATAAGGTAGTAAAAATTCCTAATGAAAATTCATAATACACATATTCCTTATGGTGGAGGAAAGCAGAAGCCAAAAAGAGTGGTTATACATGCCATGGCTGAATTCTTTCCTTCAACTGGATCACCAATTCATGCAGTTACATTTTTAAATGAGATTAAACTATCCGCGCATATATTAGTAGCTCCTAATGGAGATATTTATAAATGTAGAGATGATAATGAAATAGCTTATCATGCAAGAGGTTTTAATAAAGATTCACTAGGTATAGAATTCTTAGTACAAGGGGTTCACACTTATGAATCATTTTTAAATAGAGTTAAATCTTCATACATAACTAATTCTCAGATAGAATCAGGAATTAGTTATGTGAAAAGTTGGTTAGAACTACATGATATTAAATCTACTGATAGACATAGTGACTTATCTCCAGAAAGAAAAATTGATCCTGGTGAAGGTTTTCCTTGGGAGTACTTTATTAGGAGTTTAGGTGATGTTGGATAAAATAGGTAAATTTTTTAATAATATTAAAGTAGTAAGTAGTGTTCTAGCTACATTTATTGTATCAATGGCTTTTGCTGGGAATACATATACTGATTATAAATTAGAAAAGTATATTACTGTAGCTGGCTTAGATAATTATATGAGTAAACGTGATGTTTCCGCATTAGTACGCAGAATAGAGTATTTAACTCTTGATTTACGTAATGCCACTCCAGAAAAAAGACAAATGATTCATGATAAGATAGCATTAATAAATACACAAATAAGACAAATTAAAGGAAACTAATTATGGATATTGTAATTATTTTTATTTTAGCATTAGTAGGCTCAATATTATTTTCTAGTATTAGAGTTTTATATAAACTTAACTGGAGTATTAAAGCATATAAGGAATATTGGTTATACTCTGAAGGATATACCAAAATTTTTATGAGTCATCTAAAATTATTTGCAGCTATTTTAATTATAACTGGTGGGTCTTATTTTGCAGCTAATGCTTTTAGTGCAGAATGGAAAATATTAAATGGTGGATCTGTAATGATTGGCATACAAAGCTCAGGGAATTCTAGTATTTTTTGTGTAGAAAAAGGTATTAATAATACCCGAAATTCTAATTTTACTTGGAATCAAAATATAGTATCAAAAAGAGGTTTATTATTTGGTAGACCTATTCAATTTGTGGGTGGAGTAAACTATACTCATCATAGTTGTGAGTCCAACCCAGATAGTGTTGGGTATGATAAATGGGGTCCATTTATAGGTTTAATTTACTAAAGGAGAATTATCATGAAAGTACCAATGTTTAATATGACATTAGGGCAATTAGCTACTTCTAAAGCTCAAATTGGTGCAGTTGGGTCAATAATTTTTGGAGCATACTTAGTACTTGAAGGTACAGTTCCTGGATCATTAGAGTACGGTATTGGTTTAATTACTTTAGGTTTACAAGGTCTTGGTTTACGAGATAAGATGCAATAATGAGTATTCCTGGGTTAAGCCAACTAAAAACCTGGGGACTAGTAATAGTCTCTGGGTTAGCTTTAGTTGCTGGGTTTTTATGGAAAGCATCTCAATTAGCTAGGGTTAAAGAAAAAACTGCTGGTATTATTCGTTCTCGTAATAAAGAACGTGAAGATGTTAAAGTAACTTTAAAAGGTATGCGAAATGAACAAAAAGCTAAAGATAATATTAATCTTGATGATGACGACCGTATTATTTAATTGTGGGTCGACACCTACTTGTGAATTAGCTAAAGTAGTAATACCAGATCCTTTAAATATTGAACGATATAATCAAAAAAATCTTAGATGTTTAAGAGATTTTAAAGGGCTTAATGGTACTCGTTTAGATAAAGTTGTTGTTACTAGGCATGTACAATGTGAAAGTAGAGTAGAAACTCTTAGAAATAAACTCATTAAAATTAATGAATAAATTAGATATAAATTTTGTTGTAAATGAGTTAGATTATACTTGGAGTAAAAGACTCCAAAAGTTTTTTGTTACTATTCCAGATAACATACCTAAAAGAGAAATCTATGGTATGTTATATGATTTAAAGTATAATATTTTAGACGGTAAAGGTTTATTTACAATTGGTGAATTAAGTATGTTTAAAAACCATTGTAAATTCTATAAACGATTAGGTAATAGGGTTATTTATGAGCTTATCCTCAGAAGACATTGAAAATAAACTTAAAGAAGTTGATGACAAATCTGTTACTAAATTAACTAATTGGGAAAAAGAACCAACAGTAATTGATCTTAAACAAGATTTTTCTGATGCTAAACCTAGCCATGATGCTCATGTATCTAAGGTTAAAGTTTGGTTAGATAATTTAAATATGACTGGATTAGCTAAAATTGCTAAGAGAGAAGGTCGTTCATCTATTGCACCTAAATTAATTCGTAAACAAGCTGAATGGCGTTATGCTTCATTAAGTGAACCTTTCTTAAGTACTAATGATATCTTTAATACTGACCCTGTAACATATGAGGATAAAAAAGCTGCTATTCAAAATGGTTTATTATTAAATCACCAATTTAATACTCAGTTAAATAAAGTTAATTTTGTTGATGAATTTGTAAGAACAGTTGTTGATGAGGGTACTGTTGTAGTTAAAACAGTATGGGATGAAGAAGAAGGTGAAGTTGAAGTTGAAGTTCCTGTTTATGAATATATTGTATCTCGTGATCCTTTAGCAATAAAAGAATTTGAACAGATTCATCGTATTATGCAAGAAAATCCATTAAATTTTGAAGGGTTACCTTTAGAAATACAAGAATTACATTTACGTTCAATGGAAGCTAATGCTCCATTAGAACGAATACAAGTTGGAGTTAAGACTGAACTTCAAACTCAAGTTTTAAAAAATCAACCTTATTTAGAAATATCTGATTTTAGAAATTTAATTATTGATCCTACTGCTCAAGGTAATATGGATAAAGCTAATTTTGTTATCAATAGTTTTGAATCTTCTCTTTCTGAATTAAAGTTAGATGGTAAATATAAAAACCTTGAAAAAATAAATGTTGAACATAGTTCAATATTATCTGAACCTGACCATGAAACTACTGATAGTCTTGATTTTAATTTTAAAGATGAACCTCGTAAAAAAATAGTTATATATGAATATTGGGGATATCGAGATATCCATGATGATGGATTATTAACAGCAATTGTTGCTGCTTGGGCAGGAGATGTTATGATCAGAATGGAAGAAAACCCATTTCCAGATAAGAAACCTCCATTTGTTGTAGTATCATATTTACCAGTTCGTAGATCTAATTATGGTGAACCTGATGGTGAACTATTAGAAGAAAATCAAAAAATTATTGGTGCTGTTACTCGTGGAATAATTGATATTGTTGGCCGTAGTGCTAATGGTCAAGTCGGTATGCGTAAGGATGCTTTAGATGTTCCTAATAAACGTAGATTTGATAAGGGATTAGATTATGAATTTAACCCTGGTATTAATCCTAGTGAATTAGTGTATACACATACATACCCAGAAATACCTCGTAGTGCAGAATACATATTACAAACTCAAAATACTGAAGCTGAAAGTATGACAGGGGTTAAATCATTTGCGAATAATGGTATTACCGGAGAATCTTTAGGAGCAACAGCTACTGGAATACGTAGTGCATTAGATGCAACAGCTAAACGTGAATTAGGAATATTACGTAGATTAGCTGAAGGTATTAAACAGATTGGTATTAAAATTATTTCTATGAATGGTGAATTTTTAAGTGATGAAGAAATTATTCGAATTACTAATGAACCAGTTGTTTCAATGGAACGTTCAGCGTTTACTACAGTTAGACGAGATGAACTATCAGGTAAATTTGATTTAACATTGACAATAAGTACTCCAGAAGTTGATAATGAAAAAGCTCAAGAAATTGCTTTTATGATGCAAACGTTAGGAAATACTTTACCTCAAGACTTTACACAACTATTATTAACTGATATTGCTAGATTACGTAAAATGCCTGAGTTAGCTAAGAAGATTGAAGCTTATGAATCTACTCCAGATCCATTAGCAGTTAAGGAGCAAGAATTAAAAATTGCTTTATTAGAAGCACAAGTATTTAATGAACAAAATAAAGGTCTTGAAAATGAACAAGATATTAAACTCAAAGCAGCTAAAACACGTAAACTTAATAGTGAATCTGATACTGAAGATTTAAATTATTTACGTAAAGAAGCTGGTACTGATCAAGAAGAAACCCTTGAACAAAAAGATCATGACCGGGCAACTGAGTTAGATTTAAAAACAGCAGATGCTTTATTTGCTGATAACGACCCTAAGAAAAATGGAGAATTACCTCCAAATAGTTCGGGAGTATTATAACTCCAAACTCAACTCAACAAGAGGACAAGAGAATGCCACAAAATATAAATAGTAATGCAAGTAGTATAGAAGACCAATTATTTGATCAAGAAAAATATGATGGTCAAGTGCAGCAAATTGAAGTTAGTATTGAACAAGCTAAAGAAAATATTTCTTTATTAGATACTTTACGTAAATTAGAGCAAGACCCTAATTTTAAAAAGTTAATACTAGAAAATTATCTTGAAAAGGAATCTATTCGTTTAGTTTCTGCTTTATCTAGCCCAGCATTACAAGCAGAGGAACAACAAAAATTACTGCATGGGGATATGTTAGGTATCGCCTCTTTACGATCATATTTTTCAAAAATTATTGCTGATGGGCAAATGTCTAAAAATGCAATGCCAGCTTATTTAAGTACTGAAGCAGAAATGCTAGCAGAAGGTAAATAATTATGGCTACTGAAACAGATAATACATCAGTTGATGACACTGGTGATAATAATGAATCTATAGATGCAACTAATGAGTCTATAGATAATTCTAATGAAGAAGAACAAGTTATAAACCCATTAGATGTTCCTGATAAAGATTTTGATAAATTCATTACAGATAACCTAAATAAATTAGAAGATTTCCCTGATGAACCTTCTGATGATGCTGATACTACTATTGTTGATAACGATGGAGTACCAGGTGATTCTGAAACATCTGAAGAAGATACAACTAATTCTAAAGAAGAAGTTAATTCTGAAGAAGATGATGCTAATGATCCATTTAATAAGGATACTAGTGATACTAATAAAGATAAAGCTAAAGATACTTATAAAAATGAAGATGATAAAGTTAATGATGACCTTGAATCTGATAATAATTCAGATAAGTCTAATATTAACTATAAAGCTGAATATGAAAAATTATTAACTCCTTTTAGAGCTAATAATAGAGAAATTCATATTAAAGACATTAATCAAGCACGTAAACTCATGCAAATGGGAGCTAACTATAATAAGAAAATGGAAGGTCTTAAACCTTCACTAAAAATTCTTAAAATGTTAGAAAATAATGATTTATTAGATGAATCTAAGTTAAGTTATTTAATAGACCTTGATAAAAAAGATCCAGATGCTATAACTAAATTAGTGAAGGAAAGTGGTATTGCACCACTTGATATTGACATTGAAAAGAAAGATGAGTATAAACCCAGTACTTACACTGTAAATGATAAAGAAGTAAACCTCGACCAGGCACTTAAAGATATTAAGGACAGCCCTGTTTTTGAAGAAACTATCAATATTATTAGCAATAAGTGGGATGAATCGAGTAGGAAGGTCTTAGTTGATAACCCTGATTTAATTAAGGTTATGAATGAACATGTTGAAGCAGGTGTTTTTTCTAAAGTAGAACAGGCAGTTGAGCAGCAAAGAATGTTAGGCAATCTTCAAGGTGTTTCTGATGTAGAAGCATATCAACAAATTGGAAGGCAGATGCGAGATAATGGTGATTTTGATCCAACTCCTAAATCTAAACCAACAGTTAAAGATATCGATGTTACTAAAGAAAAAGATGATTCTAAACGAAAAAGCAGACGTAAAGCTGCTGGTTCCACAAAAACAGTTGTCGGGAAGACAAAGACAAACCAGGATTTTAATCCTTTGGCTATGTCAGATGAAGAATTTTCAAAGTTGTCGCCCGATAAATTTTATTAATTGCTAAATAGATAGGAAAATTATCATGGCTACTGAAAGAATTTATAACGA
>VAOX01038779.1_pt1 | contig 29189 bp, 14 predicted proteins | sample 3393891 | NCBI WGS metagenome assembly VAOX01 (sample SAMN08290429, study PRJNA428436) | hydrothermal vent metagenome | isolation source: Deep-sea hydrothermal vent chimney | place: Indian Ocean: Southwest Indian Ridge | depth 2822 m m
GTATTCATCACCAATGAGGTGATTTCACATTTTTTCATTACGCTATCCAAATCAATAACTTGCACATCTTTTTCACGCTCAACTGATTAATCTAGGTTAAAACCTGTTTCAGCGTATTTGTATACTTTCTCTGCCTGTTCTGACTCAAGTGATGCGTAGGCATTTAATATAATGGTTTTAACATCAGAGTGTACATAGGTTCGTCCCACCAGGCGAGCAATGCTACTGTATTGTTCGAAATTTTTTCCTCCAGAGGGAAGCTGAACTCCTGCAACAAGCCTTCCGTTTGAAGTTGTACCGTAGCAGGTGCTGGTGTTTGCATATGTATTGCTAAATACCAGGAGAAAGATTAGATTAAAATACTTCATTTTTTACTGAATAATCCAGTTCAATTATCTTTAATATTATGCTGTTGCTCAAGGTTCTCATGTACTTAGCACGTTATTGCGCGTTCAACTGATGAATTGGATTAAACCTGGAAAAATCAGTTGGGCCACGAAAATCTGCACAACTTCCTGGTTGGTATAGCGATATGAAAAAAGTGCTTATCTCCAGCCGCTCCAGGGCTTCACGGCGCTAACGCCCAATAAGGTGGTAGAAAACTGTTCCTGCATTTTCTACCTACCCGCCCTCCATGGCGATAACTTCACATTTTTTCATTACGCTATCCAGATCAATAACTTGCACATTTTTTTCGCGCCAACGGATTAATCCAGGTTAAAGAAACATAGTTATTGGTTGTTTTTTCATGGCTCTCTGCAATATATCACAATTAATCAGCTATTATCATGGTAAATTAGACGATATGGGTTAAGTGATTTTACAGAATATATGTCAACGTCTGTAGCTGTATAACTGACTCATATGATTACATTATTGTGCCTGGTGGGCATAGAGTATTATCGTGGTGATGAAAAACATAGTATATTGGGTGCTGTTAGTGTGTCTTATTTCGGGCTGTACGGGCAAGCACTCTGTAGAAAAGCCGGAGATAGCTCTCGGTATAAATTCACCAGTAACAGATAAGCTCTATAAGCAGTATAACAGCTGGCGTGGTGTGCAATATCGTGAGGGCGGTCTGTCAAAAAAAGGCGTGGATTGCTCTGGTTTTGTATATCTTACCTACAGGCAGCAGTTCAATAAGGTACTACCTCGAACGACAGAGCTGTTATCAACTATCGGTGAGTCAGTTAGCCGAGATGAACTACGCGCGGGTGATCTTGTTTTTTTTAAAACTGGATGGAAAATAAGGCATGTGGGTATCTATCTTGGCAATGATGAATTCGTGCATGCGTCCAGCAGTCGGGGAGTAAGAATATCAAGTCTTAAAAGTCCCTGGTGGGTGGATGCTTACTGGATGGCTCGTCGTCCCTGAGCTAATTTTTTATGCAGGGTTTTTATGTGCTTTGAATTTCTGCCGATCCAGGCTCCTTTGTATCCTACAATCGCGATATTAGTACATCTGCGCACTCAGAAGCGAAGGGCAGGATCGTTTTTGAGTGTAAAAAAGCGCACAACTGTGCAACGATGTCTTTTTTATCAGGATCGATACTGATAAGCGAGGCACTCTCGGGCGCACGCCCCAGGAGATAGGCTGGTTTTTTCACACTATGCTTCGTAACTCGGATACCTGTATTAATGCGTTGGCTTTTGAAGACAGAAATGTATGGTTTGTAGTTTTGTATGTGGTTCTGTCTGACAAAAAGTGTGCAAATGCAGGGTCTTCATCCAGTATTATGAGTGAGTCACTGCAAGATCAGGATTGCGATAGAATTGTTAGTCGCTGGCTTTCATGCGGCTTATGAGCTAGCATCCAGTATGTTGAAAAAATAATTGATTCTGAAATATCACGCTGAATGGATGAAATAGATGATAAATGAAGGCTTTTCAAAAGGCTCTATAAGTAGTTCCCCTGATATTTCTATTGGTAAATCAGCTGAAAAACTTGTCAGTATACTGCGTCATTCATTTGAGGGTGACCTTTTGCCTGCACTAAATATTTTTAGCCGACACAAGGAGGATCTTACCGTAGAACAGAGATATGATTTGAGCCGTGTGTATGGGGTAGTTGAGCGCATGGAGCAAATTGCACGGCAGTCCTCACAATTAATGGCTTCTTCACAGGGCCGCAAGGATGCTGATGAACCAGATGCGGAACTGGAAGAACTTATTCGTGTAGAGAATGTGCTACATGCGCTTACCTATACTTCTACAGCAATGAAAAGTGATGAGTTTTTTTGTCACTGTGTTGAAACGCTTGCAGAGCTTTTTCACTGTAAATATGCATTAATCAGCATACTCAATACTGACCAGAAGTCTGTGCGTACGACGGCAATTTTGGCAGACGGCAGGATAGTTAATAATATAGAGTATGATTTAAAGGGTACGCCCTGTAATGATGTTGTTTGTCTGAAAAAGATTATGATATCTGAAGGTGTGCCTGAAAAATATCCACAGAATCAGCAGCTGCCTGATATGAGTGTGGAAAGTTATTTTGGTGCGCCGTTAATGACAACTGATCAGGGGATTCTGGGTTTGGTGGCTGTTATGGATACCGAGACAATGCAGGTTAATCAGTGGGCATCTTCTGCGCTCAGTGTATTTGCTGCTCGAATTGCCAGTGAGGTTCTGCGGCGCAGGGCACTGGATGAACTAGAAGTACTTAACGCTGAACTGGAGCAGAAGGTGGTGCAGCGCACTCGTGATATTGAGTTGCGAAACAGGGAGCTGAAGGCTTTTAACTATTCTGTTAGTCATGATTTGCGGGCTCCAGTTCGAACGATTAATTCTTTCATGCAAATTGTATTTGAAGATTATGGAGAAGAGCTTTCAGAAGGTGCACGCAATGAGTTATTACGGATACAACGCGCGGGCCATCGTCTCGACGATATTATTAACAGCTTACTGAACCTTGCTCGCATTGGTCAGCAGGAAATATGCCTCAGGGAAGTTAATTTAAGTGTGCTGGCTGAGCGAGCCATGAAAGGTATATTGCAGGATGAAAAGCAGCAAAATGTAGAGTTAGAAATCGAACCTGATCTTGTTGCGGTGGGGGATGAGAGCCTGCTTGAAATTGCACTGGGTAATTTGCTGGAAAATGCGCTAAAGTATTCCAGGAATAATTCAGCTATTAAAATAAAATTATCGGCACAGTTAAAAAATAACGAAAAAATATACTGCATACAGGATAATGGCGTAGGGTTTAATATGGATTATTCTGGCCAGCTGTTCCAGCCATTTAAACGATTGCATACTGAAAAAGAATTTCCGGGTACGGGTATAGGCCTGGCAACGGTGAAGCGCGTATTTGATAGTCATAACGGGCGAGTCTGGGCGGAGTCTAGCCCTGGTAATGGCGCATCATTTTATTTTACATTGCCCTCTGGCTCTGAGTTATTCTCAGCAAACAGTCATTAAACCTAAATTAATCAGTTGACCGCGCAATAATGCGGTAAGTGATTAATTTAGGTTTAACCCGTGTTGGTGGAGTGCTAGCAGCGTTTCGCTTTGGCCAAAACCGTTTTCAGGTATTGTCCGGTATAAGAATGTGCAATTTCTGCCACCGTCTCAGGTGTGCCCTGGGCAATAATTTCACCACCTCCAGAGCCACCTTCCGGGCCGAGGTCAATAATCCAGTCAGCCGTTTTTATAATGTCCATATTATGTTCAATAATAATAATGGTGTTACCATGATCGCGCAGGCGAATGAGGACCTTAAGTAATTGCTCCACATCGTGAAAGTGCAGGCCGGTGGTGGGTTCATCAAGAATATAAATCGTATTACCGGTGTCGCGTTTGGAAAGCTCTCTTGCCAGTTTAATACGCTGCGCTTCGCCACCGGATAATGTAGTGGCCCTCTGTCCCAGGGTAATATAGGATAGTCCAACATCCATAAGGGTTTGTAATTTACGATGAATCACCGGTACAGCACTAAAAAAACTGACGGCTTCTTCGATTGTCATTTTCAGTACTTCGTTAATATTTTTTCCCTTGTATTTTATATCCAGTGTTTCGCGGTTGTAGCGCCTGCTTTTGCAAACTTCACAGGGCACGTAAATATCGGGTAAAAAATGCATTTCTACTTTTATAACGCCATCACCCTGACAGGCTTCACAGCGCCCACCTTTAACATTAAAGCTGAAGCGCCCTGGCTTATAACCTCGGGAGCGCGCCTCCCGGGTACCAGAAAACAATTCTCGTATGGGTGTAAACAGGCCAGTGTAGGTGGCAGGGTTTGAGCGGGGTGTGCGGCCAATAGGTGCCTGGTCTATATCGACAACTTTATCAAATTGTTCCAGTCCGTCATGGCTCTCATAGCTTGCGGGAATCACGGATGATCGGTTGATTTCACGAGCCAGAAGCTTATAAAGCGTGTCGTTAATCAGGGTTGATTTTCCAGAGCCTGAAACACCCGTAACGCAGGTCATTAATCCCACCGGTATTTCCACATCTACCTGCTTCAGGTTGTTGCTGTTGGCTCCGAAAATTTTGAGTGATCGACCATCGGCTTCAAGCCGTTTTTGCGGCGTTTCTATTTTGAGATTTCCGGATAAATACTGACCGGTGAGGGAGTTTGTGTTATCCATGATTTGCCCAGGTGTGCCTGATGCCACGACCTCCCCTCCATGTACACCCGCTCCCGGGCCGATATCGATAACGTAATCAGCACTTAAAATAGCATCTTCATCATGTTCTACCACAATGACGGTATTGCCCAGATCGCGTAGATGGATGAGTGTTTCCAGCAGTCGGTCATTGTCTCGCTGGTGCAGGCCAATTGAAGGTTCATCCAGAATATACATGACACCCACGAGCCCGGCTCCGATTTGACTGGCCAGACGTATGCGCTGGGCTTCACCGCCGGAAAGCGTGTCGGAGCTGCGATCCAGAGAGAGATAATTAAGCCCCACATTCACCAGAAACTGTAGCCGGGAAGCGATTTCAGTGACTATTTTTTCTGCAATTTCACCTTTGTTGCCCTGTAGTTGTAGCGATTTAAAAAAACTGAGGCAATCGAAAATGGACAGATGTGTAATTTGTGGCAAATTATGTTTGTTCACAAATACATGGCGTGCACCGATATTCAGACGGCTGCCTCCACAGTCAGGGCAGTCCTGACGGGTAAAAAACTTGCTCATTTCATCGCGTACCGCGTTTGATTCTGTTTCTCGAAAGCGCCGCTGCATATTCGGGATAATGCCTTCAAAGGGATGAATCCGAGTTTTTAAGTCACCTTTGGCCGAGGGGAAGCTGAACGCTATATCAACCTCGTTACTGCCGTATAAAATAATCTGCTGAATCTTTTCAGGCAGTTTATTAAAGGCCTGTTCCAGATCAAAACTGTAATGTTCGGCAATATTCTCCAGCATGCCATTATACCAGGCATTGCGCCTGTCCCAGCCACGAATAGCACCTCCTGGCAGACTCAACGTTGGGCTGCTAACCACCAGCTCCGGGTCGATATGCTGGACATGCCCAAGGCCATCGCATCGGGTGCAGGCCCCCGCCGGATTATTGAAGGAGAACAGACGTGGCTCCAGTTCGCTTAAGCTGTAACCACATGCCGGGCAGGCGAACTGCGAAGAGAAAATGATATCAGGGTGTTCATTTTCCATATAGGCGATACGGGCAATACCGTCTGTGAGGATGAGTGCGGTTTCAAATGATTCGGCCAGGCGCAGCCCCAGGTCTTTGCGGGCTTTAAAACGATCAACGACCACGTCAATACTGTGTTTGGTGTTTTTCTCCAGTTCAGGTGCCTCATCCAGCTCGGTGGTTCTGCCATCAATACGCGCGCGAATGAATCCCTGGCGTTTTAAATCTTCCAGCAGCTCCTTATGCTCACCTTTTCGATCCTGCACTACAGGTGCCAGCAGCATAAGCTTTGTGCCTTCAGGTAACGCCAGTACATGATCAACCATTTGAGAAACGGTTTGCGCTGCCAGCGAGATATTGTGTTGCGGACATTTGGGAGTGCCAGCACGGGCAAACAGTAATCTCAGGTAATCATAAATTTCAGTGATTGTACCCACTGTAGAACGGGGGTTATGAGAGGTAGTTTTCTGTTCAATAGAAATGGCTGGTGAGAGGCCCTCGATATGATCTATATCGGGTTTTTCCATAATGGATAAAAACTGACGGGCATAAGCTGAGAGTGACTCTACATAACGGCGCTGGCCTTCTGCAAAAATAGTATCAAAGGCGAGAGAGGATTTTCCTGAGCCAGATAAACCGGTAATAACCACCAGCTTATCTCTGGGAATATCCAGATCAATATTTTTTAAATTATGAGTTCGCGCACCGCGAATTTGAATTTTTTTAATCATGAGTAATGACTGGCCCATTAATCGCTGGATAGCGTTGCTGCAAGGAAACGACCAAGGATAGCATAATCAACAGAACAGAGCTTTACATGAAGACAAATAACAGAGGACGTCTCTAATTTGTGAGGTGCTAGTGCTCCTTGTAAGTGAAGCGGGGGCAGCTTTGGGGTATGATAGCGGGTTTTATAAATCGGGATTGTTAATACCAATGGGTGGCAGGGGTAAACAAACGGGGGCTCGGGTAGGCTGGAGTCTGCTGGAAAGGCGTGCAGGGGCCTCATTAGCCTCTATTTATGCTGTGCGGATGCTGGGGTTGTTTATGATTCTTCCTGTATTTACTCTGTATGCAGATCAGTTTGAAGGGGCGACTCCAACACTGGCTGGTCTGGCGCTGGGCATCTATGGATTGACGCAGGGTGTGCTGCAAATTCCCTTTGGCATGCTGTCTGATCGATTTGGGCGCAAGCCAATGATCGCTATCGGGCTGTTGATTTTTGCAGCAGGTAGTCTGGTGGCGGCGGATGCTGAGACAATATATCAGGTGATTGTTGGGCGAGCATTGCAGGGGAGTGGTGCAGTTGCCGCTGTACTGATGGCCCTGGCAGCTGATTTGTCTCGAGAAGAGCACCGTATGAAAATGATGGGCTTTATCGGCGTGAGTATTGGCTTTGCCTTCGCACTTGCGATGGTTATCGGCCCTGTGCTAAATCAAATGGTAGGTCTGTCGGGAATCTTTGTCGCCACGGCAGTACTGGCGATGCTTGCCCTGATCATTCTTTTTGTCTGGGTGCCTTCCCCCCGGGAAAGTGTCTTTCACCGAGATACACAGGCCATGCCTGCATTATTTAGTAAAGTACTAAAAGATCATCAGCTGTTGCGCCTGAACTTCGGTATATTCATTTTGCATATGGTACTCATGGCGACCTATGTGGCATTTCCTCTGGTGCTACTAAACCAGGCCGGGCTTGCGGCGCAGGACCACTGGAAGCTATATCTGCCGGTATTTTTACTGAGCGTGGCCCTGATGGTGCCGTTTATTATCATTGCAGAAGCCAAACGACGAATGAAAACCGTGTTTGTAGGGGCCATTGGTGTGCTTTCAGTGGCAGAGATTAACTTACTTCTGGGTGGGGATTCTGTCATACACCTTGCGGCGACAATGGTCGTGTTTTTTACCGCGTTTAATCTACTGGAAGCCAGTTTGCCCTCGCTGGTTTCGAAGATGGCACCTGCAAACCGTAAAGGCACAGCCATGGGTATTTACTCTTCAAGCCAGTTTATAGGTGCTTTTACTGGTGGCTGGGCAGGGGGGTTGAGTTATGAGTTTGCAGGTGCAGAAGGTGTTTTTCTGATGTGTAGTTTTGCCTTACTGCTCTGGTTGCTATTAGCATATACAATGAAAAATCCAAGATATCTCAGTACATATCTATTAAAAACAGGTAAAATAGAGCCTGCAAAGGTTAACCAGATGATATCAACACTGGTATCGGTACAGGGTGTAGCGGAAGCTACAATAGAGCCTGAAGAGGGCATTGCCTACCTGAAGGTTGAGCTTCATGCCCTGGATAAAGAAACATTGTTGCAATATTCAATTAACGAGAACTGACAGGAAAAGCTCATGGCGAGAGGCGTAAATAAAGTAATTTTGGTGGGCACATGCGGAAAAGATCCTGAAACGCGCTATATGCCTTCGGGTTCAGCGGTTTCATCCGTTAGCATAGCCACCAATGAATCATGGAAAGACAAGCAGACAGGTGAGAAGCAGGAGCGCACAGAATGGCACAACATCACTTTTTTTGGCCGGCTTGCGGAAATAGCCGGTGAATATCTAAAGAAAGGTTCGCAGGTGTATATAGAAGGCAGTTTGAGAACCGAAAAGTGGACCGATAAAAGTGGTAACGAACGTTATACTACCAAAGTTATTGCAAGTGAAATGCAAATGCTGGGTGGCAGGCCGGGTGGTGGCGGTGATTATGCGCCACAGCAGCAGTCACAGCCCCAGCCTGCTAATCAGCCAGCGCCTGCTGCGCCGATAGATGACAGTTTTGATGATGATATTCCGTTCTGAATATATCACTCGGGCATTATGCCTGAGCAGCCTGAGGTTTTTCAGGGCTACCTGCCGGGTGTTGATAAAGTGATAAATTAGTCTTTTCTAATAGAATATTTTTGATCTGCTGTAATAATTAATGTTGACTAAATCTAGCCTAACATATTGAATAATAATAAAATTCGGGTATAAAAAATATTACATTTAATAGTTTTTACGTACTTGAAAAGAGTTTGCAGTTAACATATATATTAACTACAATTCGGATCTGATGTGGCAGACAGCGATAAACCAGAGGGCAGGCACGAAGGTTTGAAATTTACAGTTATACACTGTAATGGTGCCCTGGATAGCTATATTGAAGCACTGGATCACGTAAAAGCAAATAGGCGTAAGGCGTTTACTCGTGGAATGATCCAACAGATGCCTCAGCACAAAGGTGAATCATAAGCGCCAGTAAATCAATATACATCTGATTAAAGTGCAGATTCAGGTATATTTCCAGGGTAGTAGTGTATCGAGCGGATATACTGGCTGGTTCAGTCAGGCTGTGACAGGGCACTGGTATGAGCGTCTCGGGGAGTATCACTAAATACTCATTCTATTCCGAGAATGGGCGAATCGTGTTTTTTGCTAGCACATTATTTGGTGTGTACCTGACCATCATCGTAGCAGGTGCTGTGCTTTTCGTTACTCAAGGGTGAGCATTTTTAGTGTTTTTTTTACCCATAACAGGTCGGAAAAAAGTTTGGTGTAAATAGAAATTATCAATAAAATCAACATATTGTGATTATATAAAGCTAACAGAATAATTGTAAGGTGTGTCTAACCGTTTCAGGCACCATTTGATCTGGTCGTTGATTTTTTTATAACAATCGTCTGGTTGCATTGCATGAACGTCATGAGGCTTATCGGCTTGCCTTCTTCGAAGTAGCGCATACTCGCGTCCTTCCGCTATTCTGAAAGCCTCCCTGAAACCCGTCTAAAAGCTCGGAGTGGATCTTTATCGGCATCAGCAAAAAATAATCTCGAAAAATCCATTTTGAACTGGCAAAATCCCGTTGTATCAACTAAAAATTACATAAGCATATCTGTATTTTGACCAAATGTGGATTGAGATTCTGATTGTACCTTATGGCTGTCTGAATCTCAAAAAATGACTAAAAGACCTTCTACTAATTGACTTTGAAATTAACCATGGGGGCAAGTATGAACAATCTGGTAATTAACGGCAACACGATAACGCTTCGAAATGACGGCCGTATTGAGAATGCGGGTGACTGGTCACCAGCGCTTGCAGAGCAAATGGCCGAACACGAGGGATTATCGCTGACTGAAGTGCACTGGGATGTGATAAATACCATGCGAGAGTATTATGGCGAATATAACCTCTCACCCATTCTCAAGCTGCTGCGTAAAGAACTATCAAAAAAATTTGGCGCTGATCGAGCCAGTATAGAAGCACTCGATGTCTTATTTCCAAATGGCGTTCAGCAACAGGGTAGCCGACTTGCAGGGCTCCCGCTTGCGCTGCTTGATGCAGAGCTGGATCAGGCAACACGTGTACAATCTGTGAATTTCAAAGTGGATGCGGCGGGACATTATAACGACCAGTTTGATTTTAAAGGTAAATCAGTTAAAGTTTATGCATCTGGCAATCTTGTAAATCTGGAGGACTGGAGCGAAGAGCTGGCCTCTGTACTGGCGGCAAAGGAAAGTATTCAATTAACGGATGATCACTGGATTGTGCTGAACTTTTTACGTAAATTTTACTTTCAGTACGGTGTGGTACCGATGGTGAAAATTCTTATCCGGCAGATGTCTGAAGAGCTGGGCAGCGAAGTGGCCAATAAGAAAGCCATGTATAAACTATTTTCTGGCGGCCCCGCTCGACAGGGTTCGCGCATAGCCGGTCTGCCCTCGCCACAGGGTTGCATTGACGATTAATGCTTCGTTCTGAGAAGACCGGTTAACTGATCTTTTCAGGTTCATAAACACAGGTTTGATACACTACACTCGTGCTGGCTGTAATCAGCTCTGAAAAAACCGCCAGACATTGCTCTGGCGGTTTGCTTTTGTGTTTTCAACCAGAGCAGCTTAGAATATACCTCACCAACCCAATTACTTTGTAGGAAGCCGAAAACATGTGTGGAATTGTAGGTGCTGTTGCCGAACGAAATGTAACGCCTATTTTGTTAGAAGGCTTGCGTCGTCTGGAATACCGGGGCTATGACTCAGCGGGAATAGCCGTGATAACTAGCGATAACTGTCTGGATCGTGTGCGGCGGGTCGGGAAAGTCGAAAATCTCTCAGAATCACTGGATAAAACACCCATAACGGGCTTCAGCGGTATTGCTCATACGCGCTGGGCTACCCATGGAGAGCCTTCGGAGCCCAATGCGCACCCGCATATCTGTAATAATGCGGTTGCCGTTGTGCATAATGGGATTATCGAAAACCATGCTCGGTTACGTGAGCAGCAAAAAGCCAATGGGTATACCTTCACATCAGAAACCGATACAGAAGTGGTTGTACACCAGGTTGAGCTATATAAAGCCGCTGGCGCGGATCTGCTGGAAGCGGTAAAAAAAGCCGCAAATGATTTTGAGGGGGCCTATGCGCTGGGCGTTATTGCGGTGGATGAGCCGGGGCGTTTAATCACCACGCGCTGTGGCAGCCCACTGGTGGTGGGCGTGGGGTTTGGCGAGTATTTTATCGCTTCAGATGTCGCCGCATTACTGCCGGTAACACAACGGTTTATTTTTCTTGAAGAAGGTGATGTTGCCGATATTACAAAGAACAGCCTCACCATTTATGATAAAAATGACAAGTTAGTAGAGCGTGAAATACGTACATCAGAGCTCAGTGTCGATGCGGTAAGTCGAGGTGAATATCGTCATTTCATGATGAAAGAAATTCATGAGCAGACTGTTGTGCTGGCAGATGTAATGGAAGGCCGAGTTTATGATGGCAAGGTATTAGATGCTGCATTTGGCGCAGGTGCCGAAGGTGTTTTTGACAGGGTAAAGCGTGTGCAGATCGTAGCCTGTGGTACATCCTTCCATGCGGGCATGGTCGCTCGGTACTGGCTGGAGTCCCTTGTTGGTATTCCCTGTAATGTAGAGGTCGCTTCTGAATTTCGCTATAGAAATCCTGTTATTACGGACGATACACTGGTCGTTAGCATTTCACAGTCGGGTGAAACTGCCGATACGCTGGCGGCTCTGCGCAATTTAAAAGAGAGAACAGAACTCACGCTCTGCATTTGCAATGTGCCCGAAAGCTCACTGGTACGAGAGTCAAAACTGGTGCTTATGACCCGTGCGGGCCCGGAAATAGGTGTCGCCTCCACAAAAGCATTTACCACTCAGCTTATCGGCTTAATGCTAATGACGCTGGCGTTGGGTCGCCGATGTGGGCTAGATGAAGGGCTGGAAAAGCGCCTGCTGGCAAATCTCAGAAGCCTTCCCTCAGCCATTGAGCAAGTGCTGGCTAATAAACAGATTGAAGCCTGGTCTGATAACTTTAAAGACACCCTGAATGCTATTTTCCTGGGCCGAGGGGTGCAGTATCCCATTGCTATGGAGGGTGCGCTCAAACTAAAGGAAATTTCCTACATACATGCCGAAGCCTATGCCGCAGGAGAGTTAAAGCATGGCCCGCTGGCACTTGTGGATCCTGAAATGCCGATAATAGCGGTAGCACCGAAAGATGGCCTGGAAGATAAATTAAAATCTAATCTACAGGAAGTCCTGGCGCGCAGTGGCGAGGTGTATCTGTTTGCGGATGAGCGACTGGATATGAGTGATCTTGGGGATAACTGTCATGTGATAAGTCTGCCGCAGGTAGAGGCCGAAGTTGCGCCTGTGCTGTACGCCATTGCGCTACAGTTATTTTCCTATTATGTTGCGGTGCGCAAGGGTACAGATGTTGATCAGCCGAGAAATCTTGCTAAATCGGTTACTGTAGAGTAGCTAGCTGGATCGTTGAGAGCTTGTTGCTGGTCGCTTCCTGCGGATCTGCGTGTGCAAGTGATTCATTTGGGTGATTCAGGATGAGCGCGTTTTTATATATACTGTCGTAAGTAATAATAACACTGGGTTTATTTGCCAGGAACAGGTGACAGGCCAGACAGTATGAGGGTTTTTCAGGATCAGGATAAAGCATAGTCTGGTATCGCAGTTTACACGCTGCAACATAACAACCAGATGAGTGAAATGAGAAAATGCAGGTGTAGGCAAACGCATACGAACATGTTAGAAATATATGCCGGCTAACTCAATTGAGCTTACTTTGCAGGTATTTATACAAACAAAGTGAAGCGACCTCTCCTATACTCCATAGCATCCCTTATATAGTCTTTCAATGCCTGTATTTTCTGGCTTTTGCAGAATCAGATTTTCTAAAGAGCAGGGTATCGCCCATTCAAACGAAGAATCGGTCTGGCAGGAGAAACCCTGTATAAGAGGTCAGGGTGCCTTCCATAAAAACGGGGATAGATATGAACGCTAGAGACTTCTGGAAAAACAGACTGAGTAGTTTTTCCTCTCCTACGCCTCTTGTCATAGATACAAAAGCGACGCATGCCGTGCGCGATATTAAAATAAAAGAAGTTTGCCTTAGCCTCCCCCCTGGAATTTTTTCTGATACGTTTAAAGAACCTGAAAGCCTTTTTTGTGCGGTATGGGGTTTAATATTAAGTCGTTATAGCGCTGAAGAAGACGTGCTCTATGGTTTGAATGCGAACAGACTGTTTACCGGTCAGTCGCCTGTACCCATGTGCATTAATGGAAATAATAGCCTGAGCATAGAGGCGTATGCGCAGGCTATAAAAAATTACCTTTCTGAAATAAATGAGAGTGTTTTAATTTCACTGGATGAATGCCAGCCATTGAGCGGTATTCCAGCATCAGAACAACTGTTTGAAAGTGTGCTAATTATTAACCCGCAGAGCAGACAGATTGCAGATGAGATCAGTCAGCAATATGCTTTATGTTTATTGATAGAAAGCAGTGAAGCGCTGAAAGTTCAGGTATATTATGACGCAGCAAGGTTCACAGAGGTTGCGATTTGGCGTTTATGTGGGCATATTGAGGTTGTCTTACAGCGTTTACTGAGCAACCCTGCGAGTAAGCTTCAGGATATCTGCTTATTGGGTAAAGAAGAAAAACAGCTAATGCTTGATCAATGGAATGAAACATCTGTTGAGTACCCTGATGAAAAATGCCTGCATCAGTTATTTGAGCAGCAAGTTGAGCGGCAAGCAGATAATACAGCGGTTATCTTTGAAAATGAGTCACTAACATACCGTGAATTAAACAAACGCTCAAATCAGCTAGCACACTACCTGATTGAAAAAGGCGCAGGCCCAGGTAAACTCATCGCCATTTCACTTAAACGTGGAATGAATATGGTTGCTGGTTTAATGGCGGTTAGCAAATCCGGTGCAGCTTATGTGCCACTTGATCCTGGATACCCTGCTGAGCGTCTTGTTTTTATGTTAGAGGATACGCAGGCTCCGATACTATTAACAGAATCTTCTCTGGTTGAAGAATTTCCTCCACATGACGCAGAAATGATATTGATTGATGAGCAATGGCCGCAAATATCAACCTGCAATCATGAAAATCCAGATGTTTCTGTTAGCGCAAAAGATCTTGCTTATGTTATATATACCTCTGGCTCAACAGGGCGGCCCAAAGGAGCAGTATTAAACCATCAGGGACGGGTTAATAATTTTTGCGATTTTAATCGGCGCTATAATATTGGTCCTGGAGACAGGCTTTTAGGGCTGGCCTCCATTAGCTTCGATATGTCGGTATATGATGTGTTTGGTACACTTGGCTGTGGCGGTTGTCTTGTGGTTGCGGATAGCACCACCACTCAGGGAGCTGCGAACTGGTCCAGGCTAATGGTGAAGCAGGGGATAACAATATGGCATTCTGTACCGGCATTAATGGAAATGTTAGTTGATCATGTGGAAGAAAAAGCCGGGATATCCCTGGATAAACTTCGACTTGTTTTGCTGGGAGGAGACTGGATACCTGTTGCACTGCCAGATAGAATAAAAGCACTGGTGAAAACAGTGCAGGTGGTGAGTATGGGGGGAGCTACTGAATGCTCTATGGATTCCACCATCTACGATATAAATGAAGCATCTTCTGGCTGGAAAAGTATACCGTATGGTTTTCCAATGGCAAACCAGCTGACCTATGTACTGGATACTAATTTACAGCCTGTGCCCGTTGGTGTGGCAGGTGAGTTGCATCTGGGAGGTGTGGGTGTTGGTGAGGGCTATTTAAATCGAGAAGACCTAACAGCAGAAAAATTTATAACCAACCCGTTTCGAGCAGGGGAACGTATTTATAAAACCGGCGATTTAGCGCGGTTTACTGAAGATGGTAATCTGGAGTTACTGGGGAGAATTGATTTTCAGGTTAAAATTCGAGGTTTTAGAGTCGAGCTGGGTGAGATTGAATCGAGTCTGCGTCAGCATCCAGCGGTGAAAGAATGTGTAATTCTGGCTAAACTGGATACCCGTAAAGTGAAAAGGCTTGTCGCCTATGTTCTACCGGACAATGAGTATGAAGATGGCGGTATCGATGAAACAGAAGAAGAGCAGGTTGAGCAATGGCAGTCTGTTTATGATTCAGCATATAGTAAGGCAAAAGATCTTGAAGATGAAACCTTCAATATTGTAAGCTGGGATAGTAGTTACACCTCAGAGCCTTACTCTGAAGAGATAATGCGAACCTGGGTCAATACAACAGTTGAGCGAATTTGCAGACATAAACCTGATAAGGTGCTGGAAATTGGCTGTGGTACAGGCTTATTACTACTTCGAATTGCGCCGCAATGTAGTCACTATCTGGGAACAGATATTTCGCCGGTCGCGCTTGAGCATGTTGCGCAGCAGAAAGAAAAGTTAAACTTAACGCAAATAGAGCTGCACAAGCGCAGTGGTGAAGATTTTTCAGGTATAAAAAACCAGTATTACGATACGGTAGTACTTAACTCAATTGTTATGGATTTTCCTAATCTTGAGTACTTAACAGAGGTTATAAAGGGTGCGGTAAAGGTAATTAAACCCGGAGGTGTTTTTTTTATTGGGGATGTGCGTGATCAGAATGCCGTAGAAGCGTTTCATGCCTCCGTGCAGTTGTTTCGAGCGCGGTCATCATCTGGTGTCGATGAGATAAAGCAGGCCATTAACCGGCAGTTAAGTGTTGAAGAAGAAATGTTAATTGAGCCGGAGTATTTTATCTCGATTAAAAATAAAATACCAGAAATAACGGGTGTAAATATTCAGTTAAAACGCGGTAATGTTGATAATGAAATGACAAAATTTCGTTATGATGTGACTTTTTTCATTGGTAATAAAAAAATAGAATCTGTAAAAAAGCATCATAACTGGGATTCAGCTCTGCATGATCTGAACGGCATCCGAGAATTATTGATGAAGGCAGAAGGCAGGCCGTTAGTTATCAGAGGGGTGGCAAACTTGCGAACAGCTGAAGATTATTTCATTATTAACATACTTGAAAAAAATGAAGTACAGACCATTAGTGAATTACGAAAATCAGTTAAACAAAAAATGAAGGTTTATTCGGGGCCTGATCCTGAAAAGCTTTGGGCACTTGCGGCTGAATGTGGTTTTGAGCTTGAGCTGCAATACGCGCAGGATAATAATGCACAAAGCTTCGATGCGGTGTTCAAGCCGGAGGGTTATCTGGCAGAGATCACTACGGATATTGAAGTTGATACAAACCGCTCACCTGATAGCTATGCGAATAATCCACTGCAATCAAAAATCAGACGTAAAATAGTAACGAAATTACGCAAGCACCTTGATAACCAGCTACCCTCATACATGCTGCCATCTGCCTTTATTATGATGGATAAATTCCCGCTTTCACCTAATGGAAAGCTTAATCGAAAAGCACTGCCCGAGCCGGATAATTTACGGCCGGAATTAGAAGAGAGTTATCTCGCGCCAGGAAACGACCTTGAAACGGTTTTATCTGATATCTGGAGTGAGTGCCTGCACATAGAGCAGGTGGGTGTGAATGATGGTTTTATTGCACTGGGGGGGAATTCGTTAACCGCCACTCAGGTGGTATCACGAATACGAGATCTATTTCAGGTTGAACTGCCTATCAGCTATGGTTTTAATGCGACACTTGATGAACTTGCACAGTTGCTTGAAGAGGCCGGGCGAAAAGCCGATATAGATGTTCAGGAAACTGCGAGTGTATACCTTCAGGTCAGTAATATGTCAGAAAGTGAAATTAGAGAAATGCTTAACTAACGCCTGTTTTAATGGAAAGCAGGTGAGCTGATGAGTGACATTAATGAATTGTAACTCTTCAGTTCATGTAAAAACAAATTAAATTAATAAAGTCCCCATGGGAGCCAATAATATGAGTGAGCCAATACTAAGTCGATTTGCCAAAAATGCAGTTGATATGTTGTCGGAGGAAGATCCGGTGCTGTACAAGTTGATAGAGCAGGAATATCACCGTCAAACTGTTTCTTTAGCAATGGTTGCTTCCTGTAGCAATGCACACCCCTCTGTATTGGCGTGTGAAGGTACATTCACAAGCAATGTAACTGCCGAAGGCTATCCAGGCGCACGATTTCATGCCGGTTGTGAGTTTGTGGATCAGTTTGAACAGCTTGCAATTGACAGGGCCAGACAGGCGTTTGGCGCACGATATGTCAATGTCCAGCCACATACTGCCAGTACAGCCAATCAGGTGGTGACCTCTCGCCTTGTTAATCCCGGCGAAACACTCATGGGTATGAGTCTTGATGCTGGCGGACACCTGTCACACGGTGCTAAAGTCAATATATCTGGTGCGTTTTATAACGCGATAGGCTACAACCTGGATGAGAACGGCTTTATTGATTATGCACAGGTAGAAGCACGTGCGCTTGAGCATAAGCCCAAACTCATTATCTGTGGTACTACTGCATACCCAAGGATAATTGACTGGCAAAAATTTCGTGATATAGCGGATAAAGTTGGGGCATACCTGCTGGCTGATATCACGCATATTGCGGGTCTGGTGATTGCCGGTGAGCACCCCAGCCCAATTGATATTGCGCATATCACTACAACCTGCACCCATAAACAGTTGTATGGGCCAAGAGGCGGCTTAATAATGATGGGTAAAGATCATGAATTACCCTCCCCTAAAGGCAAGGGGACGCTAACCAGTCTGATGCAAAGTGGCCTGTTTCCTTTCACGCAGGGTGCGCCCATTATTAATAGCATTGTGGCAAAAGCCAGAGCGCTTGACAGAGCGAACAAACCTGAGTTTAAAGATCTGGCAAAAAGAATTGTTAACTTATCTCGAACACTGGCGAGTTCACTGGTGGAAGAAGGCATAACGGTAGTATCAGGCGGGAGTGATAATCACATCATCCTTGCGAATACAATGGAAAATTTTGGTGTAACAGGTATTGTGGCTGAAAAGGCACTTGAGCAATGCAATGTCATCATTAATAAAAACTGGATACCTGGCGATACCCTGAGCCCCTTTGTAACCAGTGGCATACGTATTGGTACCAATAGTATGGCAGCACGTGGGCTGGATGAAAGTACAATGGCACAATGTGCTTCACTTATTGCGCGCGTTCTTAAAGATGTAAATGTGCAGAGTGAAAAAGAGTTCACCCTGGAAAAATCGAAATGCGATAAATATCGAGCAGAAGTAAAAGAGATAGCTATTCGTTTTCCAATACCAGGATACCCATTACCTTAAGATGAAACATGATTAATGAGCGATTCAATGCAGGATGAGAAACGGCGATTAATGGAGTTGATGCTCAAACAAAAGCATCAGTCAGGTAGTGCCAGTAATAAACGTTATGGTAATAATCGTAGCAGTAAAACCCGGAGCATACCGAAACGAGACCTGAGTAAACCGACAGAGCTGTCATTTGCTCAACAACGGCTGTGGTTTCTCGATGAACTGGAGCCTGGAAATGCTGCCTATGCGTTTTGTAATATAGTAAGACTGAATGGCAAACTGGATGTGAGTTGTTTTGGAAAGTGCTTTGGTGAAATCGTTCAGCGTCATGAAAACCTTCGAACAAGCTTTCAGGTTATAGATGGAGCTCCTGTACAGATAATAGCTGAAAGAGTAGAAACAGCATTCCCTGTGCAGGATATTACAGCTCTTCAGGATTCAGAAAAAGAAGCTGAACTACAGGCATTGGCAGCTACAGAAGCCAGGAGACCATTTAATCTATCCGCAGGGCCATTAATTAGAGCGTCAATTGTATGTTTAGCTGAAGAAAAGCACGCAGTGATTCTAACAATGCATCATATCGTATATGATGGATGGTCGCTTGCGGTTTTATTTGGAGAGTTAAAAGTTTTATATGAAGCTTTTATTCAAAATAATTCCTCGCCACTTCCTGCGCTAAATATCCAGTATGCAGATTTTTCCCTATGGCAAAGGCGTGAGCTAGAAACAGAAAAAATGCAGCAACAGGCTAGTTACTGGCGTAACACCCTGTCTGGGCAGTTACCTGTGCTGGATTTGCCAACGGATAGAAAAAAATCGGCTACACCTGAATATAAAGGTGCAATGGAATGGTTTTACTTGCCCAGGTCATTAACCCGATTACTTGAAGTATTGGCCAAACGAGAAGACTGTACCCTGTATATGATTCTGCTGGCTGCATTTAGTATTTTATTAAGTCGGTATAGCGGTGAAAAAGACATTATAGTGGGTACACCTGTCGCTAATCGAAACCAGCAGGAAATAGAAGGCTTAATCGGTTTTTTTATAAATAGCCTGGTTATGAGAACGTCTCTGGAAGGTGACCCTGGTTTTTGTCAACTACTGGAAAAAGTAAAAAAAACCAGTGCCGAAGCGTATGAAAATCAGGACTATCCCTTTGAAAAACTGGTAGAAGATTTACAGGTTGAGAGGAACATGGGGCAGAACCCGATTTTTCAAACAATGTTTGCGTTGCAAAATACCCCGCCGCCGCCTAAAAAAATTGCAGACATTGATATGAAAATTGAAGAAGTGGACAGTGGTACCGCTGTATTTGATATTACATTAAGCATGTATGAGACAGATGAAGGGCTGAACGGGTATTTTGAGTACAGCAGTGAACTATATAATCAGACTACAATAGAAAATATGATTAATAGTTTTGAGTGCCTGCTAGGTGATATTACTCTTAATCCAGAAACAGAAATATCAAAATTATCTATTCTCAATGATAAAACATACAAAAAAATCGTTATCGACTGGAATTCAAAAACGCTTGACTTTTCAGTTGATCATCTAATATTTAACATCATTGAAAAAGTTGCTCAAAGCTGCCCCGATGCCATTGCTTTGTCTACAGGAGCAGCATTGGCCGAGCAGCAATATACCTACGAACAATTGAATCAGCAGGCATGCAAGCTGGCGAATGTTTTACTGGAAAAAGGTGTGAAGCCAGATGACTTTGTTGGTATTTGTCTGAATAGATCCTTTGAAATGTTTGTTAGCATACTGGGTGTACTGAAAGCCGGAGCTGCCTATTTACCGCTGGACCCCTCTTATCCTCAGGATCGGCTGCAATATATGCTGGAAGACACTGCCGCGCATATTATAATTACACAGCGCGAGTTGAGTGAATGTTTGCCGAATTTTCCAGATGAAAAATATGATGGAGAAAATTATTATATAGAAGATATAGACACTTTTTCAAAAAATTCGATAGTGAAAACACCAGAAGTTATGGTTACTTCTGAGAATATCGCATATATTATCTACACATCGGGGTCAACGGGAAAGCCCAAAGGTGTATTGGTATCTCATAGAAATCTCCTTCACTCGACAGCTGTGCGACGTGAATATTATAAAGAGCCGGTTGAATCGTTCCTGTTAATGTCATCGTTCTCATTTGATAGCTCTGTGGCGGGTATTTTCTGGACGCTCTGCGATGGCGGCACGCTTGTGCTACCGGAGTATGGTCAGGAGCGCGATATATTTGAAGTGGTAGAACTGATCAATGAGCACTCGGTGACTCACATGCTCTCATTGCCCTCTGTTTACTCATTGCTATTAGCCAGCGCGCCTGCCAGGTTGATAAGCTCGTTAAAAACAATTTGCGTAGCAGGTGAAGAGTGCCCTTCATCACTATTGAAAAAACACTTTAATACATTACCCAATACTCGTCTGTATAATGAGTATGGCCCAACAGAGGGCACGGTCTGGAGTACCGTATATGAATGTACACAGAGCGATATAGGTAAAGTTATACCGATTGGTGAAGTGGTTAAAAATGTGCAAATTTATATTCTTGATGAAAATTTATCGGTGCTGCCCATTGGGGTGCCCGGAGAAATCTATATCGCAGGCAAAGGCATAACTAAAGGGTATTTAAATAGGGATGACTTAACAGCTGAAAAATATTTAGAAAATCCATTTTCAGACAATAGACAAAAAATGTATAGATCAGGTGATATAGGGAAGTACCGTACTGATGGGAATATTGAATTTTTGGGGAGAGTGGATAATCAGGTAAAAGTTCGAGGCTATCGTATAGAGCCAGGTGAAATTGAAAATGCTCTTTTAAAAATCCCTGCGATAACTCAGTGTGCGGTTATTACGCAAAGAGCTGAACTGGGTGATAGTCAGCTGATTGCCTGTATAGAAACCCTGGAAACTGATACAGCTGAATTGACTGCGAAATTGTTGCTTGAATTACCCGCCTATATGGTTCCAACGTTATTTGTCAGTCTTGAAACGATGCCACTAATGCCAAATGGAAAAATTAATCGAAAGGAGCTAGCTGGCCTTGTAACTATGGCAAAAAAATCAGATCAGAAATATGTCGAACCCGGAAACTCAGTAGAGGCTGTGGTTGCTAAAATATGGGCCGAGCTGCTTGAAGTGGATCAGGTGAGCGTAGCGGATAACTTTTTTGAATTAGGTGGGCACTCTATTCTGGCTACGCGGGTAGTGTCTGGAATATATGAAAATTTTGATGTGCAGGTGCCAATACGCCACCTGTTTGATAGTCCAACAGTAAGCGCATTATCAACAATATTGCTGTCAGATAAAGAAGATGCTGAAAGAATAATGGAAACGGCTGAATTAATTATGAAAATTGATGGGCTATCTGAGGAAGAAATTGATGCATTAATGGATAAAGAAACAGGCTGATAAGTAAGGTCGTTATAAAATGTCGTGTATAAATAACCAGTTAACCAGAGTGTGAATTAAATGAAAATTATTACGATTTTTGAAGATAAAAGAATTCTTTTTACCTCTTTATTATTATTGACGTTAGCGTTTAGCTTCTGGTCTGGATCGAGGGTTCCTGCACTCAACGAAAAAGCTACAATGGGAACTGAAATCGACTTTAACAACCTGGGGTTTAATACGGTATTTGAGGTTCAGCCTGAAGACCCGTTAATAAAACGAGTTGCTTATACAACTGTAAACTGGGTTGATACAAATAAAAAAGGCATGTCTTTTGGGCTTTTATTCGCATCGGCAATTATGACGCTATTTTCATTGATGAGGCGTAGAAGCTTTAATAATGGGTTTGCAAATAGTGCGCTAGGTCTGGTTATTGGTACGCCACTTGGTGTGTGTGTTAACTGTGCAGCGCCCATTGCTGCGGGTATGGCAGCGGCAGGTAGCAAAATAGAAACAACGCTGGCGACAATGATTAGCTCGCCAACAATGAATGTTATTGTTTTAACTATTCTATTCTCATTGTTCCCATTTTATCTGGTGGTGATAAAGCTTAGCTTAACACTGATTTTTATATTATTCATTATACCGATGATGACTCGTTATTTTCTTAAAAAAGAGACTGAGAAGATTGATGTGGCGCATTGCGGTATCACGGCAAACTCAGCATGCCCTATACCACAGGTAGACACATCGAGTGAGGAAACTAAAACTAATAGCATTCTGGCAATTAAATGGATGCTTGTAAACTATCTAAAGAACCTCTGGTTTGTTGTTAAAACAACAGTGCCATTAATGTTTCTTGCCGGTTTTCTGGGGTCGTTAATGATTACGATATTGCCCTGGGAGTCTATTGCTAATATTATTCCTGAAACCAGTTTGTTCATGACGCTGCTAAGTATGACTCTGGTTGCGCTTATAGGTGTGTTTTTGCCCGTACCCATTGCCTTTGATGTTATAATTTGTGCCGTATTGCTGGCGACTGGAATGCCTGTTAAGTATGTGATGGTGCTGTTGTTTACGCTGGGCATATTCAGTGTGTATTCTTTTTTTGTTGTGTCTCAGTCAGTTTCCAGGCGTGCTGCTTTTATCATGTTTTTTATTCTTGCAGGCATGGGAGTGAGTAGCGGAATTATTGCACACCAGTATGAAAAAATTGATTCTAAAAATAAAGCTGATTTTTTTATTAAGTTTTTCCTGACAGCAGATAATGCGATAGAGCCAGTATATAGAATGAAAGAGGTTTATAATATTCAGGATAATATGGATGTGATTTCTGAGTTTGTAAAAAAACCATTGAAAGCTCGTATGCTAGATAAAAACATTGCTGGCATAGAAATAAAAAAGGTAGATTTTGAAATTTCAGGAGCTGGCGAAGGGGATATGTTTGTAGAGTACTCGGGTGAAAAATTTGGCATGGTTATACCTGATCGTTTTTCATTATTTAAAATGGAGTTGCCATTTTTGCAGGGGCACGGTAGAGGGGTAAGTACAGGTGATGTGCATAATGATGGCCGACCTGATGTGTTATTCAGAGCCGAAGCAAGTTTACTGCTGTACGCAAATAAAGATGGTAAAGCGTTTGTAAGGCAGGCTATTAATGTAGTGGAGCTCGCTACTTTATCAATTACCAATGCCGCTTTTGTCGATATAAATAATGATGGATGGAACGATATATTTTTATCTACATATGTAAATGGGAACTACCTTATATTGAATGATAAAGGGCGCTTTGAACAAAATAATTTTATTAAATTACCTAATATTAGCGAGGCTGGGATGTCTCTCTCTGTTGCATTTGGCGACATAGATCGAGATGGTGATCTGGATATCATATTAGGTAACTGGGAATTGGGCTGGGGTGCGGGAACATGGATTGCTACTGATAACACACGAAATGCAATTTTAAAAAATATCGGAAACGCTCAGTTTTCTGTGCAAGAGTTGCCAGGGCATCCGGGTATACCGACCAGTATTATGTTGTCGGATTTTACCAATGATGGTGTACTCGATATTGCGATAGGAAATGATTTTGGCGCTCCCGATTATTTTTATACAGGTGAGGGCGATGGCCGCTTTAAAATGATAACGGCACAGGATGCTGTGTTTACACATAGTACATATGACACAATGAGCATATCCAGCGCTGATATAAACAATGATCTTGTACCTGAAATATATGTAGCTGAGATAGCCTATTACGATCATCATAAAAAATTCATCAATATGTTACCTGAAGATGCCTGTATGGAGTTGAAAATTGAACAGCAGAAAACCTGTCTCGAAAATGTAAAAATACAAAGGCTATTTTCTGACATAAAACAGAAAAAGCGCCCTCAGGACTGCGAAAAATTTAAAGATCCAGCTTTGAGTAATGAATGTGTAATGTTGTTTGTTGCAAGAAGGCCAGCAGCAAATGGAGGATTTGCGACCCGGGAAACCTGTGACTTTTTACCAGAAACATGGAAGGCGGCACGAAGCCTCTGTACTTCTAACCTGAATAAGGCAGTCGTTGTTCCCAAAGATGAAAAAGCCATGCTTATACCTCAAACACGTGGCTCTAATGTGTTATTTGTATCGGATGGCAATGGTAAATTTGTAGATAGAGCCGTAGAGTTCGGATTGAATTATGGCGGCTGGGCCTGGAATTCAAAATTTGCAGATTTAAATAATGATGAATGGCAGGACTTATATATAGTAAATGGAACGTTAGAATCGCAGCGTCGCAGGGAATCAAATTATTACTTTGAAAATAAAAAGGGGCAGAAGTTTGAGAATTTAACTCATGAGAGTGGCTTGAAATCAAGGCGATCAACAAGTTCTTTTAGTTATGTTGATCTGGATAATGATGGTGATATAGATGTAATTGCAGTACCTCAGATTGGTGCCGCGCAGATATTTATTAATAATATGAATGATTCTGCTCGTTCCATTGCTTTCTCTTTAGATGATGGGCAGGCTAATCGTTTCGGTATTGGCTCCAGGTTGGTTATCCATTATGGTAAAGATGCTGAGCGCCACCAGATGAGAGAAGTTCAGGCGAGCAGTGGTTTTATATCATTTGATGATACCACGGCTTATTTTGGTCTTAATCAGTATGAGAGTATATCCCGTCTTGAAATATACTGGTCTGATGGGACAAAGTCTGAAATTAATGCAAAGCTAGCCTCGGGCAGTCGATATATTATTTCACGTGAACCAGTAGCCGTAAATGCGCTTATGCAATCAGGCCCGAGCATGAACTGATGATAATGGACTCCACTACCAATCCCGTTTCAGACGCTGAAATTGACAGGCCTAAAAAGCAGGTGTTTATTATAGGCTCAAGAAGAAGCGGTACGACATGGACATTATGGCTGTTATCAGATCATCCCTCGATAGTAGGGATTCAGCATACTAATTTAATTGATGCATTCAAAAAAATTAATAGCTGGTGGCTAGACGAGGATGAAATTCATAACAGCATAGTGAGTGGAAAAGATGAAAAAATAAAAGCTAATTTAAAAGACTTTATTACCGAAAACGACTTTTATTCTTCATGTCAGCAGTTAGTATCTTCGATATTCAATCAGTCATTTAACGAGAAGAAACAGGCCAGTATTGTGGTGGAATCACAACCAGAGAACATTGATAACCTTGATCTTCTGATGAAGCTTTTCCCTGATGCATATTATCTACACGTAATAAGAGACCCTCGATCTGTGTTTGGTTCGTGGAAAAGCATTGTTAAAACCTGGTCTTCCGAGGATGTTTTTCGTACTCATCCGGTTGAGTTTAGTGAGCGCTGGAGAAAAGAGGTTTTAACGGGCAGAAAGCTCTCAGAACATGCCCTCAACTATATGGAAATACAGTACGAAGAGATGAAAAGCAATGGCGAATCCGTCTTGCAGGGTGTATACAGATGGTTGGGCGTTGAGGCTTCAGATGATCTGGTTCGACATGCACTGGCATCATGTGAGATGCAGAAGCTGCGTAAAAAAGGTAATATGCCAAAAGGGTTTTTTAGAAAAGGTATGAGCGATGGATGGAAGTCTGATTTAAGTGAGGCAGAAGTTCAGAGTGTTGAGTATTTGCTTAAAGACCTGATGGACGAGCTAAATTATGAACTTGTTAATAAAGGGGATATTCCTGTGCCCGTTATCGTAAAACGCTATTATATGAAAAAAAAGCTTAAGCAGCGTATCAGGCAGACGTTGATATTTGATTTATTGCGAAAAGTGAAGCAACGGCTGACTGGATAATGTATAAAAGTGATTGACCAATGTACAGTATAGATAAAATAAATAAATTGATGACAAGTTTTCTGTTCGGGTCAGTTTGATGAGTGTATCAGACAAAAAAGTTCGGTTACTTAAGGCGTTGCTTAAGAAAAAAGGCATTGCACCGGCAAACAGGAGTGCAGTCTCAGAAAAGATTACACATGTTAATCGCGGCGGCAATGTAAGCCTGCCATTATCATATGCCCAGGAACAACTCTGGTTCCAGGATCAGTTGTTTCCGAACAACCCCGTCTATAATATACCTGTTGCGTTGTGTATTCACGGTAGTACCAACCTGGATGTGTTAATTCAAAGTTTAAAAAAAATAGTTTCCCGACATGAGACGCTACGAACAACATTTTATCAAACTGACCTGAAACCTGTTGCTATCGTTAATAATAATGCTGAGCTAGAGGTTAATGTGATTCGGCTAACTGATGCACAGTCAAATATCCAGCAGCATATATCGGCTGAAATACAAAAAGAGGTAAGGCGCACTTTTAATCTTGAAACTGATTTGTTGATAAAGGCCACTATATGGGATACAGGTCGTGAGAAATGCTATCTGTTAGTCGTGATGCATCATATTGTGAGTGATGGCTGGTCGGTTTCAATTTTGCTCGATGAATTAAGTCAATTCTATAATACGGCAATAGAAGGTGCATCAGGTCATGCTGTTGGTTATAGCGGTGAGGGTTTGCGAGTCAATTACATTGATTTTTCTCAATGGCAGCGTGATGCTCAGGATAATGATAAAAGTAAACAACATTTAGCTTACTGGAAAGAGAAACTGGGTGGTGATTTGCCCATTCTTGATTTACCCGTGGATTTTTCTCGTCCGCCAGTCGCCACATTTAATGGAGGAATACGGAAAATTCGGTTGCCGCATGAAATGAGTGAACGCCTGAGCGAATGTTGTAAGTACTATAAAGTTACCCATTTTATGTTGTTGTTATCAGTGTTTAACATACTTATGAGCCGTTATTCTGGTCTCGAAGATATACTGGTTGGAACACCTGTTAATAGCCGTAGCCAGAAAAATCTGGAAAACATAATAGGTTATTTTATTAATACCCTTGTTCTGCGAACAGATTTATCAGGTAATCCGGTGTTTACTGAGTTACTTGCACGGACTCGGGGTAATGTGCTCGACGCTTTTGAGCATCAGGATACGCCATTAGGCCGTCTTACAGATGAGTTAAACATTAGTCGGGATCTTGCTCAAAGCACGCTTTTTCAGATTATGTTTTCCCTGCATAATGTGCCTGAACACACACTTGCAATAAAAGGGCTTGAAACTGAGCTGATACCCCATGACCAGATACATACCAGAACCTCAAAGGTCGATCTTAATATGGTGGTTGAGCTCAGGGAAACTGTGCAGGGGCACGAGAATGGCCTGATTATATGGCTCGAATATAATGCCGATATATTTAACTGTGATCGCATAGACAAATTACTAACACACTTTAAAGCTTTACTTGGAAGTGTGTTAGAGTCTCCAGAAAAAAAAATATCTAATTTAAAAATGCTCTCTATAGAGGAAGAAAATACATTTCTGGCTAATCTGAATAATTCGGCATCGAATTATCTCAGTGACGATCTACTACATAACTGTTTTGATCGTCAGGTAAAGCTAAACCCTCAACGCATTGCGCTACGCTATGAGGCGCAGACACTCACTTACCTTCAGCTCGATCAGTTGAGCAATAAGCTTGCAAACCACCTGCTCAGATATAAAGCAGGGCCTGATGTGCTGGTGGGTATCTGCCTGCAAAGAAGCATGGATCTGATTGTTGGTATACTGGCAATACTTAAAACGGGTTCGGCTTATGTGCCACTGGATCCTGATGCGCCTGCCAGTCGCCTTCAGTTTATTGTTGAAGATGCTGCAATGCCGGTGCTGATAACAGAAGAACAGTATTTTGATCTTTTCTCCTCTCGAACCTCGCAATTGTCATTACTGGACATAAATAATTCAGAAATAGATAAATGCAGTAATAATGCTGTTTCCTCGGCGGTTACGCCTGAAAATATTGCTTATGTAATCTACACCTCAGGCTCAACAGGAAAGCCCAAGGGCGTGCTGGTAGAGCATCGAAATGTTATTCGGCTGTTTAGTTCAACAGATGAATGGTATCATTTTTCCAGAGATGATGTCTGGACATTATTTCATTCGTGTACCTTTGATTTTTCTGTCTGGGAAATATGGGGGGCGCTTTACTATGGTGCGAAACTGATTGTTGTGCCTTACTGGGTTAGCCGCTCCCCGGATGATTTTTATAAACTGCTGTGTGATGAACAGGTTACTGTATTAAACCAGACACCTTCAGCTTTTCGGCAATTGAGCAGTGTCGATCAACAGCGTGAAGGGAAAGCTGATCTGTCATTACGGTATGTTATTTTTGGTGGAGAAGCACTTGATATCGAGAGCTTGCGGCCCTGGTTTAATCGTCATGGCGATCGGACACCACAATTGATTAATATGTATGGCATTACTGAAACAACGGTGCATGTTAGCTATTGGCCCATATCACTTGACGATCTGGACGCTGCGAATGGCAGTGTAATTGGTGTGCCTGTACCCGATTTACATATATATTTACTGGATAAGCACTTAAACCTGGTGCCAGCAGGTGTTAAGGGCGAGATATATGTGGCCGGGGCCGGAGTTGCCCGAGGTTATCTAAATCGTCCGGACTTAAATAAAGCACGTTTTATTGAAGATCATATCACCCCCGGTGCTACGACTAAATTATACCGTTCAGGTGATCTGGCAAAATTTTTACCGGATGGTGATCTGGCGTATCTGGGGCGAATAGATGATCAGGTGAAAATTCGTGGCTTTCGTATTGAACTGGGTGAAATTGAGGCCACGCTTAATAGCGCAGCATTTATTAAGCAGGCAATTATTATACTACAGACAGATGCCTCAGGGGCACAGTGTATTGTCGCTTATTATGTATTAAATGCAAGTGAGGAGAGCGATAATTTTAATGCGGATGTGCTTCGAACTCATCTCAGGAAAAGCCTGCCAGATTATATGATCCCCGGGTACTTTATTGAAGTTGAGTCTTTTGCGCTGACCAGCAATGGAAAAGTAGATCGCAGGGCACTGCCTGCACCCGCGCAGATTCAGCAGCGCGGAGCATCGGATTATATTGCACCACGTAATGCGACTGAAAAAGAGCTGTCTGCAATCTGGTCCGAGGTAACTGGTCTTGAGAACATCAGTATCTACGATAACTTTTTCAATATTGGTGGTCATTCCCTGCTGGCGACCCAGGTTGTCTCACGCATAAAAAATCATTTTGAAGTTGACCTGCCCCTGCGCAGTTTA
>VAOX01025063.1_pt1 | contig 29154 bp, 22 predicted proteins | sample 3393891 | NCBI WGS metagenome assembly VAOX01 (sample SAMN08290429, study PRJNA428436) | hydrothermal vent metagenome | isolation source: Deep-sea hydrothermal vent chimney | place: Indian Ocean: Southwest Indian Ridge | depth 2822 m m
ATCGCAAGCTGAAGCCGGGCAATGTCCGGAATGCGGCATGAACCTTGAGTTGCGAGAACCAACTGCTCTTGATTATACCTGTCCAATGCATCCCGACGTGTCGCAAGCTGAAGCCGGGCAGTGTCCGGAATGCGGCATGAATCTCGAATTGCGTGAACCGCCTGCAGTTCACGACTACACCTGCCCAATGCATCCTGACGTATCAAAAGCTGAAGCCGGGCAGTGCCCCGAATGTGGCATGAATTTAGAGCTTAGGCAAAATGGTTTACAGCAAAGCAAAACAGTAGCTGGTCGTGAAGAAAATTTTATGTCGATGATCGATATTACTCAAGACTTGCCACGCAGTGGCGATGGTCTACAAATGGAGTGGATTACGGTTGCATTTGGTCCGTTTTTTCCGGGCTTACCCGGTGGCTTGTTACTTAACTTGACACTCGATGGTGATACCGTTGCCGAATCAACAGCGACAAGTTTGGTTGCAAAACCAGTATTAATTGAACCTGCGATGGATATTAATCACTTTATTAATAGACAAGCGGTGTTACAACCATTAACGCCAGTCAGTTACCAAATATTGACTTGTTTAGCCATTGAAAATGCGGCTGCAATTACCGTTGATCATAGTCTTGCTAAAATTCGTATGATTGCACTTGAACAAGAACGAATTGTGAGTCATTTAACGTGGTTGATTTTATTTGCACAACAAACAGGTTTTGAATGGCTCAGACGACATGCTTTGGTACTACAACGAAAATTTTTGTCGGCAAATTTAAAGCAATTATTACAGTTAAAAATAACGTTAGGTGATTTCAACCGTCAATTGCAACGTACACCATTATTGAAAATGCGAACCAAAAAGATAGGACATATATCCTCAGATACACAACAGAATTTATCTGGCCCGGTTGCACGTGCTTGTGGCATTAAGTCAGATCTTCGAAGTAGTAACAAACTATATTGTGAGCTTGGTTTTATTGAGGTTAGTTATAGTGCGGGAGACATTCATGCTCGCTTACAAGTACGATTAGATGAAATGGAATCCAGTTTAAATTTAATTGAAAGAGCGGCAGATAGCATCACTCAAGCAAATTTTGAAAAAACAAATGCTCTAAAATTACCTACAACTCGCGAGTTAGCTTGGCTGACACAATCTGGCTATGCTGAACTTGAAACTGCACGCGGTATTGCAGGCCTGCAACTCAGCATTGAAAATGGTAAAATTGTAAACGCCCAATTAAATAACCCATCGAACGTCAATATGGCATTAATATTGGATTTAACAGCACAACAAGAATTGGGTGATGCATTATTAGCGGTTGGTTCTCTTGATATTTCACCGTGGGAAATAGCGTTATGACAACATTACTGATAGTGTTTTCGCTAATAATTGGAGCTTACTTTGTTGCGGTGCTTGAAGCTTGGCTTAGTACCGGACGCTTAAAGTTGGCTGCACCACTTTTTGCTGCAGTTGCACTTATTGGTCGCGAATCTATCGTGCCCCGTAAAGCCGACCGTTTATTTTTTGAAGTTGCTCCGGTTTTATTATTGTTATCAGCAGTACTCGCTGCAGCAGTAATTCCATTAGCGCCAGATTTGATCGTGACCGATCTTGCCACCGGCGCATTATTTGTGAATGCCGCATTAGTGTATGTGTTAGTTGCAATATTAATGGCAGGCTGGGGCCCAGATGGTGCCTATGCAATGATTGGTGGTTGGCGTTTTTTAGGACAACTTATTGCTTATGCAATGTTGATCGTCATGCCAATTACCGCTGTAGTGATGCGCTCTGAATCGTTATTATCCAGTCAAATAGTTATTTCTCAAATAACGTTATGGAATATTGTTTATCAACCTATTGGATTTATTTTATTTTTTATCGCATCGATGGCCTTGGTTTTTTTACCACCATTTGATTTAACCACGGCAAAAGGTGAATTAGCCGGTGGTATCGAAGCAGAATATAGCGGTGTGCGACTAGCTGTCTTTCGTTTTGCACGGTTAGTGTTAATTATTACCATGGCAGCAGCCACCGTTCTATTTTATCTTGGTGGTTGGAACGGGCCAGTTTTACCACCGTGGTTATGGAGTGTTATTAAAATATTGTTGGTAACCGCAGTAATGTTGTTGGCTGGACATTATATGCCGCGGATTCGCGAAGTGCACTTATTGTTTTGGTGTTGGATAGCTGGAGTGCCGTTGGCGCTACTAAATATTTTAATCGTTGGCATTTTAGTATTGGAGTTTCCATGATGACACTATCGGCACAAGCATTTTTTATTGGTTTTTTTGGGCTCGCTGCTGTGTGGTTTGGCATTGTGGTGTTTCGTACATTTTCAATGGTTCGTTCGGCGTTGGCGTTATTGTTTTCTCAAACAGCATTAGGCGCAATGTTTTTAAGTATGCAGGCTGAGTTTCTTGGTGTTTTGCAAATTATGATGATGGCAACAGAAATGAGCATCATGGCAATCTTCATGGTTATGTTTATGATGGATCCCGGAGGTTTGGGCACCATGGACATGACCCACCAAAAGCGATTGTCTCTCATCGCAGGATTTGTGGCCTTTATCAGTGCGGTTGCAGTTGCTGTCTTTGTAGACTGGGGACCGGTAGCGAGCAGTTTTCCTGATGCAACAAAACAAACGGTTGAGCTTGGTTTAGAACTACTCGGTCGTTCAATGTTAATTTTTGAAACCGCTGGAATAACTATTTTAACGGCGATGATTGCTGCTACAGCAGTTGCTATTCAACCGACCCAAAAGGTGGAACAATAATGAGTGTCGAATTGATCATAGCATTAATATCAGGAGCAGCATTATTTGGGACGGGTATCTATGGTGCATTATCACAAACCAATTTAGTGATGATTATGATGGGTGTTGAACTCATCTTAGCCGGTGCTATGGTAAATTTAGTGGCATTTTGGCGTTATCTACACCCTGATGTTGCAGCGGCACAAATGTTTGTATTAATTGTAATGACGGTAATGGCGGTTGAAATGGCGGTAGGTTTTGGTGTTGCCATTGCGCGCTTTCGGGCTCAAGGTTCTGTTGAAATGGAAGAAGCCGTGGAACTCAAAGGATGAATTTAATCGCACTTGCTATACTAGCTCCGTTTTTTGGATTAGTTTTAATTTTATTACTCCGTAAAATACCCCAGTTGATTGCGCTGTTAGCCGTAGTAATTGGATTATTTGCCAGCGTGATGTTATTTGTCACGTTTAGTACAAGCAATGTTGCGCAGTTACCAGCGGCTGTACAAGAAATCATTTTTTCTGGTTTACCGAATATGCCATTACGGCTAATAGCAAGCCCACTATCTACTTTATTATCAACCATGGTTGCGGTTGTTGCTAGCTTGGTCATAGCGTATGCCGTGGGGTATATGAAGCATGACACCGAGCAAACACGTTTTTATGCCACGATGCTACTGTTTGTCACTGCAATGCAGTTATTTGTTTTTGCGGGGGACTGGATATTATTATTGTCCGCTTGGGAGTTAATTGGGTTAAGCAGTTATTTATTAATCGGCTTTTGGTATCGTAAACCAAATGTTAAGGAAGCAGCAATGCGTGCTTTTATAGTCACACGCAGTGCTGATTTAGGGTTATATATAGCCATTTTTATTCTTATCGCAAGCACTGGCACTAGTGAAATAGCCGCTAGCGTAAACAGTCAAGGTAGTGCAGCAATTATCGCAGGAATTTTATTATTAATTGCCGCAATGGGAAAGTCCGCACAAACGCCATTACACGATTGGTTGCAACGCGCAATGGCTGGACCAACTCCTGTCTCGGCACTATTACACTCCGCTACCCTGGTTGCCGCTGGCGCTATTTTATTAATTCGTAGTGCACCACTGTTACCACCAGAAGTTTTATTCATTGTGGGAATTGTCGGTGGTATTACTGCCATCGTGACCGGAATTATTGCGTTAACCGAAACCGATTTAAAACGCGTGTTAGCTGCATCAACCTCAAGCCAATATGGCTTAATGTTATTAGCAATTGCAGCCGGAGTACCGCTGGCGGCTCTATTGCATTTGCTGGCTCATGCCGCGATAAAAAGCAGTTTATTTTTAGGCGCGGGTGTTTTTCAGCACAGTCGCGATACAACCAAATTACAACAGTTACAAGGTATAGCAGCTGATCATCCTCGAATATTTTTTGGTTTTGTTATTGCCGCATTAGCGCTTGCCGGCATACCACCATTAAGTGGTTTTTTTTCTAAAGATGCTATTATAGCGGCCACAATGAATTCAGCCAATGCTGCCGTGTTGTTACCTTTTGTGCTCGTTGGTACTATTTTAACGGCAGCCTACATGGCACGCGTATTACGCATATTATCGGGTAGTAATGCGAAGAATAATGATAATAAATCAGCCATAACGGGCTTAACTTGGATGGCCATTGGGTTTGCTGGCTTAGTGTCGATTGCCGTGATTTTAGGAGCTAGTTTTTCAACATTAACTGAAATAATTTCACCATCATTAACCCCATTAAGTATGATAAATAGCGAAATTGGTAATACCTCGGGCAATATCGAAACGAATTTTGTTCCTGAAATTCTTGGGCTCATTATGGCTATCAGTGGTTTGCTACTTGGTTGGTTTTTTCAGGTACAAAAATTACTGGGATTTTTATTACCGTGGTCTAGGCGAGGATTTTCTATTGCCGGTGGCTTTGATACTGTAGTAGTGGCTCCAGTATTTTTTATTGCCAAGGCTTGTAACCGCTTAGAATCAGTTTTATACAACAGTGTATTGAGTGTTGGTCGGTTAATGATTTCGTTTGGTCATGTCATTCGTACTATTGATGAACGTTTTATCGATACCAATATTTTTTCATTCGTGCGTGGCACAGTAAAACTAGGTGGCATTGCGCGTGGTTTACAAAGTGGTTTTATTCACAAAGAGTTAGCAATCAGCACGATAATTATTACGTTAATTATTGCATTCATGCTAGTCATGTTATGGCTTTAAAACAGTGATAGAGACAATAAAATAATAGGGAAGCTTTTAAATGTATCCGATAATATCACTCACCATTTTTCTACCATTGCTAGGAGCCATTCTGGTTTTAGCATTACGTCGTGCGCCCGATAGGCTGGTACATGCGATTGGTATCATAACAAGTGGCCTAACATTGATAGCGGCAATTATTATGTGGTCAAATGGTGTTAGTGAAGTAGGATTTTCACAACTCGAACACTATGACTGGATACCCTCGATTGGTGTTTCCTATATTGTTGGCGTTGATGGTATTAGTTTACCGTTAGTTTTACTATCGGCGTTGTTGTTTTTTGTTACCTTTATTTACTCCGCTAAATTGCGTCAGCAATCTCATGCTTTTATTGCGTTAATGTTATTACTGGAAACCGCATCCATTGGTGTATTTACGTCTCTTGATGCTATTTTGTTTTATGTTTTCTTTGAAGTGTCATTAGTGTCAATGTATTTTATGATTGCACAGTGGGGGCATGAAGATCGACAGCGTGCTGCACTAATGTTTTTTGTTTATACTTTTTTAGGTAGCTTGCCGTTATTACTCGCAATTTTGGGTTTATACCTTGGTAGTGATCCTCATACTTTTGACATGCGCCAATGGATATCGCAACCCCCGTTAGAAGGTCTTGCTGCTATGCTGGCTCTTATTGGCATGTTAATTACATTTGCAGTAAAAACACCGGTGTTTCCGTTTCACACATGGTTGCCAGCGGCACACGTTCAAGCACCTGCTGCCGGTAGCGTGATACTTGCCGGTGTCATGTTAAAATTTGGAACTTATGGTTTAATTCGGTTTGCATTACAAATGACACCAGACGCTTTTCGAGATGCTGGTTTTGTTATTTTGGTGTTTGGTGTTATTGCGGCGTTATACGGTGCCTTTGCGGCATTAGCACAAACTGATCTTAAACGTTTGGTGGCTTACACCTCCATTAATCATATGGGCTATATTATTGTTGCGATTGCGATTGCAGCATTAGCAAGTGATCCTGCTATACGTGCGATTGCACTTGATGGCTCAGTATTACAAATGGTTAGCCATGGATTGGTGACCGGTGCATTATTTTTACTGGTCGGAATGTTGCAAGATCGCGCTCATACTCGAGAGATGGATCAATTTGGTGGTTTGCTTGGCGTTGTTCCGGTGCTTGGTTGGTCGTTTATACTCGTGGCATTTGCTTCTTTGGGTTTACCGGGGCTTGCACATTTTCCGGCTGAATTTCAAATTTTTCTTGCAACTTTGCAAGTTGAACCAAATGCCATTTTTGTCATTATTGCCGTTGTTGTCACTGCGGGGTTATATTTACGGGCTATCTCGAAAGTATTTTTAGGTCAAGTCGGTACAAAATGGAATAGCGACACCATGAGTGATTTAAGTTATCGAGAAATTTTGGCGCTTGGGCCGCTATTAATTTTAACAATCGCATTGGGTATCAGTCCAGCATGGGTGTTAGATATTATTCATAGTACAACCTCGGTATTACAATTTTAATGGAACGCGATTTAGCCTTATTAGTCCCCGAGATCACCCTGCTATTAACGATAGTGGTGGCATTGATAGCTGAAATGTTGCGTCTATCGCGTACGGTATTAGTTGTAACCGTCAGCGGAACATTATTGGCGAGTTTATTTACCGTACAATACCTTGGCACCACAAGTGATGTTTTTGAAGGTACATTTCGCGTTGATGCATTAAGCACATGGGCAAAACTGATATTATTACCCGCAACAGCACTAACATTACTGTTAGTTCGTAGTGAGCTTGCGGGGAAAGAGCGAGAAGGAACAGTATACGTTCTTGTGTGTCTGGTCACACTGGCATCGGTCTTATTAGCCGGAGTGGGGGATAGCATGATGTTAGTCTTGGGTATTTTATTATCCGGACTGGCCTCATTTGCATTGGTCGCGTTTCCGCGTGATGACCATGCCACTGAAGCGGCTATGAAGTTTTTTGTGTTTGCATCAGTTACCACTAGCGTTATGATTTTTGGCTTGAGCTATTGGTTTGGTGGTAGTGGTTCCACCTTATTAAGTGAACTAAGCCAATTGGAAAACTCACCACTGATTGCGGTACTCGGATTAATTGCTGTTATCATCGGTCTGGGCTACAAAGCGGCTTTGGTGCCTTTTCATTTTTGGGCGCCTGATGCATACCAAGGTGCGCCGGTATCGATAGCGGCTTATTTATCGGTTGTGCCTAAAATAGCGGCATTATTGGCATTTGCGCAAGTATTGCGTGATTTACCACTATCAACAAACTGGCCGTACAGCATTGCAATCATCGCAGTCATTACCATGACATACGGTAACTTAGCTGCGCTTGTGCAACGTAACGTGGTTCGGTTATTTGCGTATTCTTCGATTGCGCAAGCAGGCTATTTTCTATTAGCCATTGTCGCCATTGGTAATAGTAGCTTGGTTATTCCATCACTTATTGTTTTTTCAGCAGCCTATGCCGCAATGAACATTGGTGCATTTGCAATAATCATGTTAGTTGGCCGAAATTTGGATTCATATTATGCTGTTGGACGTGAGCACATAATGGTGGGTCTTGCGATGACGTTGTTTTTATTATCGCTAGTAGGGATACCACCCCTCGCCGGATTTGTTGGTAAGTTTTTATTGTTTGGCGCTGCTATTGATGCAGGGTATTTATGGTTAACCATTATCGCGATTCTCAATAGTGTTTTATCACTGGCGGTTTATTTACGAATTTTAGTGCCAATGTATTTACCCGTAACGCAGCAGCAATCGGGGCAGATCAACAAACCGGTGTTAAAGCGCTCACCATTAATAACTGGCGTTTGGGCTATAGCACTATTCTTAACTATCGGTATTGGATTTGCCGCGCAATTACTGCTTTAATAAACGGTTTTACGCCACCTCAATCATTTGTACTGTGCCATCGGGTAATACTTCAGCGATGGCACCTTTAGGTTCATCTAAAAACTGAATAAGCAAAAATAAAACAGCGGCAAATCCAGCAAGGCTCATGAAAAATACTGGCGTTGATGTTATTGAAAATATGATTAAAAATATAACCGCGCCGACATTTCCATAAGCACCAGCCATGCCTGCTATTTGTCCAGTCATACTGCGTCTAATGAGTGGTACTACAGCATAAACAGCTCCGTTACCGGCATGTACAAATAGTGATGCTGTCATGGTCGCGAGAATCGCGAGTACGATATGCCAGTCAGAAGTAATCTGGGCCATAATAAAATAACCGAGTGCAGCACCAGCGAGTAATATTGATAAGGCTTTTTTACGGCCAATTCTATCGCTTAATAATCCCCCCAATGGCCTAGCGAATAAATTAAATGAGGCAAATACCGCACCAGCAATCGCCGCTCCTGTAGCTATGGATAAGTTAAAAGTATTGATAAAAAAACTTGGCAGCATCGAAATAATGGCCAATTCAGAACCAAACGTGACCATGTACGTTAATGATAATAATGCAACTTGTTTGAATTTGTATTGTTGAATCTCAGGAATAGCTTGTTTGAGATGTTCATTATTAACGTGAAAAATTTTACGAATGTTATAGCCATAGAGCGCAATTAAACCCAAACATATTACGACAACCGAACCATTGGATAATAATGGTGTGCCTAATACGGCCTTAGGAAATATCTCTGCACCAATTGGCGCTAAGCGTAAGGCGATAACCGCTAGCGCAAGGTACATCGGGATGTTAAATAATACATAAAACCACAAGTCTTTTTTGCTGGTAACCTCCATTGCGCCCGATTTTTTTGGTTTAAAATAGGTTGAGCCTTTTGGTGTATTGTCGATATTTTTGTAATAGATAAATGCAAAGGCCAATGCGAGAACACCGGTTGAACCAATGGCATAGCGCCAGCCATCGTCACCGCCAAACAATAATGCGAGCATTGGGATTGTCATGGCTGCTGCCGATGAGCCAAAGTTTCCCCACCCAGCATAAATCCCCGATGCAACACCCGTTTGTTTGGCAGGAAACCATTCACTAATGAGTCTAATACCAATAACAAAACCCGCACCAACGCCACCTAATAAAAATCGTGCGAGCGCCATTTGTTCATATTCAGTGGCAAGTGCAAACATAAAACACGGAATGCTGCCGAATATTAGTAAGCCGGTGAATATGTTTTTAGGGCCGTATTTATCAACTAAGATACCAACAATAATTCTGGCCGGAATGGTGAGCGCGACATTAAGCAGTAGTAAGGTTTTCCAGTCGGACAGTTGCATGTCCATACTGGCCATAATGGGGCCTTTTAGTGGCGCATGATTGAACCACATAAAAAAAGTAAGAAAAAATGCAATCCAGGACATGTGCAGGATTTTGGTATTACCACTGAAGGAGAAGATGTTTAGTTTGTTCAATTGTTCGGACACTCGAAATAGCCTCGTTTTATATTAATTTAATGAGTTAAAGCAAAAACTGTGCCAATACTCTAAGTCTATGAAAGTAATGCAGAATTTTATAATTTTAGGATGTTGTCGAGCTCGGACGCACTATATTAGTGCAATCTGATATAGTGTTGTTAGAAATTGGTTGACGCTGGTGCAGCTTCTTGTTGTTTACTGTTTGAACTCAATGCAGTCATGTTAATCACCCCTCTCTAGAGTAATAAAGCAATGTTTAGCCTTTATACTATATAATGCTCTGCTAATGCCTTAGCGTGATGCATATGTTATTAATATGCACCGAATAAGTGCATTATAGTATACTGTTATCCTTGGTTTTTAGGGTCAGTTGAAATATAAATTTAATGATAACAATAACTTATTAGTTATTTAAGCAAATTCTAATACTATGGCACGGTAGTTGCTCTATAGCATCAAGAATTGTGCTTTTTCATTTGTGGAGCAAGTAATGAAAGAAAAATTGGTGGTAATTGGTAACGGAATGGCAGGCATTCGTACCCTCGAAGAATTATTAAAGCTAACAAAGGATATCTACGATATCACTGTGTTTGGTGCGGAGCCTTACGGAAATTATAACCGCATAATGCTTTCTCCCGTACTTGCCGGTGAAAAGACCATAGATGAAATCATGTTGAATGATGACCAGTGGTATACCGACAATAATGTAACTTTGCACAAAGGCAAAGAAGTCACAGAAATTGATCGAGTCAATCGTAAAATTACGACTTCCGATGGTATAGAAGAAAAATATGATCGACTACTTATCGCAACGGGGTCAAATCCTTTCATTATTCCTATTCCGGGTCATGATCTTGATGGCGTGATTAGTTTTAGAGACATCCACGATGTTGATTTAATGTTGGAAGCCGCTAAAAAACATAAACATGCAGTTGTTATTGGTGGCGGTCTACTAGGATTAGAAGCTGCCAACGGTCTTAAAGAGCAGGGCATGAGTGTTACCGTAGTACACTTGATGGATACCTTGATGGAACGTCAATTAGATGCTGTCGCTGCTGGCTTATTAAAAAAATCACTCGAAGATCGTGGTTTAAATTTTTTAATGGCAGCCAATACCGAAGCAATTATTGGTAAAGACAGTGTTGAACGTGTTCGTTTTAAAGATGGCACCGAAATCTATGCCGATTTGGTGGTGATGGCTGTTGGTATTAAACCAAACTTTGCATTGGCAGATAAAGCTGGCATTCATTGCGAAAGGGGCATTGTAGTCAATGACACGATGCAAACGTTTGATCCTCGTATTTATTCAGTTGGTGAGTGTGTACAGCATCGCGGTGTTGCTTATGGTTTAGTCGCGCCATTATTTGAAATGGCAAAAGTCTGTGCAAATCATTTAGCTAAATTGGGTATTGCTCGTTATGAAGGTACGGTTACTTCGACCAAACTAAAAGTAACGGGTATTGATTTATTCTCAGTCGGTGATTTTACGGGTAACGAAAATACTGAAGAATTAGTTTTTCAAGATGCTGCTCGAGGCGTATACCGAAAATTGATTGTACAAGATAATCGAATTAAAGGCGCAGTCATGTACGGTGACACTATTGATGGTGCATGGTATTTTGATTTAATGCGTGATAATACTGATATCTCTGAATTCCGCGAAACTTTATTATTTGGACAAGCGCATTTAGGTGATTCAGGTCATGGGGAAGGAAGTAGAGTTGCGGCTTTATCGGATAGCGCAGAGATTTGTGGTTGTAACGGTGTTTGCAAAGGCGACATTATACAAGCAATAAATGAACATCAATTATTAACCATTGAGGAAGTACGGGCTCATACCAAAGCGTCCAGTTCTTGTGGTTCCTGTACTGGTTTAGTTGAAGCGTTGTTAGCCAATACGGTTGGTGGTGATTTCTCTATTGCACCGCATTTAAAACCCATGTGTCCTTGTACTGAACATAACCACGATAGCGTTCGTGCTGCGATTAAAGATCGAGAATTAAAAACTGTTCGTGCGGTGATGGATTCAATGGCATGGGAAACGCCAGATGGTTGTAGTAAATGCCGTCCTGCCGTTAATTATTATGTGATGTGCGCCTTTCCAGATGCTAAAAGCGATGATTATCAATCACGATTTGTTAATGAACGCAAACACGCCAACATTCAAAAAGATGGCACGTTCTCCGTTATTCCTCGTATGTGGGGTGGTGGTACAACGCCGAATGAATTACGTGCCATTGCTGACGTTGCAGAAAAATTTAAAGTAAAAACAGTGCATGTCACCGGTGGCCAACGCATCGCGCTGTACGGATTAACAAAAGAAGAGTTACCGCAAATTTGGGGCGACTTAAGTAAGGCCGGTTTAGTATCAGGCCATGCCTATGGTAAAGCATTACGAACGGTTAAAACCTGTGTCGGTAAAGAGTGGTGCCGGTTTGGAACACAAGACTCGACACAAATCGGGATTGATCTTGAAAAAATGACCTGGGGCTCATGGACACCGCACAAATACAAGATGGCAGCTTCAGGTTGTCCACGAAATTGTGCCGAAGCAACCATTAAAGATTTTGGTGTTGTGTGTGTTGATTCTGGTTATGAATTACACGTTGGTGGTAATGGAGGCATTAAAGTTCGAGTGACAGACTTGTTGTGCAACGTTGAAACCTCCGAAGAAGTTTTGGAGTATGCCGCAGCCTTTATGCAGTTATATCGAGAAGAAGCACATTATCTCGAGCGTACAGCGCCATGGATAGAACGAGTTGGTTTGTCTTACGTTAAAGAGAAAATGGTTGATGACGATGAAAATCGCGCAATTTTAGCCGCACGATTCTATTTTTCACAAAAATTTGCTCAAGACGATCCATGGACTGAACGTGCCGAAGGTACCGATGCTCATGAGTTTACAGCATTAAAACAAATTGGTTAATCACACTTCTATCTACAGGAACACGTTTTTGTTCCTGTAGTCACAAATACAGACGGTACGAAAAAAATGGCAAATCAAGATTGGATCGAAATAGGTACATTAGACGATATTCCGCAAATGGGTGCACGTGTAATTGAAACCAAAAATGGTGACATCGCCGTGTTTAGAACTGCAGACGATAGCGTATTTGCATTACGCGATGAGTGTCCTCATAAACAAGGACCGTTATCACAAGGTATCGTGCACGGTACTAAAGTGGCTTGCCCATTACATGATTGGAAAATTAATTTGGACACCGGAATTGCGGTAGCTCCGGATGAAGGTTGTGCGGCAAGTTATCCCGTTAAAAATGAAAACGGCAAAATAATGTTGTCTTTAACCGCTAACTCTTAAACACCGTTATTAAGTTTAAGTAATCGTTATTGATATGATATTGAAAATAGTAAATCACGAAAACAAAATTAGGAATTAACACATGCTGTTCGGTCGTAGTAAAAAAAATCCGATTAAAATTGCCGATAAAGGTGTCACTCAGTGGAAATATACTACTTGTGGTTACTGTTCAACAGGCTGTTCAATTGAAGTTGGTTTAAACGACAAAGGCGAAGCGGTTGCATCAAGGGGTGTTGCTGGGGCTGATGTTAATCGCGGTAAATTGTGTTTAAAAGGTATCTTCGAACACGAATTGTTTACCACACCGGGTCGTGGCAAGACACCTCTAATGCGTGATAAATATTATGATAAATTTCGTGAAGCCAGCTGGGACGAGTCTTTAGATAAAGTTAGCAGTGAAATAAAGCGCATCCAAGAAAAATACGGCCGTGACGCATTTGCAATTGTGTCTACCGGTCAAATAATGACAGAAGAGTTTTATACTTTAGGCAAACTAGCCCGTGGTGTTATTGGTACTAATAATTATGACGGTAATACTACTTTATGCATGTCATCTGCTGTTTCAGGCTATAAACGCTCGTTTGGTTCTGATGGACCACCGGGCTGTTATGAAGACTTTGAACATACCGAATGTTTACTTGCAATGGGATCAAACCTGCCCGAACAACACCCGATTATTTTTTGGCGTTTAAAACAAGCACTAGAGAAACGTAAGTTTCCTGTTATTGTGGTGGACCCACGTGTGACCATGTTTGCCCAAATGGCCGACATGCACCTGCCAATAACACCCGGTACCGATGTGGTGTTATTAAATGCACTGGCTCATGTGATTATTGATGAAGGTTTGGAAGATAGAGACTATATAACAGCCCATGCCAACGGCTCTGAAGAATTTGAAGCCTTGGTTAAACAATATGATCCGGTAACAGCATCTAAAATTTGCGGTATTGATGAAGACACCATTCGAACTGTCGCACGGCTTTACGCCAAATCGGGTTCGGCAATGACAATTTGGACCATGGGCATCAATCAAAGCACTCATGGCTCCGACGGTGTTGTTGGTATTAATAATTTAAATTTAATCACCGGTAATATTGGCAAACCCGGCAGCACCAGTTTATCGATAACGGGTCAGTGTAATGCCATGGGCACTCGCGAGTGGTCTTCGTGTTCGGGTTTACCAGGGTATCGCGCTTTAGAGAAACCCCAAGACCGTAAAGACGTGGCAAAATTTTGGGGAATAGATGAAGATTTTCTCCCTGAAAAACGCGGTCTATTTCAAACGGATATTTTCCCTGCAATTGAAACCGGTCAAATAAAAGGCTTGTGGATTATTGCCACCAACCCAATGACCTCAATGACAAATACAGCACGTATCCGTAAAACGCTGGAGAAGTTAGATTTTCTGGTGGTGCAAGATGCGTATGAAGACGTTGAAACGAATGAATACAGTCACGTTTATTTACCGGCGGCGGTTTGGGCCGAGAAACAAGGTTGTTTTACCAATACCGAACGTCGCGTTAATTTAATTAGAAATGTTATTCCGCCGCATAAAGATTCAAAATCAGATTTTTGGATTTTTAATGAGATGGCAAAACGTTTTAACAATGAAAAGAAACCGAACTTTCCCGAAACCACCGAAGGTGCTTTCGAAGAAATGAAACAATTGTCAAAAGGCCGGATGCTGGATTATTCGGGCATGAGCTATGACAAGCTAGAACAACAATGTGGCATACAATGGCCCTGTTCAGATGGCGATGATACAGGAACGCAACGTTTGTATACCGATGGTAAATTTCAATATGAAGATGGTAAGGCTAAATTAATACCATTACCCTTTGTTGATAATAATGAACGACCCGATGAGGAATACCCTTTTTGGTTAAACAGTGGTCGCGTAGTAGAACATTTTCATACTCGAACACGTACTGGTAAAGTCGGTAATATTAACAAATTCAGTCCAACGCCCTACATGGAAATGAATCCCGATGCGGCTAAAGAACTTGGTATTAAACACAGTGGTTATGCGCGTTTAACGTCACGTCGTGGTGATGCGGTGGTAATGGTACAGCTAACACAGCGTGTACCGCCCAATATGGTATTCATCCCATTTCATTTTTATGAGTGCGTTAATCGATTAACCTTAGGGTTATTAGACCCGCATTCACGGCAACCTGGATTTAAACAATGTTCAGTGAAAGTTGAAGCCATTGAAAACCAAGGTGCTGCTGCAGTTCGAAATAAAGCTGCACGAACGTATTAGATTTAATTAAAAGATTAATTATATAACCAGAGTAACGTTATGTTTAAAGTTAGAAGTGACGAACCAAAATATGCCTTCGTTCCCAAAGTGGAATCACCTGAATTAAATCGCTACGGCAAAAAAATTCAGTTAGTTGATGAATCCGATGAACTTGCTGGGAAAAGTTTAAATATTAACGGTGATTCTGGTGTTAGTGATAATCCTGACCGTTACAAACAGCACGGCTTCTATTTTAATGCGGATAACTGTATCTCATGTCATGCTTGTGAATCAGCCTGTAGTGAAAAAAATGATTTACCCGCACATTTAGCATTTCGCTCAGTGGGTTATGTTGAAGGTGGTACTTATCCAAGTTATACACGCCTTAATATCTCCATGGCCTGCAATCATTGCGACGATCCTGTTTGTTTAAAAGGTTGTCCAACACGTGCTTATACAAAATTTGCTGAATATGGCGCGGTATTACAAGATCCGGATATTTGTTTTGGTTGTGGCTATTGTACTTGGGTGTGTCCTTATAATGCACCACAGTTAGACACCAGCAAGGGACATGTTCAAAAATGCAATATGTGTGTCGATCGACTTGAAGTCGGTTTAAAACCTGCCTGTGTCTCAGCGTGTTTAGCCTCGGCATTGGATTTTGGTGTTATCGAAACCATGCCAGAAAATAGAGACCAATTGGATATCAAAATTCCAGGCTTTCCAAATCCTGATATTACTAATCCGAATGTACGTTTTCAACAAACAAAAAGTTTGCCACGGGAAATGACCCGTCCGGATTCAATACCACTGCGTTATGAAAAAGATGAGCAGGGTAATGGTGAGTATAAAACCAAGGTTCATGATACCGGTGTCGCGTCACAGTGGAATTTTGCTAAATTGAGCTCACGCGAAAATCCTCTGGTTATTTTTACCTTATTAACACAAACGGTAGTGGGTGCTTTTTTGTTTATGTTTTTAGCGCCAATGTTTGGGCTTGAGGTCTTATCTGTCGCATCACATCCGATTTTGTATCCGGCGATATTGTTTAGTCTACTTGGTTTGGAAACTTTTGCTTTAGCCTTGTCCACCATGCACCTTGGTAAGCCGCACCGATTTTATCGAGCATTTAATAATTTACGTTATTCTCCTGTCAGCCGTGAAGTCGCCGCTATAGCCGTGTTTTATAATTTATTGGCGTTATATACCGTGTTGAGTAGTTTACCGGTATTGTTAAGTTGGTTACCCGAAAATGTTGCAAGCTTAATTATTTCGGGACTTGGTTGGGCTGCTGCTGTTAGTGGACCACTGGCGCTTTATTTTATGCATAAAATATACAGAATTAAAGCAAGACCGTTTTGGAATCATTGGCAAGTGTTAACCAGCTTTTATGGCAATATGTTTAGTCTAGGTGCTTTATTTGTAGCCCTTATTTATGGTGCTTTATTAGTATCAAACGATGCTTCGATTACAGCTTTGTTTGTTGCTGCTGGTAGCGTGGGGTTCATTGGAATTGTAATGGAAGCATTTGGCTTGTTGATGCATGCTAAAACGCTTAATAGTAATGATGGTGAAGCCGCCGCATCACATTATCTGCAAACCACCACTTTTGGTAAAACCTATTTATTGCGTAATGCAGGAATCATTTTGAGTTTGGTCTTGGCCGCTTTATTATTGTTGAGCCAAGTAGATGGGCTCTATGCTTATTTAGCGTGGTTCTTCGTTGGATTGTTAATAGTTGTTAATAGTGTAATCGGTCGAGCATTGTTTTATGTTTTGGTTATTCCAACGACGATGCCGGGTGCTTTCTTCTGGCGTAATAAAGGCTTTGAGCAGCATGCTCGCGAAACCGGCTTAGCCGAAATGGAACAAATGGGTGTATTACCTGATCAGCATTAAAATATTCAGTACCCGATATTTATAGTTTATAATTTTAGAAGGATTAAAAATGCGTTACCGAAATATGCAAACGAAAGAACTCATGGTTAATGGTGCCGTGATATTAACCGACAGTGAAGGTTATATTGTCGATGGTGATGATTGGTCTACTGATTTTGTCAATGCATTAGCAGCATCTGAAAACTTGAAGTTAACGGATGAACATTTTGAAGTTGTCAATTTTTTACGTGCCTACTACGAATTACATCGCGTTCAATGTGAAGTGCGTAAAATTGTAAAACACTTTAAACAACATTGGGATGTTGAAAAAGCGACGAGCTCGTATTTACACAAAATCTTTCCTCGGGGCGGACCTCAAAAACAAGGTAATCGTCTTGCGGGATTATTGCGAACCAAAGGTGAGCATTAATAATATAGTCTATCATTGTATCAGTTATTAACTTTTAAATGGTATGACTAACAATGCTCAAAGAGTATTCAACCAAACTGGAACAAGCAGTTTATCAGGTTGTGTATTACTCCAACCATCAGCGCACTCGACGTGCGTTAGTCCTTTTTTTAGTTATTTTAAAACACACCTCTCGTCGCTGTTATTTGATGTGGCCAATTTACTTGCTCATTATTGTGGGTATCGGTACGCCATTAAATACAGAATATGTTCATTATTTTCAGGCATTACTTCCCGGACTGTTATTTTGGTGTATCCTCTCTTTTAGTACGGTTGTTGGTTTACAGTGATTTTAAAAAAATATTTAATTCAAAATGAATAAAGAAGTTAAAACAACGTGTCCTTATTGTGGCGTTGGTTGTGGTGTATTAGCCCAACTTGATGACAGTGGTCGGGTAACGATAACCGGGGATCCTGAGCATCCCTCTAATTTTGGTCGGCTATGCTCTAAAGGCGCAGCATTAGCCGATACCATCTCGTATGAAGGACGATTGTTATATCCTGAAGTGAACGGTGAAAGTGAAAACTGGAGTAATGCACTCAATCATATCGCCATGAAATTCAAGGATACCATCGCGCAATACGGGCCAGATTCAGTTGCGTTTTACGTTTCGGGACAATTACTGACTGAAGATTATTATGTTGCGAATAAATTGATGAAAGGATTTATTGGTAGTAATAATATTGATACTAACTCTCGACTTTGTATGTCCTCGGCCGTTGCTGGCTATAAACGCGCTTTTGGTAGTGACACTGTTCCTTGTGCTTATGAGGATCTCGAACGCGCAAAGCTCATTATTCTAGTTGGTTCAAATGCGGCGTGGTGTCATCCAGTGCTGTTTCAACGAATTAAACAAGCTAAACTGGATAATCCCGATTTATTCATTGTAGTGATCGACCCACGAAAAACAGCGAGTTGTGACATCGCTGATATGCACCTGGCAATTGCCCCCGGAACGGATGACATTCTGTTTAATGGCCTGTTAGTATATTTAGACACTCACGACGAAGCGAATCAGCTATTTATTTCTCAATGTACTGAAGGACTCGATGACGCTATAAAAGCCGCCACAGAAAATGCCGCGACTGTTGAAGTAGTGTCTGATTCATGCGGTTTGGATAATGCTGATGTAGCTGAATTTTATCGCTTGTTTTCGAGAACTGAACGTGTTGTTACAGTGTTTTCTCAGGGGATTAATCAATGGTCGTATGGCACGGATCGCGTCAATGCTATTATTAACTGTCATCTAATTACCGGCCGAATTGGCCGACCCGGTATGGGGCCTTTTTCTTTTACCGGCCAACCCAATGCTATGGGGGGTAGGGAAGTTGGTGGTTTGTCAAATCAACTCGCTGCCCACATGGCGATCGAGAATGAAGAGCATCGAGAGTTAATTAAAGAGTTTTGGCAATGCCCTGTTATATCGGATAAACAAGGACTTAAAGCCGTTGAATTATTTGATGCGGTACACGATGGTCGAATTAAAATTTTATGGGTTATTGCAACTAACCCTGCAGTGAGTATGCCCAATGCTGATTTTGTGCGTGAAGCATTGTCGAAATGTGAATTTTTAATCGTATCCGACTGTATGCGTAACACCGATACCACGCAATTTGCCGATGTGTTATTACCATCACAAACCTGGGGTGAACGTGATGGCACTGTTACTAACTCTGAGCGACGGATATCACGCCAACGGCAGTTTTTACCCATTCCAGGACAAGCAAAACCGGATTGGCAAATACTGGCTGAAGTGGCACAACATATGGGATTCAGTGAGGGATTTAATTATTTAAATCCTCTTGAGATTTTCAAAGAACATGCGGCTTTATCGGGTTATAAAAATAATGGCACACGAGATTTTGATATCAGTTATTTTGAAAATATCTCCGGCGATGAGTTTTGGAGTATTAAGCCGATTCAATGGCCGGTGACAAAAGAACAACCGAGTGGCACGGTACGCATGTTTGCTGATGGACAGTTTTATACCAATAATAAACGGGCGCGATTTATTCCTATATTAAAAAATCAACCATCGAATCCGTGTACCGATCAATTTCCGTTAGTATTGAATACTGGCCGAATTCGAGATCAATGGCATACCATGACACGAACCGGTAAATCGGCAACATTGTCTGCTCATACGATTGAACCCTATGTTGAAATTCATTCTTCAGATGCTATTACAGCGTCTGTACAACAGGGGGAGCTTGTCACCGTATCAAGTGCATGGGGAACTATTGTTGTTAGGGCTGTCATCTCTGACGCTCAGCGCCAGGGTAGTGTCTTCATCCCGATGCATTGGAATGACCAGTTTTCGAGTAAAGCTTATTGCGATGCTTTGGTCAATCCCAGCGTTGATCCAATATCAGGACAACCTGAATTTAAGCATACTCCCGTGAATATTAAATGTTATGAACCTAACTGGTATGGTTTTTTATTGTCCAGACGAAAATTAACGGTTAATAACTCTAACTATTGGGCCGCAACTCGCGGACGGGGACTCTGGCGCTATGAAATTGCAGGAAAAGATAAGCCTGAAGATTGGGCTGCATGTGCTCGAAGTTTATTGTGTCAACATGCAACTCAAGTAGAATGGATCGAATATTTTGATTCGGCTGTAAACCGCTATCGTGGTGCTCGAATAGAAAATGGCCGTGTTGAAAGTTGTATCTTTATCGGTCCTGATTGCAACTTACCGGAGCGAGATTGGTTATCCAATTTATTTTCCACGGATAAATTATCAGATGATGAGCGAATAGCTATTTTATCAGGTAAACCGGCTAAGGGTAAAAAAGATGCTGGGAAAATTATTTGTGCTTGTTTTAATGTTGGTTTAAATACGATTACTGACACGATTATTGAAAATAATATTGATAGTGTTGAGGCAATAGGTCGTATTTTAAATGCTGGAACAAATTGCGGATCCTGTGTTCCCGAATTGTCCCAGATATTGGTTGATAATAAAAAAACGACATAAACGATTGATTACTGTTAACTCGTTTATTCTGATGCCCTTAAGTCCTTTAAAGATGAAAGCATTTTTTCAATATACTCTATATTTTTTAGATTATTTGATTTTTTCTCAAACGAGACAACACGTTCAACTTTTTGGTCTTTCCCCAAACTCGTTGTTTTTGGTGTTTTAAACGTTTTTTTCGATTTAACTGTATCTGTCTGAGTCTTTAATTTTGCAGATAGTTTTTTACCTTTAATCTTAGCGAGTTTCTTATTAGATTTGTTTTTTGATTTCTTTGTTAGTTTAGGACTATTTTTTGGCTTTGTTTTTTGAACCTTAGTAGTTGCTTTTACTCTAGGTGTGTAAGTGGCTGATTTTTGTTGATCCGTTGAGATGCTGAATGGATCATCGACTATTGCAATTAAGTTTTTGGTATTCACTTTTAAGTGACTTATCGATGCATTAAGATCTTTTGTGGTTGATATGTTTTTAATCATCGTTACCAAGCTGTTAACTGCTTTTTTACTATAGCTAGTCGTACCATTTGAATAGATAATATAGTTAACATCAAATTCATACTCGACTCTCGAACCTTTAGCGTCTGGAATTATTTTAATTCTTAAGGGGACGCTATTTTTTTGTAAGGGACTTTTTAAATTAAACAAACCAACAAGTTTGTTTTTTCGCTGAATCGAACTCTTTCCTTTAAAAACAAGCTTGTGTTTAAAATTTCTTAATACCTCAAACTTATTGTTTTTGACGATAATTTCGCCACTAATGAGTTTAAATTTGCTTACCGATAATTTGATATTTTGAAATATCTGTTCAACATCTTGAGTTAGTTTTATTGGTGTATCTAAAGTCTTAATGCTAGACATCTGATATAATCTGGTTGGTCGATCTAAAGTAGTTATACTCGAAATTTTAGTTTTAGCTCTTGAAATTGCCAGTATACCAGGAGGATGAACCACAATAGTTTTATATAAACCGTTTTTCGTTTTCCTAATGTCAATTTTTAATGTTGCGATTGCGCTAGTCAATTTTGGTTTGCCAATAGATGATGTCTTACCATTGAAGTATTGAATTTTAATATTATTTTTATTTCCAATAACGACATCAAATCCTGAAATGTTTTTTGAAGTGGTTCGAGTTTTAGAGTAAAAATCAGGATAATACGAGAGTTTACTAATGTTTCGTTGTAAGGCTTCAAGTATCACTCGATCACTTACTTCAGTGCCTGACTGGTCAACTCGGAGTACTTTAAATTTCTTAGGTACGTTGACATTGATTTTATAACTGGATTTAGTTTCATTAAGTGTCGAACAAGCAGTCAATGAAAAAATTAACAGCACAAAAATTAAATTTTTGAATTTATTTAAAGATGTAATTAGCATTTCATCCCTGATTATTTTAGTTGAGATTATTGTTTGTTATTCTAAACTAGGCTCATTCTTTAAGTTATAGCAATTTGATAAAGCAACTTTAAAATAGAGTCTTAAGTTGAATAATGACTACAAGCTATACTTTAATATATGTGAAGACTTTAATCATTTTATTTAGCGTTTTATTTGTAAATATATTATTATGTTAACTTTTTAACGGTGAAAGTGCCGTATTTTAAAGTCTTGCTGTTAAGAAAGGGACTAACAAATAAGTAAATTATTAATTTTTAATATAGTTGCTTATACATAGTCTAAGTTATTATTACGGAGAAATAGGTATGTCTACCAGAAATATTCTGGTTTCAATTGTGATGATGTTATTTGTTACCTTTGGGGTAGTGAAGGGCGTTATGTATTACATTGCGAAGCAAAAAATTGATGAACTCATTACACCAATGAATGAGTATATGCATGTTGAGTATAGTGGTATTAGTACCTCTATCTTTGGGCCGATTGGCGTAAAGGGCTTACGATTATCAACATTCAGTGGCGATGAAGTTTTAACGTTTGGCCGTGTTATGCTGTTAACATTTGATAAAGACGAGAATGATCAGATTCCATCTAATATTTCAGTTTCATTTGAGGACATTCGGTTTGATACTCGCTTTATGGATGAATTAACTAATGATGATGTTCCTGCTTTTGTTAAAAAGTTGGGCTATAGTAATTTGTACAAAGTTTCAAATAACCTGCCACAGCTTGGTTACGATAAAATAATCTCTGATATTTATATTGATTTTTCATATAGAAAAAATCTTGGCGGAGTTAAACTTCGGTTTCGTGAAAATATACAACAACTGGGTGAACTTGATATTTTATTGGATGTTATCGGTTTTATACCGGGTTTAAGGGCAATAGGATCGGATCTAAAAATAAATAAAATGAGTTTAATGTTTAATGATGATTCGTATACTGACAGAATATTACAGTACTTTGCTGACAAGGATGAAAAAGAACTCAGTGTGTATCGAATTGAAATTGTAGAACAATTAAAAAATTATTTAGAAAAAAATAGAATAGCGTTAGAAGATGATGATATTCAAGCATTAAAGCAATTTATTATGAAACCAAATAAACTAGTTGTTGAGGTAAATCCTTACGAGCCCGTATCAGTTGAAAACTTGGAGTTTTATAAACGAGAAGATGTACCCAATCTACTGAATTTACACATTAGTGCGCAATAAAATTAGTATTTACTTGCAACTAATTTTGCACTGGGAATAATTTCTTTAATCATCACGGGTAACTGTAAACAGATTCCAGGATGGCTTCGTACACTAACCCAGAGTAAATTTAATTTGACATTTAAATCAATAAAAACGACATATTGATTGTATTTTGTAAATAGAGTATTTAATAAATTGACGGTGTGCATAAAGTCATTTTGTTCTAATTTATTAAGCCCCGGGATTAACATCATAAAATCAGATAATATTTTACCCTGTTCATCATGAGTAGGGACTCGTTTCCATAGTGGTTCATTGGGATAAACCTCTAGAGATTTTTTTATTGTGGTTTTATCTATAGTGCTAATCGTTGTCATAGTGTTTATTTGTACCTTATAAAAGCTCAGATAACCATCTAATAATAGCCAATTTGGAACTATTTAGCCCTTTATACGTTAGCTGTGATTCGGTCATGGAATTTATTGCATTAATGAGGCATTGGATTTGGGTTCGGTCTAATTCTTCGATTCTGTATAAATAACTGCGAATAGTAAATATTGCCGATTTTATATCAGGCAACCCCGTTATGGTTTGCCGTTCGACACGTAGGTACAAGCTTGGGTTGTTGGGATCAAAACGACGGCCATCATTTAACATTGAATTTGGTGGTCTTAGGTTCTGAGGGTGGTGATTTAATTCATTATCCGTTGTAATGCCCCATGCAAAACGCACGTACGGTCCCTTGTGTATCATCGTTTGAATAATGGCTTTTGAGTTTTTAGTTATAGTGTCAATTCCGGCAACATCACGGTGAATGCTCTTAAAATTTTGACCAATTTTTTCCGATGCGGACCAAAAATTGGGGGCCATTAAATGTAAACAGGTTAAATAATCTTGCTCCGACAGTATTGCTATATCTTCTTGAACTTGCATCATTATGGCATCAAGTAAATCTGAATAATTGATATTTTCAGATTTTACTAATTCATAATTATTTGATAATACTATCGAGTCTTTCGTTAATTCGCATTTGAACACTGGACCTTGTGTGTTCTTAGTGATACTAAACTGGTTTGGATATTCAGCACATAAGGTACTAATTAAATACCGAGTTATATAACGTTTGTGATTGTCCGGAAATCGATTAATACAATAGTATTTTGATAGTTGTTCCTTATGAGCGGTTAGTTTGTTATTTCTATAATGTTCAAATTCGAGGTCAATTTGAAATATGTGCTGATCTTGACGATTGTTACCAAAGTCAGTATTTAATGGAAAGAGCCCGGGACGAACATGATACTTTCCATCCGCTAATGGAAAATATTTTGCAATATTTAAGGTTGCTATAGCCTTAGTCATATAGTATTTGATTTTAATTTACTTAAAATAGCTTAACTTGTTTACTGAGTTATTAAATATGCAACATCGTACTGCTACACTAACACACTATGCTTAAAACCGAATTATTTAAAATTTTATGTGACGGACAATTTCACTCTGGAACCGAGCTTGGCGCACAATTAAACTGCAGTCGTAGTGCAATATGGAAGGCGGTTAAAGCACTAAAAGCGGAATTCAATGTGACTATTTTTTCTGTGCATGGCCGTGGTTATCGCTTAAGTCATAGTTTTGAATTATTGGATGTGGATTTAATAAAGAAAAACTTATCAGATAACACTCATAACATAGTGAATTCTATTGATGTTTTTTTTAGCATTAACTCCACAAATGAACATTTGGTTTCTGAAACAAAATTAAATAAATATAATAACTCAATTTGTCAGGTATGTTTGGCTGAATATCAAACCCATGGCAAAGGTCGCCGCGGTAAACAATGGCTTTCGCCCATTGGTGGAAATTTATATTTTTCTTTGTCGTGGAATTTCAATAAAAGTTTTCAAGAGCTTGCAGGCTTAAGTCTAGCCGTGTCAGTTGGGCTAGCAAGTTTATTAGAACAAATTGGGGTTGTGGATGTTGAACTTAAGTGGCCAAATGACATATTATGGCGGGGGCGCAAGTTGTTAGGTGTGTTATTAGAAATGCACGGCGAAGTCTCGGGGCCCTGTACTACGGTCATCGGTATTGGCATTAATTTTAATATGTCTAATTTAGATACCGAAATTGATCAACCATGGTGTGATTTAAATTCCATTTTAGATACTATCCCCAGTAGAAATAAATTTGCGGCAATGTTGATCGATAATTTAATCGGCAGTATTCAGTTATTTGAGGAGCAAGGTTTATCGGCATTTCTTAACTTATGGAGCCAATATGATATTATTGACGGCAAGCAAATAGTGATTAAAAAAACAGGTTCACAGGAACATGGCATTGCACGCGGTATTGATGATACTGGTGCATTACTAGTCGAACAAGATGGGACTATCTCGGCATTATACAGCGGTGATGTTTCTATTCGAGTAATTTGAACTACTCGAGTAATATTAAAGTGGAGTAAGTCATTAGTCATGAACTTATTAATTGATATTGGAAATAGTAATTTTAAGTGGCATTTTTCTGATGGTGTTACTTTAGATGAGGTGCAAGGGTTTAAGTATTCTTTTGACACTCTAGCTTCATTATTAAGCTCAACACTTCTTCAAAATGAACAATGTTTACAAGTTGATAATATTTATGTGTGTTGTGTGGCCGGGGCTGACATCAAATTAATTTTTTCTGAATGGCTTGTTACTAATTTATCTAAAACGGCATTTTATTTTGAATCTTCGGATACTGCGTACGGGGTTAAAAATGCTTACAACAAAGCATCCGATCTTGGAAACGATCGTTGGCTATCATTAATTTATCTTCACCATACATATGATTCTGATGCCTGTATCATTGATTGCGGAACTGCGATTACAATCGATGTCATATTAAAAAATGGACAGCATGTGGGTGGTTTAATTGCTCCGGGTTATGCATCTCAGATTTCCGCATTAAAACAAAATACAAATATTGTTAATCAGAATAAATTTAAAATTCAGAACAATACTACATTATTACAAGATAATACCCACCAGTGTATTGAGCAAGGTTGTCGCTATATGTCTATTGGTTTCATAAAAGAAGCTGTTACACAGTTAATGTCGCAATTTGGTGATACACTACAGGTCGTCGTCACCGGTGGTGATAGTGAAAGTTTGGCCGCAGGGCTGCCAGAACATTGGCATTTTAGGTCAGATTTTTTATTTCACGGATTACGCTTTATCAGCACGCAAAAGAGTGAGTCAAAAACAATATGAAATGGCTAATTTACATTTTGCTATTAGTCAATTTGGGGATGTTTGTGTGGCATTATCAAAGCTCCTCATCTGAAAATATCAAACAAGCACAACAAGTCGAGTTGCCTAAATTGGTCTTACTTCGCGAAGTTTTACCTGATTCTCGTTCTAGAAAGCGTTTCCCTACAAGCACTATCGAAGACTTAAAAACAAAACATTGTTACCGACTAGGACCGTTTGTTGGTAAAAAACCAGTCACTAAAGCCTTGGCCTTGTTAAATTCTAGAGGGATTCTGGCAAATCAATCATCTTATAAAGATAAAAATCGGGATGGATTCTGGGTGTTTATACCACCACAGACCTCACGTAAAAAAGCAAAGGAGATTATTAGTAAGTTTAAGGTCATCGGTGAAAAACATTTTTTCTTAGTAGCCAGTGGCGAATTTAAAAATGCAATCTCACTGGGTTTGTTCTCATTACGCAAACACGCCAATGCTAGACTTGATGAAATGAAAAAATTAGGCTTTGGACCCGCTATGCGTAATGTAAATTTACCTAAAAGCCTGTTTTGGCTTGATTGGGAGCGCGATCCTGAACACCATATTAGTCGAGAGGTCTTCATTACCTTGAGAGAACACTACAAGGATATAGGGCAGGTTGAAGTACCGTGCACCTCGATTGCGACTAAAGAAGACAAATCGGAACCAAAAAAATAAAATAGTCGAATATTTTGATGTTTTTTTGGTTTTTATCGATATTCAAATTGCACTTCTGTCTACAATTAATTAGAATGCGCATCCGGATTTGTTAATCCATACCAATTATGCTGGTGTAGCTCAGTTGGTAGAGCAGCTGACTTGTAATCAGCTTGTCGGGAGTTCGACTCTTCTCACCAGCTCCATATTATATATTAAGGTCGCGAAAGCGGCCTTTTTATTCTCTCGAAAAGTAATATTTTCAACGAATAATAATTTAACGTTATTACCTCAGATGCGTTTTTAATTTGAGACTACAAATTGACAGCGTATGATGAAGAGTCCCATGGACAGATTTGTTCTACGCGATTATGGCCATTTGCTTTGGCTTGACCTAGTGCTTGTTCTGCTCGAGTTAGAAAACTATTAATATCATCACAATGTGCAATAAAGCCAGTTACCCCGACGCTTACGGTTGTACTGATATATTGTGAGCATGTAGCGGTTATCAAACTTTCAATGAGTAGCCGATATCGTTCACAAGAATCTAGACTTTTGTTTATATCCGTATCAGGTAAACAAATACAAAATATTTTGTTGTCATTTAACGATATATTGTCGTCACTGCGTAGGTTTTTAGATAATGTGTGAGCTACTGAGCAGCGCACGGCATCAACTGCAATATGACCATAGTGAGTTCTTATTTTATTAATATTGTCCAGTTCCATAAATGCTAAAGAAAGAGGGATGCTGTGACGTACTGAGCGTTCAATTTCTATTTTCAATACGGATTGAAAGTAGTCAATATTGGGCAATTTTGTTAGTTTGTCGACATTCTTGTCTTGATTGCAGGGTTGGTTTGCTAGTCGTAAGCTTTGTCGTTTATTGGTGATTTTTTGCATGGCTTTAATCTTGGCTTTTAAAATGATGGTATCAACCGGCTTAATTAGGTAGTCATCTCCGCCCACTGCTATACCGTGAGCGATTAACTCCGCATTCGTATTACAGCTCAGAAATATTATTGGCAGCCATGGTGTAATGTGCCTATTTTCTTCTGCTCGGATACGCAGGGTTGTTTCAAAGCCATCCATTTCTGGCATTTGGATAGCAATAATAATTAAATCGATAACCGTCGGGTTTTGAGCTAAGAACTTAAGCGCAATGGCACCACTGGCGGCCTCGAAAATCTGATGACCAAAATCAACGAGTAATGCACCAAGTTGTAACCGTTGTTGACCAGAATCATCAATGAGTAATATTGATAGCGGGGGAGAGCAGTTCTGTTCTTGAATAAACATGGCTATTTCCGGTTTGACGGCAAGTTGTTGCCGGCAGTTGAGTTGTAATGGCTTAAATACAGGACTATTAGTTATGTTTTATATGAGTGCAATAAATATTCCAGTATAATCCACTGATTCCTCGCTCGCGTAAATGAGCTAGCCTTGTGTGTATCGACAAATACGGTCGAGTTGGGGATCATCAAATTGATTGAAACCCATCAATTTGATGATTTAGAGTACACTATTCAAATTATTTCTTCCCAACTACCAGAAAGTATTGATTTTTTAATGAATTCGGGTTGACAGGAGTGCCCTGCTCAACGAAAATACCCGGCTTGAATCGTGGGAGGGGTTCCCGAGTGGCCAAAGGGATCAGACTGTAAATCTGACGGCTCTGCCTTCGGTGGTTCGAATCCACCCCCCTCCACCATTTTTAGTAATAGTGGAATTAAGGCACAGGCTTTAATCCAAGAAATTTACTATGAAATTTAATTTCTACATTTTGTAGGCGAATTAAATGATATTTAGAATGGCGATTTAAGAAGCACAATTACTAAAAAGTATTTGTTGCGAAAAAGTTTATAAAGTTTATAGATAAGCGGGTGTGGTACAGTGGTAGAACCTCAGCCTTCCAAGCTGATGATGCGGGTTCGATTCCCGCCACCCGCTCCAGATTACTAGGAACTTACTAGGTCGATGGACAACATCTGGGGTCAATTTGGGTTTTGTGTGTGGGAATGACTGGCTATTTATTCCGGTTATTAACTCTAGTCAATTGACAATTGTTCGCGCCCACATAGCTCAGCGGTAGAGCACTTCCTTGGTAAGGAAGAGGTCACCGGTTCAATTCCGGTTGTGGGCTCCATTTAAAATTAAGTACTGAAGTTAAGTACTGGGATTTGATGCTGGTACTATTATTGGACATTTTATGTCCGGTTATCATATCTAGACTTAGAAATTCATTTCTGAATATAACGAAATGTTATTAAAATTTACGGGCATATATTAAAGAGGGCAAGCACAGTGTCAAAGGAAAAATTTGAACGAAATAAACCCCATGTCAATGTTGGCACAATAGGCCATGTTGATCATGGAAAGACGACATTA
>VAOX01022888.1_pt1 | contig 29015 bp, 25 predicted proteins | sample 3393891 | NCBI WGS metagenome assembly VAOX01 (sample SAMN08290429, study PRJNA428436) | hydrothermal vent metagenome | isolation source: Deep-sea hydrothermal vent chimney | place: Indian Ocean: Southwest Indian Ridge | depth 2822 m m
CAAGTTGAAAAAAATCAATTCAGTAATGTTCGGGTGATTTGTTATGATGTCATGGATGTTCTTAATAATATGATTCCAGACGCTTCATTATCGGGAACATTTTTATTTTTTCCTGATCCATGGCATAAACGTAAACACCATAAACGGCGTTTAGTACAAGACGAATTTATTCAATTACTGCGTAGCAAGTTAAAACCGGGTGGTTTTTTTCACATGGCAACCGATTGGAAACATTATGCGCAACACATGATGAAAGAAATGAGTGTCGCTGAAGGTTTTGAAAATCAAGCCGGGAAAAATGAATATTCTGAACGTCCGAATTATCGACCCATTACAAAATTCGAACAACGTGGTCAACGTTTAGGTCATGGTGTTTGGGATTTAATTTTTATTAAAAAATAATTAAAGATTATTCCACTGCGCCATACCGACAAAGTAATAAACGTTGTCACGTTTACAGGCCGGTATCCACAGGTTTAAACCGCGTTGGTTCGGTCACCAATAGTCCGAGTATGGACATCGCCTAAAAGCACACCGGTGTGACGGGTTAAATTGAATTTCTTTAATTTAATACAATTATGATTTCAATCATCTCATGTCAGAACAGTGTTAAATATTATTTAGCACTCCAGCTATTTTTAAAATGCACTATTTGTTGTGTTTTGTTAACTTATACTAAATTTTTTTGATACAATGTGATACACTATTACTTACTGCATTAACTTAATATTATCTTAAGTTTTCACTGTGTAGTTCTTGCCACAAGCAGTAATTTAAAACTACTGCATTTCTTTGTTCCAACTACTGGGGCATGCATCAAACTTTAAACAAAATAATTACATTATGTAAATTGAAATAGATTTTATGTCTATGAAATAATCAATTCAAGGAAACTGTAATTTTATTTTTTATTTCTAGACAGTAACAGTATAATTTCAGCCGTAAAAAATACAGTGTTCCTACCTTCTAATTACGTTATCTCCCGTAGATGTTGTTTTGCCTAGAGCCGATATATTCCACCACATGTGATTCATAAAAATAATTACATGGAAGGTTATAAATATTTAATTTGTAACGAGGGCTAGTGGCAATTTTGCCATAGGAAAAATAAAGGGAAATTTATGAAACGTCGAGACTTTTTAAAGTTCGGTTTGACCGCCAGCGCAACGGGTGTAACAGCGGGTTTAGTGGGCGGTAGTGTGTTATCGAACCGCGCATATGCAGCAGCAGCAAATATTGGATTAGCCGATCCGGCCATTCAAAATATGTTTACCGAAATTGCAATCAATGCCTTGGCTCCAAATTTTAAGTACCGTGCAAAACCCGGTAATATTTATAATGTCGGAATACAGCAAGCAGTACAAATGACTGGTTTAAAAAATGCAGCCGGAAATCCATTACCAACCACAATATGGGGTTATAGTGAAAACGGTACTCAGCCAACTTGGCCGGGTAAAACATTTGAAGTTCAAAGCAACCAACCCGTTACGGTTAATTGGTCAAATGCATTAACCGATACACTGGGTTCACCATTACCGCATATTTTACCGGTCGATAAATCATTACATTGGTGTTATTCGTTAGCCGGTTATGAAGCCATTGATATAGCTACCGATGGTGTGCCGTTAGTACCGCATTTACACGGAGGTCATAGTGATTCGCCCGCTGATGGCAACCCAGAGTATTTCTTTGGTACTACTGTCGCGAGTCGTGGACCACGTTGGGTTAGTAATAGTAATGTCTATGACAATAGTCAAACGGCCGGTACTCTCTGGTATCACGATCATGCCTTGGGTATAACTCGGTTAAATGTCTATGCCGGACTGGCTGGTTTTTATATTGTGCGTGATGCAATGGATACCGGTAATCACAATAATCCAATGACCTTACCGGCTAAGCAATATGAGCTCGCTTATGCGATTCAAGATCGTATGTTTAAAGATACCGGCGAGTTATTTTATCCTGCATTTAAAGGTGATCCGTCATGGGATGCTTTTATTACGCCAGCTGTTAATGCCAAACTACCAACTCCGGGTGGTCCGTCAGCATTAGCTGAATTCTTTGGCGACCACATTGTTGTTAACGGTAAACTGTGGCCAAAAGCCAATGTTGAGCCACGCAATTACCGCATGCGCTTATTAAATGGTTGTGACAGTCGTTTTATGCGTTTACGGTTCAGACAAGTTCCACGTCCAGCCACTGATTTAAAGGCTGCCTCAGCACCATTAAATTTTACTGTAGTGGGGACTGATCAAGGCTTGCTGCGTCAATCGGTCACGGTTACTGAAATTGATTTTATGCCGGGTGAGCGGCTTGATATTGTGTTTAACTTTGCTTCGGTACGTCCAGGTTATCGAGTCATCGTCGAAAACATCTTAGGGGACGCACCTTTTGATGGTACAACACCAGCACCTCAAACCTTAGATCCTAATCGTCGTACAGATCGAATCATGGCCTTTGATGTTATTACACCATTAAATCCAAACGTTCCTGATCGGTTTACAGATTTTGGACCTGCCAATCCCGGCAGTTATAAGAATATAACCAGTGCGCCAGTACGGGTTCGTAAGTTAGGTTTATATGAAGGTACGGATCAATATGGACGTTTAATGCCTCTATTAGGAACCGCAGAACGTGTTGAGGATATTAACGGTAATATTGTTAATGGTTCATTGTCGTGGGGCGACCCAATAACAGAAAATCCAAATGTAGGCGATACTGAAATTTGGGAAATATTTAATGCCACGGTAGATGCACATCCTATCCATTTGCATTTAGTTCATTTTGAAGTGTATCGACGTTTTAAATTTGGAGCTGACTTAGTACCCCAACCACTGATTACTCATGATGGCGGTATTGGTACCGGTGCTCGATTGGAAAATATTAATATTGGTAGTACTCGTAATTTTACCAATTCAAGCAGGAACAATACCAGTAATAACATTAACGGCAATAATATATTGGACAATAGTCGAGCCGCAAAAATTGGTGTGCTCACCACCGAGGAAGGACCAAAAGACATGGTGCTTTGTTATCCCGGTGAAGTTACCTTAATAAAAGTGAAGTTTGATAAACCGGGACGTTTTGTCTGGCATTGCCATATATTATCGCATGAAGATCATGAAATGATGCGACCAATACAGGTCGGATACGGTCCCTATTAATTAAGCAGGATTGACCCGGAATTAAAACGGAACAGAAATTTGTTCCGTTTTTTTGATTTAAATAAACCAATATAATCGTTTTAAATTTTATTAGCATTCATATATTCTTAACATAATTGTCATTTTAGTTTCATAGAGAGACATTACTCTAAGTACAACTTATTAGTAACTGAAGAGGAATTGATAATGAACCAGTACAAATTAGAGTCTTTTAAACGAGTTGATGCACCTGATGGTGCTGCTAAAAAATTGTGGTACGAGTATGTTATTACCAGCAACATCAATAAAATCACCGGTTGTCGCGCAGGTAGTTACCAATCTGTATTTGAGTACACTATGGATTGTATTGTCACGTTAAATCAACACTATGTGCCCGATAATGGCAAAACAGGAAAGGTTTATAACCCCGTTTATAACAAGCAGCGTATTGTGGATTCAGGCAGTATTCGAACTGACTGGTAAATAATTTATTCACTAAGTGTGTGGCCACAACCATGCGGCACCTCGTACACCACTGGAGTCTCCAAATTTTGGTGCAACGAGTTTTGTCGCGACGTGATCAGAAAAAACATACTCATGCCAAATTTGAGGCACGTTAGTATACAACCGCTCGACGTTGGACATACCACCACCAAGAACAATGACATCGGGATCAATAATATTAATCACACTGGCCAATGCTTTTGCCATTCTGCGCTCGTATCGATCCAGTGAGGCAAGTGCGCCGGTATTGCCATCGGCTGCGGCGCTAATGATGTTGGGTGATTCTAATGTTTGCCCAGTCACTAGTTTATGGTCACGTTCAAAACCCGTCCCCGATAAAAAAGTTTCAATACAGTCTTGTTTACCACAATAACAATCGGCAACCTGGCGTTCATCGTCATTGGGCCACGGTAGTGGGTTGTGTCCCCATTCGCCACCGATAGCGTTAATGCCTGTTAAAATAGTACCATTAATAACAATGCCACCCCCCGTACCAGTGCCAATGATTACGCCAAACACGCAGTTAGCGCCAGCCGCCGCACCGTCAACGGCCTCGGACATCACAAAACAATTAGCGTCATTGGTGATGCGTACTTCACGTTCAAGCTTGTTTGATAAATCAACTTGTAACGCTCGGCCAATAAGCCAGGTTGAATTAGCATTTTTAACCAAACCGGATGCCGGAGAAATAGCACCCGGAATGCCCATCCCGACGGTTGCCGTCTCAGTAATATGTTGTTCTATTTTATTGACCAACTCAACTACCGCAAGCACCGTCGCGTCATAATCATATTGAGGTGTTGCAACACGTTCACGAAATAATTCCGTGCCACTGTCATCCAACGCAATGCCTTCAATCTTGGTCCCACCTAAGTCAATCCCTATTCGCATAGTGAATACTCTTATTGTTGTTATTCGAAACTCAACTGAATCAGTATTAATAATAAGATATTAAAATCCATTCGTCGTGTTAAATAGAAATAAAATATTATAATAACTCGGTGTCATTGTGATGGTACGCGGGGCTGCAAATACACAATAGGTGTAATGGTTCATCGCCGGTGTTTTCAATACAGTGGGCAGTACCGGGCGCAATGCAAATGGAGTCTCCCATTTTTACGTCAAATTGAGTTTCAGCTAAAGTCATTAGTCCGTTACCACGAGTGATATGATAAATTTCTTCGGTGTTAAAATGTTTGTGCAATAAGGTTTTACTATTAGTGTCAACAATGGCCTCGGCCAGACTTGTTTTAAAAACAGCATGGGTATTGGGATGCAGTAATTCGCGAATGGTCGAATTATCTTTAGTCTTATAAGCCGTGATGTCATTATATTGTGTATGTGATTTCATATTGTATTATCTCATTATTCATTCTCTTGCGCCGTAGTGACTTGAACTAAATTGCCATCACAATCGGCTGTGACAGTAAACATTATCGGTTGGCAGCAGACATAACAATCTTCTATGTATTGCTGTGATTCGATCGAACAATCTAATAGCGCTTCAAAACTTTCGCCACAGTAAGGACATGAGACGATGTGATTATTAATCATGGTCGGAAACAAACAAGCCCATTAAATCATTTAAAAAGCGTTTACCGATTTCAGTGGGTTCGATACGGTTAATATCACGCGTTATCCAGTTATTCTTTTCAGCTTCGTTTAACGCTTTATCGACTAAGTTAATCTGACAACCGGTATGACGGTTAAATACATCAATGTCAAAACCATCGCTTAAACGTAACGCATTCATCATAAATTCTAGACCAATATCGCTGCGAGTGAGTACTTGTGTACCACCAATATGCGTGCCCGACATTACTTTGTCGATATAGTCTCGTGGATTTTTAACACGCCATTCTCGATTAATATGTTGGTATTGGGCATTACTGATTTTACTGTGCGCGCCAGCACCAATGCCAAGGTAATCACCGAACTTCCAATAATTAAGGTTATGCTTGCATTGGTAATTTGACTGAGAATAAGCGGATATTTCATAATGCAAATAATCGTGTTTTGCTAAAATAGCCTGACACTGGTTTTGCATCTCCCAACTACTATCATCATCGGGTAAGGTTGGTGGTTTACTGTAAAAATAAGTATTGGGTTCAATGGTTAATTGGTAATGAGAGAGGTGGCTTGGTTGTAAATCAACAGCAGTTTGAATGTCGGCTAACGCTTGTTTAATACTTTGATTGGGTAAGCCATACATTAAGTCCAGATTGATGCTATTAAAATCGGCTTGTTGTGCTGTTTCGATAGCAGTTATGGCTTGGCTATAATCGTGAATACGACCTAGCGATAATAAATGTTCATTATTAAAACTTTGCACGCCAATGGATAAGCGGTTGATACCGGCGGCTCTAAATTCGTGAAATTTTTCTTTATTGTTTCCGAAATCAAAAGTACCGGGATTGGCTTCCATGGTTATTTCAATTTCAGGTCGAATAGCCAGTAGCGATCGTAATTGCGATAACAGTCGGTCCATCGCTTCTGGCGAAAATAAACTCGGTGTACCACCGCCCATAAAAACAGAATGTATTGGTCGTCCCCAAATGGCAGGTAAAGCTTGTTCAGCATCTTTTAGTAGGCAATCAATATACTGGTTTTCGTCAAAATCGGATTTTTGCTCGTGTGAATTAAAATCACAATAAGGGCATTTTTTTACACACCACGGAAAGTGAATGTAAAGTGACAATGGTGGCAAGGTGGTAAATTGAATCATAGTTTCGATAATGATGGTGTTTCTGGTTATTACTTTTTAGGAACTAGCTGATCAACCTGATCTTTTAAATTAACTGCAGCAGCAAAAAAATCATTACTAGTGCGAATATTACTCATAATAAAGTCAGGCGCTTTAATGGATTTTGAATAAACTAACTGGCTACTGTATTCAGGCATGCCTAAATACTGCGTTAAATGGACAACAAAATTGATTGAGCCAGCAGATAGTGCAGCAGCGATAAATATTTTCTTCTTGCTCAAAGTGCTGCTAAAACTCAAATGGCCATAAATTAACGCTATAGTAAATAATAAGGTGGTGACGGCCAGTACCCACCACGAGAAATTAACCACTGAATATGAAAACTCAATGTTTTCGCTGATTACTTCGATGACTGATAATCCAAAAATAATTAAACTAATTAATATGGCATGAAACGTAAAATAAAATCGGTGCGTGATAATTTTACTGGCGATCGACCATAGTCCAGCCCACGCAGCATATAAGAAGTACATCGCAACAATACCAGAGAAGGTAGACTTAGTACTGATTTTGCCTGTTTCTGCAAAGTATTCATCGAGCAATAATATGCCACCGGTGACTATCCAAATAAAGAGGAAAGAATAAAAGTTTGTGGCCAACATGCTGAGCTTGCTTGGCGTGCTGCGTTGAAGTGCGGTTTCTTTAACTTGATAATGCAAACTTCTAAAGCGAACATCGGTGTGTCCAATGCGAATTCGTAAATTATCATGAATAATTAAATTATCATGTTGTTTTAACGGCGCAGTACTGAACAAACCATTTTCTGAATTATTATCTTTTACTGTAAACAGCTTGCTGTCATTACTGCTATTAACATCAATGGTGAGATGTACTGGTGAAATGTACTGATCATCAATTATAATATTGTTGTCATACGAACGGCCAATAGTAAATGGATATTGTTCGACACGATTGCGTTGTTTTACTTTACCAAACCGATCCAAAATTTCAATAATGAACGGCGTTTGCAGGCTTAAGGATTGTTCCATTTAAACACCTCCAAATAAGAATGAGTAAATGAAATAGCATTTTCATAACTAATGCCAGAAAGTGACAATGTTGTTTGCAAACTATTGTCATTGCTATTTAATGTTATGGCATGCAAAATAACATCATATAAACCCGTTAATTTTTTATAGGTACGTAAACATAATGCAGTTTTAAATAAGATTGAATTATTTTCGACAAAATTTGTTTTACACCGAAACTCAGTCATATCCTCTTTTCTACCTGAAAAAGAATATTCAGGAGCTGCAAAAAATTGTTGTAATAAAGCATGAAACTGGTAACGGTTCATCTTTGAGGTATGAACGTAGTGGTGAGTATAATGTATTTCGCCGGTTTCAAATCCACGGCTAAGGTAAATATTATTTTTGGTAGAGCAGGTTCGACTACTTGATTGATAGGGCTTGTCGTCATTGTCAGATGAGTCACCCCAGCACGTTATATAGGATGATAAATTATCCGGTACCGTAAACTGCGCTAGATTAGTCGTTTTGATAGGCTTGTTATTTATTTTTTGCATGTATTGATCTTGGTTGAGAATCAATTGCGCAGTGACATCTTTTATAAAGTCTTTACTTGTTTCTTGTTTTTTTATGAGTTCGGCCACGTATTTTGCTGGAACTAAAAAACCAATTTGATTGCCGGCAGTGGCGACATTAACACCAATTATTTCACCGGTATCGGTAATCGAAGGGCCACCACTCATGCCAGGATTAATGGAACTGGTTAATAAAATACGTTCGTGTTCGGTGTCATCGGTAAAACCATTATAGGTGCCTTCTACGATTGTCATGCCGAGATCGTGAGGATTACCGAGTGAATAAATACGTTTGCCTTTTTTGGCTATAGTTGATAATAGTTTTAAATACGGTGTTACTGTTGTGCTATCTTTAATATCAATTTTTAATAATGCTAAATCATGAATAACATCAACGTTAACAAGTGTTGCAGGAATGGCTTGTTCATCGCTGGTTTCCAATTCGATTCGGTACTGTTCAGGACGATAAATAATGCGTTCTATTACGTGATAATTTGTAATTATAAAACCCGCGCTATTAATATAAAAACCACTACCAATAGTTGATTTTGCATCGGTGGATTTATCAATAATACGAATTTGCAATAAACGATTTTTAAATTCTTTAAAAACGTCTTGGGTGGAAGCGTAGCTAAAATTTACTAATGACGAGCCAAGGGTAATAGCCAAGATAATAAAAACACTAAAAATATGCATTAAAATCTTAGTGCGAATTATCATTTATGCTTGGCCAAAAAAGTGGATTAATGTTTTAAGTGCCTGTCCTCGGTGTGACAAGGTATTTTTGGTGTCAGCAGAAAGTTGTGCTGATGTGCAGTTATGCTCAGGTACATAAAATATTGGATCATAGCCGAAGCCATTGTCACCCAAGGGTACATCGGTGATAAGACCTTCCCAAGTACCTTGCGCAATAAATGGCGTAGGATCATCGGCGTGACGCATATAAACCATTAAACATTGAAAGCGTGCTTTTCGTTGTTCGGTTGGCACGTCTTTTAATGCAGACAACATCTTATCAACATTGTCTTGATCACTGGCTCCAACGCCAGAATAACGTGCAGAATAAATACCCGGTGCGCCTTTTAAATAATCTACTTCAATCCCGGAGTCATCAGCGATTGACGGAAGCCCAGTAACTTGTGCGGCATGGCGTGCTTTTAAAATAGCATTTTCTACAAAAGTTAAGCCAGTTTCTTCAACTTCTGAAACATTAAAATCCGATTGAGGCATAACCTCAATATTGAGGTTTAAACCTTGCTCGGCAAGCATCTCGCCAATCTCACGAACTTTACCTTGGTTATTACTGGCGAGAACTATTTTTGTCATTGTTCTGATAGAGCCTGTGTTTGTTTTACAATTAATTCTGCTATGCCTTTTTTTGCAACAGCCAATAATTTACCGAGTTCCTCTTCGCTAAATGCTGCACCTTCAGCGGTACCTTGGATTTCAATAAAATGATTATCGTTATTCATAACGACATTCATGTCAGTTTCACAATTTGAATCTTCATCATAGTCTAAATCTAACACGGCTTCGCCATTATAAATTCCAACTGAAATTGCCGCGATGTGATTACTGATTGGGTTTTCTTTAATGACTTTTTTAGTGAGTAAATGATTAACCGCATCAACCAATGCTACGTAAGCGCCAGTTATTGATGCAGTTCGTGTGCCACCATCGGCTTGTATCACATCACAATCAATCGTAATACTATTTTCACCTAATTTAGTTAGGTCAACTGCAGCGCGTAATGAGCGACCGATTAGTCGTTGAATTTCAACAGTTCGTCCGCCTTGTTTACCACGAGCCGCTTCGCGTCCCATTCGGTTGCCAGTTGAGCGTGGCAACATGCCGTATTCTGCGGTTATCCAACCTTGGTTCTTACCGCGTAAAAAACCGGGTACGCGTTCTTCTACGGACGCAGTACATAATACTTTGGTATCGCCACATTCAATGAGCACTGAACCTTCGGCATGTCGTGTATAGTGTCGGGTTATTTTAATTTTGCGTAATTCATCTAAAGCACGACCACTGGGACGCATAGTTATTTCCTTTCTTTAATATTTGATAGATGGGTAATTTGGTGATTATTATACTCTATGTAACGTCTTAAATTAATGAGAAATAAACATTATAGTGGTTAATAGGGTTATTACTTAATCTATTTCATGCTTGTATTCGGCGAGAACATCTTCAATATTTCGAATGGCGAGATCCAGTTCATAGACTTTTTCTTTTGCTTGTTGCTGTTTTTCTATTTTTTCTTCTTTTTCATGCAATCCATCGGTGAGCTGATTGACCCTAAATGCAATGGCACTGGTATTGTCCGCATGCGGTGAACTTGCTTGTATTGCCTGTTCCGTTAACTTTGTTAGGGCGCGTTCAATTTCCATGCCGCTAAGTACTTCCCCAATCACGGCATCATCAAGGGGTTCCCATAAGCCATCGGTACATAATAATAAGATGTCGCCTTTTAATAGTGGCACCTCGGCACTGACATCGATAGTGGGCATTACCTGCATGTGTCCGATGCATTGCGTAATGTAACCGCGCATTGGATGACCTTGCCGTTTATCGATACTTATTTTGCCGCGTTGATATAATTCTTCAACATAGGAGTGATCTTTAGTGCGATAGAGTGAGAGTCCTTCACGAAACAAATAAAATCGGCTATCTCCCACGTGGGCCCAATAGGCATTATCATGTTGGATTAAGCACAGAACTGCGGTCGTTCCTGGCTCAATGCTGGGTTTTTGATTTTTACCCATGGAGGTAACCGCATTATGCGCGACGCGCAGAATGTTAGTGAGGTAACGTTGTGGGTCCTCGACGGGGGTAGATGATGTTTCAAAAATATTTGTCACCGTATCAACCAAGGTTTGCGCCGCGAGATCACCACCTTTTTTACCGCCGATACCATCGGCAAGCACTAACAAAATACAATCATTTAATTCCAACACAGTTACCCGGTCTTGATTGTATTTTCTATCGCCCTGTTCGTTCGTTGTCGTTACTGTATATTGCATTTTTTAGTATCCTACAAGAAGAAAAAACGATTTTTCGAACGTTGTTTTTCTTCTTCCTCCCAATCTACACTATTTAATTTGGCAAATATCTGCTCTAAATTTTGTGGTCGTAATAATGGATCGACCTCCATTGCCCAATCGATAGTTTCGAGCAGGTTTTGTGTATAGAGTTTTTTAAATGCTTGTGTTGCGGGTTTTAAGGTATCCCGTTCACGGCGATTGATTGATGAAATGGGCTGCTTACCTTCGATACACGTTCGCATTGTTGCTCCGAGTGCATAAATATCCGTCCAGGGTCCAACATAACCACCCGGATCCAGTTGTTCAATGGGTGAGTAACCCGGTGTAATGACCTGGCTGGTTTGATCCTGCCGTGAATTCATCATTTCATGTACTGCACCAAAATCGAGTAATAACGGACTGCCGCCTTGTCTGACATGAACATTGCCGGGTTTAATGTCAAGGTGTAGTAAACCTTGAGAATGAATTTTTTGTAGTCCTAACATCAGAGGCATGAAAACGGTTCGGATTAATTCCTCACTCAGATTTTTTCGATACTTTTTGATATAGGCATGTAGGTTGGAACCCTCTTCATAGTCCATCACCATATAGACCGTGCCGTTACCACGAAAAAAATTAATAACATTCACAATATTAGGATGCTTTAATGTCGCCAGGGTACTGGCTTCTTGAAAAAATAGGCGTCGCCCGTGTATGAAACGTTCACGGTTTTTTTCAGAATTAGCACTAACCAAATAATTTGGCGCGCGTGCAGCGAGTTTATTGGGCATGTATTCTTTAATGACAACTTTTTTGGTGTAATCTTTATAGCCAAGTTCATTGGCTAGATACACCACACTAAAACCACCGCCACCGAGGACCGATAGGATTTTGTAATTATCAATGTTTGTGCCATCTGGTAACGGTTTATTCAAATCTAAATCTCTTAATACTTAATATAATCTTAAAAATAAAAAAGCACTGTGGTTAATAAGTTTATCATAGCTGTTTTTGTTGTTCACGTGATGAAATGATCTGTATGGATTATCATAAAATAATTTACCATGGTAATAAATTTTGCACACTGAACAATAGTGTTATATTAATACCGTTATATTTAGTATAGTGGAAACAACGACATAACAGGTGATTGAATATGGTATTAAGCATGACGGCGTTTGCGCGCCAAGAAATGAGCGATAATTGGGGCTCCATGACCTTGGAATTACGCTCAGTAAATCACCGGTTTTTAGAAATGAATTTACGTTTACCCGAAGAGTTGCGCAGCATTGAATCCAAAATTCGCGAACAAGTGGCAAAACAGTTACGTCGTGGAAAAATTGATGTCTCGTTACGGTTTCAGTCTACTCAAAATGACAATAACAACATTATTATTGATAAGGAATTGGCGACCAAATTAGTGACAGCTTGTCAGGAGATAGATGAAATTGTGGACAATCCCGCGATGCTGAATTCCATCGAAATCTTGCGCTGGCCGGGTGTCATAAAAGCACCTGAGAACAATAGTGATGAATTACAAAAAGCCTTTATTGCCTTATTGGACACCACCGTGTCAGAACTGGTTGAAAGTCGTCAACGTGAAGGCTCCAAGTTAGAAGATATTATTCGTCTACGGTGTGAGAAAATGACAGCAATTGTCGATAAAGTGCGTCAACGATTACCCGAGGTGAATGAACTCGTTCGTAATAAGATTCTTGCCAAATTAAAAGACAGCCAACTCGAGATGGATGAAAACCGCTTTGCCCAAGAAGTGGCCTACATGGTTCAAAAAATGGATGTTGATGAAGAGATGGATCGTTTAGCGACCCATATTGAGGAAGTTCAACGGGTACTCAGCGAAGAAAAAGCCATTGGTCGTCGACTCGACTTTTTAATGCAAGAACTTAATCGCGAGGCGAACACGCTCGGTTCTAAATCAGCGGATACCGAAACAACCAATTACTCCGTTGAACTCAAGGTGTTAATTGAGCAAATTCGCGAACAGGTCCAAAATATTGAGTAACGGCTATTCGCCTATAATATGCTTTATTCAGTTCACTATTTTAAACACACACAATAAATCTAAAGTATTGATTATTAAAGGAAATTAAGTTGGCTAGTACTAACTCACAACAACAAGGTTCATTATTTGTGATTGCTGCGCCGTCAGGAGCAGGCAAAACCAGTTTGATTGCAGCCCTGTTAGAAAAGACCGACAGCATTCAATTGAGTGTCTCACACACCACGCGAGCTTCACGAGCGGGTGAGGTTAATGGTATGCATTATCATTTTACGCCTAAGCAGCAATTTCAAAAGATGATAGATAACGATGATTTTCTAGAACATGCTGAAGTTTTTGGTAATTTTTACGGAACTTCAAGACAATCTTTAACAGACCAACTCGCTACTGGGCACGACGTTATCCTTGAAATTGACTGGCAAGGCGCGCGACAAGTTAAAACCACCATTCCAGATTGTATTGGTATATTTATTATGCCGCCGTCGAAACAAGCGCTTCACGACAGATTAGTCGGACGCGCTACGGATAGTGAAGAAATTATCGCACGTCGAATGTCAGATGCCGTCAATGAAATGAGTCACTACTCTGAGTTTGATTATCTCATCATCAATGATGATTTTGACCAGGCATTGCAAGAACTGCAATTGGTGATATCGTCCCAAAAATACCGAATATCACAACAAAAGCAGAATTTATCCAATAAACTGTCGGATCTAGTGGAATAATATTGGTTTAGTGCTTAAAATAGCACACATCTGACTTTGCGAATTATTAGCAAGGTTAACTCACATTCGGAAAGTTGATTGCAGCCTGCGTACAACTTTCTTATATAAACTTATCGCTTATAGTGTTCGTCTTTAGAACTCTATAAGTATAGCTAGGAGTCAAAATGGCACGTGTTACTGTAGAAGATTGTTTGGAAAATGTAGATAATCGATTTGAATTAGTCTTGGTTGCATCAAAACGTGCCCGGCAATTAGCCAACGGAAAACCACCAGCATTAGAATGGGAAAATGATAAAGTGACAGTAATGGCCTTACGTGAAATTGCTGAAGGACACATTACAGCGTCTATCCTAACTGAAGTCGAAGTTGAAGAGTCTGAAGAAGAATTCTTAATGGAAGGGCAACCTCCAATGAGTGATAATGAAAGTAGCACGACTACGGATTTAAACAGTGATGAATTACTGGCGAGCCAAGTTGAAGCATTGCTTGCAGCAAGTAATGACATATTGGGTGGTGCCCAGCCAGTTGAAGATAAAAGTGCTGAACCTCAAGCCAATGTTGCTGATATTGTGCCGTCTAAAGTGGATGATACCGTTATCGATAACTCCGGTTTTTCTGCCAACTTATTAAATTCTGCTTTCATGAAAAGCGACAGCTCTACTACCCCTAAAGCTGCTGAAACCGATGTTTCAAAAGCTGACAGCGATGGTGATGCTGAAGCGTCATAAACTTAGACATGGGTGTACCTGAATACAGGGATAGCAATGATGTCTTCTTAATTAGTGACCTGTGTGAAATGCTCGAGAAATACCTAGAGCACGATCAAGTCACCGAAGTCTACCAAGCTTATTTATTTGGTGCCGAGGCACACGATGGTCAACATCGTGTGTCGGGCGAACCGTACATTTACCATCCTCTTGCAGCCGCAAGAATTCTCGCCGAAATGCGCATGGATCATAAAAGCATTATTGCTGCGATCCTGCACGACGTTATTGAAGACACCAAACACGCAAAAGACGAAATAGCCCATTTATTTGGTGACGAGGTTGCTGACCTGGTTGATGGCGTTAGTAAACTCACCAATATCCACTTCGAAAGCAAAGCCGAAGCGCAAGCAGAAAACTTTAGAAAAATGATGTTAGCGATGGTGCAAGACATTCGCGTCATTTTAGTTAAACTTGCCGATCGACTGCATAATATGCGTACCCTTGGCGCTTTAAATCCAGAAAAACGCCGTAAAATAGCACGTGAGACGCTAGAAATTTATGCGCCAATCGCAATGCGTTTAGGCATGAATACGATTCGCATCGAATTGGAAGAACTCGGATTTGTCGCGTTGTATCCCATGCGTTACCGAATTATTAAAGAAGCCGTTCGAAAAGCCGGTGGGCATCGAAAAGAAATTGTTACCAAGATAGAGATCAGTATTCAAGAACGGTTAAAACAAGAAGGAATCACGGGCGACGTAGTGGGTCGTGAGAAACATCTGTATAGCATCTATCAAAAGATGTATGAAAAATCCGTATCATTTAATGATGTTATGGATGTTTTTGCGTTTCGAGTAATCGTTGAATCGGTTGACATGTGTTATCGGATTTTAGGGGTAATACATAATTTATACAAACCCGTTCCTGGACGGTTTAAAGATTATATCGCCATTCCAAAAACCAACGGCTATCAGTCATTGCATACTGTACTATTTTCACCTAATGGTTTTAGCCTCGAAGTTCAAATTAGAACTAAGGATATGGACAAAGTAGCGAATGCCGGTATTGCTGCGCATTGGTTGTATAAAAGCGGTAATGACACAGGGAATAGCGCGCAAGTACGTGCTCGTCAGTGGTTAAAGAATTTATTAGAAATGCAACAGTTTGCTGGAAACTCAATGGAGTTTCTTGAGAACGTAAAAATTGATTTGTTCCCGGATGAAGTTTATATCTTTACGCCCAACGGCGATATTTTAGAACTACCGCGTGGTGCAACGGCGGTTGATTTTGCATATGCAGTTCATACTGATGTGGGTAATCAATGTGTCGCGGTCAAAATAGATCGGGTGTTAATGCCCCTTCGGACCAAGCTTTATAATGGTCAAAAAATAGAAATAATCACTGCCTCCGGTGCTAACCCTAATCCGGTTTGGTTGGATTTTGTTAATACCGTTAAAGCGCGCAGTAATATTCGTCATTATCTTAAAAATTTGAAAACAGAAGAGTCCATCAGTCTGGGTAAACGCTTATTAGATAAATGCTTAAGTGTTTACGGTGAAAGTGTCGTCAAGCTATCGGATGAAACGATTGACAAAGTATTAACGCAATTAAATTACACCATGATGGACAAAATTTATGAGGAAATTGGTCTTGGAAACCAACTTGCCTTTGTAGCAGCACGAATTATCATTGGTGAAGACAGTGAGCAAGTAATCTCATCAGAGTCCGATGACAATGCGATACCACGGCAACCGTTATACATTAAAGGCACCGAAAGCACCGTTGTGCAGTTCGCGCGATGTTGTCGCCCAATACCGGGTGACAGTATTATTGCGTATGTTTCGGTAGGCCGCGGTATTGTTGTTCATGTGCAAGATTGTAAAAATGCCCAAGAGTTTGTTGATAAACCCGAAAAGTGGATTGATATCCAATGGGAAGCTGAAGTTGATGGTAGTTTCCCGGTTGAAATAAAAATGATGGTTAAAAATCAACGGGGTATTTTAGCAACAGTAGCGGCAGCCGTTGCTGAGAAACAAGCAAATATCGAAAACGTGAATATGGACGAACGTGATGGCATACATTCGGCTCTGTCATTTTTAATCTCAGTGAAAAACAGAAAGCATCTAGCCAATGTTATTCGCCATGTTAGACGGTTAAAGTTAGTTTATCGAATTAGTCGGGTTAGACGATAGTATTACATTATCATAAAACTAGGGATGTTGACTTTTAGGTTTAGTCTGATTTGTAGTTTTAATCCGGCCAAGAAACCGGGATAGCCCTATCAAGACGCGCAAAAAACTGCCATCCATGGCATGCTCGGGTGCCGCGTCCTGCGGCACACGGTCTTGATAGGGCTATCCCGATTCCGTGTCCTAACTTACTACTGAGCTACTTAAAAAGAATGCCTCTAAGGAATAGTTAGTAAGTTATTAACAGGTAGTTGTTGGCTTCTTGATTCTATGTAGATTACTAAAACCTGAAATATTATTCTGTAGTTTTAATTTTTAAAAGAAATTCAATTTATTATCTATCAAACTCCAATTATCTAAATATGGGCATAATAGTGTCTATCAAGAAATAAAATTAATAACCACCACGAATCGCAAGTTTGCTAAGATAGAATAACTAAATTAAGAATGACACTATCTAAAAAAACAGGAGAAATTGCTCATGGCTAAAGAAATAATCCACACCGACAAAGCGCCGCAGGCCATTGGAACATACTCTCAAGCAGTTAAAGTTGGTTCGACAGTGTATATGTCAGGACAAATACCACTAATACCAGAGTCCATGGAAATGGTCACGGGTGATATAAAATCTCAAATTCATCAAGTATTTAAAAATTTAAATGCCGTGGCAAATGCTGCCGGTGGTGATTTGAGTTCAATTGTAAAGTTAAATATATTTTTAACCGATATGGCCAATTTTCCGTTTGTAAATGAAATTATGGCAGAATATTTAACTGAACCGTATCCTGCTCGAGCAGCTATCGGTGTAGCATCATTACCCAAAGATGCATCAGTCGAGATGGATGCGATTTTAGAAGTATAACAAATTATACACATTGTTAATTTTAATACTGATGACTAACATTCAATGCAAATATCGCCTGACAAGTCTGAATCGCTGTTAAACCTAAAAGGCATTGGTCCAAAAGTTCAAGAACGTTTGGCCAAGCTCGCGATTCACACTGTTCAAGATTTGTTGTTTCATTTACCGTTACGTTATGAAGATAGAACACGTGTTGTGCCTATTGGTAGTTTGCGTAAAGACGATGAATGTGTCGTGATTGGGGAAGTTCAATTAACGGAAATTAAATTTGGACGTCGTCGTATGTTACTGTCACGAATCCATGATGGAACGGGATCATTAACTTTACGGTTTTTTAATTTTAGCGCTGCTCAAAAAAATAATCTGGAACGCGGTACCACCATAAAATGTTATGGCACAATTCGTCGTGGCTCAGGCGGTTATGAAATGATTCATCCCGAATACGAACGAGTGACGGATGACGATACTGAATCGGATAACAGTAATACAATTACTACAACAGTTGATGAATATCTAACAGCGGTTTATCCAACCACTGATGGTTTGCATCAAGTTCGTATTCGTAATATTAATGATCAAGTCATGGAAATGTTACGTAATGGTAAAATCCAATTAGATGAGTTTATTCCTGAAGAATCGTTATTGGAATTAAATCTGCCAAAATTAGGTGAGTCATTACTGTACGTACATCGACCACCACCGGATGCGCCGGTTGCAATATTAAAAGACGGTGTACATCTAACGCAAAAGCGTCTTTCCTACGAAGAACTTTTGGCTCATTATTTAAGCTTGGCGCAGTTTCGTGAAGAAACGCAACAACTCAAAGCGTATTCGTTATTATCCCAAAATACTGCAGCAAGCACTAATCTGGTATCACAATTTATAAATAAGCTACCATTTACTTTAACTCAAGCACAACAAAAAGTAGTGAAAGAAATTGAGCTGGATATCGGCAAAAACTTTCCGATGCAACGTTTGGTACAAGGTGATGTGGGGTCAGGTAAAACAGTTGTAGCTGCCATTGCGGCATTGCATGCCATTGACAGTAAATTTCAGGTGGCGATGATGGCACCAACCGAAATTTTAGCAGAGCAACATTTTCAAAATTTTAAACTGTGGTTTGAAAGCTTGGAACTGTCAGTTGGCTGGTTATCAGGGAAAATGAAAGTGGCAGAAAAACGTAAAGCACTTGAAGATATAGCAATGGGGACTTTTGATATTGTAATTGGTACTCACGCCTTGTTTCAAGATGATGTTGTATTTAAAAAACTGGCCCTTGTTATAATCGATGAGCAACACCGCTTTGGTGTGCAGCAACGACTTGCGTTAAGAGAAAAGGGCAAGCACAACGATCATTACCCACACCAATTAATAATGACCGCAACGCCAATACCCAGAACACTCGCAATGACAAGTTATGCCGATTTGGACTGTTCAGTCATCGATGAATTACCGCCCGGTCGTAAACCGGTAGAAACCGTGGTGTTGAGTGACTCGCGCCGCACGGAAGTAATTTCACGAGTACACCAGGCGTGTCAAAACAAACGTCAAGTCTATTGGGTGTGTGCCTTAGTAGAAGAGTCCGAATCGTTGCAATGCGAAGCTGCTGAAGATACCGCAACCTTACTCGCGGAATCATTACCGGATATTCGTATTGGTTTGGTCCATGGTCGTTTAAAGTCAGCTCAAAAAGAACACGTTATGTCGCAATTTAAACAGGGTGAAATTGACTTATTAGTGGCTACCACGGTTATTGAAGTTGGGGTTGATGTCCCCAATGCGAGCTTAATGATTGTTGAAAACGCCGAACGGTTTGGATTAGCACAATTACATCAATTGCGTGGCCGGGTTGGACGGGGTGAAAAAGCCAGTGTTTGCGTATTAATGTTTCATGGGCCATTATCAAAAATTGGCAGTCAGCGTTTAACGGCTATGCGTGAATCGAATGATGGTTTTTATTTAGCTCAAAGAGATTTGGAATTACGCGGTCCGGGTGAAGTGTTAGGAACAAAACAAGCGGGACTATGGCAACTTAAAATTGCTGATATTCAACGCGATGAAGCGATGTTACCGCATATTCGGAACATGGCTAATAAAATGGTACAGGAAAAATCCTCCAATATAATACCGATAATCCACCGCTGGATGGGCAATGCCATGCGTTACGGTAATGCTTAAGCGTTTTCATATTGATGATAATACAATGAAGATACAAAAATTTAATAGCTTGCACAAACTTGGCAGGCATGTGGATGAACCTGTTTGGAAACCAAAATACCAGTGGATTAGTGACACTATTCCTAGCTCATTCTCATGTTGGTTGCACGATAAAGGCTCGTTAACAAAACAAATCATTAATGTCTGTTCAGAAAAATTTCGAGTACAGGTTATAAAACAACAATGGGCAATACCCATGCTCAATGAATCGCTTCGATTACAATCCATCCCGGGTAAATATGCGTTAATTCGAGAGGTGCTTTTATACTGTGGCGATGAACCTTGGGTTTACGCCAGAACCATTATACCCAGAGAAACCTTAACAGGAAAACAACGGCATTTAAGTATGTTAGGTACAAAATCCTTAGGAGTCATTTTATTTTCTGATCCCAATATGTTTCGCAGCGAAATTGAAATTGCGCGTATTAGCCCACAACATGGCTTATATTCAACTGCTATGATTGGACACGAGAACAAACAAGCAGATATCTGGGGACGGCGCTCAATTTTTTATATTGGAAAACAGAAGCCATTATTAGTCAATGAAGTTTTTTTACCAAATATTCTACATTGTCAATATCGAAGGGCTTAAATTAAAGGTGCTGGAAATATAATGTCAGACAAGTTAAAAAATTATCTTATTTTAATGCGTTTTAATCGTCCTATTGGGATATTTTTATTACTATGGCCAGCACTGTGGGCATTATGGCTAGCGGCTGAAGGTACACCGAATTTATCGATTTTAATTATATTTATTCTAGGTGTTATCCTAATGCGAGCAGCAGGCTGTGTTATTAATGATTATGCTGATAGAAAAATTGATTTGCATGTCGAACGAACCAAAGATCGTCCGATAACGTCAGGAAAAGTCAGCAAGCGTGAAGCACTGATATTATTTTTTGTATTGGTGACAATGGCGTTTATATTAGTACTGCAACTCAATATGCTCACGGTATATTTATCATTTGCAGCGCTTGGATTAGCCAGTGTTTACCCGTTTATGAAACGCCATACCCATTTACCACAAGTTGTTCTCGGAATGGCATTTGCGTGTTCTGTACCAATGGCTTTTGCAGCTCAAACTAATAGCATTCCTAAAGAAGCATGGTTAATTTATGTTTTAACCGTAGTGTGGACTGTTATCTATGACACCATGTACGCCATGGTCGATAGGGATGATGATTTAAAAATTGGCGTTAAATCAACGGCTATATTGTTTGGTGATGCAGATAAAATTATTTTGGCTTTTGCCCAGGTATTGTTAGTCTTTGGTTTTATACTATTAGGCAGTGAGTTAGGGTTAAATTATTATTATTTTATTGGACTAATAGTGGCGAGTTGTTTTTTCGTGTATCAACAATATTTAATAAAAGATCGAGATAAAACTATGTGTTTAAAAGCTTTTTTAAATAATAACTGGTTTGGCCTGTGTATCTATTTAGGTATTATCGGGCATTATGCAATGCCAAATATATTGAGTTAAATTATGAAATACGGTATTAATTTTTTTGTTTTATTTTATTTGTTATTTAACTTTGGCACAGTGGCTGCCAATGAAACGGTTGATGAATTCAACCCAGCGGCCATCAATATTGTGTTGGATAAAGCCGAGCGCGAACTAAAAAGGAACATAATTAGAATAAAGAAAATTGAAGCGTATTTTGTAAAGGTTAAAGTATATCGAGTTTGGTCTAGTACATGTGTAACCGATAATGAAAATGCACTAAGCGAACTAATTCTTAAAACAGATGTACTTGGTAAAAAAGTAACGGGTGAATCTTTAAGTGTTACAAAAAAGAGAAATGATTTATTTAAAGAAGAATCCAATTTAAAAAAATCATTATCAAGTTGTAATGTTATATCATTACGAACCGTTGAAGTCAGTGACGCTATAAATTTAGTGAAACAAAACATGCTAGCCCAGCAACTTTTAGCACAAGGACCGGGTTACTTTAAACTTATTTCTGAAAATTGGGATAACCCTTCAATTTGGACGGAAGCCCTTAAAACCTTTGTTATTGAGCACAGTGGTTTATTGGATATAAAATTATCAAATATTCTAATTCTGATCATATTTTTAGTTGTTATTAGCTTACTTAGTAAATTTTACAGTAATAAAATCACTAAATGGAATATTGAGCATACTCCAAAGCCATTATTACTGAGCCAGTTAATTTGTGCATTAGTCACTACAGCTCAACGTTATATCATGGTTTTCCCTGCTGTTCTATTTACTGTCGCGTTTACTAATGTAACGAATATTGATGTTGCTCCAAAACCCTTTGTGGTTATTGTTTTGAACGGTTTCGGGATCGTTTTAGCTCTGAATATTATCATTCACTTCTTTTTAAATTCGTCATTATCCATTTATAAATATGAAACCAAAACTAAAGCCAAAGTAGTTAACCTGGTTCACCGATTAAAGGTTCTTGGTTTTATTATTTTCTTTGGATACATATTATTTTCTACTTTATTTTTTCACGATTTACCTGAAGCTGTTTTGTATATTTCTCGTGGTACATACGGTACGATTTTCGTTCTTAATATCGTTTGGATTATTTGGTTACTCGGATATTTTCACAAACTGGGCAATAATTTAATCGTTAGAATGGCTCTTACATTAGTGTTTATATTTGCATTAATTTCAGAATGGAATGGCTATCGTAATTTATCAATTTATATTATTGAAGTTGTTATAGGAACTTTGTTTTTACTTGGGCTGTATTCAATTATATCAAAATTGATATCAGAGTTTATGGATAGTTTAGACAAAGGAAATATTCAATCGGCATTACGAGTAAGAAATTGGTTGGGAGTTAAAGATGACCAACGAATTCAAGGCTTATTTTGGGTTCGCCTTATTATTAGCTTACTCATGTGGATTGGCTTGGTGAGTCTCTTAATTTTAGTTTGGCAAATTCCTGAAACTTATAGTGAAATATTAATACTCAAAATATTTGAAGGGATTAATATAGGCTCATTTAGATTAGTACCATTAGAAATATTTGAAGCCGTGGTGGTATTTTCGTTAGTGTTGGTAATGAGCAGTTGGTTTAAACGCCGTTTAGAAAAAAGCTGGTTACCCAAAACCAACATGACGCGTAGCGCCAGAGAATCAATGGCAACCATAAGTGGCTATGTTGGTATTTTGATAGCATCTATTTTTGCTTTGAGTTTTATCGGCATGGATTTTTCTAAATTAGCGATTGTCGCTGGCGCACTATCCGTCGGTATTGGTTTTGGTTTGCAAAATGTTGTTAATAATTTTATTTCAGGTTTGATTTTATTATTTGAACGTCCCATTAAAACTGGTGATTGGATAGTGGTTGGTGAAACGGAAGGCCATGTTAAACGCATTAGTATTCGCTCGACTCATATTCAAACATTTGATCGTGCAGATGTCATTGTACCCAATTCAGAAATTATTTCGGGTACTGTTACCAACTGGATGTTACGTGATCGCAGTGGCCGTTTACGCTTACCCATTAGTGTGGCTTATGGCACGAACACAGAAACTGTTCGAGATTTATTACTCGAAGTTGCCACTAACCATACTGAAATTATTGCAGGAAATTCGGTAATAGCTGATCCTCAAGTTTTATTTATGGATTTTGGTGATAGCAGTCTTAATTTTGAGTTACGTTGCTATATCTATAATGTGGATAATCGACGTGTGGTAATGAGTGATTTGAACTTTGCTGTCGATAAAATATTTCGGGAGAATAATATTTCGATTCCATTTCCCCAGCGTGAAATTAGAATTATTAAAGATCAAAAAGATTTGGATTTGGACGAGTAATCATCTGTCGTAGTGATAATTTCGTTCTATACTAGTTAGAAAATAGATAAGCCCATTTAATTGAGGTTATTGTTCTGATTGATTTTCTAAAAAAGCGACAAGCCAATAAACCCTTAATTGGTGTAGAATTTACTAGTGACGGAATTTCAGTTGCTCAAGTGAACTATGTTACTGATCAAGTGCCACGGTTGCTACTCTGCACATCCAGTAAAATTGATTCAGAAAAATCGTCCTACACAACTGAAATTAGAAAAATCTATAAGGACTTAACTAAGAATGTTAAGGCTAAAAAATTTGGGGTTAACTTAACCATCCAACAGCAAGACCGACAGCTTCTTTTGATTGAAGCGCCGCAAGTAGAATCATCTGAATTAAATGATGCAACACGCTGGAAAGTAAAAGACATGATTGATTTTAGCGTTGACGAAGCTGTCATTGATGTCATTGAAATACCCAATATTAAAGAGTTAAAACGCAGTCCAATGATCTATGCAGTGGTAGTCAAGCGGGAAAAAATAAACGCAATGGCTGAGTTATGCGAGCAAAGTGGTGCAGACTTAGCTGTTATTGACATTCCCGATATGGTGCAACGTAATTATGCATCTTTACTGCCAGAAGATAAAAATGGTGTTGCCATTTTGTCGATTAATTCAAAAAATAGTTTGTTAACAATTAGTCGCTGCGGTGAATTGTATTTATCCCGTGAATTGGATACGGGCTTTGAAGAATTACTGTCAAACATGCAAAATTCGGATAGTGGTTTAGAATCGAGTTCGTTATCAATTTTAAAGTCATTAGAACGAATGGTGTTAGAAGTGCAGCGTTCGTTGGATTATTACGAAAGCCAATACAGTCAGCCCCAAATAAGCACTTTATATCTTGCCCCTTTTGCCTACGACGTGCCTGAAATTAAAGACTATTTTTCAACACAGCTGGGTATAAAAAGTAAAATACTCGATTTTAACCTGTTATTTTCGATAGATGAGCCAATACCACAGGCGCTTCAATATGATACTTTTTATGCTGTTGGAGCCGCATTGCGGTAAAGCAAGTCTACACAAGCTCAAACGTAGAATAATTGTATACAAAATATACAATAATGCAGTTATAAGCATTGATCCCTGAGTTTGCTCAATATATGACCTAAACATCCTATTTATAGCTGCCGATATAAAGTGTCATGGGCTTACAATTATCTCAACAAGTTAACCTATACCAATCTGAATTTAAAGTTCACCGTGAACTCGTTTGTGCAAAAAACGTACAGTCTGCATTGATAGTTATGTTGCTGGTGTTATCCTTGGTCTCGTTGTATGACTATAAGTTCGATCGTGACCAACAAGAGTATCTACTCAAACTGCAATCTCAAAATAAAACGTTACAACAAACACTCGATGTAGCAAAGCAATCTGCACCTTCATTGGTAATCGACAAGAAATTAAGACAACAAGTCGAATATTACAAAAAAGATGTGTTATCGAAACAGCAGGTGCTTAATGCGCTTAGCGGACAGTCGTTTGGTAATACAGTTGGTTTTTCGGGTTTTTTTAAAGGTATTGCTAAGCAAAATATATCCGGTTTGTGGTTAACCAACTTGAATATCCGGAGTGGTGGTAAAGATATTGGTATTACGGGTAGTGCTTATCGAGCTGAAATGATTCCCGATTTTTTAAATAAATTATCAAATGAAAAGGAATTTAAAGGGACTGCTTTTCAATCATTTCAGGTAAATAGACAGAAAAACCCTATCCGAGTTGACTTCTATGTTGACACAAAATTTGATGGTTCTAGTAATGAATGACAAAATAAAAAAAATATACGATAAGTTTGATGCTCTAGAGCAACGAGAGAAAATTATGATTTCTGGGTTGTTGCTTGTTTTATTTTATATAACGTGGCAAATACTATTATTTGATGAAGCAACTATTTCGAATGATAAATTGAATATTAAAATTAAAAATCAGCAACAGCAAAATTCAACCATTCAAAGCGAAATTTCAGCCTACAAGCAACGTTTACTTACCAATCCAAATATAAAATTAACCAAAGAAAAGACAGTCTATATACAAAAAATTGCGATTTTGGATGATAAATTAAATAAAAAAATGAAAGGCTTAATTAATCCAAAAAAAATGACTTTAATACTAAAAGATATTTTTAAAAGTAATAAGAAATTAACGTTATTGAGTTTAAATAAATTAAAAGCAGAGTCCATGTTTGATTTTTCTGAAAATGATACTCAAGTAAATTCGAGTGATAACTCAAATAAAATAAACATTACAGATGATGTTGGCGAGCAGGGTGTTGAGTCTGAAAAATCATTGGCTGTTGTTTATCGACATCCTGTTACCATTGTTTTTTCTGGAAGTTACTTAAATGCAATGAGTTATCTTGAGTCAATTGAAAAAATGCCATGGGATTTATATTGGGAATCAGTGAAGTTGAATGTTGAAAAATATCCAAAATCAATTATTGAAATAACGGTGTTTACCTTAAGTCTAAAAAAAGGTTGGCTCGGTGTTTAATCAATGTAATATTAAAATATTTATTTATTTATTATTTGTTGCCATGCAAGTTTTACTCATTAGTGTTAATGCTACACCACTACAGGATCCTACACGGCCGCCTAATCAGCAGTTACAAAAAAAGAGTTTGTATAAGGGAACTTCACAATATCGTTGGAAATTGAGCAGTACCTTAATTTCGAGTGAACGAAAAATAGCGACAATAAATGGCAAGCTGGTTCGTCCTGGAGAACGTATTAACGGTGCGATCTTAGTAGATATTGACGCGTGGAATGTAACATTAATAAAGAACAATAAAGAGTTTAAAGTTTACCTATTTAATCGAAATAAGATTAAAAATAACTGAGTAGTATTTAAGATAAATTTGGAATGAAGTAGTAATGAAATTAATAGTAATACACTTAAAGTTCTATATGTTATTGGTTATTCTACCGATAATGTCTTGTGCTACTCAAGAAAAAAAAGACGAAAATAAACCGCTATTAGATGAAATCAATCAAGTGTTGAATGAAAGCTTGGATAGTAATAATAATTTAGCAACGACAAAAGTACCTTTGGATGAAATTACCAATGCACTGGTTCCTGCCATTAATTTAAATATACCCGGTTTAAATAATATTACTACCCGCAATACCGATATACAGCCTTTTGACATTAGAGTTAATCGAGTTAAGGCACAACAGTTTTTTATGGGCTTGGTCGATGGTACCGATATGAATATGGTATTACATCCCGATATCAGTGGCAGGATAACATTAGATTTAAAAAATGTTGTGGTCTCTGATGTGATGAGAGTGACTCGTGACGTATTTGGTTACGATTTTTCGTTAACTGGAAATACCTATCAAGTATATCCCAATATATTGCGGACTAAAATATTTAAAATAAATTACCTGAGCGTAAATCGCAGTGGTGATTCGAAAATGCGAGTAAATTCGGGACAAGTAACTGAATCATCTTCGTCGGGTGGTAGTTCAAATGCATCGTCCGATTCTTCAACCACACGTGAATCGGTGTCGGGCAGCTCAGTTTCAACATTATATCAGTCTGATTTTTGGACTGAGTTAGAAGTCTCATTAAAATCAATTTTAAGCAATAAAGAAAATCGATCTGTGGTCGTTAATGCGCAATCTGGAATAGTGGTTATTCGGGCGTTGAGTTCTGAGTTACGTGTAATAGAACAATATTTAAAAGAAACTCAAACGAATGTGCAACGGCAGGTTATCCTGGAGACAAAAATTCTCGAAGTGGAGTTAAGTGATTCCTATCAAACCGGTATCAATTGGGCTGCTCTGCATAAAACGGCTAGTGACAAAGTATTATTCGGTGTCACTGGTGGAGGCAGTATTTTTGATAACGGAGCCAGCATTATTGACGGTAACTCGGGTAACCTCGATCCTTCGGCATTAAGTCAGGTTAATGGCACCGCATCGTCAGCATTTGGTGGTGTGTTTAGTTTGGCGTTAAATTTGGGCAGTGGTTTTGCAGCATTTATAGAGCTATTAAAAAGCCAAGGTGATGTACAAGTCTTATCAAGCCCGCGAATCTCAACCATTAATAATCAAAAAGCTGTTATTAAAGTCGGTGTTGATGAATTTTTTATTACGGATTTAACCAGTAATACAAGCACGTCAACAACTACAAATAATACTCAAAATAATGTTGAGTTCACCCCCTTTTTCTCTGGAGTAGCGTTAGACGTCATTCCGCAAATTAGTGATGACGGTATTATCATTTTACACATTCATCCGACAGTTAGTAACGTTAACGATAAAGTTAAATCGATTGATATATCAGGAACAACAACTCTTAAAATTCCTTTAGCAATAAGCACCATACGCGAATCAGACAGTATTATTCGTGCACGTGATGGTCAGGTGGTTGTAATTGGTGGTTTGATGCAAAACACCATCATTAATAAAGAAGCTTCGGTACCGTTCTTGGGCGATCTACCTTTGGTTGGGGCACTGTTTCGGCATACTCAAAAAATAACTAAAAAAAGTGAATTGGTGATTTTAGTGAAACCAATCATCGTTAAATCTAATCAGCAGTGGAATAATAATATACGTAATACAAAAAATAATTTTAATGAACTAAGTAATTGGTAACACTATGTATCAACAACACTTTGGCTTAAAAACATTACCTTTTTCCTTATCACCTGATACGGATTATTTTTTTACCTATGGACATTATTCGAATGCCTTAAATACGCTGCTTGTTGCATTACGAAGCGGTGAAGGGTTCATAAAATTGACGGGTGAGGTTGGAATTGGTAAGACAATATTGTGTCGTAAATTGTTAAATTTGTTGGATGAAGAGTTTTTAACTGTCTACATCCCTAATCCACTATTAACACCCATGGGTTTGTATTTAGCGGTTGCCTCGGAGTTGGGTATCGATATTAATCGGTATACCCACCAACATTTAATTATGAATAAAATTAGCGAACAATTAATTAATTTAACACAGCGTGGACACCGAGTCGTTTTGTGTTTAGATGAAGCTCAGGCAATGCCTGATGACTCACTTGAAGCATTACGATTATTAACCAATATCGAAACTGAGAAATCAAAATTATTGCAAGTTGTATTATTTGGGCAGCCTGAATTAAATGAACGATTAAGCCACCGCTCGGTTAGACAATTACGCCAACGAATCGTTTTTTCGTATGATTTGAAACCCATCGATAGAAAGGGCATGGAGGTTTATATTCAGCATCGGTTACGTGTATCCGGCTATATGGGGATGACCATGTTCCAAGATAAAGCATTAAAAAAATTGTATAACGCTAGTAAAGGTATACCGCGGTTAATTAATATATTGTCACATAAAGCGTTATTAGTTGCCTATGGTAAGGGCAATAGAATTGTTGAGTCGTCTTATGTTGATATCGCAATAAATGATACTGAAGAAACAAATAAACAGTTAATTAATTTTAAATATTTAATGCGCAATAGCGCGGCGGTTATTTCATTATTGATTATTACA
>VAOX01031499.1_pt1 | contig 28988 bp, 24 predicted proteins | sample 3393891 | NCBI WGS metagenome assembly VAOX01 (sample SAMN08290429, study PRJNA428436) | hydrothermal vent metagenome | isolation source: Deep-sea hydrothermal vent chimney | place: Indian Ocean: Southwest Indian Ridge | depth 2822 m m
CGTTGTTCTGTTTTCTGCCCTTACGGTATTGATACTGCAGAAATTTCAATGGCTGCCCGTGAGATTATGGCAACGGTTGGTGTTGGTCAGAAATACTGTAATCAAATTATTGATAAAGCCCAAACGATTGGTAATAACCTTGGTTTACCACAACCGGCTCTACTCGATACTTTAGAAGGCCTTGAAGAAGAAACTGAAGAAGATACTGGTGTTGCGGTTAAGTTCCCGTTAGACCAAAAAGGTGCGGATATATTATTAATTACCCCTTCTGCTGATTTCTTTGCCGAACCACACGTAGATGGCTTAATTGGTTACGCAAAAGTTTTCCATGAAGCAGGCGTTAGTTGGACATTAAGTTCTACTGCTTCTGAAGCCGCTAACTTTGGTATGTTCATTGGTTCATACGAAACGATGCGTACGCTTTCATTACGTATTCGTACTGCTGCTCTTGAACTCGGTGTTAAGCGTATTGTATTTGGTGAGTGTGGACATGCATGGCGTGTTGCATACAGCTTCTTGAATACACTCGCAGGCCCATTTGATTTCCTAGACCAAAACTACCCTATTCCACAGCACATATGTGAATTTACATATGACATGATTGAAAAAGACGAGCTCAAATTTGATAAGTCTGAAAACGATCATATGACCTTAACCTTTCACGATTCTTGTAACGTGGCACGTGGTTCACGTATGGGCGATAAGTCAGGTGGTCAAATAGATATTCCTCGCGCCGTTATCAAAGCAGTTTGTAATAACTACGTTGATATGCCTAGCGACACAATCGGCGAAGCAACTTTCTGTTGTGGCGGCGGTGGTGGTCTGTTAACAGACGATCTAATGGAATTGCGTGTTAAAGGCGCGCAACCAAGAATGGAAGCTTATAAGTCAGTAGTAGATAACGGTGGTGTAACTAACCTTGTGGCTATCTGCGCAATTTGTAAGAGTCAGTTTACTAAGGTTTTACCATACTACGGTTTTGGTATGACCGACATTGTTAGTCTTCATCAACTCGTCAGTGAGGCAATTATTCTCACCGGCTCTGAAGATGACACTAACAACGATAGCGATACTAACGAATCAGAATAATTTGTAATCCCTAACCGGATTCCATCAGGAGAATAAACATGGCTACATCACGTGATGATATAAACCAAAAACTAACCTTCCGTATGTTTGAAGACGGCGAAGCATTAAGAACAGACAACTGGTCTAAGCAAATATTTAAAGAAGATACTTCACATAAGTGTCCAACTTATGTGAATCGTACCCCTCCTTGTCAGGGTTCTTGCCCTTCAGGTGAAGATATTCGTGGTTGGTTAGATATCGTTCGTGGTATCGAAAAGCCAGATGGCGACACTAGCATGCAAGAATATGCATTCCGTCGTTCTACGGCTGCGAACCCATTTCCTTCAGTTATGGGTCGTGTATGTCCTGCTCCTTGTCAAGACGGTTGTAACCGTAACCAAGTTGAAGACTTCGTTGGTATCAACGCAGTTGAGCAATTCATTGGTGACTCCGCTTTAGAAATGAAATTAAAGTTCACTTCTGGCAAAGACACAGGTAAGAAAATCGCCATCATTGGTGGCGGCCCTGCTGGTTTAGCAGGCGCATATCAATTACGTCTTAAAGGTCATGCAGTAACATTGTTTGATAACCATAAAACACTTGGCGGCATGATGAAATACGGTATCCCTGGCTACCGTACTCCACGTGACGTTCTTGACGGTGAAATCGATCGTATTATCGACATGGGTGTTGACGTTAAAATGAACACTTGGGTTGGTAAAGACATTACTGTTGAACAACTTGAAAAAGATTATGACGCTGTACTTTGGGCTATTGGTGCTCAAGCAGGTCGTCAACTTCCTATTCCTGGTGCAGATGAAGCTGCAAACGTACTTACAGGTGTAGATTTCCTTGAAGCATTTAACGATGGTCGTTTACAACTTGTAACTGAAAAGGTTGTTGTTATTGGTGGTGGTGATACTTCAATCGATGTGGCATCTGTTGCTCGTCGTTTAGGTCACATTACTGAAATGAACGAAAGCGACCGTCCAGAAAACATCGTATTAGGTCAAACTGCACATGACGTTGCTTCTTCAGCAGTTCGTCAAGGCGCAGAAGTTATGTTGTTATCTCGTTCTTCAATTGCAAACATGCCTGCAGCACAACATGAAATTGATGATGCTGAACGTGAAGGTGTAACAATCCTAGGTTGCACTAGTCCTGTTGAAGTTATTACTGATGACAGTGGTCGTGCAATTGCATTAAAAGTTGCAAAGCTTGAAGAAGATGGCAAGACACCTATCGAAGGTTCTGAATATGAAATCAAACTTGACCTATTAGTATCTGCTATCGGTCAAGGTGGTAAATTCGACGGCTACGCTGACATGGCAAATGACCGTGGATTAATCGACGCTGACGCACATTACCAAGTACCCGGTAAAGAAGGTCACTTCGTTTGTGGTGATATCGTTCGCCCTCACCTATTAACAACAGCAATAGGCCAAGCATCTATCGCCGTTGAAAGTATTGAACATTACTTCGCTAAAGAAGAAATGGGCAAGCGTCCTAAAGTTGATAAGCATCACTTTGATTTATTAAATAAATTAAACGAAGCTGGTCTTTCTCCTGAAAATTGCGCGCATGACACAGTAGAAGCAACTGATACAGAAAACTTCTCAGTACATAACTACGAAGATCGTTCAGCACATGAAATCATTGCATCTGACGAATTATTCTTAGGTCACTTTGAATATACTGCACGTCATTTGCGTACAGAAGACGTTCCAGATTCTGAGCAAGTTTTAGGTCACTTCCAAGAACGTATGAAAGGTCTTTCTGAAGAAGAAGCAACTCAAGAAGCCGATCGTTGCATGAGCTGTGGTATGTGTTTCGAGTGTGATAATTGTGTTATCTATTGTCCACAAGATGCTGTTTATCGTGTACCTAAAGCTGAAGCGACTATGGGTCGTTATGTTGCAACTGATTACTCTAAATGTATCGGTTGCCACATCTGTGCTGATGTTTGCCCAACAGGCTACATCGACATGGCAATGGGCGACGCGTAAATTAATTATATAATTAGTATAAGAAGAAACTGAGGATTGCTGTAAATGATGTCATTTAGACAGTTTGCAAAACATCTAGTCTTGTTGGTAGGGCTCACTGCCCTGCCAATGATGTCTAACGCCGGTGAATTAGGACCTGTTCCACCTAAAGCAAAAGCAAAAGCATCAGAAAAGACAGAATGTGTTGAGCCCGTTGGTATTATGCGTAAAAACCATATGGAGTTTTTAAAGCATAAACGTGATCTAACAATGCGCGAAGGTATTCGTACAAAAGAGCATAGTCTTGTTGAATGTATCGCTTGTCATGTAACACCTAATGACAAAGGTGAATTTGCGCGTTTTGGTGACAAAGAGCACTTTTGTAGCAGCTGCCATAATTATGCAGCCGTTAAGATAGATTGTTTTGATTGTCATTCAGACTTACCAGAAGATGCTGCAAAAAAGCTCCGCTCAGTAAAGAATCCTCATAAAATAACTGAAGGAGGCAAAAAATAATGTCTAATTCAGAAAACCAGATCAATACCTACCGCCGCCAATTTCTAACACAATCTGCTGCTGTTGCAGGCTTAGCTATTGGTTCTGGCCTAGTTTTAACGCAAGTGGCACAGGCAAAGCCTGTCGCTGATAAAGCATCTAACGCAAACCGCTGGGGCATATTGGTTGACACAAACAAATGCAACAAAGGTTGTACTGATTGCGTTACGGCATGTAAAACTGAAAATGCTTGGGGAAGCATTGAAGGTCAACAAATATCTGCCGAAACACATTCTAGTAAAGAGCAACAAGCTCAATGGATACGTAAAGTAACCATTACCGATAAAGAAACTGGGCATGTTCAATCATTACCTTTAATGTGTCAGCACTGTGAAACAGCACCGTGTGTCGATGTTTGCCCAACAGGTGCATCGATGAAACGTGAAGATGGTATCGTTCAGGTTGATAAACATATATGTATTGGTTGCCGTTATTGCATGATGGCTTGCCCATACAAAGCACGTTCTTTTGTACATGAGAAACTTGAATTTCAAAAACCAACAGCTCCTCGCGGTATTGGTACTGTTGAAAGTTGTAACATGTGCGCTCATCGTGTTGATAATAATCAAGACCCTGCGTGTGTTGAAGCATGTAGTAAAGCAGATCATCGTGCAATGCTCTTTGGTGACTTAAAAGATGCAAACAGTGCAATTTCAATTGAATTGAAAAAACACGGCGGTGAACAAATTCGTGCCGATCTCGGTTTAAACACCGGTGTACGTTACCAAGGCATTTAATAACAAATAGCTTATATAGTTAGGTTAAGAGAAGACTTAAGATGAAAAAAGCAGTTTTTAAGCAAATTGATGGTAACAGTACAAATTATTGGATGTTACTTGCCCTTCTAGGTGGCTTTGTTCTTGCTGCTATTGGCGCACATTTTTACATGGAACACGGTGGTCACTATGTGACAGGCATGAATAATCAAATCGTTTGGGGCTTACCTCACGTATTTGCAGTGTTCCTTATTGTCGCCGCTTCTGGAGCGCTTAACATTGCCTCTATTTCCTCGGTCTTTGGTAAAACAGCCTATAAACCGCTTGCACCACTCTCTACCTTAGTTGCTTTAGCTTTATTGGCCGGTGGTTTGATGGTATTAGTATTAGATTTAGGTCGTCCAGATCGCTTAATCGTTGCCATGACAATTTATAATTTTAAATCCATATTTGCTTGGAACATGATTTTATACAATGGTTTCTTTGCAATTGTAGGTATCTACATGTGGACGATGTTGCAACGCAATATGAATAAATACAGCCGCATTGCGGGGTTCTCTGCCTTTTTCTGGCGTTTAGCGCTCACCACAGGTACAGGCTCTATTTTTGGTTTCCTTGTTGCTCGACAAGCTTATGATGCTGCTATTATGGCGCCTATGTTTATCGTTATGTCGTTCTCTTTTGGTTTAGCCATTTTCTTATTAATTGTGATTGCTTCTTACAAATGGACAGAACGTCCTCTTGGTGATGCAATGTTTAAGCGTTTAAAAAATCTTTTAGGCGTTTTCGTTGCAGGTGTTCTCTATTTTGTTATTGTTCAACATTTAACAAATCTGTATGCAACAGAGCATCATGGTGTTGAAGCCTTTATCCTTCGTGATGGTGGTATATACACTCAGTTATTCTGGTATGGTCAAATCATTTTAGGTAGTTTGATTCCACTCGCTATTATCTATCATCCTACGACGGGGAATTCTCGTTCAGCAATATCTGTAGCATCGATACTTATCGTGCTTGGTGGTTTAATCCAAATGTACGTCATTATCATCGGTGGGCAAGCGTACCCGCTTGAATTATTCCCAGGCAAAGAAGTATCTAGTTCTTTCTTTGATGGTGTTGTGAATTCGTATACACCAACATTAGCAGAGGCTCTTTTGGGTATCCGCGGTTTCGCGGTAACACTCTTCATGGTTGCCTTTGCTGTTAAAGTTTTACGTTTCTTACCTGAGTCTCTAGCAGACGAAGCTGTCGACCCACATCACAGCAAGTAAAAACACACTTTAATTTCTCTAAAAGAGGTCAGATCGCTCACTCGATTTGCCCTCTTTTTAACGTTTAGGGATCTCTCTACAATGCAGCGACTCCTTATCTCTGCCGCACACAAATCATCAGGTAAGACTACGCTTTCAATTGGCTTATGTGCTGCATTAAATAATCGCGGTCTACATGTACAAGCCTATAAAAAAGGGCCTGACTATATCGATCCTATGTGGCTGTCGCGTGCGTCTGAACATGATTGTCATAACCTCGACTTTCAAACAATGACTAATGAAGAAATACTATCAACTGTCTCTTTGTATTCAAAGGGTGCAGATATTTCTTTAATTGAAGGAAATAAAGGTTTGTTTGATGGCGTTGCACTTGATGGAAGTAATAGTAATGCTGCCGTTGCTGAATTGACTCAAAGCCCTATTATCTTAGTTATCGATACTCAAGGCATGACTAGAGGTATCGCCCCACTGCTTCTTGGATATCAAGCATTTGATGAAAAATTAAATATCGCCGGTGTCATTTTAAATAAAGTGGGTGGCCCCCGACATGAACAAAAATTACGTGATGTTATAAAAGAGTACACCAATATTCCTGTTGTAGGTGCTGTTCCTCGCCTTAACGAGCTTAATATCACAGAAAGACACCTTGGACTTATTCCTAGTAATGAGACAAATGATACTCATCAAATCATTTCAAATATCGCATCCATTATTGAACAACATGTTGATCTTGATTTATTACTTAACATTGCTTCATCAGCCCCTGCTCTACCAAAATCAACATATCAAATCCCCCAAGAACATAAACCCATCACTCTAAAAATTGGCATCGCCCGTGATGCAGCCTTTGGATTCTATTACCCTGGAGATTTAAACGCATTCCGAGAAAATGGTGTAGAACTGATAGAATTTAATACCTTAACCGATAAAACCCTTCCAGACGTTGATGCTCTATTCATTGGAGGAGGCTTTCCAGAGTCTTGGATGGAAGAGCTTGAAGCAAACAGCAGTTTACGTCATCAAATTAAAAAAGCCATTGAATCAGGGCTCCCCGTATACGCAGAATGCGGAGGCTTAATGTATTTATCAAAATCGATTATTTGGAATAATAAAAAAGCAGAAATGGTTGGAGTAATACCTGAAGATATAGAAATGAATACAAGGCCACAAGGTCGAGGCTATGTTTCACTTAAACAAAATATCAACGTTTTATGGCAAACCTCAGAAAATGAAAGTCTAGATATCCCCGCCCACGAATTTCATTATTCTGGGTTTACAAGCCTTGAAAAGATACAGAACAATCCTAAGATTAACTATGCGTATACCATGATGCGTGGAAGTGGTATTACTGGTAAACACGATGGCTTGATATACAAAAATATGCTCGCTAACTACGCACATTTGCGTGACACTAGCCAATACCACTGGGTATCAAAGTTTGTTGATTTTATTCGACAGGTCAAATCTTAGTTTGATATAATCGACTAATATACTAGGTTAATATTTAATTTTATTCGGAGTTACAATGATTACAATATCAAAAGCCGCAGCAAAACAAATTTTAGATTCAACAAAACAAGGCGACAATGCGGGTTTAAAGCTGCGCCTTGCTGCAAATCAAAAAGAAGATGGAAGTATTGACTATGTAATGGGCTTTGAAGATCGTGATTTAGATGATGACATCTACTTTGATAGCGAAGGTGTAAAGTTAGTTGTTTCAGCCGGTTGTTTTGAATTGCTTAAAGGTACAGAAATTGATTATGTCAAACTTGACGATAACGAGGAAATGCAATTTATCTTTAAGAATCCAAACGATCCAAATTATAAAGAAAATAACTCAGGTACTGAGCACCACTATTAACAATCACGTGGCTACGTTAAACAAACATTCGCAAAATAGCACAGATGTAAAGTCTGTGTGCGTACCTGTATGGAAAGGCCCTTTATGTAAAACAATTTTTAGTCTTGCTGCCGTCATTGTTTTACTAACAATATTTGGATTGTTAGCTGCAACCCAACAAAATAGTATTTTTAATTATTTAATTGTCGCACTATTTATTACATCAATATTTTTACTCGCCGTTTTATTAAAACAAATTCGCTATAACTTCCTATCCCCTTTAAATAATTTACAACAATGGTCTGAAGAGATGCTGGATGACAATCATTCTGCACGTATCTCGATAAAATCTCAGGGTGAATTTACAACCTTATTCAAAGGCATCAATGTATTAAGTGATCGACTAGAAACACTAACCTTGGACATGCAAAGCCAAGTAAAAAAACAAACTAAACATATTGAACGAAAAACACATTCACTTGAAATTATTTATGATGTTGCCGCTAGCATTAACAATTCACGTGATCTTGAAGATTTATTGTCTCGTTTTTTATTTACATTAAAAGATGTTGTGCATGCGAAAGCAGCTGTTGTAAGACTATTAACCGATGACAACCAAATGCGTTTAGTTGCAAGTGTTGGCTTAGATGATGACTTAATGAAAAAGGAAGAACTCATTCCATCTGATGAATGTTTATGTGGTATCGCCTATAAAGATGGTGAAGTACATTTTCAGGATAATGTTCAAAAATGCGACAAAATTATTGGTCGAAATTTTTTTGATGGAGATCAAAGTAATACCGGAATGATTGCTGTACCACTGCAGTATCGAGGTAAAACATTAGGCGTATATAATCTTTTTGTAAATAACCGCGAATTTCACAATCAAGAAGAAATAGAAAATCTACTTACCAGTATTGGACGTCATTTAGGTATGGCGATTGATAAAGCGCGCTCAGAAGATGAAGCAAATCGTTTATCGTTAATGGAAGAACGTAACCGCTTAGCACATGAATTACATGACTCTCTTGCTCAAACACTAGCGAGCTTACGTTTTCAAGTGCGCGTATTAGACGAAACCTTACGCGGAGGTCAGGAACCTGATGTTTGGCATGAATTAGAAAAAATTGAAAACAATATAGATGAAGCCTATTCTGAATTACGAGAACTTATTACTCATTTTCGTGCTCCAATTGATAAACGCGGATTAATTCCTGCGGTAGAACATCTTATTGAACGTTTTCAGTATCAAACTGATATTTCAATTTTTTTGCAAAAAGAATGGAATGTGTTGACCTTACCTGCAAGTATAGAAGTTCAAGCTCTTCGAATCATTCAAGAATCATTAAATAACATTAAAAAACACAGTCAGGCTCATACTGTACGCGTTATCTTACGCAGTGACACACAAGGTGATTGTAAAATTTTAATTGAAGATGATGGCGTAGGTATTACAAACGTACCTGATGCAGATGTTACACTTGGTGATCATTTAGGATTGAGTATTATGCATGAACGCGCTAAGAGAATTGGTGGTACAGTAAAAATTGAAAGTGAACCCAATGAAGGAACGCGCATATTACTTCACTTTGGACATTCTGAACTTCCACAACAAAAAACAAATAAAAAACCTATTCTTGTCTCTCCTCCAAAACCGAAGCTACTGCCATGAAAAAATTACGCACATTATTAATTGATGACCACACTTTATTTCGTGTTGGTTTAGAAGGTCTATTAACCAGCAGAGGTATTGAAGTCGTTGCGTCGGTTGGTAGCGGTCATGAAGCACAACGTCTTGTTGATGAATTAAGCCCAGATATTATTTTATTGGATATGCGAATGCCCGGTATCAATGGCTTAGAAGTATTAACCATGTTGCGCAATAAAAATGAAGCTTTGCCCATTGTAATGTTAACAACAAGCACAGAAGAAAATGACTTAATAAAGTCTCTACGTTCAGGTGCGCAAGGCTACCTGCTAAAAGACATGGAACCCGATGAACTCGTATTGGCGCTACGTGAAATTGTTGCCGGAAAAACAGTAGTTGCACCTGACCTTGCTCCTATACTTGCTCGCGCAGTCCAAGGTAAAACTGCAGATACTGAAGAACAAGATGACAGCCCATTCTCTGCATTAACACCACGAGAAACTGAAATTCTTGGTCTGCTTGCAGAAGGTCAAAGTAATAAAGCGATTGCAAGAAACCTTGGAATTTCAGATGGTACGGTTAAGCTCCATGTAAAAGCAATTTTGAGAAAACTTAATGTTCACTCTCGTGTTGAAGCGGCTGTTATGGCAGTAGAACGCGGGTTTAACAGATCAAACTAATACTATTATGAAAAAATTTAACGATTTAATCGCTGACAGTGCAAAAAATGTTACTGAAATTATGCCTTGGGACTTAGAAGAAAGGTACGAAGATAATCCTTCTCTCCTACTTCTGGATATAAGAGAGCCTTATGAATATGATGCTATGCATATTAAAAGCTCTCTCAATGTTCCTCGCGGAGTATTAGAAACAGCATGCGAATGGGATTATGAAGAAACTGTCCCACAATTAGTTGAAGCTCGAGATAAAGAAGTGGTTGTGGCATGTCGTTCTGGAAACAGAAGTATTTTTGTATGTGAGATTATGCAACAAATGGGGTATAAAAATGTTGTTTCACTTAAAACTGGTCTACGCGGCTGGAGTGATTATGAGCAGCCTCTATTTAATAAAGATGAAAATGAAGTAGATGAAGACACAGCAATAGATTACTTTACGGCAAATATACGCCCAGAACAAATGTCACCCGAATAAAATTAAACGTTTTAACGAATAATTATTTAATCATATCTCTTACGCTCACTGCGCTTCCCTTTTGGACTAGCTTGCTGCACGATAACACCTTCTAATGCTTCAAAAGTAACTTCTCTTTTTTCATGCATATAAGCTTCATTCAATGGTGCAATATAATATTTATCATCTTCGATTAATAATTGACGAAAAATATAACCATTTTCAACCAATGCCATAACATAGCATTCATGTTTTACCGTAGCTGAAGTATCTATAATAATAATACAGTCCTTCTTAAACTCAGGCTCCATGCTATCGTCAAGAACTTGTAACGCAAAAGGTTCACTCCCAGAACAACTGCTTTCCATCATGTCTTTATGGATCTCAGGAACAAATTCAACTTTTGTGGTTTTCGCTTCTGGCTTCATATTATTTCTCTATATTATTGATAGTCTTATTATAGTATTTTTCACTAAAATATATAACATATTAATGAATAACCGTATAATAGCAGTGGTTAAATTTCTTTTTCTTCCGCTTCTTGCAATTGCAGAGCCCACATATCTGAATAAGTGCCTAATTCAGAAAGTAGTGCCTGATGTGTTCCCTGCTCAACAATTTTACCTTGCTCCATAACTAAAATTTGATCTGAGTCTGTAATAGTTGATAAACGATGAGCAATAACTATCGTGGTATGTGTTTGTGCAACGGAACTTAATGCTTCTAAAATAATTTTTTCTGACTTTGAATCTAATGATGATGTCGCTTCATCAAAAATTAAAATGGGACAGCCTTTCAATATAACTCGAGCTATAGCTAAACGTTGCTTCTCTCCACCTGATAATTTTAAACCTCGTTCACCAACCATCGTTTCATAACCATCAGGTAAGCTTTCTATAAACTGGTGAATATTTGCAAGTTTGGCCGCATGAACAATATCTTCATAAGAAGCATCAGTTTTAGCATATTTAATATTATATAAAATAGTTTCATTAAATAGGACCGTATCTTGAGGAACAATCCCTATTAATTCGCGCAAGCTTGCTTGCGTTACCTGAGATATATCTTGATTATCATAGAGTATCCGACCACTATTTATTTCATAAAAACGAAATAACAAACGTGCCAACGTAGATTTTCCTGATCCTGAAGAACCAACAATGGCTAATTTTTTCCCCGGCTCTACTGTAAATGAAATGTTATGTAATATTTTACGAGCGTCGTCGTAAGAAAAATTAACATGTTCAAATCTTATTTCACCTTTTTTGTGTATAAGAGGTTTGGCATCCTTAATATCTTTAACTTCAAGCTTTTCATCTAGTAAATTAAATACCATGTCCATATCTGCAAGCGTATGTTTTAGCATTCGATATATAATACCTAAAAAACTAAGCGGCATGAATAATTGCAACATCATGGTATTGATTAAAACGAGATCACCTAAACTCATTTTTCCATCAACAACGCCCTGTCCTGCGTATACCATAATAAATGTTAAGCCCACAGCAATAATGGCGCCTTGACCAAAATTCAATATTGACATGGATGTTTGACTTGTTACCGCTGCATTTTCCCAACTTGATAAGGTTGAGTCATAACGGTTAACCTCAAAAGATTCATTATTGAAATATTTAACCGTCTCATAATTAATAAGACTATCAACTGCCTGTCCATTAGATTCTGAATCAAGCGCATTCATTTTGTGTCTGAAATGCATGCGCCATTCAGTAACGAGTAAAGTAAAAGTAATGTAAATGGCGACAGTAGAAAAAGTAATCAAAGCAAATTTTGCTTCATACTGGCCTAACAATATAAAGGCTACTAAAATAAATTCAGCAAATGTTGGTACAATGTTAAAGACTAAATAGTTGAGTATTTGACTGATACTGCTTGTACCTCGCTCTAAATCACGAACGATATTACCGGTACGTCTTTCAAGGTGATAGCGCAAAGAAAGTTTATGTAAATGTGATAACACTTTGTTCGATAAACGACGCATGGCACGATAACGTACTCTTGCAAATACAGCATCTCTGATTTCGTTAAATAATGAGCCAGACATGCGAGCAGCACCATAAAGAATAAATAATATTACAGGAATAACAATATTACTTTTATCTGGTGTATCTAAAATATCAATTATCTCTTTAAATATAAGAGGAATACCAACAATCGCAACCTTAGATAAAATTAAGCTAAATAATGCAATTAAGACACGCCCTTTATACTCCCATATATAAGGAAATATACGCTTTAAATTCTTAACATCTTTTCTTCCCCCTTCAGGGGCGCTGGTGTATCGGAATTGTGCCATATTGTCCTTGCTTAAATTAAAGAATTATAATTGGTAATGTGAAATGAACAAAGAATAAGGAGATTTTTAAATATAGTGTTGCCATTTAAATTCAGCAACACTATAGGGTGGTTATGAAACTTCAGGAACAAACCAATTCAATTTATCATGCAAAGATACAACTTCTCCCACTATAATCAGCGTTGGTGCTTTTACATTATTTTTCTTAACTATCTCATGCAAAGTTTTCAAGTTACCGATATGTACTTTTTGCTCTTGTGTTGTACCTTTTTCAACTAAAGCTGCTGGAGTTGTATCAGAGAGCCCATGTTTTACGAGTTCGATACATAATTCTTTAACTGTTTGTAACCCCATATAAAAAACAATAGTCTGATTAGGTTGAGCTATAGCATTCCAATTCAAATCTGTTGTACCATCTTTCAAATGACCGGTTACAAACATACACGACTGAACATAATCTCGATGCGTTAAAGGTATACCTGCATAAGAAGAACAGCCCGCAGCAGCTGTTATTCCAGGAACAACTTGGAAACTAATATTCTCTTCCGTTAAGGTTTCAATTTCTTCACCACCACGACCAAAAATAAAAGGGTCTCCACCTTTTAATCGTAATACTTTCTTGCCTTCTTGTGCTAAACGAACTAATAACGCATTAATACTTTCTTGGGGCAAAGTATGTTTATTCCGCTCTTTTCCAGCGTAAATACATTCAGCATCTCGGCGTACAAGATCCATAACACCTTGTGAAACTAAACGATCATAAACAACAACATCTGCTTGTTGCATTAATCGTAAAGCTCTAAATGTTAAAAGATCGGGATCACCGGGGCCCGCACCAACAAGATAAACTTCACCACGTTCAGCTGGCGCCGATGCACTTTCAACTGCTGTTTCTAATAATTCACGAGCAACTTTATCTTTACCCGCTATTAAATTGTCTGCCACAGGGCCTTCAAGGATTTGTTCCCAAAAAGTACGGATTTCATCACTGTTAGAAAATTTTTGTTTCACTTTTTCTCGAAATGATTCAACCAGAGTTGCTAGGCGACCATAAGCTGCAGGAATAAATGTTTCTAGTCGTGAACGTAATAATCTGGCTAAAACAGGTGATGCTCCACCTGTCGATATTGCAATTTGTACTGGGTTACGATCAATAATTGAAGGGACAATAAAGCTACACAAAGCAGGAGCATCAACCACATTAACAGGGATACCTTTCGATTTTGCCAGCTCTGATACATGGCGATTTACATTTTCATCATTTGTCGCAGCAATAACAATCTTGCAATTAAGTAAATCATCATCAGAAAATGAGCGATCAATATGATTAATTTCACCTTCATTTTTTCGAATAGAGAGATCCTGACAAAGCTCAGGAGACACAACAGAAACCGTTGCACCCGCACGTAAAAGCATAAAAACCTTACGTGAGGCAATTTTTCCGCCACCAACCACTAGGCATTTCTCGCCTTTGACGTTCATAAAAATAGGTAAAAAATCCACGCTAAATCCTCTTAATTCTCAAAGTACGTATGATACCTATCCTTTTAGCTTACGTCTTTAGCAAATAAGTGATATATCCATGTTTTTTAAGAGGTTTTTCCGTGTTATTTGTATGACAAATCCAATAATTTAAACTCTTTAATCAAAAGAAAAGGACTAAGAAGGCAAAAATTCAATTGGGAACAGTACTGTTACTTCTTCTACGCTGTTCGCACCAAAATCAAAACGCTTAATTCTAGCAACCAATCTAGACTCAAGTTTTGGATCATTTAGTTCACTTGATTTAATACGCACTCGTAAGACCTTTCCTGAAGGAGCAATCGTAATCTCTAATATAATCTTGCCTTTTAGACCTGGATGCCCTCGGCGAGCTCGCCGATAAATTGAATGAAGCTTACTTTTGTTTTGATCCATAACAAAAATAACATCTTCTTCAGAGCGAAGGTGATCTCCCTGACGGATTTTGTTAGTTTTTCCTTTTAGCTTTCCATTTGACGCAAGAGATTGCCTAAATGCCAATTTCTCAGATTCAGATAATACTGTTCTACTTACTTGTGTCGAATACTTCTCTTTACTTACACCACCGCTCCCTTTTGTAGCATTCGAGGTCAACATACTTGTATTTACTTTCGCTATCTTCATCGCAGATGAATGACGATTAACTCGTTTCCCAACCATTGCATTAATAGATGATGTATCCATAAGATCGGATAATTCATTATTTAATGCCAATAAACCACTAGACTCTGCTTTTTTACGCGCCTTCTTCTGAACTTTAGTCAAAGGTTTATTCGATTTCTTTTTTGGCTTAATTCGTTTAATGATTTTTTTAGGAACTTTAGGTTTTGGCTTAGGCTTAATTTTTTTAATAACCTTAGGTTTCTTTTTTTGTAAAATAAATTTTGCAACGCGCTCAGGAATTGCAGTTTTTGCTTTTCTCTCTTCTTTCGGCACATTAATTGTAGTCATTACCAAACCAAATACCACAGCAAGAATAACAACAACGATCGTTAGTCTATTAAAGAAGTTATCGCGTTTATTTTCTGGCGCCCAGCCTAAAGCAAGACTGTCATAAGTTACTACACTCATTATCCCTTCCCTTTAGCTTTTTGTACTGCTGCGAAAGCAATATGGGTGTAGTTCGTTTCTCTACATGTCGCAAGTATTTTTCTTAATAGCTGATAAGAAATATTTTCATCACCCATAATTGTTACCGAACGTCCACGTTCAGTATTGAGTGATGAAGCAACTGTAGTTTTTGATGATTGAAACTTCAATTCTTTAATTAAATTAGGAATAAGAATGTCAGCACTTTTTAACACATCATTAATACTTGATACTCGGATTCCCTGAACAATAATACTATCTTGAGTAATGGCTATTACCAACGTTTCCTTTGGTGCCTTTTCAGCGACAGAGGTAGGTAGACTAATATCTTTATTATTAGGAAGCTGTTGTACATTAGATGAACTTACCAATAAGAAAAAAACTAATATGGTGAAAATATCCATTAATGAAACCAAGTTTAGTGCTGATTGTTTATTGCGTTTATGGTTACGTTCCATTCTACGAGCTCGACGAGACATTTCCATTTTATGATCCAGCCTTGTTTTTAGTAGATGCCGCATTTGCTGCTGTATTTTCAAAAACTGGGGCATCACCAATTGATATATTTGGAAATAATTCAACTGTTTCAACGCTAGTAAATTGTATAACGTCCGCACTACGCACGTGATCCATAACAGTGATCAGAGTCTTATAATTGATACCTGGTTCAAGTAATAATGTAATACTTTTCGTTTCAGGAAAGCGCGACTTTATTTCAACAAGAATATCTGTAAACTTTGTCCATTTTGTTTCTTCATTACTGCGAGGGAAACGTTTAATTACCCCTAAGTTAGCATCTTGTATGTCGAAACTATCTTTGCGTAAAACAAGTTCAAGTTGTAACTTAATTTTTTCTTGTTGATTTTCTTTAGCATTAAGTGCCGGTAAATTTAATTCCAAAACAGTAATACGAGAAAAAACCGCTGTAATCAATAAGAACGGCACAAGAATTACCATTAAATTCATGAAGGCAGTTATGTTTAACTCTACTACAGCTTCAACACGTTTTTTACTTATACGTTTCATAAGCGAAATTTAATCTCTATCCATTAAATTTAAACATTTGACCGCAGCCATTTCCAAGTTATCAACTAAACGAGCAGTTTTCGTAACAAGGTAAGAATGGAATAACAGTAAAGGAATTGCCGCAAGTAAACCAAAAGCGGTGGTGTTCATAGCAACAGAAATACTAGCAGATAATAAATCGGCTTTTTCTGCAGGATCAGCGGCAGCAACAGCAGTAAATGCTTGAATTAAACCAACAATTGTACCCAACAATCCTAATAACGTGGCAATATTTGCAAAAGTCGCTAAGTAATGTGTGCGCTCTTCTAAACCAGGTAACGCTTCCATCATGCCCTCTTCCATAGCTGATTCAATTAATTCACGTTTTTTATTTGCACGATGACGGGCAAAACCATAATTCAGCAATAGTGCTAAGGGCGTTTTAATCGATTCGGTTAAGCTAACGGCACGCTGGAAATCATTTGCCTTTAACATAGGTACTAGCTCACCCCATATTTTTTTCGTGCGTGAATTAGTACGAGATAAATACAAAAATCTCTCTAAAGCAATTGCCAAGCCTATCGCAAACACAATTAAAATAGGGTACATGAAAGGACCACCTGTTTGAAAAAATTTTACGAACTCCATAAACTACCTCTTTACTGAAAATATATTATTAATTAAATTGTAACTACTTATCTATCTTTGAAAAAAGACAATGCTTTATTTATCAAAGTCTCTTCAACTATTTCTGTTATCTCTGTATTTTCTATTTCAACTTCTATACCATTTAAATCTCGTTCAATTAATTTTAACAACTCGGTTCTTTGCTCTCTATAATTGGAAAAAGAAACTTTATTTTGATAATGTTCCGCCGATAATGCACGAAGCGATGCCATGTTATCTCTAAAATTCATATTATAACCTTTCCTTCACTTCACGCAGAACCCTAAAACCACTAATATTATCAGCTTTACCTGAGTGAATTGATGATAGGGTAATATCACATTTATCCATACTGTCTTTGTACGATCCCCCCATAGAAATTAAAGTTCGTCCATTTCCATAAACCCATTCTCTGGCATTACCTAAATAATTAACAATTCCCCATGGGTTTTGTTTTCCTGTGTTTACTTTTATAAGTTCATTTCCTTTAGAAATTCCACGTGTACTCATTTGACAGTTTCTATTTGGATCTCGAAATGTTCTTTTTGATTTGGCAGCATAGATCCATTCATGTTTAGTTGGTAAACGGTATTTATGTCTCGATTTTTTAGTCAACCACTTTAAATATTTTTTTACTGTTGAAATAGGAATGTTTGTAACAGGAAGGTTTAAATTCGTATTTACGACTCCACAAGATTTTGCACTAGCACAAAAATCATTCATTTCTTGTCTTGATACTTCATACTTCCCTATTGCAAAGGCTTTAATGCCAGTTTTTCCTGGAATGACAACTAATGAAGGGCCGTAATTTAAGCCTTGTAATTTATCATGGCATAACGTGCGTTTACCGCGTGCGCCTAAGCCAGCAATTGAAATGTCACATGCGTCTCTCGGGACTATTTTAATTGAACTTATTATTCTATTTCTTTTAAATATACGTGAAGCATATTTCTTAGATTCTATAGCTCGCTCTGGGCGTAACTTGCCTATTTGTGTGATGCACGCGGCAAGAGTTTTAATGATCTTTGTTTTTGATTTGTTGTATCTTGAAAGATTCAATGATTTTAACTTTTTGACTGCAACATCAAAATCTCGCATATTCAACTTGCCTTGACACTTTAATTGTTGATTCACATTACTCATAGCAAGATTAAAACTATCCAAACGTTTCCTTTCTTCTTTTTTATATTTTAGTTTTACGATTTCCCTGTGCCGTTTATTATTCATAGCAACAGCTTTATTTTTTTTATTTTTATCTATTGCAAGAGCAAGAAGTTCTTTCTGCTTATCGAGCTCAACAGAATCATCTGTATAACGGTAACCATTTGCTATCATTATTTTCACTCTAGCAAAATGTTTTTTATTAACAAACTCCGGTATTTTCCGTATATACAAATTATAAATATTATTTTTAGTACTAATTAACCACTCATTGTTTGGGTTTTTAATTAACTTAAATGCTCCACTAAACTCAGCCCATATATTTTCTTCCCAGTCAATTGAGAAACTAGGATTACTAATTAATTTAGCAATTTCAGTTTGAAATAAATCTAACCTTATTTTATATTCTAGTTCATTCCTTATTTCATCTTCAGAAAATAGTGCTGCTTGATTACTGTTGATTTGAATAAATGCCACCACACTAATAGATAAAAACAAAAATAATGCAGCTATACTTTTAAATCCAGGTTTATATGAATAATTAAAATCTTTATGAAATTGAGCGACGGAATCCGTTCTATTTTCACGTTTGAACTCTAATGCTTTTGCAATAGCTTTCCACTGATGTTTGTTTATATCTTGTATTTTTTTTGGTTTAAGTCCCTTTTTAAAGGCTTCATCTGCCGGTGTTTTATTAAAAGGATGATCACCTGTTAATATTTCATAAGCTACGCAACCTAGAGCATATAAATCATCTCGATAATCTGGCGTTTCACCTTGCAGCATTTCAAGACTTGCGTAGGCGGGGGTCAATGCACCAAGATTGCCTGCATCAAACACTGTCTTGTCACCAACTGACTGTCCAAGACCATCAACACTGGCAACTGCTCGTGCAATACCAAAATCAAATATTTTTGCCATATTGTTGCCAATAACAAACACATTACCCGGTTTGAAATCTGAGTGGACAATATTTTCCTCATGAGCATGAATTAAAGCAGATGACATTCCACTTATAATTTTCCACGCATCTTCACGAGGTAATCCAGTTGCCTTATATTGACGAATAAGTTGATCTAATGGCTTACCATCCATGTATTCCATTGTCATAAATACAATGTCGCCATCACGATCAAAGTCATAGACTTTCACGGTATTTGGATGAGCAATACGTTGCGACTTTCTTGATTCACGTTGTAATGAAATAAATGCTTCTGGATGTGATTTGAATTCTTCACTTAAAACTTTAATAGCAACATAAGGATCACGATCTTGAGCTTCTACTTTCAACCGATCTTTTGCTTTATACACAATCCCCATACCACCAACGCCAAGAACTTTTTCAAGTAAAAAACGATCTTTTAGAATCTGATGAGGAGCAGTTGATGATTGTTGCAGTTTACTATCTAAAGATGTAGCAACTCGTTTTTTAGGAGAAACTCGTGTTGCATTTGGATTAACATTTTGCCGAACCTGTTTAAATTGAGTGGCATCATTATTTCCAACATGAGTATTTTTACTTGAAGGTAAAGTACTTTTAATTCTTGTCGAGTCATTACTTCGAAAAACAGTTTTATCTTTCGATGATTGAGCTGTATTATTTTTTTTATTATCTACGTCTTTCATTTTATGATCACTAATGAGTTACAGATTGGTTTGGTGTATTTGTGTCAGAAACACTTTTAACCATGATAATAGAAACGTTATCAGGAGCCCCATTTTCAAGGGATTTTACTATTAATTGTTTAACGGCATTATCCGTGTCAGCACTACGCATATATTCTTCAATCTCATGTTCATCAACCGTATTATATAAACCATCACTACAAAGTAAAAAAGTATCTCCAACTTGAACATTGAAAGCATTAATATCAATGTATAATTCATCACATGTTCCAATTGCTCGTGTTATCACATTTGCTTCAGGATGATTCACTGCATCTTCTTGAGATATTGAACCTTTATCTAATAATTCCTGTACATAACTGTGATCACGTGATATTTGTTGTAATTGATTATTTCTGAGCATATATAATCTTGAATCACCCGCCCACAAACAAACTCCCACTTGACCTTTAATCAATAAACTAACAATTGTGCTGCCTAATGTCCGTCCATCATGCATTATTTCTGCATATTCAAGAATACGATTGTTTGCATCAATAATTTTATCTTCTATTTCATCAACAAATGTATTCAAATAATCATGTTTAGATATTTCAGAAAGTGAGTTAACAATCATATTGCTTGCAACATCTCCTGCTTCGTAACCTCCCATACCATCAGCAACAGCCCAAAGACCAACCTCTGGTTTTGTCATAATAGAATCTTCATTAACAGTTCTAACCATTCCAACGTTGGTGTCTGCAGATGTATTCCATTTTATAGGTCTTCTGACTGTCGTATCACTCATACTTCTTCTCGGAATGCTCTTGCTGTTCAAACTCGTTAATAAAATAAGGTTGTTGCCATTGATAATTTTGCCATTCACCATTTAACATTGCCGGCATTTGTTGCACCTTAGGCAATCCTTGAGAACTAAACAAACATGGACTAATGCAATTAGAACCTGTGGTTTGCCAAATACTGTAACTTTGAAATGCTTTTGTCATCAAAGTATCTAATAATAAAGGATAAGTAGAGGAAACGGCTTGCTCTTCAAACTCCACATCAAACTGAAAAGCATCACCTTCCAAGTTAAAACTAGATCTTGAATAATCACTTACATGTTGAATATTGTTTTTTTCAAGTTCAGCCATTAAATCATCTATCATCAATTGTCCATCTAGCGCATCTAATGCTAGCGTTTCCAAATCCTTATACCAATTGCTTTGTTGTTGAATGAACTCAAATGGATTCGCATTGTGTGATATTTTTTTAATAATTGAAAATGGATAATAACGTCCAACTCTATCAACACTTGGAATCATTATTCCAGCCCAAATATTTTCATCTACTACACCCGTTGAAAAAACGAAACGCCACAATGGGCTGGTTAAATAAATATCTAACCAATTTTCGCCTAGTTGTTCTTTAGTACCAGAAACAAAATGTTGTAACCATTCATCCCAGACATTAATAAATCCAGCCGGTAAGTTTCTTTGCACAAAATCACCGTGTGCAGGTAATTTACCAAATAGTCCTGTTGTATTAGTTGGTAATTTCATATTTTATATTCTTTCGGGGAACCTAAAAGAACCCAAAAGGTTTTTGCTAAAAGGGTTATTCACACTTCTCGCTTTAATTTGATATGTCACCGTATGTGTAACTTTGTTTGAATTACTTGAGCCTTTATTTTCTTTTTTCAAATTATAGGTAACCAAATACACATTCGATTTTCTTGTTTTCCTTAATACAGAGTGATCTTGCAATCTAAACCAAGCCCATGGACCATCAAAATCCTTATAGTGTTCTCGCTCATCTAGATCTTCGAAAATAATTCTTACCCTGTTATTTTCATCGTCTCCTTGCCATTTTAATGTTTTCCAAAATTTTGGCCCATGGCTATATACAATGCTTTTGTTTCCTACTTCTAAAGTAAAACGTGCATCTGATTTATCCATTTTATGAGGTTTCAATTGAAAAGATAAACTAGGCACAGCAGGGTTTGATCTGAAAAATATATTTTTTATCGATTGCGCTTTTTGCAGTTGTTTTAACGTAGCATGTGATAAACCCAAGCTATAATTATCAATAACACGGCTTGTCCAAGTGCGACCTCGTGTATTAACAAAGGGTTTCATATATGTTGTATAAAATTTATCAACTGTTCCTTCTGGTTTAAAAAACTCTGTGAAATCAAACAAAGCCAACTCATCGCGCGATGAACGTTTTAAAGGATAACGTCCAGCCAAACCTTGCACATAAGGCTGATAAATTTGTGTGCGCCATTCGGTATTTACATACTGATGTGCTGACTGTAAAACTATTTTCCACGTTTCACTCGACAACGATGTTAACCAACGTTTTACCGGTTGCGGTGTATTTTTTGCGTAAGCATATAGAGACGTAATCGGATTACCCGCTCCACTTTGATAACGTGCTTTTGCAATATTAAAGGACATTTTAGCCGGATCAGGTGACACAGAAATTTCATTTACAAAATCATAAAGTTGCTGAACTTTAGTTATGATTGCATTTATGGGAGCAGGTTTATTTTTTGTATCTCGCATTAATACATTGAGACTTCTAAACTCTTTATCAACCTTAGTCCATTTCGCATTTGCTGCGGCAAATCCAGTTAATTTTCCACTAACACCTTTATCATGGTCATCTGCCATATTCGCAAAAACTTGACTGGAAAGCTGTGTGTTAGTCGCACCAATTTGTAATATAGAAATAAGGGGTGAATAGACCGGATCAGTAAAGTTAGCCAAAACATCATTTGCATTTTTTAAACTTTTAAATTTATTTATCTCTAACGATTTATAAATGTTTTTCCAATGTTGCTTGTAATCAGACAAATAATGTTCTTTAACTTTTCGACTAATATCATCAAGGTCAGCTTTGATAAAATCGACCTTTGCTGTTTTGTCATCTGATAATACCCAACGATCATTAACAATATTCGCAATCACTTCTGAATCAGGTGATAAATCGATATTTTCATAACCTTCTAGAGTAAATATTAAAGGTGTAGATAAACTTTTATTTACTTTTGGATTATTTTTATACGTTGTTCTTACCGTTTCACCAAACTCATTAAATAAATTTACTTCTGTTGTATATTTTGGATTAGTTTTAATTCTACTGTAAATACGTTGCGATACAGGAACACGTAGTAACAATGTTCGCGTTGCTTTTACTAACCGAGGTTTTAATTTTACTGGTGCCAAATCAAGTTCAAGCAATGCAGCTAAATGTATTTCTAATTCTTTGCGCTTAGTTGCCTGCCCATGTAATTGCATTTGCCAGTTAGTTTTAAACCAGTCAGAAACTAATTGTCGATCTAGATGTTCAATTTTCTGAAACATCAAATAAGTTCTAAATGTATTATATAAATCACCGCCGCGATGGCCTTTTTTCAAGTATGATTCTAAGTAATTTAGTAGGCGTGGTAAAAACAATGTTTTTAACTGTGATTCATAAGCATTATCTGCTGCAGAATCAACATTAGCGTCGTACATGCCCATACTGGATAACCAAGGATGCTCTTCTTGATTGTAAACAATGCTTGCTTTACCCAATGCATTTAGTGAGGGTAATACTGAACGCAAATCACCTGACCAAGTATTTAGACGTTTTTTCTCAGCTTTATATTCAGCAATATACGATTGAACTTCGTGCATATACATTTCATTACGGGTAAAGCTTCCAGCCCAAACGATAAACATACCTAGCGTGACTGCAGCAAAACCAACATAACTGGCTCTTTGTAACCAACGAATAATTGTTTCATATTTACGATTAGAACCAACCAATTCAGATTCTGGAAAAATAACATTTTTAAATAGATTGCCAATGAAAAAACTTTTTCCTTCCTGATTTGTTTGCTGTACTGCTTCACGAGCAAAACCAAAGTTCGATGAAACCGAAGACATCATACGATCTATAGGAGTTCCATCTTGTGTGCCGCTGGTGAAATACATGCCGCGTAAATAAGGTTGGAATTGATAGCGATTTTTAACAAATGTTTGCTTTATAAAGCTATCAACAATCGTTTTCATACTTTCCATTTGTTGCGGGAAGCCCTGTATTGCTCCTCGGCGAGTAACATCACGTTCTTGATGCATGCGCCATAAAACACGATCATAAATTCTTTCAAATAATTTGTCGTATTCAGCATCCAAATAATCAAAATCAGGGCTTTGTGACATTTTGGGGGCATTCGGTAAGCTAATTCCCCATACTTGTTCACGATCTTCTTTTGGTAAGTCTTCAAAAAACTCTGAAAAACCTGAAACTAAATCTGTTTTTGTAAACATTAAATAAATGGGGAAACGAATTTCAAGTTTTTCCATTAATTCATCAATGCGCGTACGAATTGTTTTCGCATGCATAATACGTTCTTCATCTGTTTGCGAAAGAAGATCCAGCAAACTGATCGCAATAATCGCACCGTTAATAGGACGGCGACGACGATTACGTTTTAGTAAATTTAAGAATCCTTCCCAAGCAGAACTATCAACTACTTTGTGACTGTCTTGCGTTGTATAACGACCTGCCGTATCAATCAATACCGCATCATTAGTAAACCACCAATCACAATTTCGTGTTCCACCCACACCTTGTAAAGCACCTTTACCAAATTGTTCTGCTAAAGGAAAATCTAATGTCGAATTAATGAGTGCCGTTGTTTTACCCGAACCAGGTGGACCAATAATAATGTACCATGGTAATTCGTATAATGCTTTTTTACTGCCACGGCCTTTAAATTTTAATTTCTTTAAGGTAGATAATGCTTGTGTAAAGCGTTCATTAATCAGATGCATTTCTTCCATTGTTTGCTCTGATGTGGCGCTCACAGCCTGATTTTCATTTAAGTCTTCAACAAGTTCTTCGTTATGTTTTTTATCTTGTAGTTGAGTACGAAGGTTATTTAAACCCCAAGCAACTAGGATAATCATAATTAAGATAAGACGAGCGATGGCACTCGCTAAAGGTGCCGAATTACTTTCACCAAATTTAATCGCAGGACCAACAAACCAGATCAGTAATGAAAGTACAAGCAAACCAATAATGGATATAACGACTCTATTTTTAAAAAACTCGATGACTTTAGACATAATTAAATTCTTTTTCCACGGCTAAAACGACGTAATGTTTTTTCTGGTTTATTATTTGCAATATCGGTTAACTGTTGAGCAACAGGTGCTGACGATTGATATAACCAATAACGAAAGCCTGAATAACTCAATAATAAAACACCACCTACCACACTTGCTATAACCCACATCGGAATATATTCTGCAAGTGAGTTTTTAATACGTCCTAATCCCTGCCAACTTGGAGACAATGAGCGTTCATATTCACCACGATAATTTCTAATTATTCTAAATAATTCATCTCGAATTTGTTCTAACGCATCTTTACCTCTATGAATGACGCGGTATTTCCCTTCGTAACCTAAACTTAAAAAGATATAAATCATTTCCAGAATAGTTAAATTTTCAGCAGGCATATCCCGCATACGATCAAGAATAAGAAAGAATTTTTCACCACCCGCAGTTTCGTTATGAAACATGCTTAATAGCGTTCGCTGTGTCCATGCACTTTCTGCACCCCAAGGAGTATTTAAAACAGCTTCATCTAAAACGGTGCAAAGAATATAACGCGCAGATAGAACTACTTCAGGCTTTATTCCCTGCTCTTTTGCTTTTGTTTCAAAGGCTTTTATTTCATTCACAAGACGCTGATGCAAGCCACCAACATTAGGGTGGCTCATTGATTTATGTGTTTTTTCAAAAACAGCAATCAGCGTAGAAGCAGCATTTACTAATGGGTTTAAGCCTTTGCCAGTCCTGAAATAAGCAGCTTGCGTATCAAAAGATGCTGATGCAGCTTGTGGTGCTGGCGCCGGATTGTATGTTTGCCCCTGCACAGGAGCTTGATTCATAGGAGGAGCAGCATTACGTCCCCCTCCTGGCTGAGGTCGCATAACGGTACGATCCGCTGCGCCTGCTGGCTTTCGAAATACTGTTTTGTCTTGATTATCTGTGGACATAATATGAACCTAATAAGTCGTGAACAAAATAATTACTGTCGGATAGCCCAAAGCTCAAGTTCAAGCCCTGGAAAGTCACCACCAATATGGAAAGCAAAGCCACCTGAGTTTTGCAATTCTTTCCAGAATTCACTTTGGCGCTCTAATTCAAAATAGGTATAGCCCGAATGAAAAGGAATTTGTCGTGGCGCAACAGGTAATGCTTTTAGTGGAATCCCTGGCATCGCCGCATTAACTAATTGACGAATTCGTTCAACAGGACCAATTTTAATTTGAGCAGGTAAATGGGTACGCAGTGTATTTTCAGGAACATCTGCTTTAACCGCTAACACAAACTGTGCATTGGTAATAAATGAACGATCTGGAATTTGTGCAACACGAATACCATAATTTTTTTCTACCAAGGCTAATGAGGTTGCAGTTTGTTCGTACACCATGCTTAAACACTGTCGCAATGAGCTCATTACAGGAACAAATGTTTCTTGTAACTTGTCATGTAAATATTGAGGGAATGCGGGCGGTCTTTTATTTTTAGCAACAAATGGCGATAACTCTCCAATCATTTGCACGGATTCAGAAAACAATTGCTCTGGATGTAAACCTTGTACCTGCGATAAGTGTGTCGCCATTGGTTCAAGCCTGTTAACGAGTTGCAACATCATATAATCGGCAATTTCAGCAGTACCGCCACGATTTGTATCTCCCATACGACCCGCAATAGACTCACCACGATGATGAAGCAAGCCAACAAGCTCAGAAATAAACCCTGTTAATTTTGGCGAGGCATTACAATCAAGGCAAGTTGGAATATATTGATCATCCAGTAAAACATTTTTATCTTCACGTGACTCTGCAATACGTAAAAGTCCAATGCAGGCATAGCCACTTAAATCATCTGATTCTAGCAATAATCTAAAACGTAATTTACCCACGTTGATAGAAATATTATCCCCACCATCTACGGTAACATCACGTATATCCTGCTCACTAGAATAATAACGCGCTAAACCTTGAGCATCTTGTTCTGCAAGCACATCAACAGCACCGGGACGTTTAACAGGTACAGCTAAATAAACAATCATATTATGCGTATTTTCTGGCACATCAAATACTGCAGGAGCATTATCTATACTAGGAAAACTAAATGGGGTTCCATCAGGAAATACCCCTTTACCACTAAGAATAGATATTTTTCCCAGCTTTAATAATTCCTGATCAATTTCAAAATCTTGTAGGCCCCAACCATAAGCACCATACGCTGAACATTTTCCATCAACATAACGTTCAAAATATCGTTCTTGCTGTTGAAAATGTTGTGGGTTAAGGAACATTCCTTCCGACCAAACAACTTTACTGTTTAAAGACATATTAATTTGCCTATGTTATTTAATTTAAAAATGAAGCTAATTATCTTTAGCTTCTTTAATTATTTAGCCGTACTTTTATTTAAGTGAATAAGTTTATTTCCGGTTATTAGTACACTTTCACTTGTACCAATAACGTTTGTTGGTACAACAGGTATTAAAAGTTTATAAGATGATTTTTTAAATTGTAAAAACTCAGCATACAAGCCGATATAACGCGTCTCTTTATTTAGCACGAAATTTTCATTTCGACTTTCACCGGGTTTAATTCTTCTTAGTATTTGTTTTGACAACATATCAGCGCCCAGCACGTCTTTATCTTTTTCATATAGGTCAATAAAGTTTGCACGACTAAACATTTTAGTAGATTTTAACTGGTACATTCTTACAAATAGAGGTGAAGGTTTTTTATCTTCATCAGGATTCACATCTGCATCCACCTTAAATTTAATTTCAAGGTCGGTATCCATATTAAAAAAACCACCTACCGAAGTATTTATTGATGAGCAAGCGGATAAAGAAAAAAATATAACAGCTAGAGTTAATGTTTTTATTTTCAGAGAAAGATTCATTATATTACCCATCATTAATTGTTTTTTGTTTTACGTGAAACAGCAAGTTTTTGTAATTGTTCTTCATACGCTTGAACAAACTCATAACCAAATAAATGTTGGAATGAATTATCCATATCGTCAATTAGTTCTTTATAATAACTTTTATAAGAGTCCCAGTTTTTTGCCTTACTCATGCCGGGAATGATTCCCGGTTTATTAAACTGTTCAAATCTCTGCTCTAGCACAACCGGATCAAAACGATTTAAAACCCCTTTAAATGCGGTTCTAATTCCCGCTAAAATAGCAATCTGATGTTCTGCTATACCTTCAAAACCTTCTTTAATAGCATCTACAGGCTGCTTATAAGCATTTCCATCTTTAATAAACATATTTTCAATGGCGTCATCAACGTTTGCAGAAAATTTTAGAGGGTTATTTTCTACAGGCTGAATAGTCGTGACATTCATACGGAATTCATTTTTTATTGTGCTTCTCGAACTTAAAACCTGCATCATGCCAGTTATTGTTTCTCGTACAAGTTCGCCTACAACTTGATTGATTTCGACAACCTTCTCTTCGCTCAAATTATTATTTGCTAAACCTAATGCTTCAATGAGTGTCTGTTCATGGCTCGTTGCTGCACGACTAACCGGTTTCTTTACTGGCGGTGTTGATAAAGAAGAAGGCGCACGCGTGTTTTTTTCTATTTGTTGTTGTATTGCTTGTTTTTGCGCTTGTTTTTTAAGTATTGCAATTTCAGCCAATATTTTTTCATTGGCTTTTTCTAATTCACTTTTTTTATTCACTGCCGGAGTTGCAGCAACATTATTCATATTCGGCGCGTTATCAATTAAAAATTCTGCCTTATTAATCGCTGGCGGTGCAGTCTGTGAAGAAAGCTCGCTATCCCAATCATCTGGAATTCCACCTGTTTCAATTGTCGACTCTGGCCAACTAATCGATTGTTGCATAGGATCAGCTTGATCGGACTGGCTTAAAGGAGCAAATGAATCGTTTGAAAAAGGTGACGCATGATTTATATTTTGAACACCATCCAATGCGGCTAATGGATCGGTTTCAATAGGTTCTGGGCTAAATAACACATCTGAATTTGAAGAATGTCCAGAAATAGGACTTGCAAAACCATCAAGCTCAGAAGATGAGGTAGCCGAAGAAAAATAATCATTTTCCAATTTATTTTCTTTTTCAGACGTTGCAGGAAAAGCAGCATCCGATGGTGAAGATATTGGTGCGGCTCCAGAAAAAGGACCTTGGTTTAAATTGATAGAAGATTCGTCAGGCTGCCATATACTTGCTAAAAATTCATAATCACCTAATGAAAATTTATCACCATCATTAATTTTTATAGTATTTGATTTGCCAATAGGTTCAGCTGAGCCATTTAAAAAAGTGCCGTTTGTACTAAGATCAGTAATA
>VAOX01027066.1_pt1 | contig 28836 bp, 25 predicted proteins | sample 3393891 | NCBI WGS metagenome assembly VAOX01 (sample SAMN08290429, study PRJNA428436) | hydrothermal vent metagenome | isolation source: Deep-sea hydrothermal vent chimney | place: Indian Ocean: Southwest Indian Ridge | depth 2822 m m
TATCCTGTAATTACGAAGACCGTTCAATGACATTATAGACCTGACAGTAGTACCATGGATGTATGCGATCCGAGAAAGCGTGGCCCCAGGCCGAACCGTAACTATGCTAACATAAGAATAGGCATTTGAAATTAAAATAAAAAATATTATAAAAAAAATAGGCAGCAATAATACCCTCTTCATGTCCGCCTCCTAATTTATGTTACGCCGATTTTAATTCTATAATTTTATTTAAAACCACCGTTCATATCCTATTCTCTCTTTCTACCGGATACTTTCGGTTTTCGGAGTTTACATTTGAGTATATTACTATAACATATTTTTTTATGTCAAGTAATATCTCTATTCACATTACATGACTTATCTCCGCATTGAAAAACTAAGAATTTTTTAACCCTGTCATATTCGGCTATAATTTTATTTATTTCTCCGAAAATAGGCAAATCACCTTTTTTATAGCTACCGAAGCCGGCATAGCTTTCTACTATATCTCTATTATGAGTATCGATAAAAATATTAAAAGAATTAAAATTTATTTTTATTTTATCGTTATTCTTGCTAAAACTATAAATTTTATCGAAATAATCCGAAATCGCTTTATCGCCGTATTTACCGGCAACGATATTTATATTTGCCCTCAGTGCATAATGAACTAAGCTTATCAAATAGCCTGAAGCGTTATATTTTAGAATATTTGCTTCATTAATAAAATACTTAAACGATTTTAATATTATGTTCTTAAACCGAACTTCATCCGTCAGCACGTAAAGCTTTGATATGGCTATCAGCGCCGTCGCATTTTGAGAATAGCCCGAATAGTCTGCTATATTTTTTTCTCTGTAGCCTAAAAAACCTATCATAGAGCCCTTAGTAGTGTGTCTGATATCGAAAAAACCGCCCCTATCGCTGTCATAATAGTTTTTTATAACATAATCCGCGATCCTTTTTGCATAAACAAGGTAAAAAGGCTTCGATACAACTTCGAACAAACCTATCAACGACAAGATGATATATACGTTATCTTCGAGAACCGACCCTCCCGGCTCCCCGACAAATCTTCCTACGTCTCCGTTTTTTTCAAAAATATCCAAAAAAGGCTTAATAGATTGTTCGGCTATATCGTTAAGCCGTTTTCTATTCGGATCGAACGGACTAAATGTTTTGCTCAATTCCGTAATGGAATAAATAACGTTCCCGTTTATCGAGGAGTATTTAATTTTATCCACGAACGGCTTTTTTCTCTTGTCTCTATTAGATTTAAGCCTTACAATGGCTTTATCGTAAAATTTTTTGCTTATCGTCTCGGTAGTATTATCCGTGTATAAAACATTAGAAAAATCTGACGAATCCGCATCTCCGATATGCATCCTGCCATCCTTGCCTAAGCTAAACAGCTTTATCACCCTATTAAATTCATCCTTATCTGGAAAAACATCCCTCAGTTCGTCAAAAGTCCATGTAAAAAACTTCCCGTCGTCGCCGCTTCCTAAATCTGCATCTACGCTCGCATAAAAACCGCCGCCGAGTCTATCGTATAAATCACCCGTTATAAAATTTAATGTTCTATTTATAATGTTTAAAAAAATTTCATCGCCGGTTAACCTATAATAATATGAATAAATTCTTAATGCGGTCGCATTAACTTCGGTAAGTTTTTCGAAATGAGGAATTATCCATTTTTTATCTGTAGAATACCGGTGAAAACCCCCTCCTACATGGTCGAATACCCCTCCTGAAGCAATCTTCTTTAGGGTAAAAACGCCCTTTGACAACGAATCTCTGTTTTTATTTATTATATAATCCCATAATAGAAGCTCTAATGCAGAAAAACAAAAGAACTTAGGGGATTCGTCTATCCCGCCGTTATCTTCGTCAAAATGAAGCTTGAATTCAAGCGCTCCCTCGTTCAAAAATTTTTTTACATAATCTACATTTATAGAGTCATCTTTTTTAATGGCATCGTTTATCCTTTTAATATTTATATTAAATATGGAAAATTTCCCGGATTCTTCAAATATTCTATTGTAAAAATCTACACTCTGCGCAAAAACAGCCTCTCTATTCTCGCGATAATATTTTGAAATCTCCGTTAAGACAGATTTGTAGGAAGGAATACCGTAATTTGCATCTTTAGGAAAATATGTTCCGCCGTAAAAAAAATACCCGTCGTATGTTAGAAAAGCCGTAAGCGGCCATCCGCCGTTACCCGAAAAAACGCTAACCGCTTTCTGATATCTTGAATCTATCTCCGGTCTCTCGTCTTTATCGACCTTAACGGCTATAAAATTTTCGTTTATTATAGCCGCTGCTTCATTGTCATTATAAGACTCCCTGTCCATAACATGACACCAATGGCACCAAACCGCACCTATGTCCAAAAGCACCGGCAGGTCTCTTTCTTTAGCCTTCTCAAAGGCCTCTGTGCACCATGGATACCAATAGACCGGCTGATTAACCGCCGATTTCAAATAGGAACCTTTTTCACTTTTTAAGTTATTCACTAATATTTATAAACTATCTTTGACCTTAATTTTGCAAAATATTTTCCGGCATATTTTACTATAAATATATTTTTCTATAAGCCTCTTCCGGCATAAGTCCGCCATGAACTACCGCCTTTACGGCCTTAATCATATTAACCGGTTTCTCCGATTGAAATATGTTTCTACCCATATCGACGCCTGCCGCTCCATATTTTACGGCATTATACGCAAGTTCAAGTGCATCTCGTTCGCCGGTCTTTTTCCCTCCCGCAACAACTATAGGTACGGGGCATGTCTCCACAACCCTCTCAAAGCCGTCGCAATAGTAAGTCTTTACGATATTAGCTCCGGTTTCTGCCGCAATCCTGACGGATAGCGAAAGATAGCGGACGTCTCTCGACATCTCCCTTCCGACTGCCGTAACCGCAAGGACGGGAATACCATACTCATACCCCTTATTAACTAACTTAGCGAGATTAATTATTCCCTGTTTTTCATTTTTAGAGCCTATAAATATAGACAAAGCTACGGCACTTGCATTTAGCCTAATCGCATCTTCCATGGAAACCGTAATATCTTCATCCGATAAATCGTCTTTCAATATACTCGTGCCGCCGCTGACGCGCAAAACAATTGGTATATCTACGCCGGCATCTATTTTGCTCCTCAATATTCCCCTAGTAAGCATTAGAGAGTCTGCGTAACCTAAAAGCGGTGCAATAGATTTATCTATATTTTCTAAACCGCTTGTAGGTCCCATGAAGTAGCCGTGATCAATCGCGAGCATAACAGTCCTACCATCTTCCGGTTTTACAATTCTTGCCAATCTGTTTTTCATTCCGTAATCCATAATGCTTTCTCCCCTCCTTTTTAACTCCGGACTATAAGTTTATCGATTAAAAACAGATCACTTTATCGTAATAGAATATTTTATCTATTAAAATATCGTAATCAATATCTTCTCCTTCGTAAAGCTTAACGACAAGCGTGTCGTTGTCCTCGGCCGTAGCGGCTTCTATCAGTTCTCTTACCGTATCGGTAAAACCGCTCTCTTCCTTTATCAGATATAAATTTTTCATAATAAAATATCTTTCAAATGTTATAAAATTAATACGGAATTATATAATCATACTCCGCAAATTTTCTTCCTATATCTACGGTATGCATAAAGCCGAATTCATCCTTTCTGAAGTTGGAATAAAGCCCGATGCCGATAGTTCTTATTATACTGACGTAGTTTTCAATAACCGACAAATCTTCGACATTAAAATCCTTATCGAGTAAATAAATATCTACCTTATCGTCAAGCAAACTCAAGCCTGCCGCCATCCTTAATCCCTCGGAATGCCTGCCTGTATCCATTAAAATAATGGCAATCTTTTTCATGGTTATAGTTTTATTTAATTCAAAAGATTATATCATAAAAAAAGCATTTTACAAACATGGCAAGCCAATTATCCAAATTTACATGTATACTCTAATAGTTAAAGTAACATAAAAATATATTGACATAACATATAAACAAGTATTATTATTAGGTTAGATTTAAGCTTAAGCCTAAAATAACTGATGTTATAGTATAATGATAAAATATAGTATATTATGCAAGTTTTAACAAAGAGTAATTTAAATATACAATGTATTCTTAGCATAAAACGGTATAAAATTTATAAACAACATAAGGGAACAAAATAAAAATATATTTACCCGACTTGTCGATGCAAGAGGGATATTTGTTAGTTTTTCGGTTCTATTTTATTAATTTTTAACATCAGTTTAACCTTTTCTGGAGTTAAAGATTGCAAAAATAACAATGATTATATTATAATTTCATACATAAACACGATTTAGAATTATTGTGATATATTTTTAATAACGTTATTTTATATTTAAAATTAAAAAACAAAACATAAAAAGGAGAACGATTTATGACCGAAAACCAAAGACTAGCAATTATTATTGAATCGGAAGGATATGAAAAATCTCATATTGCCTCTATGATCGCATCCGTTGCCGCAGTTTCCGGAATCAAAGTTTCCGTTTTTATAACAATGAATGCGGTTGATAACTATTTAAAAGAAAACGTCGAAAAGAAAAATTTTACGGGGGGAAGAGTTTATCGCAAAATAAAAGAAAAGAAGGCGCAGATGTTTTACGAACTGTTCGAGCAAGCTAAAATGCTTGGGGAGCTTAAGATTTATGTCTGTTCTTTCGTAATGGACGTCTTAGAAATAAAAAAGGATGACTTGATAGACATTATAGACGATAATTTAGGACTCACAGCTTTCCTGAATATTATGGACGGTGCGGAAACTATTACGTTCTAACGGTCGTTGTTTGTCTTTAACGCTTTTAATCAGGTGGCTGATGCCGTTCGGCAAAGACAAAGATAATTAATATATTGCAGTCAAAATTAACTTAATGGGGGAGGACAAGTATTATCATGACGGAAACAGAATTGAGAAAGATTGAGCCGACTATTACGATTGACGCGAGGGATGCTTATTGCCCGGGACCGCTTATGGAATTAATAAAAGAGATGAGACAGCAACCGGTAGGTTCTATAATAGAATTAATGTCCGGTGATGCAGGAAGCGCAAAGGACGTTCCTGAATGGTTGAATAAAGTCCATCAAGAATTTTTAGGCGTTATAAGCGAGTCCGACTACTGGAGAATCTTTTCAAAAAAGATTATTGAGATATAAAATCGGTATATGTTTTTAACTTAGCGGTTTTTGGCATTTACTCGTTAATGTTCCGCTATGTTTTGATTTTTTCATTTAAATTTAAGGAGGTTATTATGTCTAAAAGGGTGATTATCGTAGGGGGAGGAGTAGGAGGAACCATTATCGCGAATCTGCTTGCAAAAAAAATGAGACCCGAGATTAGAAAAGGCGAACTGATTATAGACGTTATTTCCGATAAGGCAGAACATTTTTACCAACCGGGTCTTTTATACATGCTCTTCGGATTAAAACAATATGAAGAACTCGTGAGAGACGAGAGAGGTTTACTTGACCCCATGGTCGAACTTCATCTCAATCCAGCAGTCGGGATAAATAAGGATAAAAACGAAGTTAGCCTTAAAAACGGCGTAGTCATGAAATACGATATATTGGTTATCGCAACCGGTTCAAAACCGGCACCGGAAATGATACCAGGATTAAAAGAAGGCGGACACTGGTTCTACGAGCTCGATGCATGTCTCAAACTTCGCAATGAATTAATGAATTTTAAAGGCGGGAAAATCGTTTTAACTATAGGCATGCCGCATAAATGCCCCGTTGCTCCGTTAGAGGTTACATATATGCTCGACGACTGGTTCAGACAGAGAGGCATAAGGGATAAAGTGGATTATACTTATACTTATCCGATAGCAAAACTCCATGGAATTGATTCTGTCGCTCAGTTTGCATCTAAAACATTTCCAAAACGAGGAATCAAATCGGAAATATTTTTTAACATGAAGGAAGTCGACCCGAATAAAAAAACCGTTACCAGCATAGAAGGAACAACATTGAAGTATGACCTGTTAATCTCTGTTCCGCCGCACAAAGGCGCTGGTGTAATCGAAGATTCCGGGCTCGGACAGGGCGGCTTCATTCCGACCGATAAGTTTACACTTAAAATGAAAGATTCTAAAAATATTTATGTCGTAGGCGATACCACAAATCTTCCGATAAGCAAGGCAGGTTCGACGGCACATTTCGAATCGGACGTCATAGTGGAAAATATCGCTTCAGAGCTGAGAGACGGACTCACCCCTTTTAGATATGACGGGAAGGTATTCTGTTTTATTGAAACGGGCTTGACTAAAGCAACGTATGTTATGTTTAATTACGAGACTCCCCCTAATCCGGTCGCGCCGTCGGCTTTGATACACTGGCTTAAATTGACATATAACAAGGTTTATTGGCTTACCCCGATGGGAATTCTTTAATTTAACGATTTAAGAGGAGGTAAATCATGGCTGAAAACGAAAAAATAGATGTAGGTGCCGCTCTTGCCAAAAAACTTGCGGAAAAGCCTCAGGCCTTGGAACATTTGTTGAATATTATAGATAGGCTGGATACCATAGATGAATTTAGTACAATGCTTCAGTTTCAGAAAGAAAGCGCCACGGATTATATGGTCCAGAGATTAGCAGATAATATTGCAACGGGTCTTTCTGTAATGGACAGTTTTTCCGGCGAGAAACAGCTTTCTATGATTAGAACCGCCGGTGAGGAGGCGGAAAGCCTGAAGGCCGGTATCGAAAAGATTGCCGAACTTGAAAAATCCGGAACCCTTCAGTCTCTCAAGGAAATGGGGGATTTTGTCGCGGGGTTTAGCAAAGTGGCAACCGATTCGATGGTAGAGCGTATGGCGGAAACTGCCGGGAAATTAACTGAATTAACGGAACTTATGCTGAGTTATAACTTGAAACCGCTGTTAGATACCGGTGAATCATTTATCGACAATGGAACACTTGATGATTTAGTCGAGCTTTCTAACGGCTTAGCCGCGGCAAAAAAAATGATGACCGACAGACTTATCGAGAGATCTACCGGGACGATTTTATCTATGGTGGAGGCATTTTTAACACAAGTAGATATGAAAGAGCTTGTCAATGCTATCAACAGCTCCACTCAAGAGACATTAAGGGAATCTACCGATGAAAAATACCGTAAGGGTGGTATTTTCTCGCTAATTTCTTTGGCGAAGAATCCGGATATTATGGCTGGACTTAAATTTATGCTACTTTTAGCTAAAAATATTACAAAAAATTTAAGAAAAAACGAGCATGATATATTTATAGGTTCACCCGCCGATAAAAAAGAATAGCTACGACCTTCATTCCGCCGTCACTTTTTATTTTTGTAATATAAGACGGCGGGATTTTTCGTACAACTTACCATATAAAGATTACAGATATTTAATATTTTCTAAATTATATAAAAGCGGCAAGAATAGAGTTGCCTCAAGATATGGCTCGGGAGAATGGAACTGTTTCTATTTTGTGCCGGAGAACTATGCAATACAGGTTTTAAATGGTAGGCACGGGCGGTCTCGAACCGCCGACCCCTACCGTGTCGAGGTAGTACTCTAACCCCTGAGCTACGTGCCTAAATAAGGGTAAATCCTTGAAAATTATAAACAAAAACGGTTAAGAGACTATATATTACCACCTCTGTGCATATTTTGTCAACAGTTTCTTTACCTTTAAAAAAGGAAAAATTATTAAATAACATATATATTATTTCCTTGACCTGCTATAATTGGTTATGTAAAAGATATGGATGTTTTTAAAAAATGAACATTAAACTTGTATGATTAAATATGTTTACTCTCCCTTTTATATCTCCCAAACAAAAACTGAAATTTATACATATCGTAAGGGATAAGGCAATAATAATTGTTGGAATATTATTAATAATCCTATGGATAATAGTTACATCCATAATATTCAATAAGACATTTATTCCAATACGAAATTATGTGCATAAATATTCAAAAATACTTACGGGAACCTCGGCAATAAATAACGACCTGACAGAAATAGATTTTAATGCAAAAAAGATTATTTTTTATAAAACTTACAAACCCCGTAATTACGAATATCATCTGGAAAAACGTTTAGATAGATTAACAACTCTAATAAACAAAACTGACAAAGACTATAAGGGACTATTGGCATTGTTTCCATATATCCTGAAAAAACGGCGGACGGGCACCAGTTTCGGATATTTCGACGAATATGTAAAAAAATCTTATTATCACTGGGAATATGTTTCTAAACCGATAATAAAAAGATTCATTAAACACCGTAATTCTCCCTATTTAAAACTATCTAAAAAATTCCTTTTTTTATACATTCTTAATTCGCCTATTTTATCTACATCGCGATTTAACCACAAAATTTCATCTGAAATCACGAGTTTAACCTACTTCTCTGCCTTGATATTTATTATAGGAACAATAATAACTATCTTCTTAGGCATGTTATTTACATATTATTTAAATAAATTTTTTAAAACGATCAAGAAAAGCGAAAAAAGATTTAAAATGATGTTTAGCAACAACCCAATCGCATCCCTAATAACAGATATAAAAACCGGAGACATAATAATTGTCAATAAAGCCGCAGAAAGGTTTTACGGCTATTCCAAAAAAGAACTGACCGCTATGAACGTTGTTGATATCGCTCTATCGGGAAAAGATTTTTACAATAAAAATATAGATCCTCCAGTCACTAAAATCTTCAATCACAAGCTTAAAAATAACGATATTAAAAGGGTCGAGGTAACAATTTCCAAAATAGAAATTGACGGCAAGGAATATTTTATAAGTTCTATTCAGGATATGACAGAAAAAATAATTTACGAAAATTCCCTAAAGGAATCCGCCGATTTTTTTATGACACTAAGCGAAAATTTAGTATCAGGAATTGTTCTTTACAATGATAAATATGTTTACGTCAACCCTGAAGGCGAGCGGATTATCGGGTATCCAAAAGAAGAGCTTTACCAAAAATACGTCTGGGATATATATGTCGACGAAAACGTCAAACAACTCTTAAAGTCCCAAATTAGAAGAAGACTTAACGGGGGAATGTTTAACTCTAATTATACGTTTAAAATAATAACAAAGCAAAACAGCGAAAAATGGCTTTTAATATACGCATCGACTGTTAAATACAAGGGTAAATACACTGCCCTTGCAAGTTTTATAGATATTACAGAGTTAAACGACCTCAAAAAAAATATAGAAAAAGAAAGAGACACTCTAAAAATAATTATGGATAGCGTTCCGTCTATAATAGGTTTGTATAGAGAAAAAATAATCTACGTAAATCCTTACGGGTTGCAATCATTGGGCTATTCCGAAAAAGAGATCGCCGAATTAAGCGTTTTGGATTTAATCGAAACCAGGGAAGAGGAGAGGGCTTTTATTTTAGAGAATACGAAAAGAAGGCTCAATGGGGAATATTTTAACGAGAAATATGTATTAAAGGTAAAGAAAAAAGACGGCAACATCTTCTGGGGAGAAATTTTTGCCACCACCGCATTTTTTAAAAATAAATGGACGGGCGTCATTATAGTTACCGATGTAAATGAGCGGGTTGTCAATGAGACTAAATTATTAAAAGAAAAAAATATTTATAAAAAACTTGCCGAACTCGACGGTTTAACCAAGATACCCAATAGAAGGTCATTCGATAAAAAATTGGCAGACTGTTTAAATATCTCGACACTTAAAGGCATTAGATTTTCTTTAATAATGTTCGATATAGACGAATTTAAGAAAATAAACGATACATTTGGGCATCAGATCGGGGATACGGTTCTTTCGGAAATTGTATCTTTAATCGAAAAAAATATAAGAAAGGATGATTTTTTTGCCCGGTTCGGAGGGGAAGAATTTATGATTATAGCCCTAAATACACGGCTTGAAAAGGCTGTGGAACTTGCCGAAAAATTGAGATTTAATATAGCGGTACATGATTTTCCGCTAAAAATTAACGTTACATGCAGTTTTGGAGTGACGGAGAGCAAGCCCGGCGACACAAACGAAAATATGATATACAAAGCAGATATGGCTCTATACAAGGCAAAAGAGAGAGGCAAGAATAGGGTAAGAACTTTCAAACCGCTTACTTGAGCAATTATCTGTCGTAGTCGTCTTCCAACCTTACAATGTCGTCTTCTTTCAAATATTCGCCGACTTGGGCTTCTATAATTATTAACGGAATTAATCCGGGGTTTTCAAGCCTGTGGACGGAGCCGATGGGGATATAGGTCGATTCGTTCAACTTGAGAAATATTTCTTTATCATCCACCCTTACTAATGCCGTTCCACTTGTAACAATCCAGTGTTCCGACCTGTGAAAATGTTTTTGAAGCGATAACTTCGCTGAGGGCTTGACCGTAATCTTTTTAATCTTATACGAATTAGATTCAAGTAAGACCGTATATGAACCCCACGGTCTGCAAACGGTCAAGTGATGTGTTCTAAGCTCCGAATTCCTTTTTTTCAATTCATCTACGACTTTTTTAACGTTTTGAGAGGAACCCTTTTTTGAAATTAAAAGCGCATCGTCCGTATTGACAACTATTAAATCCTCTACATCTATCGTGGCAACCATTCTGCCGTTAGACATTATTAAATTATTTTTGGAGTTAATGCTCAGTATATCTTCGGTTGCCGTTACGACATTGTTATTTTCGTCCTTTTCCAACTCGTTATAAATAGAATCGAAGTTTCCGAGGTCTGACCAGTCGATGTCGGAATAAATAACCTTGACGACTCCCGTTTTTTCCAAGAGCGCAAAGTCGATGGAATCCTCCCTGATATTAGACATATCACTCTCTCCGACCCATACCTTAGAATCCTCCTTGACGGCATTTTCGTAAGCGCGCATTGAAGATTCATAAATATCGGGGCACAGTTCGCTCAATTCTTTTAATAACACCTCCGGCTTGAACAATAACATCCCGCTATTCCAACAAAAATTACCCTTGGAAATATAACAGGATGCCGTGTCTTTATCCGGTTTTTCCTTAAAGGAAGTTACTCTGGCTATAAGAAACGAAGTATCTTCTTCCGGAGCAGTCTCTATATATCCGTAACCCGTTTCGGGATATGCGGGCTTTATGCCAAACATAACGATATTTCCTTCTTCGGAAACATCACGAGCAATATCTGTTACGTTTTTATACGCATCCTTATTTTTTATAAGATGGTCGGATGGCGTGACAAAAAGCTGGCGAGAATTATTGGCCAAGGCATCAAAACAGGACAAGGCAACCGCTGCCGCGGTGTTTCTCGGAACAGGCTCAAGGATAAATCTGAAGTTTTTAACGCCTATTTCTTCAAGCTGGTCAAGCGCAATAAAATACTGGTCTTTACTTGTTATAATCAAAAAATCGTCGCATAAACCTGCATTTCTCAAAATGGTAGTCTGAAACAGGGATATATTTCCTATCAACTTATAAAACTGCTTTGGAAAGTAGGTTCTTGAAATCGGCCATAACCTCGTACCACTGCCACCGCATAGAACAACGTTAGTCATGAATATATCTCCCTTTTATCTTCCTATCGAATAATAATCAAAACCGTCATCTATCATTCTTTTTTTATTGTATATATTCCTTCCGTCGAATATTACTTTTTCCTTTAATGCATTTTTAACTTTATCAATATCCGGAACCCTGAAATCATTCCATTCGGTAACTATTATTAATCCGTCAGCACCCTCAAGCGCTCCATACATATCGTCCGCATATTCTATTTCCGGAAAAACCTTTTTCATATTGATAGTCGCGATGGGGTCATACGCCCTTACCTTGGCTCCGTAAGAGAGAAGTTTTGATATAATGGCCACGGACGGTGCTTCCCTGATATCGTCGGTTTTAGGCTTAAAGGATAAACCCCAGAGAGCAAAGGTCTTATCATCTATATTCCCTTTAAAATGTTTTAATATAAAATCTATAAGCACTTCTTTTTGCAAGGCATTTACCTCGTCTACGGCTTTTAATAATTTAAATTCATAACCGCGTTGTTTAGCGGTTCGGTAAAGCGCCTTTACGTCCTTCGGAAAACAGCTGCCGCCGTATCCTATGCCGGGAAACAAAAAGGACTTTCCTATTCTTTTATCGGAACCTATCCCTATCCTTACGGCATCCACATCAGCATCCACCAAAGAACATAGGTTTGCAAGCTCGTTCATAAATGTTATTCTCAGTGCAAGCATAGCATTTGCGGCATATTTAGTCATTTCGGAAGAGTTGGTATCCATAAAATATATCGGGGCTCCCGTTCTTACAAACGGTTCGTAAATCTCACCGATTATTTCTTTTGCGGCTTGAGCCTCTTTCTTATTTTCCTCTTTAAAGTTTATTCCTACTACAACTCTATCCGGTCTTTGAAAATCGTCTATCGCGACACCTTCTTTTAAAAACTCGGGATTGGATACAACGCAAAAGTTTCTCGTCGTTTTAGCTATAATTTCCTCCACTTTTCTGCACGTTCCGACAGGAACCGTGCTCTTTACTACGATAACTTTAAAACCGTCTACGGCACCGGCTATATCTTTCGCCACCTTGAAAACATTTGTCAAATCGGCACCCCCGTCGTTTGCAGGGGGCGTGCCGACGGCAATAAATACAGCATCGGTTTTTCTGACCGCATTATCTAAATCGTCGGTAAAATATAGTTTTTTGTTTTTTATATTTTTATCCGTCAGCTCTTTAAGCCTCGGCTCGTATATAGGAATTACGCCATTATTTAAAGAATTTACTTTATCCGGGTCGTTATCCACGCAATAAACGGTATTGCCGGAATCTGCAAGGCATACGCCCGTTACAAGCCCGACATAACCGGAACCTATTATAGATATGTTCATCTTGTTTGACCTCCCTTGAAAAATTAAGAATAGATATAAATATAAACGATTTTTCCGTTTTTATCAAATAAATATTTGTAAATTTGCCTTTCGGACCTTCCGCCGCCTGCCTTTGATTTATCGCTATATCTTTTTTACAGCTTGACATCCTCAAGAAAATAATATATGTTAATTAATAGTCATTACTATTTATTCTTTCACTTTAGAAACTAAAATCCATCATTATTTTTAATTCAAAGGGAGGTATTTATGTGCGAAGATTGCGAAGAGTTTAGTATTGCGGCTATAGGCGAGCCTGTACCGTTTTTCGAAGAAATTAACACCTACGACCCTAAAACAGGTGGATTCGGAAAATTCAGCATAGAAGAGGCTAAAGCAAACAACAAATGGACAGTTTTGGTATTCTATCCCGCAGATTACACGTTTGTATGCCCTACGGAACTGGCCGATTTTGCGGAAAAACAGGACGAATTAGAAAAAATGGGGGCGCAAATCATCTCTATAAGCACGGATACGCATTTTGTCCATATGGCATGGCAGAGGGATGAAAAACTTCTGGAAAAAGTAAAATTTATTATGGGCTCAGACCCGACGGGCGAGGTCTCCAATATATTCGGAGTTTATGACGAACAAACCGGACTTGCGTTAAGGGGTACGTTTATAATAAATCCTGAAGGCATCTTGGTCGCATCAGAGATAAATTTTTATAATGTAGGCAGAAATGCCGAAGAGCTTGTCAGAAAGGTAGAAGCAAATATATATGTTTCCGTACACCCGGACGAAGTCTGTCCGGCAAAATGGCATGAAGGCGAAAAAACAATTAAACCGGGACCGGACGCAGTTGGCAAGGTTTACGAAGCATTAAAATAAAATTTCAGATTATAATGAACTCTATTCCGATAGATAAGGGATAGAGTTCATATTTTAGACGTGATATTGTAAATCCTTTTATAAGCATCTTCTACGCCGTCTAAATCTCTCCTGAATCTGTCTTTATCGACTTTTTCTAACGTTACTTTATCCCATAGCCTCATAGTATCAGGAGTAATTTCGTCGGCAAGCATGGTTTTACCGTTTAAAACGCCGAATTCCAATTTGTAATCCACAAGTAAAAGCCCGTTTTTATCAAAGAAATTTTTTAAGATTTCGTTTATCTTAATAGCGGTATCTTTAGCCTCCAAAACATCCTCAATCTTACCAAGATCAAATGCCTCTACGTAAGTTTCGTTAATCATCGGATCGCCAAGTTCGTCATTCTTAAAATACAATTCCACCACTGGCGATAATAGTTTTACACCCTCTTCCACTCTCATCCTCTTCGCGAGACTGCCCGCCGTATAGTTTCTGACCACAAACTCTACGGGGAACATCTTTAAATTATGCACAAGCATTTCTCTATCCGACAGTTTCTCGATGAAATGGCTTTCTATGCCGTTATTTTTTAAAAGTTTAAATAAAGAAACGGATATCGCATTATTATATTCGCCCTTATTTATAATGGTCCCTTTTTTCTGCCCGTTAAACGCCGTGGCATCGTCCTTAAAGTAGGCTATTAACTTGTCCCCGCTACCGTTATAATCATAAAGTATTTTTGCTTTACCCTCGTAAACCTTTCTAAGTCCTCTTTCTTCCAAAGCACCCTCCGTAAACATTTATTGTGTTTATTTTATATATAATTAATTCAAACGCTATAATTTTAACCTTTATACGATTTAAAATCAATCCGAATAATGTTAAAATATTATATCAAAAACAGCTAAAAAGTTATGCCTAAAAAATATAATAATGAAGAACGATAAAGTACTAATATATGCACTGATAATCTCCGTCATAGTGCATTCCGCACTGATTTTATTTTTGTTAAATTACGCGAATAAAAAAATAAAAAAAACTCATGAATACACAAAACCTATTCTTGTGGAACCATATCAATTCATGAAAAACCTGAAGAAATTCAGAATAAAAAAACCGAAATCGGCAAGTATTAAGTCCCATTACGCCCTAAAGAATACGAGATTAAACGCGCCGCCTTCTTCAGGTAAGTTGCCGGTACAGGAGGAGAGGCATGTCCCCTATGCACCGCCTGCGCCTTTTCATGAAAAATACGCCCAAAATCATAGAGGAAATGGAACGGTCGTACAATCCCACAGGATCATGAGTAATTCGCATATAATATCCCGCAGTAAAGCCGTTATGCCCGAACGCGGTCAGCACCTGCGCAGTCTATTTCCTACGGAAAAGCAATTTTTTAACTTGAAGACAAAAAACGTTAAAAGTACCGGAATAAGAAATCCGTCCCGCGGCATAAAGTCGGCAACCGTCAATCTCAATACGACGACTATAAAATATGCTTCATATCTACTACACGTTAAAAACAAAATAGAAAACGTATGGGAGTATCCTTACAGGGCAAGAAGAGAAGGTGTATCGGGAACGCTCGTAATAGAGTTTTCTATCAATAAAAACGGCTCTATACACAACGTACGCATTCTAAAATCGTCGAGGAAAAAAATGCTTGACAAGGCAGCCGTGCGGGCAATATACGATGCGGCAAGGTACAATCCGTTTCCGCACTACTGGAAGATAAATAGGCTTAATATAATAGGAACCTTTATTTACGAGTTCTCTAACTTTTATGCCTATTAAAAATCATATTCAATGTACCGTTATGATATACGGCTTTACCTTAAACTTCTTTGAGATTATGCTCTCTATGGATTCAGCACCTTTAAGGGTCGAAAACTTCCCGACCCTTACCTGCTGATAAATTATCTTACCGGACTTTCCTGAAATTTTAACGGGAAGAACGTAGGCAAAAAAACCCATAGCATCAAGTTTATCGGCAAATGCCTTGGCCTCGGAATATTTTGAAAGCGCAGCTACCTGGATCGTATAAATTTTTGAACCGACATGCGATACCCTGCCTCGCTTCAATAAAACCTTTCTATTTTTAGTTTTATATTTATAAATATAGACGGGCTTTTTAACGTAAACTATCTTAATTTTCACTTTGGCAGCCTTGGGCTTAGCGATAGGGGATGTCTTTTTAACGGATACCGGAACGTTTCCTTTTTTAAGCGAAACCAATTTTGAAATAGGTGCGAATTTTATACCGCCTACGGAAACAGGTGGTTTTTTATTATTTCTCTGCAGGTTGGAAATCTTCAGTTCACTTTTTAAGGCAGACTCCTTTATTGTGCCTTCTTTAGAGTTTTTAGGCGATAATTTTCTCCCAACAAATAACCCAAAAACGAAAACTATAAATAAAATTACCAAAAATACGATAACTGCGGTAAATTTATCCTTTTTCAAATCAATTTACCCTATTATTTTTAAAATTATTTATAATGGAAAGCAGTTCGTCAAAACCGGATACGGCAAGAGAAACATCCCTCGCGAAATCGGAGCAGTCAAAAATCTCTATTCCGGAAATATTATGTCTCTTTTTACAAACACCTCTCCAAGCGCATACGGCACATAAAACAACATTATCGTCCATATATTTTTTATATCCCCTATTTTTATTTTTTATATATTTTAAGTTTTATTATATCACATAAATTATTGATAAATCCAAATAAAAAGATCTGATGCATTAATTTTAGTTATAAGCGCTTAACTTATTTCTTTTATAATGCTTATTATGCTAAAATAATTATTATGAAAAAACGTCGCGATATTACTTTAACTATAAATTAAATCTAATTCAAATGACTACAGAACTTATTATTAACAAAAATGATTACGAAACACGCATAATATTGATGGAAGAGGGGAAATTAGCCGAAATTTTCATTGAACGAGGCGAGGAAACTCCAAAACACGGAAACATATACAAGGGAAAGGTGATGCAGGTTCTTCCGGGGATTCAGGCGTCTTTCATCGATATAGGCTGGGAAAAATCGGCATTTTTATACGCCGGAGATTTTTACGAAATAGATGCCTTGGATTACGATTTTTTCGAACCGGCGGAAGGAGAACCGGTTGCCGGTGAACAACCGGAAAACGAAAATGCAGATAACAAAACACATTCTAAACGGAAAAAACCTAAAAAAAAGAGAACGGAGCTTCCGGATATAGACAAACTTATTAAAAAAAATCAAGAAATTCTTGTTCAAGTTGCCAAAGAACCGATTAAAACCAAGGGTGCACGCGTTACAAGCCACATATCCCTGCCCGGAAGATTTTTGGTATATATGCCGACATCCTCATCTATCGGAATTTCAAGAAAGATTAAAAGCGATAAAGAGAAAAAAAAGCTTAAAAACATCGTATTAAAATATAGGAGCGAGGGTACCGGATTTATCGTAAGAACGGCGGCGGAAAATGCTTCCGAGATCGATATCGAAAGAGACATTAGGTATCTTACTGGTTTATGGAATAATATTTATAACGAGCAGATTAATGCTAAGGCTCCAAAGCTTATTTTTAGAGACATAAGTATATCTTTGCGTGCTTTGAGAGATTTTCTGAACAAAAAAATCGACAAAATTTTAGTGGACGACGAGGAAGAATATAAAAAAATAATAGAATTTCTATCTATTCAGTCTCCAGAATACATAGACATAGTCGAATTATACAAAGATAAAAGCGGTATTCCAATATTTGACCGCTATAATATAGAAAAAGAAATTTCTAAATCATTGAATAAAAAGGTCTGGCTTAAGTCTGGTGGGCACATAGTAATAGACCATGCCGAGGCTTTGACCGCAATAGACGTTAATACCGGCAAATTTGTTGGAAAAAGAAACTTCGACGATACTATATTCAAGACAAATATAGAGGCTGCAAAAGAAATAGCCTATCAATTGAGGCTTAGAAACATCGGGGGTATCATAGTAATAGATTTTATCGATATGGCTGTGAAAGACCACAAAGAGAAGGTTTACAGGACATTAGAAAATGCCCTTAAAAACGACAGGGTCAAAACCACCATAAACAGAATAACGGAACTTGGGCTTGTCGAAATGACGAGAAAAAGGACGGGCAATAGCCTTATATCGACATTTTTGGATCAATGCCCCGCGTGTGAAGGCTCCGGTATGGTAAAATCCATGCAAACTGTTTCCTTCGAAGTATTAAGAGCGGTTTTCAACTACGCAAAAAGAACAAGAGCAAAAAAAATCAACGTAACCGTCCACCCAAGCGTTATGAATAAACTGTACGAAAACGAAAAAGAATTAAAAAAATTAGAAGAAAGGATTCATAAAACGATAAACATTAAAATGCAGGACGATTTTTACCCTGAATATTTTGAAATTTCATAAAACCTTAACTTAAGTTAAGCCGAATAGCTTAATGTTGATGTTTGACGCTTGTTTTACCGGTATTTTTACCTTTTTGACCGATAAATTTAAATACTATTTCTCCCTTTTTTATCATATTAAGCTCCTCTCTGGCCAAATCAGCTATATATTGTTTACTATATCTCAGCTTGTATATCCGCTTGCTCATCTTTTTATTGCTTTTTTTAATAACGGAAATCTCTTTATTCAGCGTTTGCCGTTCAAGCCTTAATTTGTAAACTTCAACCATGCCCTTAAGACTAAAAACCACGAACAAAACCAATAAAAAGGCGAAGATCAAACCCGCCATCAACCTAACTTTAAGATTTTTTCCCCTGTTTAATCTCATATCTAAAATATTTTTCTATCATTAAAGGGGCACAAAATTCACCACACATACTACATCCTGCAGCATCATCCCGATTTTTTGATTTAAATAACGCCCTTGAATATTCAGGGTCTATAGAATACCTAAATTGATTTTCCCAGTCCACATTCCTTCGCGCCTTCGATATATTTATGTCGTCTCCGATCTTTTTTAATTTTATCATATCCCCTATATGAGCGGCAATTTTAGCCGATTTAACACCTATCTCGACATCTTTTTCCGAAGGAAGACCTAAATGCTCTGCGGGGGTTACGTAGCACAAGAAATCGGCTCCGTAAGAAGACGACAAGGCGCCCCCTATTGCCGACGATATGTGATCGTAGCCGGCTGCAACATCCGTAACGAGCGGTCCGAGGACATAGAAGGGGGCATCAGCAGACATTTTCTTTTGAATTTTAACGTTGGCTTCTATCTCGTCTATAGGAATATGCCCCGGACCCTCGACAATGACCTGCACCCCATAATCCCTCGCTATATCGCAAAGTTCACAATTAATAATAAGCTCCTGCATGTAAGCCCTGTCAAAAGAATCGGCGATGGAACCGGCTCTCAGACCGTTTCCAAGGCTTAATACCGTATCGTATTTTTTTAATATCTTCAAGACATCCTCAAATCTTTCATATAAAGGATTCTCCTTATTGTTTTCCAGCATCCATGCTACTAAGTATGCACCCCCCTTAGAAACAAGACCCGCATATCTATATGACTGTTTCTTTAACCTCTCCAACGACATCAAATTCAAACCGGAATGAATCGCCATAAAGGAAATTCCGTCGGCACACTGTTTTTCAATAATATCAAAAACAAGATTTTCAGACATTTTTATAGGATTTTTATACCTGTCTATAGCTTCTCTAAATGCCTGATAGAGAGGAACCGTACCGACCGGCAGTGTAGTATTGTTCAGTATCTCCCTGCGTATGATATCTATATCTCCCCCGACACTCAATTCCATTAAGGTATCGGCTCCGGCATTTTCGGCGATTATCGCCTTCCTAATTTCCTCGTCCGGATTTATATGATTAGTGGATGTCCCGATACTTGCATTTATCTTTGTAGTCATATCTTTGCCTATTCCTACAAATCTATCCCTATCTTTATTATGAAGAATGACGGCCTTTCCGTTGACGATGTTATTTTCGAGATTTTCTTTGCCAATGTTCTCTTTATTTGAGACATAATCTGCCCCCACACTACGAATACCGCTAACTGCATATTCCTTTTCCGTCATATAATTATTTCTCCTTTTCCTTTAAAAGACCTCATGATCCTACGATTTTCTTGCGCTATCCAAAAAATTTTTAGCCAACAGTTTGTTAGAAAAAAATGATAAATGAATATAACTTCCTATGGCATTTAAAATGTTATAACCCTCAGACTTAAACCTTCCGGGACTGTTTAGTCTCTCATATTCCAACACCTTTTTATAATCCCTTTTATTATCATCGCTTCCGTCGATATTTATAAGCTTTGAATAATGAAATTCGTGACCGTTGGCCATTAAACCCGATTCACCGAAGAATGTTTTTTCTTTGAACCTTATCGTCCTATATCCCAAGGAAAGTCGAGCGTTATCCAATGATGCCTCTAACGGAAACACCCCCGTCATATCAAAACTTTTATGTTTATAAGTAATTTTTTCGCATAAATACATTAATCCACCGCATTCAGCATATATTATACCATTATTTTCAAAAAATTTATAAATTTCCCCAATTATTGCTCTATTCTCGGCTAAATCCCGGGCATAAATCTCCGGATAACCGCCGCCTATATAAACAGCTTTTACCCCCTTTGGCAAAGCCTTGTCTCTACACGGACTAAAAAAGACGATTTCGGCTCCAAAACTTTTCAATATCTCCATATTAAAGTTATAATAAAAAAAGAAGGCTTTGTCCTGCGCAACGGCAATTTTAATTTTTTTATAAATAGGCGCGTTTTTTTTATTTCTACGTGATTCAGATATCCTTTTTCTGTGATTAGAAAATAAGTCGTTAAAACCGTTAGAATTTTCTTTAAGGGTTTTTATTAAAAGGTCTAATTTTATATTTTTAAAAACGGCTCTTTTAATGTCTTCGGCAATTTTTTCTAATCTCATCTTGCCGCTTTTGCCGTCGGGTATTATTAGGCCAAGGTGTCTTTCTTTAATGGAAAAAACGGATTCGTTATTCAAAATATAGCCGAAAACCTCGACACCAGAAATATTTTTCTTAATCTCTTCGGATATTATTTCATAATGCCTTTCCGAGGATATATTGTTCAAAATTACTCCGCAAACATTTACGCCTTTTTTATATCTTTTAAGCCCGAAAACTAACGAAGCCATAGTGGACGAAATTCTTTTAGAATCCATTACCAACACGACCGGCAGTTTAAACTTTTTCGCTATCTCATAAGAATTTCCGTCGTAAAGGCCCATGGCGCTTTCTACCACAAACACTTTTTCCGTCTCACGTGTATTCTCATTGCCATCATTTTCGCTTAGAAACCATTCCGTTAAGTATTTATTCGGTATAAGAAACGGGTCCAAATTTTTTACGTCTAAATTTAAGACTCTCGCCAACACGGCAGGGTCTATAAAATCCGGACCGGTTTTGTATATGTTTAAAGAATAACCTAAATCTCTAAGCATTTTAGAAAAAGCCAGCGTTACCGTGGATTTTCCGGAAGAGGACCTATCCGACGCAAAGTAAACGGAAAACACAAACAAACCCTCCGTGAATAATCAAATATTTAAAGTATTTTTAAAATATTCCGTGAAGCCCGCTAAGCGCTATCAAATAAACAACCTCTGATATTTTTACGGTAAATCCCAGTATATCCCCGTTCACGCCTCCGAACCTTCCAGCAAAATAAAATGCAATTAAAAGCATAACAAAAACCGTTATAAATAAAGAAAAAACACCGATAATATGCAGAAAAAGGTAAATTGTTATAAAAGTCAAAATAGAGGCCGCAATAAATGACGTCTTGCCCGTCGCTTTAGTAAAAACGGCGCCTATGCCGTTAAAGTTATCGGGGGTATCGGAAAAATAAGACATCGTAACTATAGAATACCTGCCGACTACCGGAAACGTAATCAGGGATAGATATATAAAATTAACGTCGGCGTTAGAAATCAACGACCACATTATCAGAACGTAAAAAATTACCGCCGTATTTCCTGCAATTCCGGCGTTAACGTCTTTCATTGCCTCATAGAATCTTGTTTTATCGCCGCTTTTCAAAAACGCAAAAAGACCATCCATCGTATCGGATAGACCGTCAAAATGAAGTCCGCCCGTAATAACGTAAAGAAAAATAATAGATATTAAAACCGCCGGTGCCTCCGGCAAAAACTTATCGAAAATATAAAAAACAGCTGCTAAGGCAATACCTATAAATAATCCGACTAATGGAAAATATTTGATTGATTTTTTAAGACTATCCTCATATGAATAGGAATCGCCATAAATATTATTATTCTTTCCTTTAGATTTAAATATAGTTAAAAAATTTACGGCTTCCGATAAACCGCTTAATATAAACATATTTTTCTATTTATTAAGTTCAGGAGCAAAAACATCAGCCTCACCAAACGTAAGCATATTATTATACACATCTAAAGCAATCTCTATTATTTTCATTGCAATAGCCGCCCCGGTTCCTTCGCCGAGCCTCATTGATAAATCCAATATAGGGGTTTTATTGATGAGATTGGCTGCCGCCATATGCCCTTTTTCTTTAGAAAGATGCCCTAAAAACATATAATGCCGAACATCCGGGTTAATATTTAAAGCAATTAGAGCGGCGGCAGTGGAAATAAACCCATCCACTACGACCGGAACCCTATTAACGGCACATCCCAATATAAAACCTGCGATTTCTCCTATTTCCAATCCACCGACACCGGCCAAAACATCAATAGGATCGCCACCGTCTAATATATTTACTCTGATTGCCTTTTCTATAATTCTTGCTTTTTTGTCTATTATTTTTGCATCTACACCCGTCCCTCTGCCGCAAACAAGTTTAGGGGACTTTTTAGAGTAAAAACATGTTATCGCGGAAGCCGACGTCGTATTTCCTATGCCCATATCCCCCGTTGCACAAATATCCGCACCTTTTCCCTTTACGATATCGGATATCTCTATGCCTTTAATAAGAGACATTAAAGCATCGTCATAATTCATAGCCCTACTTTTAAATATATTATTCGTTCCCGCCCTGACCTTTTCGTTTATAAAAATACCGGATAAAAATGCTTCCGAAGCTAATACCTTTAAATCGGTGGACATTCCGGCATCCACGACTATAACGTCAGCACCTACGGAATTTGCTATCGCATTAATCGCCGCCCCTCCGCTTAAAAAATTTTTCACCATTTGAACGGTAACATCTTGCTTAAACAGACTGACGCCCTCTTCGACTACTCCGTGATCTCCGGCAAAAACGCAAATAAATTTATTATGCAACTGCGGCCTTTCTTTCCCTGTGATTGCTATAATATCTTTTGTAAATTCCTCTAATCTGCCTAAACTTCCTACCGGCTTAATAAGCTTATTAAGCCTATGTTCCGCAATCTTATAAAATTTATCTTTATCGACGGGTTTTATCGAGTTTGTAATAGAAAATAAACGATCTTTATCGGTCATACGCACCCCTTCCCTTTTTTTTATAAAGATATTTTTGTTTTTTATTATAGATTAGATTTTAAGAAAAAGAAAGGTCGTAATTTTATTTCAAAGAGACCGGATTTCCGGCAATGACACAGTATGCCTCGTCGGATACAGAGGAAAGCTCCTGCTCCATTAAACCGTTCAGTTCTATAAATTTTCTGAGATAGGCATCCGCAGGTACCATGTTAAACCCAAGTGAATCCGATACCGTAATGACAGCGCATTTAATTCCTTTAAAATATTTAGAAAGCATTAAGATGTTTTCGGCGGCAACATCATAATCGGATAAACCTTTAAAGATCGACGATAGCCACAGAGTCATAGAATCTATGAGAATAATGCCGTCTCTGTCGGCTAAATACCGACAAATGCCCTTAATTTCCTCATTTAAATCATTAAAATTTTCATGAACGACAAAAACACCCTGCCTCTTTTTTTTGTGTTTTTTAATTTTCAACGTCATTTCTTCGTCTATAAAATCTGTTCTCGTTTCCGTGTGGACAGCAACCGGGGGATTATCTTTTTTATCATCGCCGGCCACAAACTTTGCCGTTGCAACAAAATGAACGGGATTATAGGACAACTCCGCCAAACTGCCCGAGTCGCAAGAATCTTCGGAATGCCCTGTGCCTATCAAACCGCCACCTACGGAAATTATATTCCCCTTATAAATAGAAACCGCTTGCCTTTCGGCAAAACCCGACTTTCCGGAAGATATACCGCCCGTTATAAAAATCTTAGGCATATTTTTTGTTTTACTCATTTTATCTATTCCATTTAACGTTTAAATATCGATAAAATATCAAGCCAAAAGTTTTTTGAATTCTTTCTCGTTTAAAGGCTTAGAAAACAGAAAACCCTGAATATAATCACAGCCGAGTCTCTTTAACAATGTCAGCTGGTCCTCCGTTTCCACGCCCTCCGCTATGGATTTCATATTGAGCTTTTTTGAAAGATAAATTATAGTTTCAACTATATATCTCGAGTGGTTTTCCGTTAGCATCTTTCTTACAAACGAAATATCTATTTTTAAATTGTCGAACGGAAGATCTGCCAGATACGAAAGAGATGAATATCCCGTACCGAAATCGTCTATCGAAAGATTGAATCCGGATTCTTTTAAAAAATTTAAAATCATGATAGAGTACTCGAAATTTTCAATAAATGTTCTTTCCACTATCTCAAAAGTCAAAAACTTGGGATCTATTTTACTTTTATTCATGATAGCCGTAATATTGTCCTTAAAATGCGCGTTCTTAAAACTTACGGGCGAGATATTTACGGACATTGGGACAACGTTTAAACCCTCATCCGTCCATTGTTTCATTTTAGAAGCTAATTCGCCTATTATCCAGCTTTCCGTCTCCGTAATCATCCCGCTCTGTTCTAAAAAAGGTATGAATTTCATCGGAGGAACTATTCTGTCGGGTCTTTTCCACCTAAGAAGCGCCTCCGCTCCCTTAATGGAGTGTGTTTGCGTATCAAAGTAAGGCTGGTAATGCAGAATAAACTCTTTTTTTGCCACAGCTTCCCTGAGTCCGTTTCTTAATTCGACTTTCTTTCGAGCATATTCCTCAAATTCTTTTTTGAAAAATCCGACCGTATTCCCTTCTTTTCTTCTGACATTGAGCAGTGCCGCTTCTGCTTTACTAAAAATATCCTGAGACTTTTCGGCATCTTTCGGATATAAGGATATTCCGGCATTGAAGGATATACTTATCTTTTTATCCTGACATATGTATGGTTCGCCGAGAATTGCAAGAATTCTGTTAACTATATGCAGGGCGTCTTCTTCATAATTTAAATTTTTTAAAAAAACGGCAAATTTATCGGCTTCCCATTTTGCCAAAATATCGTAATTCTTTATAATATTTTTCATTCTGCCGGCCATTTCTTTCATAATTTTATTGCCTACTTCAAAATCGAAAGCAGAATTTATAAAGGAGAAATTAACCGGATTTATTATTATAAAAGCAGATGCCGCACCGGAATAAGTAGAATTTTTAATAAATGCCTCTACGCTTTCCGATAAAAATCTTTTATTGGGTAAACCCGTAAGGACATCAAAATGCAATAATTTCTCTACCGTTTCTTCGACTTTTATCTCTGAAGTAATATCCTTTCCTATTAATATGTAGTATTCTATTTCACCCTTTATGTTAAAGGGCGTTATAGTCGTATATCCGTAAACATCTCTGTTATCCTTAGTCTTGTATAGAAAAATATCGGTTAGAGTCTCGCCGGATAAGAGTGTGCCGAGAAACTTTTTTTCGAATCCTTTTTTTCCTGATCCTCCTTTTAAAATTTTTGCATAATGTTCGCCTATAAGTTCGCTTTCGGAATAACCGAATATTTTGTATGTGCTTTCATTAGAATATAGCAGAGTAAAGTATTTATCGGTAATAATGATAAAATCGAATCCTGAATTTAATGCAACCGACGTCATAGAATGCCATTTGTCGTTATCTATCTTATCTAATGCATAATTAATATCCGTCATTATTTCTCTCAACAAATTATAGGTATCCTTTTTAAAAAATCCTCTCTTGTCCGAACATAAGTTCAAAACTCCTATGGTTTTATTTTTCTTTATTATAGGTATCGTGGCACTCGAAAAATAGCCTCTTTTTGTATGCTCATCTCTCCACGGCAACGTTGTCGGATTCTTTAAAGTATCGTTGTCAATCATTATTTTTGTATTTAAAAAAGACCTTGCCAACTGCCCCCTCCTTCCCTCCGGAGTGTTCAAATACATTTTTAGGTAATCTATATAACTGCTTTTGCGGTATGAAAATGTAGATTTTAAGTTCATATCGGAATCGAAAAGAATTATCAGGGAATCCTTAAACAGCCCCCTTTCTACTATCTTATTGCACATATCGAGAAACAGGGAATCATCGTCGTTTGCCCTTACTATAATCTGATTCACTTCCGAAAGGGTCGCATACAATGTACGTACGGAATTTATCTTTTCCTCTTGTTCTTTTTGTTTGGAGATATCTAAGATAATGACGAAACCTGCAGGTTTACCCATATAAGTAACGGTATAGGCAAAAACAATAGAATGTTTCAGTGTACCGTCTTTCGCTACTAATGCATGCCTTAGCTGTTCTGCAGCAAAAACCTCTCCCTTCATTCTTTTTTCAAACAGCTCTTTCACTTTGGGCTTATATTCATCTGCAACGATATCGACGGGGGTCATGTTCTTTAGTTCATCCTCCGAATACCCTATCAAATTTCTAAATATTTCATTCGAAAGTATTATGCTGCCGTTGTTTTGATATAAAAGAACCCCGAATATCGTTGAATTCATCAGGGCATCCAATAGCCCTTTCGTATTTTTCATATTATGCCTAATAATATATGAATGAATATATACACCGTTGGATTATACAATATTTCTATAAATAATAAAATATAAATCAAAAAAACGAAAATACGGCGTTATTTTATGTCGTCAACCCTTAATTTGCCGCAACACCATTATTAAATGCCCTATTGTTTTTATAACATAGAAATCCCAATAGCTTTCAGCGGTCGGGTATCACGAGCAAGCTTATGATTTGCAAGATATTGCGGTAAGAAGTTCTTGCCTGAGGGTCATTTCTTTAAATCATTTATGGATAGAATGTACAATATAAGCAATCTTTCATTCGTTAACGGCGTCAAAATGAAAAGGTTTACTTATTACAACTTTAACTGGTAGGCGCGGGCGGTCTCGAACCGCCGGCTTCCACCGTGTGAAGGTGGCACTCTAACCCCTGAGTTACGCGCCTTTAATGCTCTTGATATCAACTTACATAGGCAAGAGACAATAAATTTAATTTACCATTTAGTTTAATAGGGTATGTCAAAAATGTCAATAAGAATGAGGCATACGGTCAGGTCTATAAATGCGGCAAGGGCGGTGTGTAATTCTGTATTTCCGGTCTTACATTCGGAGCAATTAAATTTTCTCGCATTAAGAGGCTTTTTACCGTACCTATTCACTTAAGGACGGATAAATATCGCGCTGATCGGTTATCTCGTTTACAGGCCGACCCTTTCTCCGGTTTACAACTCCTAATTCAGCTCTATTTCCGTTGTCGGAACCCATTTGTTCAGATAATCTTCTTTGAAGTTTTGCTATTTTATTACTTTTTACATACACTTTCCGTTCGGGTAAGAGGGCATTCTGTCGCACAAACCTCATTCTGTTATTATGAGCATTATAGCTTAATCAGCGGTATTCGGAAGGATTCTTGACAAAAACATGCTGAATCGGGAATTAAGATAACCTCCCCGATTCAGCATTAAATAACTAAATTAAAATGCAAATGCAAGTCCCGTACCTAACGTATTATCCTGAGATTTGTTGGTGAACAAATATTCAAGATAGATATGTGCATTGTATGCGAGGTTATATTCTGCAAGAAGAGCAACCTCGTTTTTTATACCCTCATTAGTACAACCGTTGCTGACTTCCTTATAAGTTCCGCTCTGATATAAATTTGCGTCTGCACACGAAGAACTTATCTTTCCGCCACTTAAAAACGCCTCCTGTAAATCCTTATGCGTCCAACGATATTGAGCATACTGGGCTGCAAACATCAAACCATGTCCAATCTGAGGAAATAAATAACGTCCGTAAATCTCCACCGCAGAATATCCATTACTGGAGCTTGTATTGCCGATAATACCACCGGCTGCATTCGTAAGACTAGTCGAAACAGCAGACGGATTTCCGTAAGGATGACCATCACTCTGGACCATGTATGTCGCTCCAAGTTCATATATATCGTTTGCAAGGTCGACATCAAAACCGTTGTCGGTTATGCGGTTGGTCCATGAACCCTGTGCCGGAATACTACCCTTAACTTTATTTAAGGCAAGCGGTTCTGCTATCGTTGCGCCGTAGTAACCAAATTCTAATTGCCCCATAGAGGTCGGGTAATATTCCTTAAGCTGATAGGAATACTCCATTGCATTGGAAGCGCCGTTAGCGTTTGCATTGACGGAGGAAGCTCCTGCGTCGTTCGTTACCGTTACTTTATACCACAGATGATACCCGGGTGTTCCGTAAACTTCAAATCCACTCGGCTGCACGTTTATTAAATTGCCCCCTTCACTGCTAAAGCCTACATTTAAAGGCTGAATAGCAGGAACATAGACATTGAATGCAAACTGCTTGTCGAAATAAGGCGCAGCAGTGTTAGGCATTCCGATTTTTAAGTTTACCAAATTGGAAGGTACTCCGAAACCGGAGCCGATTCCGTTTAAAGATGCCCATATCTGAGCAACACTGAAAGGCATACCTGGTCCGACGTTATTCATATCGAAAAAAGATAAAGAGTTGGCGAACGGCGTATAAAGCTTATACGACCCGCCTGCATCTATCATCGACATATTTGAAAATGCATCGGTTGCAGAGTTTACGTTCTCATTGGTATAGTGCTGATAGGTAACCCATGTAGAAATAGAGATAGGGACCGGCCACGGATTAGGCAGACTAAGTCCTTGTGTAATCTGCGTAGCATCCGCAGGGGTTCCGTTTGTATCCGGAAGCCTGAATCCGTTTCTCCAAAATGCCCTGCCGAACGGATTTAAGTTTGGAAATACCGTGTGACAAACTGCGCATGAAAAATGGTACTTTTGAGCAA
>VAOX01038205.1_pt1 | contig 28743 bp, 26 predicted proteins | sample 3393891 | NCBI WGS metagenome assembly VAOX01 (sample SAMN08290429, study PRJNA428436) | hydrothermal vent metagenome | isolation source: Deep-sea hydrothermal vent chimney | place: Indian Ocean: Southwest Indian Ridge | depth 2822 m m
GTGAATAATTTAAAATTTATATTTTGATAAGGATTAAAATGTATTTGTGTAAAATTGATGATTTAGAAGAATTAACGACTAAACAGTTTGAATATAGCATTGTAGGTGAATCCCATCATGGCTTTATCGTAAAATGGCAAGGTCAATTATTTGCTTACGAGAATCATTGTCCTCATACTGGTGTAGAATTAAACTGGCAAGAAAATATCTTTTTAAGTTACGACCAAAAAACAATCCAATGTGCAACCCATGGAGCACAATTTCAGTTTAGTGATGGTTTATGTGTGTGGGGGCCTTGTCGTGGACAATTCCTCACAAAATTAACATTGCAAATACGCTCTAATCGGGTATATCTAGTGTTACCGACGGTTTGAAATTATATAACGTATTAAAAATGTTTAAATTATTTAATTATAACTATAAAGAGCTTTGAACTGATGCCGATATCAATTAGTGTTATTATCCTTATAATAGCCTCGAAACTTAATCAACTAAGAATATAGATAGTTTATGCCCATTTTAAGATCCAAAATAAAAGCACTAACATTTATCTGCAGTTTACTACTCTTGGGTTTTTATGATATATCCATGAGCTTTGCTGAAACAGTTTATGTTAGTGATAATTTAAGAGTCGGGGTTAGACCTAGCCCTGATAGTAGTATTGCACCAATTAATGTGGTGACATCGGGTATGCATTTGACGGTGATTGAAAGTGAAGGCGGCTATATAAAGATTAAAACTGAAACTGGAATCACTGGATGGGTAAAAGAAGTTTACATGACCAAGGATATCCCGATTCGTGAAAAATTTGACGCATTAAATGTAAAATATGAGAAACAAAGCGGCATCATCGCTGAATTAGAACTATCGATAGAAAATCTAACAAAAGTTAAAATGGCACTAATAACTGATCTTGATAATATTCGTTCAGACAAATCCGATATTGAATTAAAGTTAGCCAGAGTATTAGAAGAGAAATACGTCGACCAGCTTGGTAATGGTCAGAACTTTATGATTATAATTGCACTTATTATTTTTGTGATTGCTTTTATTACAGGAATGCTCTGGTATCGGTATCTGGTTACTCGGCGTTTGGGTGGGTTACGCCTTTAATGTTGCATTCTCAATTGAAGTAATAGAATATTTGATAAATTAGGCTTATTAGAGTTAGGCTGACATTGTTGACACCATTAAGTTTAAGTTTTCACTGCATTCTAAAACCGCATTAACTGATTCGTAGATTAAATCTTCAGTTAGCCCTAATCTCGACACTACTTCGTCTGGTAATTTTTCGGTGTAGGCATCCGATGTGCGGCTTGATTTTAATGCGCTGTCAACTATTAACACTAAACTCGATAGTTCACTGTATGGCCCCACATAATCTTCATTATGATGCTCAGAAACGGTAACATTTAAAAATTCTGGCATATTCCAGGTTCGTAATAAAATACTGCCCAATTCGGTGTGTTGAATGCCAAGCAATTGATATTCAATTACCGTCATAGGAACATCCGGTTTAGATGCAATTAGTTTATTTAACCAAAAGTATTCTGTTTCAAAGGTACTTGCTAATACTAAATAGCCAATATCGTGCAGTAATCCGGCAAGATAAGCTTGCCCAGGACTAGGGCGAAATTCAACTGGACATTGTTGACTGAGTTTCTGACAGATTGCCGCACTATAAACGGCATGTTCCCAGATATTTTTTGAGCCAAGGGGCCCCTTTTTATCGAGCTTAAATGAATTACCCAGCGCGAGACCGATAGCAAGATTGAGTACAGTGTCGTAGCCTAAAACTCTAAGAATTGCGTCATAGATAGTCTCTACACTACCTCGAAGGCCAAACAATGCGGAGTTAGCATAGCGCAAAATAAGACTGGTTAAAGCCGGATCTTTAGACACTATTTCCGATAGTAAATGCACCGATGCATCCGAATTATTTTGCAGTTGTAAAATTTGCGCTGCTAATTCGGGTAAAATGGGTAAGGTTTGTAAGTTGGTTATTTTGTTGCTGAGATCCAAACGCGGTGCACTGAGTGTCAAATTGGGTTGGAAAATATATTCAGATTTTATTTCTGAAAATTGATAACCAATAGGTGTTTCCATGATTAGTTTTTCAAGGTATTGTGACTCAACACTTAAATAGTGTTCATTTGAGTCATTACTAAAGAGAACCGTATTTAAATCACTAACTTCAATATCAATAATAAATTGAATGTTGTGTTCGGCTATAAGCTGGCTAATGTCATGCTTTTCAAATTGAGCTTTAAAATCGTGAATTTCAGCGATGTTTAGGAAATAGACAGGAATTTTAAGGTTTTCAATTAATACGGCTAAATTAATATAATGATTAGCCGGGTATATTGCGAAAATGATAGCCTCAGAGGATTTTAATAAAGAGACCTTTGCAAGCTCGTTTAGCGTTATCGCATTAGTTGACCAGACATTCTGAGCGTTGTCCGGTATTAAGTTTTCAATATACTGATATTCAATATTGTGTGAATCGAATATTTCACTGAGTATATTGGTGATATCCATTATTCTGTTGTGCCTTATTAGTAAACAATAGAATAGTCGGCAGTAGATCTATTTTATTTAATAGTTATTATTAATGTGATGATAGTCTCATTATATTTCATTCGAAGTGTTTAGTGAGACCTACGGAGTACTTGACGTTACGCTAATTATTCTATAATTAGAATAGTTTTGAGCGTATTACTGATAATACGTGTAGCTGGATTAAATAGTGTCGATACGAGTGTCGATAGATTATTTTTAATGGATTTTTAATTATTACAATAATGGTCAATTATGGGTCAAGTAGATAAAACATCAGTACTGACTGTCACTCGTGACAGTTTGCGTCAGTTAGAACCAATATCCAGTTTATCAAACGAAAGAATTGATGAGCTGGTGAGTTTGTCATACGTAGAGCATATCAATATGGGGGTTAGTCTTTTTCGTGAGGGCGATGTTGATAATCAAACTATTTATGTTCTAAATGGTGATGTGCAGTTAAAGTCATCGAGTAATAAAAAAGAATCAACTATTAGCAGTAAATCCAAGGAAGGCCATTATCCATTAGACGATAGCCAACCTAGACAGTTTTCTGCTGTTGCAATGAGTTCGGTCGATATTGTGCGCATCGATAATAGTGTGCTTGACTACATGATGATGTGGGATCAATTGGCGGTTGCTGAATTGTCCGAGAGTTCTTCTGCTGCCAGTGGTGAAAACAGCCAAGTAGAAAAATTAGTTGAGCGAGCAGTACTCGATTCAATTGAATTTGCGAAACGACAGGGCAACGATAATAAGGCAGATTTTACTAAAACAATTAAACCCGAGTTAAATGAATTAAAACTAGAAAATAACAGCACTGTCTCTACGGCTGTAACGGATGTTAAAGCCAAAAAAACTGATTCGTCCAAAAAACAACAGGATAAAACAGCACAACAGCCACCCGACTTAAATTTAAGTAATAATCAAGATCCAGACAAGTTCAAACGAGAAAAAGATTATATCGGTAATGATAAAAATAAAACATTATCACACTCTCAAACAACTGAAAATAAAGCATTAAACCCTGCCAAGATTAATGTAGAAGCCGATAACAAAGAAGTACAAACAACAAAATCAAAGGCATCGGTAGTTTCAGAGAAAGACGATAGTCAGAATAAAGCCGCAACAGCAGTAAAAACAGTAACGCTTGATAAAACTGCGACAGCAGCAAAAACCGCAACGCCTGATAAAACCGCAACAGCAGCAAAAACAGTAACGCCTGATAAAACCGCAACAGCAGTAAAAACAGTAACGCCTGATAAAACTGCGACAGCAGAAAAAACCGCAACGCCGGATAAAACTGCGACAGCAGAAAAAACCGCAACGCCGGATAAAACTGCGACAGCAGAAAAAAACGCAACGCCGGATAAAACTGCGACAGCAGAAAAAACAACAACAAACAAAACTGACAGTGAGAATAATCCTATTGTCTATGAATCAAGAGACTGGATTCGTAAAATTAGACAAATCATGGCATTTAAAAACATGCCACCCGCAAATGTTAAGAATCTGCTTGAAAAAATGGAATCTGTTAATGTTAAAAAGGGTGACAGAATTATTGAGCAGGGTGGTGATGGTGATTATTACTACATTGTTACCGATGGAACAGCCGTTGTTACAAGAACGATTGAGTTAGCGACATTATCCTCAGGTACCAGTTTTGGTGAAGAAGCATTAGTTGCCAAGTCACCTCGAAATGCGAGTGTTAGTATGACCAGCGATGGTATCTTAATGCGATTATCGAAAAAAGATTTTGATGAATTATTAATAGAACCATTAATGGCTAGAGTTTCAGCTGATGAAGCTCGCACCAAAGTTCTAAAAGGGGCTAAATGGTTGGATGTTCGTCATGCCAAAGAATTCCACCACAGTCGATTACCGGGGGCAATTAATATTCCACTGCATGAACTGCGGTTACGAATGACCGAGTTGGATAAAGACTCAGAATATATCTGTTGTTGTCGAACTGGAGCTCGAAGTTCGTCAGGATCTTTTTTACTGGCTCAAAATGGCTTTAAAGTGAGTGTCCTAACTGGCGGCATACAAGTTATGTCGCAAGATCTAAGGCGCTAAGACAGCAAGTTCTAGCACCATATAGAGTTTAAAATAAACCACCAAATACAATATAACCTTCAGAAAAATAAAATTCTTGTGATAGCTTGTCACGAGAATTAGATGTTGTTCTCACATTATGCATTCTTATTTCACCGTACTTAGCGACGACACGTGTAAAGTAACGTTCATAAAAAATAAATTCAATACCGGCTTTAATACTCATGCCATAGCCCGCAACGTTAAACTCATCATTTCTGGTGTTACCAAATAATGTTGCATTGGTTTTAGGATACATAATGGCTAGCCCGGGGCCAGTAAATAATGACAGTGCATTTTCACCATTAGTACTTGACCATATTGGAAAGTATTTTTCCAATTCTGTCGAAAAAAAGTTTAAACCATCAGTATGTTCGAATAGTAAAAAGTCGGCTGTTAATTTTTGAGTACCGTTACCACTGCGATCAAAACCATCGCCGGTATTTATGCTACCTTCAAAATTAACGGTTTGGCCACTTTCCATCACGTATTTCATGTGATCGTTACCAAATGATATTGATAAGGTATCGCTGAAATAGTAGCCCAAACGTATATTTGTTTGTGGGACTGACCAATTCGTTGGGTGTAGGTACGGATCAAAGCCCACTTCAGTCTGTCGGTCTGTCGCTTTAACATCGCGTAGCGTAAAGTCATAACCCTCACCGGTTAGACGGTAATCGCTATTACTATAGGTGGCACGATTCCAACCATAGTAGAAATACCATTTCCCTTTTTTATCTAATGCTGATGCGTGAATGTTGCCAATGAGGCTAAAGAAAATAAGACTGCATGTTACGTAAAATTTCATGTAATTTTTCCAAAAAAATAATATATTAAGTAGAAATTTGGTCAATTTTAACTGTTGGCGCTTTTAAAACATTTTATGCTACCGGTTATTTTATCCTAGATACTGACTGTCATTTTGACGTAGATCACTAATCGAATGAATTATCGACTAAAGTGTCTAAAACTTTATCCGGGGGGCCACTGTAATTGTCGACCAGCGAGTAAATGTAAGTGAATATGATAAACTGTTTGTCCACCGTCTTTATTGCAACTAATGACAACTCGATAGCCATTTTCAGCTACTGATATTTCCTTTGCATAGTTTTTAGCAGCAATAATCAGTTTACCCGCGATCAGTGTATCGTCATCCGATAAATCATTTAACGTGGCAATGTGTTTTTTAGGAATAAATAAAATATGAATCGGAGCTTGAGGAGCGATGTCTTTAAAACCAATAACATCCTGGTCTTCATATACGATATTAGCGTCTAACTCTTTATTTACAATTTTACAAAATAAACAGTCCACTATTAATCCTACTTATTTACAGGTTCACATTAAAAAACAGTTTAAAAAAACCGGGATAACCCGGTTTTCTGTTAAACATTAAAACTAACTCTTTCTTTTTTCATCAAGCATTTCATGAATGCGAGGTGCTAAGATTAATTCCATTGCAAAGCCCATTTTACCACCAGGAACAACAATGGTGTTTGGACGTGACATGAATGAATCTGTAATCATATTTAATAAATACGGAAAATCAACTCGTTCAGGTTCACGGAATCGAATCACAATAAAACTTTCATCCGGAGTAGGGATATCGCGCGCAATAAATGGATTTGAAGTATCCACCGTCGGCACACGTTGAAAGTTAATATCCGTTCTTGAAAATTGTGGCGTAATGTAATTAACGTAATCTGGCATACGGCGTAAAATAGTATCAACAATCGCTTCGGCTGAATAACCACGTTGGTCATTATCGCGGAAGATTTTTTGGATCCACTCAAGATTAACAATTGGTACAACACCAACTAATAAATCAACATGCTGTGCTACATTGGCTGTGTCACTGACTACACCACCGTGTAAGCCTTCATAAAAAAGACAGTCTGTGCCTGCTTTAATATCTTCCCAAGGAGTAAATTCTCCGGGTTGTTGACCAAACGGTTGGGCTTCTTCTTCACTGTGTAAGTAATATCGACGTTTACACGTGCCATCTTTACCGTAGCTTTCGAATGTTTGTTCTAATATATCAAATTCATTTGCTTCTGGGCCGAAATGCGATAATTGTTTACCTTTTGCAGCGAATTCTTCGATAGCGCCTTTCATGGATGCGCGATCATAGCGGTGGTAACTGTCACCTTCGATAATGAGTGGGTTAATTTTTTCCCGATAGAAAATATGCTCAAAAGCATTTTTTACAGTTGTGGTACCAGCACCAGATGAACCGGTAACAGCGATGACAGGGTGTTTTACAGACATGAATACTCCTCAAAAGGGTTTGCAAAGCTAGTTAGCGTAACTTGCGTGCTTCGTCGCACAACGCACGTAATTTGTGCGCTAAATCCCAAGTTAATTATGCGATTTAGGTTTAATTAGGGACGCTATTCTAATCAAAGATCAACCTAAAGTCTTGTTGAAATTACATTTGATGTGCAGAATCTGAAAAATCCGCGAATAGTCCATATTAAAACTAAAATTATAATATTTTATATACATATATCAAGAGCTTACTTATCTTTTTCGCGATTAACCGCACGATAAGCAATATCGGTTCGATACTCAATCCCTTTCCAGCTTATGGTTTTAACAAGATCATAGGCGGATTGTTGTGCTTGGCTAACGCTAGCGCCTAAACCAACGGCACATAAAACCCTGCCGCCACTGGTAACTACTTGATTATCTTTAAGAATAGTACCTGCATGAAATATTTTTTGAGTACTATTATCACTCTTACTGCTGGACTCTGGTAACCCCGTAATGATGTCGCCCGTCGGATAATCATTCGGATAGCCAGCAGCGGCTAATACCACACCCACTGCAGCGCGTGGATCCCACTCAATTTTAACCGTATCCAAGCGTTGCTCCACTGCTGCCAGACACATTTCAACCAAATCGGATTGTAAACGCATCATAATGGGTTGGGTTTCAGGATCACCAAAACGGCAATTAAATTCCAATACTTTGGGTGTGCCTTCAGAGTCGATCATCACACCGGCATATAAAAAGCCAGTATAGGGCATACCTTCAGCTGCCATCCCTGTCACGGTTGGCATAATAACCTGCTCCATGATTGTTTGATGCAGTTTTTCAGTTACCACCGGTGCTGGTGAATATGCACCCATACCACCGGTGTTTGGACCGGTATCGCCATTGTAAGCCGCTTTGTGATCTTGTGAGCTAGCCAAGGCTAAGACGTGCTTGCCATCAACCATCACAATAAAACTGGCTTCTTCACCGCGTAAGAACTCTTCAATAACCACGCGATGCCCGGCTTCGCCAAACCGATTATCGGCTAGCATGTCTTGCACTGCGGCATTTGCTTGTTGTACTGATTCTGCGATTATCACGCCTTTTCCTGCGGCAAGACCGTCGGCTTTAATTACCATTGGTAATTGGCTGGATTTTATATATTCGAGCGCGGGTTCAATTTCGGTAAATGATTGGTACGCTGCAGTTGGAATATTATGTCGCGCCAAAAATTCTTTTGAGAAGGTTTTTGAACCTTCAAGTTGCGAGGCTTGTTGACTTGGGCCAAAACAACGTAGCTCGGCAGCTTGAAAACGATCCACTAAGCCCAACACTAACGGTGCTTCAGGACCGACGATGGTCAGATCGATATTTGTGTCTATCGCAAACTGCAGTAATTCATCAACACTATCTGCTGCAATATTAATGTTTTCAATTTTTGGTTCCAGAGCCGTGCCGGCATTGCCTGGTGCAACGTAAACTTTCGTGACCCGAGATGATTGTGCCACTTTCCACGCTAAAGCATGTTCTCGACCACCGCCACCAATAATTAATATTTTCATTGTGTACAATCCTGAGTGTTTATTGTTGTTGAATTTGTGAACTACTATTGTGGTAACGCATGTAATTTACCGAGGTATTGATCGCGCGCAGTAGTTGATCCATGGATTTTTGCAGTGCTGGATTTTGTGTGGCGAGATTATCTCGCGGTGTTGAGCTGTTTAAGTCATGCAAACTGGCGTTGTTTCCTGACTCATCCATTTGATAATAATGACTATCGCCTATTAATCCAATTCGTTGCTGTGAACCGTGCGCTACCGTAAAAGCAAAGCGAGCAGAATCAAACTGTGGATCCAGCAAATCTCGGCCGAGGGTGCTGTTGGTGTACGCATGTTCAAGCAGTCCGGCGATGGTTGGCATGACATCCACTTCACTTGCAACTTTATTAAATTGTCTGGGTTTGGTAATTAATTTGGGGGCATAAAAAATTAAGGGCACATGGAGATTCATAATGCCAAGTTGGCTATAGGCGGGTTTTATGTGTTCTCCTGTACCGGCAACACCGTGATCACCAAAAAATACAAATAATGTATTTTCAAAATAAGCCTCTTTTTTAGCGGCTTTAATAAACTGGCCAACGCTGTAATCTAAAAATCGGTAGGAATTGTATTCGCCGTTATTTAAAAACCCAGATTGGATTAAAATAGCGTCATTATTATCATCGCGCTTAAAGTTGCCCGCATCACTTGGAATGGTATAGGGACGATGATTACCAGATGTTTGAATGACAGCAAAAAATGGTTTATTTTTGTTTAATTTTTTAAGTACATTATTGGCTTCTTTGAACAAGCTGTGATCAGCAATACCCCAGACATCAACACGCGGTGAATTGTATTTTCCTTCTTCATATAAATCGAGATCCGTGATATTTTTTGAGAGTAAACCACGAATATTGCCCCAACTTGCACTACCGCCAAGGAAGTATAATTTTTTATAGTCTTTAAACGAATTAATGATTAAATGTTGGTCGACTATTAATGGATTTCGAGTGGAGGTCTTTTGCGGCTCGACATCGGGAATACCGGTTAATGCTGTAAAAACAGACCGTGCGGTACCGGTACTTGGGGTGTAAAAGCGTTTAAATAGATAGCCTTGATTTGCCAATGCATCAATATTGGGTGTTGGGTTTAACGGGTTATTGTAGAGCCCGGATTTAAATGCCGAGAAAGATTCCAAAAACACCATAACAACATTAAAGGGTTTGTGCGTGCTTGAGGCGGATTTCTTAGAATTCGTTAGCGTAGGCTTAGTGCGAATATAATTTAAATCAGACTTGTTTGGATTATCTACTTTAAGATAATTAACCATCGTGTCGTAATACTTTCTTGTTTCACTATCACTGAAACTAATTTTTCGATTTTTTAAGGTATTTAAAAAATACAGAATCGGATTACTCGACACAGCAGGGACAAAATCATGCGGACTAAAAAACGCATCACTCCAGCGTAATGGATAGTACGAAACTTTACCGAACAATCCCGCTACCATTAGGCTGCTAAAGAGCAAAGCTATTATGGTCTTGTTAAGAATACTTCTTGGCGTATCGACCAGATAATTATTGCGTATGATCAATCTATTTAAAGTAAATAAATATAATAGGATAGTAGCGATAAAACCTAAAACCCATTCAATAACGGGGTAGGTTTCCCATACCATCTGGCTGGCGATATCCATATTTTCGAAAAATCGTAACACGGTCGAATCGATGGGTTTACCTAAATAACCATAATGGCCAAAATTACCAACGTAAATAATTAATACCGCAGTCATTACCACGAATAAGTAAAATAACCACAGAAAGCGCATGCCACCAGAATGGAATGGATTAAAAAATCGAATATTACCTATAATAAAAAGGGGCAAAATGATGGCTAATGATAATTGTAAATCAAATTTTAAACCCAAATAAAATGCCTGACCCAGATCGGGCAACGCTATCGGATCAGCTGGATTGTGAAAATACTGCCAAAATAGGACTCGTAGTGCAGAGAACATAACCAAGTGCAGGCAAGTTGTGATTAATAAAAATCGTATGAGTTTTGGCATGGGTGGTTTGGCGTTTAGGGCAATTATTATTAATTTAACGTCTATCTTGACATCGGTAATATGCAATCAATTATATCACAGATAATCGCGATTGAGTTTTTGCAGATAGCGCTTAAATATTCTTAGTTTGCATAGACTTGCAGCAGTTCTATTGCGACAATAATAGAATAATTAAAATAATTGGATTGCGTGTTAATTCTGTGAAACTCGATGAAAAAAAATCAAATTTAGTTCAAGTATGGCTAATGCGGCTATTGTACGGATTTATTGGGCTAGTCGCTATTTATGCGCTTGGTCGTTTTATTGATGTTTCATTAGGCAGTTATTACGGAGGTATTCGAGCCCCTTATTTGCAAATGCTTGGACCTAATCAGGCCACAATACACTGGCAAGATAATGATTCGGAGCCCGGTGTTGTCCGTTATGGTTTAGATTTACGAAATCTAAATGACAGCGCCACTGATTCAAAGCTGACAAATAGTCATGCGGTAACGTTGTTCGAACTGCAACCGGCAACGCGTTACTATTATTCAGTGGGCACCAAAGAAAAAGTATTTCGCGGTGGTACAAAAGAGGATTGGTTTATAACAGCGCCACGAGTAGCCGATACCAGCAAGGTACGTTTTTGGGTACTGGGTGATCCGGGAGATTGGACACGCGGCATTTTCGAGGTCCGAGACTCAGCCTTACAATGGCTCAAAAATAACAAACGCGGATTAAACTCAGATTCATATTATCCGGATTTAGATTTTATTGTAACCACGGGCGACAATGCCTATAAGTCCGGTTCTAATAAGCAGTTTCAAAAAGCCGTATTCGAACCGTTTGCGGATGTGTTGAAAAATGTTAATTATTGGCCCGCTTATGGCAACCATGATGCACGACGTTGGGCATTTTTTGACATTTTCAGTTTTCCAACGAATGGCGAACTCGGTGGTATCCCATCCAATACTGAAAATTATTACTCGTTTGATTATGCTAACATTCATTTTGTATTTTTAGATACGCCTAAAGCAGATTTATCACCAGACGGTAGCATGTTAACCTGGTTACGACGTGATTTACGTAAGACTAAACAACAATGGTTGATTGCCGTATTTCATTATCCACCTTATACCAAAGGTTCGCACGACTCAGATTCAAAAAGTGACAGCTCGGGTCGATTGATAAAAGTTAGGGAAAATGTAATCCCCCTTTTAGAACAGTACGGTGTGGATTTAGTACTCACTGGCCACAGCCATCTTTACGAACGCTCTTATCTTATCGGATGTCATTACGGTGATTCAGCCAGCTTTCAAGAAACGATGAAAATTGATAATGGCATGGGATATTATAATAAGCCCTATTATAAATATTCCAACAAGCTTGCTCCAAATGAAGGTGCGGTTTATGCCGTTATAGGTTCATCTTCAAAAGTGGATGGTGGCTTAGGCAATCATCCCGCGCACGCAGTTAGTATATTTGAACATGGCTCTTTAATTGTTGATGTTGAGGGGGATAGATTAGATGCACGGTTTATCAATGATAAAATGCAGGTACTGGATAACTTTAGTATTATAAAAGGGCATGATACTGCTAAAAAAATTAAATTGCCCTGTCAAACAATAAATTAATCAGACAATAAACTAATCAAAGATAAAATAAACAGTAAGCCAAACTATGTACCGTAAACACATTCATAAAACACGACGACAAGTATTTTCGATTAATAAATGGAAAATGCGAACTTTATTTTGGGGCTTTGCCATCATAGTCGGAATCGTGGCGGCGTTATTTGCGCTGGGCAGTAATGCTACCGATCACTTTTATCATTACCTGTATCAGCATCATCCCATTATAGCCTATTTGTTACCTCCGTTTGGCTTAGCATTAATAGCATGGTTAACGCGTAATGTGTTCAAAGGAACAGAAGGCAGTGGCATCCCGCAAGCAATCGCGGCATTATCAATGAAAAATAATGTAGCCAGAAACTCAGTGCTGTCACTAAAGCTCGCAGCTGGAAAAATTTTATTGACCTGCATGGGATTATTAAGTGGAGCATCAATAGGTCGCGAAGGACCCACGGTACACGTTGGCGCATCCATTATGTATTCACTGCGTCACTTTAAATATTTTCGTGGTCAAAAAATGGTAAAAGCATTAATACTCGCAGGTGGTGCGGCTGGAATATCCGCGGCATTCAATACGCCATTAGCCGGTATTATTTTTGCAATCGAAGAAATGTCACGCTCCTTTGAAGAAAAAACCAGTAATACTTTATTGATCGCGGTGGTGTTGGCTGGTTTAACGGCATTAATGATTTTAGATCAATATACTTATTTTGGTTCAACTGGAGCAGTGTTACCACTGTCATCAGCATGGGTGGCCGTTATTGTACTCGGTGTTGTTGGTGGGCTACTCGGCGGATTATTCAGTGCGTTGTTAATTTACGGCACGAAAAAAATTGCCTCAACCATAAAAAAATATCCAGTATCAGTGGCATTTACTTGTGGCATCTTAATTAGCGTAATTGGATATGCATCCAATGGCCAAACATTCGGCACAGGGTATCTTGAAGCAAAAAATTTAGTCACTGGTGGTGTTTCTGATTTAAGTTTTCCATTTTATAAATTCATGGCAACCATTGTTTCTTATTTAAGTGGCATTCCCGGTGGTATTTTTGCACCGTCATTATCCATAGGTGCAGGGGTTGGCTCGGTGATGGCTGAGTTTATTCCAAACAGTACAACCTCCGCTATTGTGTTACTTGGCATGGTGGGCTATTTCACTGGTGTTGTTCAAACTCCAATTACCGCTTTCATCATCGTTATGGAAATGACTGATAACTCAGGAATGTTAATGCCATTAATGGCAACCGCATTAATCGCTAAAAGTGTTTCTCGAGTGGTTTGTCCAGTTCCAATTTATCAAGCCATGGCTGAACTTTATATTAAAAAAGTTGAATTAAAAAATGCATAGGAGTTTTGGATTTAGATAATATTTGTTAAGGATTTTTTTAGGGGCTGATGAGTTTTTAGATCTTGTTTGATTTGTAGTTTAAATCAGGCCACGAAACCGGGCGACTTGAACGAACTTGTGAGAGAAGTAGTACTTAACAAAACCATTGGTTTCTAAGGTGCTAGCTCTATCAAGGTGATGCTAAATAGAAAATGTTGAAGCTTGAGGCAAAGGTCAACGAGAATCATTTGATAAGCAGGAAGAAGTTGATGCACGGCGTGAAGAGATGATATTGTGATAGAAGAACGGCTGGCTAAAAATAGGTTGTTTGTTATACAATAGCAAGTTGTATAGGTAATCTATTGATTTTAAGCTTGGCTTAAAAGTGCTAGCATTTATAAAATATATGTATTAACAGAGTAAAATCTAAGCTTAAATAATCTTTGAATGCCATGTTTTACAATGAATCTGGCAGTATAGCTGTATAAAAGTGTTTTTGGAGAAGAGCTATGGCAAGCGGAAAAACATTAAGGCAATTGATAAAAGCAGGAACCTCAGGTGATTCGGCTGCCTTTGTTCGTGCATCAGAAGTTGTTATTAATGAAGAACGTCAAAAACAACATCATCTTCTTGCTAACGATCTTGAAAAAATTCTGTATAGCGATACGTTGCAGCCTGCTGAGCGAAGTTTGTCACATATTTTACCTAAAATTCCTACAGATAAAGAGCGTGGATTGCCATTGCTGGATATTCATCAGTCAGGAAGAAACATCGAAGAGCTTATTCTTACAGAGGAAAGTCTGGATGTAATAGAAGAATTACTTGAAGAGCATCGCAGGCAGGATGTGCTTCATAGTTATGGAATGAAGGCATCAAACAAGGTTATTTTCTTTGGGCCTCCGGGATGTGGAAAAACATTGGCTGCCAAAGTGATAGCCTGTGAGCTTGATTATCCTCTTGCCATAGTCAGGTTAGATGCACTTGTTTCATCCTACTTAGGTGAAACAGCAGCTAATTTGCGTAAAGTATTCGATTTTATCGGGCAGTACCCAATGGTTGCGTTATTTGATGAGTTTGATGCATTGGGTAAAGAACGTAATGATGGCAGTGAGCATGGTGAGCTGCGTCGAGTTGTAAATGCCGTGTTGCAAATGATGGATGCCTATCAGGGACAAAGTTTATTGTTAGCCGCAACTAATCATGAGCATATCTTGGATACAGCTATCTGGCGGCGATTTGATGAAACTATCTCATTTCCACTGCCTGAACAGGTTCAAACAGCTCAAATTTTGGCTCTTAAATTAAGAGGAGTAAGAAGAGAGTTTGAAATAGAAGATAAAAAAGTATTAAGCCTGTTTAATACACTCAGCGGTGCCGATATAGAAAGGGTTATTCGTAGAGCAGTTAAGCGAATTATATTGAAGAATCAGGAATTTCTAACAATTAAAGATATTAAAAGGGCACTAAAACGGGAAGTAAAGCATAACGTTTTTCAAGGATAAAAATGCCCGAAAACTATAAGCATTTGATAATAGAAAAAGAGGTTTTAATCAACCCACGTAGAACGAAAAAACCGCCACCCAGATATAATCCCGATGATCTGTGTAAACATGCTCAGGCACTCTCAAGTAACCTTAATATTGCAGCTAAAATAGCAAGGCAACAACAAACATCTGCTCAGGGAAAGTTTGTTTTCAAATTGCAATATGCAGGTGGGCCTGATGTTAAAAATCTGTATAAACATGGTGTTGATTTCATCAGTCAGGAAGACAAAGACATTTGTATCGTTTTTACTGATGAGAAAGGCTTAGCTATTTTTTCGGAACATTTATCACAGTTAGGTCTGGATGATACAGGTTTGACCTATAAGCAAATTTTGCAAGCGATTCAGGGCATTGATAACTGGACAGCTGACGACAGAAAAAGCTGGGCATTTCAAAATAAAGGTTTACCCGAAACAGTAAACCTCCGTTTGGATATTGAGCTTTGGCCAATAGAAACAATGCACCACCCAAAACGCATTCAATTAATAGATGAGTTTGAACATTGGATTGCAGAAAATAAGTTTATAAAGGTCGACAGTATTAATCAAGATAGCTTGCTAATCTATCGCCTAGCGTTAACAAAGCAGCATGTTGAATTATTGCTAAATCACCGTGATGTCCGCATGGTTGATCTTCTACCAGAATCGGGTATCGGTTATCAGCAGTTAAATTATGATTTAGACAATATACCTCAGAATTTAGCGTCGCCACAGCCAGATAGCGCACGCGTCTGCATTCTTGATAGTGGAATCAATACCAATCATCCATTAATTAAAACAGCCATGGCTGAGAGCAAAAGTTTTATCGAAGGCCGAGATGATGACGATGAATCTGGTCATGGTACTGCCGTAGCTGGTATCGCACTATATGGCGATCTTGAAGCCTGTGCAGACAGTCGTTACTGGCTGCCTCAGTTTTGGTTATATAACGGTAAGGTTATGTATCGTGATGAACAAACCGACGAAACTCGGTTTGATGAAAAAATTATTGAAACAACTTTAACCAAAGCTGTTGAGTATTTTGCTGGTGAATGTGGTTGCAGAATATTTAATATATCGTTAGGCAATGCAAACGCACCTTTTGATGGTAAGCATATAGGAGGTATTGCTTATGTGCTTGACAGGCTTGCACGAGAATACGATATTTTGTTTATTGTATCGGCAGGTAATTTCTCGGGTTCAGATATTCCACCAGTGCCGGTAACAAGTTGGCGAGATGAATATCCAGAATATTTAATGGATGATGCAAACGTCATAATCGACCCTGCAACGGCACTTAATGCAATAACAGTCGGTAGTCTCGCAAAGCACAATCAACATACCGATGAACAGAGATACCCTGAAATCAGTGCATTGTCGCCAGCTAATGAAGATCAGCCATCTCCTTTTACTCGTCATGGCTTCTCTATTGGTAAAGCACTAAAACCTGATCTTGTAGCACCCGGTGGTAATCGAGCATCACCATTAAGGCAGCCAGATAGGCAATGGAATCCTGATGAAAGAGGCATGGGGGTACTTACGCTTAATCATCAATTTGTGGGCGGTACTCTATTTAAAGAAATCGCTGGAACCAGTTTTGCCGCACCCTATATTACTCACCTTGCTGGTCGTTTGTTAAATGAGTATCCACAAGCTTCAGCTAACTTATTGCGGGCCATGTTAGTTAATCATGCAAATCTACCTGATGCCTGTACCAACACATTTTCAAAAGATTGGCAAAACATCTATAAAGATGCCACCGGTACAAAAAATAGAGAACTGGCAAGAGAAGTTGCAGGCTATGGAAAGATAGATGAAGACTCACTGTATCGATCATCAGAAACAGTTGTGGTACTCATGGCTGAAGACAGCATAGAAAATAATATCCATCAGTTTTATGAATTACCATTGCCTGAAAATTTTCTTCGCACCAGTAGAGCAAGCAGAGAATTAAGAGTTACATTGGCCTATTCACCAGTTGTACGGACTACACGGCTAGAGTACACAGCAACAAAAATGAGTTTCAGATTAATTAAAGGGAAATCCCTAGAAGAGGTACAACTGCATTTTAATCACGAGACACAAAATGAAAATGAAACAAGAAATGATGATGCAACTCCAAACAGAAATATAAGTGCCCAAATCCGTGATAAGGGTACAGTTCAGTCATCGTCCTGGTATTTTAAACAACGTAAGCCAGATGAGAAATGGTTTGTTGTCGTGACTCGGCAGGATAGAGATTGGGGTGACAGTTCACCTTGCTTGGATCAAGAGCACTATGCTTTAGTAATAACGGCAACTGATCGTGAAAATGAACAGGCTCAACTTTATACAGAAATACAGCTTCGTATACAGGAACATGTTCGTGCGCGGGTTACTTGAACATAAATAGTAAGAATAAAGTAAATAAGTAACAGCAATAACACCATCTAATTAGCTAGTTTACTAGGCAAATAAAAGTGACGAGATACGGCTCTATGGATGATGAGCGAAAATAAGCATTTGGGCCATGTAGTTAAAAAACTTCCACAAACAGGCCGGATATATGAGAGCATTAATTTCCTTTCGTATTGGTGGTTATATATGGAAATGTTTTGCGAGTCTTTTTTAGACTTATACCCTATTTATGTCCGGCGCTTTTGAAAATAATGTATTTATAGTAGAATTTTCTTTCCTTGGTTCAAGTAAATTAATCTGAATTATTTAAGCCGAGTTTAAGTTATGTATATTTCTAATATTGAAAATCGTAATTCAAAATGCAATTCTAAAGCTAAGTTCTCTGTTTTAAATTTATTCTGGCGCACCTTGCCATAACATTTCATAACCAATTTCATATGTTTCTTTACAGAAAGTTGCGAGGTGATCAAATTTTTCTTTAAAGACGGTATCGGCATGTGACTTTTCATGTTGTTCAAAACTTTGCCAGTAAGTAATGATAACAATATGTTGCTCGGTCATTTTTGTTTCTGCCAGCGAGCCTTCATCTGAAATGAATCCAGTGTAGTTATAAACTTGGCCACCGATAAATCCACCATTGTCATCACCGTAGTTGTTTTTAACTACATTACACATTTCCCCTAGTGTTAATTCGACATCTTGCATGGTGATGCCTTCTTTTAATTTTACGACGTTAAACAACATAACGCAGCCAAATGGAATACTGATAGGATGAAACATAAATTATACCTCTACTTGATTTTATAATTTTCTGATTGGTGGTTAGAGTATACCCATAACACCTTATCGGATGGGAGGTGTTTATCTAAGTGTCTGAAACTATTTTAGATTTTCATGGTTTCGGCTAGATAATGTTCAACAATACTAGTTTCATGGTATTATTGAACAAACAATTATCGCTATTAATACTATATTGATAATTTTTAAGATTATCGGGTGTGTAAAATCGGAGATTCTAGAATTGAAACAATATTTAGATCTAATGCGGCATGTCAAAGCTAGTGGCGTAAAAAAAGAAGACCGAACGGGCACGGGTACTCTCAGTGTCTTTGGATATCAAATGCGTTTTAATTTAGCCGCCGGTTTTCCGCTAGTGACCACCAAAAAATGCCATGTGCGTTCAATTTTTCATGAACTTTTGTGGTTTTTAAAAGGCGATACCAATATTAAATATCTAAAAGATAATGGTGTCTCAATTTGGGACGAATGGGCTGACGAACAAGGTAATTTGGGCCCAGTCTACGGCTCGCAATGGCGCTCATGGCCAACCCCAGATGGTAATCACATCGATCAAATAAGCACGATAATAAACCAACTAAAAACCAATCCAAATTCACGACGCATTATTGTTAATGCCTGGAATGTAGCCGAATTAGACAATATGGCATTACCGCCGTGCCATGCATTTTTTCAATTTTATGTGGCCGATAATAAGCTCTCGTGTCAGCTGTACCAACGCAGTGCCGATATATTTTTGGGAGTACCGTTTAATATTGCATCTTATGCATTATTAACAATGATGGTGGCACAAGTGTGTGACTTAGAGCTTGGTGACTTTGTTCATACCTTGGGGGATGCGCATTTATATTCGAATCATCTTGAGCAAGTTGATTTACAATTATCACGAGAACCATTTGCATTGCCGACATTAAAATTAAATCCGGATATCACTGATATTTTTGCATTCAGTTATGATGATTTTGAATTAGTCAATTACCAAAGTCATGCTGGAATTAAAGCGGTAGTAGCCGTGTGATTATTTCTATTATTGCCGCAATGGATGAAAATGCGGTTATTGGAATTAATAACTCTCTACCGTGGAAGTTACCATCCGATATGAAATGGTTTCGGCAGCATACTCTGGGTAAAAGCATTATCATGGGTCGTAAAACCTTTGAATCGTTTGGTGCTAAACCATTACCCGAGCGGCAAAATATTATTGTCAGCCACAATCCCGAATATCATGCTGAAAATTGCGATGTTGTTAGTTCTATTGATGCGGCATTAGCTGCAGTGAGCAATACTGATGAAGCGATGATTATCGGTGGTGCATCATTTTATGAGCAAACATTGAAGAGCGCGGATAAGTTGTACCTAACGACGGTACACACCGAAGTTAACGGTGATGCCTGGTTTCCAGACTTTGATATCAATGATTGGTCTGTTCAGTTTTCACAACGTCATGAAGTTGATGACAAAAATAGTCTGGCTCATACATTTCAAATCTTTGATCGAAAATAACAAGCTAAGACTCAAGTTTTATACTTAATCTAATTATTATTAAATATAACAATAATTAGCTCGATCAAAATTGCATTATGTGAAGTACGCCCTGAAATCCAAGCCGTAGACATCTATCTTTCATTATAGGCAGACGATGTTTGATCCGGTTTAGGCGTGGTGACAGCACATCGTAGTGAGAGGGACTTCACCGTGGCACGGATCGCCACATTGAGCCATGGCTCTAACCACCAACCTTCCAATAAATCCAATTTCCTTATTAAAACCAATGAATTAGCATAAGCTAATGTTAAGCATTTGACAAATTTCGATTTTGTTTTGGGCATTTAATTTGGTAGTAATTTAAGTCGTCGTCAACTTTAAGCGCAGTGAGATGCTTGCCCCATAAACAGCCGGTATCAAGTGCATATAGGCCGTAATCCAGTTTGAGGCCCAAGGTCGACCAATGCCCAAATATGATGTTGTTGCTCTTGGTTTTACGGTGTTTTATTTCGAACCAGGGTGTTAATTCTTCAGTGGAACTCTTTGCAAGCGTCTTGGGTGAACTTTTTTCAATTAAATTTAATCGACCATCAGGATAACAATAGCGCATTCGCGTAAAGCCATTGCATATATAGCGCATTCGATCCCAACCTTCGAGGTTATCAAGCCATACATCGGGGAGATCACCATACATGTGATTTAGAAACTCAAGGTACTGATCACCTGATAAGATATTGTGTAACTCCTCGGCATAACCAAGCGCGGACTCTAAAGTCCACTCAATTGGAATCCCGGCGTGCACCAAGGTAAAATTTATTTCAGGATCATGGTGTATTAAAGGCTGTTGCCGTAACCACAGAAATAATTCATCGGCATCTGGCGCATTTAATAATGCCGAGAGAGAACCGTGTTTGTCTTTTTTAATACCCGCTCGGACTGCTAAGGCGTGTAAGTCATGATTGCCAAGCACGGTGATGGCATTTTTACCGAGTGATTTTATGAAACGAAGTGTCTCTAATGAGTCGGGACCTCGATTAATCAAATCACCCGCAAACCACAGTGTGTCGTTGAGGGATGAAAAATTTATTTGTTGTAGCAGTGCTTGTAATTCAGTGAAACAACCCTGAACATCACCAATTGCATAGATTGCCATTATGTAATGTTATTTTTACGTAATTCAATGCGTCGAAACCAACTACTGAGCTCGGTTGCTTCATCAGAAACGAGATTAAGATTTGGACATGCAGCGAGTAAATTTTCAAACACCACGTTGGTGCGAGTTGCGATTTGACCTATTAATGGACTGATTAGTCGGCGAAAATAGGCTTTTTGTCCTGGTCGTAAAAATTTATCAAGGATAATGATTGCACCATTAGGTTTAGTGACACGGGCTGATTCTAACAGTGCTTGCTGTGGGTCAGGTACGACGGCCAAGATTAAATGCATAATGACAATATCAAAAGAATTATCGCCATAGGGTAATTTCATGACATCACCAACACTCAAGTTTAAACTCTCTAGCTTGGATTTTGGTACTTTACGCAGCATGCCGGGTGTAATATCCACGCCATGGTATTCAGCATTAGGATCAAGGAGTGGAATATCAAGGCCAGTGCCAATGCCCGAAATTAAAACTTTTTTATTTTGTATTGATGAAATTTGATCAATACTTTTTTTTCTCATGCTGTATGTTGCACGAGCAACAATAGTGTCATATATCGGCGCGATAAATCGATAGGTGTGTTGTAATCCCATAACTACTAACCGCTTAATGCAATGAATGTGGTGTCGACAATGTAAATGGTGGAATTTCAGCTTCAAACTCAACACCATCATCGGCAACCATAAAATATTTACCGTGCATACTACCAACTGGAGTTTCAAGCATTGTACCACTAGTGTATTGAAAGCCTTCACCTGGACTTAAGTCGGGCTGTTCGCCTACAACGCCATCACCTTTAACTTCTTGAGTATTTCCGTCAGCATTGGTAATTATCCAGTGTCTACTAACCAACTTGGCACCTATGGTACCAGTATTTTTGATAGTGATAGTGTACGAGAAAAAGTAACGTTGTTGACTCGGATCAGATTGATGTTCGATGTAGCGAGTATTAACCTCAACTTCAATTGTGTATTCAGGCATTTCAGTATTCATTTAAAATCCAATTTATTAGGTTTTATTAACATTATTATTCGTTGGCAGAATCGGTTTTTTTTGGATGATGTTTTAGCACATAATCATAAGCATCTTTTACAGTCTTTTCGACAGTTTTAAGCATTTCTACTCGTTCATCCTTATCAGTATAGAATACCATATCTACGTTGTGACGAATATATTTGGCTGGTAGCTTATTAAGTGCGATACACGCAATATCCAAAACAAAATCATCGTGCTCGACATCATTTGGAGTGACTACTGATTTAGTAATGCTATCAACCACAAGTTGTTCATAATAATTCGAAATCGAGTCAAATGGCATATTGGCTATCCTATAGTCTGTTAAACAGTATTCTTAGTATATATTACATTTTTAAACTTAATTGTTCATTTTCCAGTATTATATTTTTATCGATTAGCCAGTTTTTAGCATCTTGCGCATCTTCTTCAAACCAGCGTCTAGCCGAGCCTAGTCTAAAAGTGTATCCCCAGCTATCCATGTCAGTGAGCATATTATTGCGATTAAAACTGATTAATTGATCGGTTAACAGAATTTGTAAATAGCAGACTGCATTTTCTTCATCATAATCGCCACCGGCATCAGTATTAAGCTGTTCTCGGCGCTCTTTATCCATACAGATATAGTGACATGCTTCATGTAAAACCGAGTGTAACGGTGTATCGTTCCTAACATATAAGGTGTTATTAATTAGTCCCGCTTCAGACTCCCCCCAATAACTACCCGGTATGGTTTCAGATTGGACTTGAGTTACCGATAAGCCAAATGGTTTGAGTAAACTACTAATTTCTGTAGGTGAAATATCCGAATATCGGGTTACATATTGATTAGTCGTGTTGGCGTTATTTGTCATTTCGATTAGTATCTTTAGTAAATATTTGTACAATATGCACTCGATCACCAGGATAGATTAAATCCGGATTATTTATATTACTCAACCGAGCTAATTCAGGATAACGATAAGGATCGTCAACATAGAATTCTGCTATATGCCAAAGGGTATCACCTTTAACCACAATATGAATAATTTCTTTGCTAATTGTTGATGGTGCAATATTTCTTTTTTTAACAGCCGCAACGCGGTTTATTTTTTTGTTTACACTAATTGAAGATTGAGTTTGTATTGTAGTTTGTTGAATAGGTTTGTTTTTTGATTTTTGTTCGATAGCTAGTGGTGTGAAAAGTGTAATGGTTATACCTTTCGTGTTTTTAGAGATAACGGCGGAATGATTTTGAGTCGTATTTGTATTTTTCTGACTAGTATCTTTTTTAGATATGGATTGCTTCTTGGTGATAGTTGCATCGTCAGTTCGAATATCTGGAATAACTAATCCTAGTTCGATTACGGTGTTTGAATTTTCGGGTGGTTTTGACATTGGCTCAGTTATTAACATCGACGATGAATCTGAAGTTGATTCGAATGTTGTTTCAGAAAGTAAATTTGTTGACTCTGTTGTTGACTCTATTTCTGACGGTAAGTCTGTAATTGTTTCTACCGGTGTTTCTGACGGTAAGTCTGTAATTGTTTCTATCGGTGTTTCTGGCAGTGAGTTTGCGATTGTTTCTACTGGTGTTTCTGACGGTAAGTCTGTAATTGTTTCTACCGGTGTTTCTGGCAGTGAGTTTGCGATTGTTTCTACTGGTGTTTCTGGCAGTGAGACTGTTGTTGTTTCTACCGAAGAGTATGTTGTTTCTGTTGATAAGGTTTTGGTCGTTACTAGGACTGTTAACTCATCATTTTTCAATAGAAAGTAACTACCGATCATTAATGTTGAAAATAAAATCAATATGATGCTAACAAATACAACGGGGGATGATTGTTGATTATTATTGGTGGTTTTAGATTCTATTCGTTTCAATTTATTTATATTATTATTTTTCGGTATAATATAATTGTTTTTTATTTTTTCTTTAGTTATATTCCCAGTATATTCTGGTGCTATTTTTTTATCGGCAGTCGTTTTTTTTATCGGATTCGAAACTGATTGTTTTTTTATTGTTGTGACTTTTGATTTTTTCAAATGAGTTTTAATTGGGTTTTTGGTACCGTCTAAGGACGATATTGTTTTTGGGTTTAAAGTTTTAATAGTTTCCATTGGTGTGACTGTTTCATTTTTAATTCCATCCAAATCTTTTGTTATTTTATGCGATATGGTTTTAGAACTGAGATCTAAGTTTTTAGATTTTATTTTTTCATGTTCTATTTTTTTATGCTCTGGTTTTTTAGGATTTGTATCTTTGATGTTGCTTTTTTCAAGAATAACAGTGTCGGGTGTGTCTTTAATTGAACTATTTTTTTCAGCTGTAACTTTTTTGTTTGATGCTCTATTAACTTCCTTAGTCTGTATTGACGTTGTTTTTTTAGTAGTAGCTTGATTTTTTAATTTTTCAATATTTTCAATATACGATTTTAAGTATCCAATTTGTGAAACTCCATAGAGTTTTTCGAACTCAGTGTATAAATGTATCTCATTATCTAACGTTAAGGTTTTGCTAAAAATGGTTTTGGGAATTAACGGGGGAGGTGTTCCCCATCCAGTAGTGGGTGGTTCCAGAACATCAATAATTTCGTCAACCCAAAATCCTATTCGTCCTATGTTTAATTCTGTTATTATAATTCGACCGGGGTTTTGCCATTGCTCGGGATTGACACCAAAATTTTTCCGCAATTCGGAAACAGTAACCAAGTGTTTGCCATACTTAAATATTCCAGAATGGCGTGTTTGTTGACCGGGTAATTTTGTTAATGGTGCGGGGTGGGTTATTGATAAAATCGAATCACAGGGAGCACAGCATAATACCGGACCTACCCGGTATATTAAAATCGAACTGCTGTCGTTAATCGTAGCCACTTGGATACCTTATATAGAGTGTACTCCTACATAATTAGTATCGGCTGATAAATCATTTAATTTAGGGGTTAAAGTAAGGTTTCTATTACCAAACCTGGTATAAGATATTGGTTCTAGATGATTTTATTCTTTGGGTAAACTGCTAAAACAATTTGCGAGTGAGACAAATTCGTTAATACCAAGTTGTTCTGGACGAATTACCGGATCGATATCACAGCTTTTAATCTGTTCACTATCCAACATTTTTTTTAGGCTATTGCGTAATGTTTTGCGTCTTTGAGAAAATGCTTGAGTTACAATTTGAGAAAAATCTTTGAAATTATTGACTTCAATGGGTAATTGTTTAAAAGGTGTTAATCGCACCAAGGCTGATGTTACTTTGGGTGCTGGTGTAAAAGCCTCTGGTGATATTGAGAATAAATATTCAATGTCACAATAATATTGCAGCATTACACTCAGGCGGCCATATGTTTTACTGCCTGGACTTGCAGCCATTCTTTCAACAACTTCTTTTTGCAACATGAAATGCATGTCGTGTATTTCATCAAGTTGCGACATCAAATGAAATAATATCGGAGTGGATATATTATACGGTAAGTTTCCAATAATTCGATGGCCGTTGTCTGCTGGTATATTTAAATCATTTAGCTTAACCTTTAATACATCTGACTGAATGATATTTAATTTTCCAACTGAATCACAATTGGCTTGTAACTTTGGAATAATATCTCGATCTAATTCAATTACCGTTAAAGAGTCTATTTCTTGTAACAGTGGAATTGTTATCGCTCCAAGACCAGGCCCAATTTCAATTAGTGATTGCTCTTTTTTAGGGTGAATTGAATGTACAATATTTTGAATCACCGATAAATCAGTTAAAAAATTCTGTCCAAATCGTTTACGCGCTTTATGATGGGCTTGAGTCATAGTGTTGAATTTTCTTGTGAGCTCGTAACCAATTGATTAGCAATTAGGAACGCCTGGACAAGACTATTGATATCGGCTTTGCCAGTTCCGGCTAAGTCAATTGCTGTGCCGTGGTCAACCGAGGTACGGATAAACGGTAGGCCCAAAGTAATATTAACGGCTTTTCCAAAACCAGAGTATTTTAAAACAGGTAAGCCTTGATCGTGAAACATCGACAATACAACATCAACAGATTTAAGTCGCTCTGGCGTGAAAGCCGTATCAGCAGGAATAGGGCCGGTTAGTTTTACTTTTCTAGTGTCAAATGATTTTATAACAGGCTCAATTATATTAATTTCTTCATCACCAAGATGACCGCCTTCACCAGCATGTGGATTTAAACCGCAAACCAGTATATGTGGAGTCGTGATATTAAATTGTTTCTGTAATGTATTAATTAGAATTTCAATTGTACTGCTGAGCTTTGATTTGGTAATTGCCTTGCTAACTTTCGATAATGGCAAATGTGTTGTGACTAATGCGACGCGCATTGTTTCATGAGCGAGCATCATTACCACGTCTGACTGGGTTTTATCAGCAAAAAATTCAGTGTGTCCGGTAAATGAATAGCCTGCATCATTTATTATTGCTTTGTGAATTGGCCCTGTGATTACAGCAGAAAAAGAATTTTCTGTGCAAAATTGAGTCGCAACCGATAGTGTTTCTAATACATATTCGGAATTACGTTTGTCCAATTTACCCGTGATACAAGCGGTTTTTAGCTTTACCGGTAAGACGCAAACCTCACCCACTTTAGGAACCTGGTTTAGATTTTTATCATACAGTAAAACCTTCAACGGCAAATTGAGTTGTGCTGCACGTTGAGTTAATAATTCCGGATCAGCAATGACCAGATAGTTGAAAGGATGAGCTTGTTGTGCGAGTTGAACGATTAAATCGGGTCCTATCCCCGCTGGCTCGCCAGAGGTAACACAAAGTTTAAGTGTAGTGTTCATAATCGAAACTCAAAAAATAGTTGGATATTATTTATCAAATTGATATTCGACAAATGATTCGTCGCGTATTTGTCGTAGCCAATTTTGTACCGCTTCGTCTACTTTGCGTCGTTTAATTTGACTTCGAACTTGATCGTGCCTAAATTTCTTAGTGTTATCCAACTTGCGGTATGCAAGAACTTGAATTACATGCCACCCAAATTGAGTGCGGAATATTTCGCTTATATCACCTTTTTTTAATTTATTCATTTCTGCTTCAAAGCGAGGCACCATCATGCCCGGACTAACCCAACCCAAACTGCCACCTTTTACCGCAGAACCTTTATCGTCAGAGTGTGTTTGAGCCAATTTAGAAAAATCTTCACCGTCTACAATGCGTTCGCGTAAGCGTTGTAATTTTTCTCGTGCTGCTTCGTTGCTCACTAATTGGCTGGTTTTAATTAAAATATGTTTGGCTAAGGTTTGATTGACAATGTGCTTTTCTTTGCTTGAGCGTTTGTCATTTAATTTTAATATATGAAAACCAGAAGGGCTTCTAATTAAAGTACTAATCTCATTGATTTTCATTTTGTCTAAATGTTCAGAAAATACAACGGGTAGTTGACCCACTTTTAGCCATCCTAACAAGCCACCTTGCAGCGCATTTTGTCCACTTGAAACGGAAATAGCAATTTTACTAAAATCAGTTCCATCATTAAGCTCTTTAAGCACTGATTGCGATTTCTTCAATGCAGTGTCAATTTCACGGTTATTTGCGGATTCGGGGATAGTAATTAAAATATGTGAAATATTGTATTCCAGGTTGGCGTTTGACGATTTCGAATTCTTATGAAGTTGATTTTTGATTTCCTGTTCGGTGACGATTATTTGGCTTTCAACTTGCTTTTTTCTCAGTTGATTAATAATCATTTCATTTTTTATATTGTCACGAAACTCTGAGAAATCAAAATTATCTTTTTGTAAAACTTTACGAAATTGTTCTAGAGACATTTTATTTTGAGCTGCTATATTTGAAATAACATTATTTATAGTCTCATCGTCCACTCTAATTCCTGCTTTATCAGCTAACTGCAGTTGTAAACGATCTAATATTAAACGCTCCAAAATCTGTTTTTCGAGAATTTCTATGGAGGGCAGCTCGGCACGTTGCTGGCGTAATTGGTAAATGACGGTCTTCATTCGTCGGGCCAGTTCAGTTTTTGTAATAACCTGATCATTAGCGATAACCAAAATTCTATCAAGTTCGATAATTTTTTGACTTTTGGTGCCCGAGTAGGAATTTGCGGCTAATACCAACAATGCTGGAATTAGTAAAAATTTCAAAGATTTCATCAATTTACACTTTAATTTAGCTATTAGTTTGAAAAGTCTATGATAGCATTATTTATCAATGGATCGATGATGTTCTGATCGCCGACACTTGCTAAGCCTTTTAATATTAGTTCAAAGAATAAGGTTCTCTCGTTGGCCAGCACGGTATTACGCTGCATCATGCGAAACGCCCAGCAGCAGTTGTCATAACGGAAGCCATAGACTTCTTCGACCAATTTTTGATTAAATTTATCGTAGTTACGGCGTCCAAATACCTGCCATTTAGCTGAAATTTTCAATTGTGATGAAATATCGAGTGATTCCGTCGAATTTCGTGCATAGCGGTGTAAGAAATTTAAAACGCCATTACGGCTCGTTTTATATTGAAGTCGAGAGGTACTACTATCCAAATCACCGGTTTTTTCATTGTATTCCAATATGCTACCCAGATTCCAAGAGGGCGTAGGATTACTGGATACATCAACAAAATAGCTTGAAGTCGACTTAGTTCTATTTTTGGTTTCAAAAATGAATTTTTGACCAACACTGGCGCTTAATAAGGATGCACCAGTGTCGAGACGGTAAAAATGGGTGCTGAGTCCGAGTGTCATTTCATTTGCTTCTGGTACAAAATCGGCCCCAGTCCTGGTGTCTTCACGAAATAACTGATTAAAAGTGGTATCCACCGTGGTGGTATCAAAGTTTGGCAATTGCGATTGATCTTCATCAGGGCGGTATAAGAAAAACAGTCGGGGCACTAGTGTGTGTAATAGTGGAATGCCCATTATCGAAGAATCTCGTTCTAGGAATATGCCACTGTCGAGACTGAA
>VAOX01014039.1_pt1 | contig 28483 bp, 42 predicted proteins | sample 3393891 | NCBI WGS metagenome assembly VAOX01 (sample SAMN08290429, study PRJNA428436) | hydrothermal vent metagenome | isolation source: Deep-sea hydrothermal vent chimney | place: Indian Ocean: Southwest Indian Ridge | depth 2822 m m
AAATGAAAATCAAAACTTTAAAAGTGAAAACAAAAGACGGAATAGGAAGAAGAATTCTGGCCCTTGAAGATGTGTTATGCAGGGAGGAATTACCTCTTATTTACACAGAGAGCGAACCTAAACTCGAGGGTCTAAACAACGGATCTAAGGTACTCGTGGTGTTAAAACCATTTGTTGTATATACCCTCAAAACCGAAGATATTCTTTCTGAGGAATATTTTCAGAAGGTGCTAAATGACTTCAAACTGTGTGGACATAAGCTGAAAAAAATAAAAAAAGAAATAAAAGCAACCCAGAAAGGCTGGAAGGGCGAGGAAACATTTATTATTTAAGAATAATGATGCGCTATAAAATTGTTAAGTGGTCGGGGGATCACGACAACCAAAAGGAGATTAAAAATGGGAATTTGCAAAAAAAAGGGATGCCTTCAGGGCGTTTACCACGATGCAGTTTGTTTTCAATGCTATTTGGCGCGGAGTAGATCTGAGGAGATGGTCGTGAGGGTCGGCCAAATTCTTACCAATCCAGTGTTTGTTTTTTTAAGCGCAGTGCTTATTTTTTTGGGTGTTTTATTTTGGATTTATGTTTAGAAAAGGAGAAAAAATGCAGGAATTAAATATTAAGAATAATGACAGATTTTCGCTTGATCCAAAAAATATGGAGGAAGCGCTTAAATTCGCCCAGCTAATGTCTGAGTCAGATCTCGTCCCAAAAAACTTTAAAGGGAAACCTGGAGATGTATTGATTGCAGTCGCAATGGGCCGAGAAGTGGGAATGGCCGCGATGGCAGCGATCCAGAGCATTGCAGTTATAAATGGCAAACCCAGTATTTATGGAGATTCAGGGAAAGCAATCCTTTTAGCGGGAGGTTGCATCATTGAAGAAGATGATACAGAGGTAATCAAAAAAACCGGGATTGCACGATGTCGGATTACCAGGCCGAATCGTCCATTTGTCGAAAGGACTTTTTCTTTAGAAAATGCAAAAACTGCCAAGCTGGTCGGGAAAGAAGGGCCATGGAGGACCTACCCAGAGCGTCAAATGGCTTGGAGAGCGTTTTGGTTTGCCGCGAGGGATGCTGCCGCTGATTTATTAAACGGACTTTCGGGCGCGGAAGAACGATCTGACATTGTCGTGATTAACGATCAAGATATTTTTGAGCAAAAAGATATACAAATGCCGAAATCTTTATCAAGCGAGCCACAGACAGAAATAAAACAAAAAGCGCCTATGGAAAAAAAACTTGCCTATGGCCTAAAGAAAATCTCAACATCACAAAAAAACATGCTTGAAGCACTGATCGGAAAAAGCGCTTTGACGCGGGAGGATGTCAAAGCACAATTAAAAATAGAGCATCTGACCGATATTTTAATGTCAGAGATGCCGGGCGTTTTAAAAATGATTTCCGGGAATACACAGCGTGAACCGGGTGAGGAAGGATAAAATGTCTAGCGATCTGGTTTTAGACGATCAGCACAGATATTGGGTGAGGAATCGACAATATCCCTCCGTAACACAGATATTGTCGGCGCTTAACCTTACGGATTATTCCGCCCCTTGGTTTTCGGAGAAAGCCCGGCAAAGAGGTCAGGTTTTCCATGCCTGCTGTGAGTTGATCAATAATAACGATTTGGATTGGGACAGCGTTGACCCATCTGTTTTGTTTCAGGTACAGGCGTATTTAGCTTGGAAAAAAGAAACAAAATTTACGGCTACATTCTCAGAAAAAAAAATGTACTCAATGATTTTAGGATTTGCGGGAACAGTTGATATGATCGGGTCTTTTGGGGGCACAGAGGGCATCGTCCTAATCGATCTAAAACACGGGCTTAGCGCTGCGGCAGTCGCCTACCAGTTGGCCATGTACGCGTTATTGTTTTGCGATGGGAAGAGAAACATCTTTCCTTTTCAAATCCGCCGATTCTCGCTGGAGGGATTTAGGGGAGGCAAAAAACCGAAAATGATTGAGCATAGCAAACGGATAGATATCGATGCCGCCAAAAGCATTTTGAATGTTTATCACGATGGATTTCGTAAGGGAATCTATTACTACAAGGAGGAAAAAAATGGAAAATGAAGCTGAAGTTTTAAAGGATTTATCGACCCCGGAAGACGATGTATTATTTGTTCATATCTCTAATTTTAAATCGATTTTGGATGAGGCGGGTTATTTAGATGCTTCAGATAGTTTGATCCTTTTGAAAAAGAGGATTAAAGAAGTGACTGAAAAAGCCAGCAAAGCGTGCGATTTTTACAATAAATTGCACAAAAGAGCAACAATACACCGTCTGGCCCAGATTGAGCCTTTCAAGGAGGCTGTTTTGATTTTAAATCATCTTTTAACAGTTTATGAAAATGAACAGGATCGGAAAGCAAAAATCGAGCAAGAAAGACTTGAAGCTATTGCCAAAAAACAGGCCGAGGAAGAAGCACTTGCTGAGGCGGCAGCTCTTGAGGCCGAAGGCAGGCCCGATGAAGCGGAAGCAGTGATTGAAAAACCACAACCTGTTTTTGTTGCCCCGGCCCTTGCTCCGCTAAAAGTCAAAGGTCTGGCAAAAACAACAATTTGGCGATATGAGATTACAAACAGGAGTAAAATTAACGATACGTTTATGATTCCAAATGAAAAAGCAATTGCCGCCGCCGTTCGAAGCCTGAAAGAAAATGCAGTGCTTGCAGTCGGCGCAGGCATCCGTGTCTGGCCGGAAACCAGTCGTCGCGGAACCGGAAAATAAAAGACCTACCGCCGCACTCCTCGCCACCCCTTTGTTTGGCAGCCTGCGCCCATCCTTCGCAGGCATGGGGGTGCGGCACTGGTAGGACAGAAAGGTGAAATATGGGATTTGCAACGGATCAGGATCAGAAAGACAATGAGCGATCAAAAGCTGATACAGATATGAATCTACGGCGGCTCGCTCGCCAGCATAAAAATGGAGATTTATCAGACGATGATTATTATGATGCCGCGAAGGAAGCAATGCTTCTGTAGTCGGATTTAAGACCAAAAAGGAGAAAAAGAAATGAAAATAAATGAAATAAAGGAGTTATTCCCTTTTGAAATAAAAAAAATATTGCCTTGCGGAAGTAGGGTGACTTGCAAACCGCCGATTATGGATACAGATGAAGACTGGCTGATTTTTTTTCAATCAAAGGACATATACTTAGCAAAAGATTTGCTTCAAAATAAAGGTTTTCTATGTGGAGGATCTTTTGCGAGAAGCAATGATGATCATAATTGCCGTAGCATTTTTTGGTCGTTTACCAGAAAAAATATAAATTTTATTATTTCAGCAGATGCCGATTTTTGTTTAAAATTCGAACTCGCTACTAAAATAGCAAAAAAACTAAATATTATGAAAAAAAGTGACCGAATAAGCCTCTTCCAATTAGTTCTCTACGATAATGAATAAAAGAGAAAAAATGATATCTGAAAACGCTAAAACCATAGAACGCAAAGAGATTGAATCATTGGTCGTTGAGCGTGCAAAATCTCTTGAGCGAGACGACTTAGGCGGCTATCGATTAAAAAAACCGCATCGAGGTAAATCACGCACGACTTGTGAGTTTTGCAAGGAGGACTTTGTCAATCTAGATCGGCACATCGAAAAGAAGCACAATGTCGGAGCATGATCAGCAGGTCGCTGTAGTTCAATGGTTTCGATTGGCATATCCACGTACTCGGATAATCTCTATTCCGTCTGGTCAGTGGATTGCAGGCGATGGAAAACGCAAATTTGCATTGATAGCAAAATACAAAAAAGAGGGCTGGACATCTGGCGTATCAGACCTGCTGATTTGTGCCTTCCGATCATCTTATGGTGGGCTTTGGCTCGAAATGAAGGATATCGGAAAAACAAAATCGTCTGTGTCTAAAGATCAACAAATTTGGATGAACGATATGCGATTTGTAGGATATGCGGCAGAGTGGGCTGCTGGTTTTGAGGCTGCTCAAAAAATCATTAAAACATACATGGAATTAAAGTAAAGGGGGATTGCTTTGGATCTAGATCTCAAAGAAAAAATAAAAGCGATCTACAAATATTGCGGCAAAAACAAAGTCCGCATGAGTAAATTTGTCGGGGTCGATCAGGCTACAGTTTATAGGTGGATTGTAGAGGGTAAAGAGGCATTGGGATTGTCTGAAGCCGTGATTGAAAGAGCCTTCTTGTCAATCGGTGGAAGCGGGAAAACCAACAAAAAAAGGAATAAAAAACGTGGACAATTTAGCTCAAAATAGCATACCAAAAAGAATTCAAAGAAAGGGAACAAAAGGGTGGCGCATGCCTGAGAACGCTATAAATATTTGTCGCCCTGGAAAATGGGGAAATCCGTTTCGGGTTGATGAATACGGACTGAAATTATCGATTGCAAATCATAAAGCCCTTATAGAGGCATTGCAAAGAATAGGGGCTTTGGATTTAAAACCATTACGCGGTAAGGATTTGGTCTGCTGGTGCAAAGAAGGCGCGCCCTGTCATGGTGATTTTTTGATTTATGAGGCAAATAAAAATGAAATACCTCAGCCTATTTAGTGGCGCAGGTGGCGGCGACTTAGGATGTCAGGGCCTCCTAAATTGGGAGTGCCTTGGATACGTTGAGTGGGATAAAGATTGTGCAAAAATCATCGAGCAACGAATTAAAGACGGGATTTTCTCAGACGCACCAATTTTCAATATTGACATCCGAAAATGGCTCAAAAACGGATACGCCGAATCATATAAGGGCATGGTTGATGTCATTACCGCCGGATTCCCGTGTCAGCCGTTCTCTCTCGCAGGGAAAATGGAGGGGCCCAATGATTCCAGAAATATGTGGCCAGAAACAATCGAGTCCATTCGCATTATTCGACCGAAATTTGTCTTACTTGAAAACGTCCCAGGTCTCCTTCCTCACCCCTATGGGAGAACCATTTTCAGAGACCTGGCCAAAAGCGGGTATGAGTGTCGATGGGACATTTTTTCGGCTGCCGGATCTGGAGCGGACCATCTTAGGAAGAGGTTGTGGATTGTTGCCCACGCCAAATACGAGGGACTACGGACAGACGGGGCGAGTAATTACTTATGCAACCAGGACAGCCCACAATCAACATTGGTCAGCCAAAATTTGTTGGAGAGGGCTACAGAAAAAGACGCTATTGCCGGATCAACGGATTTTCCCAAACCCTTGCTTTTCCGAGATGTTGATGATGTGGCCGCCTGGGCACACAGACTTAAATCCGTTGGCAATGGCCAAGTACCGAGCGTGGTTGCAAAAGCATGGTTGGTCTTGAGTGGGCAATAAAAAAAGGAGAAATCATGACTGATCATGAAGCTAAAATAGTTTATGAGGATGAAAAAACCGAGTATTGGGTAGTTATAAGCGCTTATAGCCATCAGCAAGCGGCCGAAGTCCTGGCAGATCTACACGACTGCACCACGGCAGAATACACAATAGTTGGTGGACAATCTGAAATAATATGGGTGAGAGAAAAAGGAAAAAGCGAGATTCATAAATTTACAGTTTCAGGAGAAAATGAAAGGATTTATAATGCAGAACATATTGAATAGCAAAAAAATGAAAAACTTAATAACGGAATAATTTTTGGAATAAATTGCTATGAAACAAAAAAGCTAAGCGGGCCGGATTATGGCCTTAAATAAAACCGAAAAACGACCCCTAGCTTCGCTTGAGCGACGGGTTAGCCAAACATGGAGGGCGCGAGAATGAGGATTGTATCTTGGTTTAGTTGTGGGGCTGCTTCTGCCGTTGCAACAAAACTTGTCTTAGCTGAGGGAAGGCCTATTGTAATTGCCTACTGTGAGATCAAAGAGGAGCATCCAGACAATAAGCGTTTTCTTAAAGATTGCGAGCAATGGTTCGGCCAAAAAATCATTATCCTGAAAAATGCGGCTTATGACGGATCTTGCTTAAATGTGTTCCAAACAAACTTTTTCCGCACCCCCCATGGCTCACCATGCACCCGAGAATTGAAACGTAAAGTCCGACTAAAATTTCAGCAACCAGGAGACAGATTGATATTTGGTTTTACTTCGGAAGAAGATGATCGGTTCAATTTGTGGATTGATCGGAACCCGATTGACTCAATTGCTGAACAGCCCAGAGCGCCCTTGATTGAGAAGCATCTTTCAAAGTCCGATGTCTTAGCGATGATTGAACGGGCCGGAATAGAGCTACCTCAAATGTACAAATTAGGTTATGAACACAATAATTGTATCGGCTGCGTAAAGGGCGGGATGGGCTATTGGAACAAAGTCAGGGTGGACTTTCCAGAAGTTTTCAGGACGTACGCTAATCTAGAAATAGATCGGGGATATACAATATTGAAAGACAAAAACGGGCCTGTTTATCTTTGGGATTTAGATCCTTTACGCGGGAAAATGACGGATGAACCAGAAATACAATGTGGCCTTTTTTGCTACACCGCAGAGCTGACATATACGGGCTAACAGGCAATAGGTGGATGTTTGCCTATTGAGATCAAACCAAATAGGATAAAAAAAGGAAGTATCTTAAAAAACCAAAACAAAATAAAAAGAAACCGATCCCTAAGTTTAACGCGATCTTTCCGCGTTCGCACCTAGAGCGGGTATTGCATAGGCGGAAAACATGTTGAAAGAATTCATCTTACCCAAAAACCTGTTGAATTGTATAAGTAGCTTTTAAAAAAATCCGCAAAACCAGGTCAAACGATTTTAGATACACATTTAGGCTCAGGATTAAGTGCAATCGCTGCACATTATTTTGGTTGTGATTTTGTGGGCTGCGAAATCGATAAAGAATACTTCGATGCCGCTCAAGATCGTTTTGAAATAGAGACGCGGCAAGTGGCAATGTTTTAATAAAGTAAAAATAATTTCAAGAAACGGAATAATTTTTGGAATAAATTGCTATGAAATTGATAGTTGGAGACGCGCGAAATAGAGATATTTAGTTGACAAATCGTTTACATTCGTGCACACTTGTTTACATGGGATATACAAAATTATTCAATGAAATCATCATGTCAACGATTTGGCGTGAGCCAAATCACATAAGAATACTTTGGATTACAATGCTCGCAATTAAGGATAGATGGCATGTTGTAAATGCCTCTATCCCTGGTTTAGCCGATGCGGCGAGAATATCTATAAAGGAATGCCAAGAAGCGCTTAAAGTGCTTTCATCGCCTGATGAATTCTCGCGTACACAGGATTTTGACGGGCGGAGGATTAAACCCTGCGATGGTGGGTGGGTTATCCTAAATGGAGATCTTTATCGCAATAAAATGAACACTGATGAACGACGGGAATACCAACGAATTAAGCAAAAAGAGTATCGGGAAAGAAATAAAAGCGTTAAAAGTTGTTTACAATCCAGTCAACAATTTACACATACAGATACAGATACAGATACAGATACAAAAGACTTAAAGAAAAATAAACAAAAAGAAAAACCGATTTCTAAAAAAAAGAAATCTACTCCCTTCTCTCAAGAATCAATTGAGTTTTTTCTTGCTGAGAAACTAGACGGGAGAATCCGGGAGCGATTGCCCGACGAGCCACCCACTAATTTGCAGGTCTGGGCGAAAGACATTGATTTGATAATCAGGATTGATAAGCGCCACCCTGAAGATATCTCAAGGATTATCGACTGGGCGCACGATCATGATCCGCCGGGACAAGACTTTGCGTGGTCCAACCAAATTAAATCACCAAAAAAACTGAGAAAGCATTTCTCGATGCTTAAAAGTCAGGCAAGACCGAGACCTCAAAAGAAATCTCTCTTGCAACATAATGCCGAAATGCTGGCCAAAGAAGTCGGGAATTAGGAGTGGGCACGATGGTAAAAAAAGAATTCAATATGGAAATATCAAAATTATTTATGGCAATCAACCGAGAGTTTAAACTAGGCGAATCAGCGCTTTTTTATGACATGCTCAAAGACATTCCGGGATCGCACTTCGGGGCAGCAATTGACTCAATCATCAAAAATGCAGAAATCTATCCTGGGACGAACATGATTGCCTTGATTCGCAGGGTTTCCATACATTTTAGCCATTTATTCGTTTCCCCAGATGAAGCCTGGAAGCAGTTACTCGATTATTCTGAGGGAAAAGGCGAGATCGACAGAGCTTCACAAATGGCCTGTGTCGTTCTTAATGTTCAAACGCATACAATCCGACCCTATGGAGATTATGTCTTGACTCAGGCTGAACTCGAAGCCTTACGTGACGATTTTAAAAGGTTGTATGGAAAGTATTCGCAGGATCAAGCTGTAATAGACCAACAACCAGCCCCGATCCGGCTTTTGGAGGGAATGTAATTGGAAATTGTAGCAAGATCTTGGATAGCCGTTTTGCCAAAAAAAGATAACATTTTCCATAAAGCGGTAAAAGTTATCAAATGTTTTTGCCAATAAGAGGTAATTGATTTGCGTATTTTTAAAATAAAAATAACCGCTAGGCTCTTAGACGCATAATAAAACGATGGGTAGAGGAATAAATATGAATACATGTCATATGAACAATATTGATGCAACATTAGCAGAGCGTGGGAACAGATACGGCAGCTTTACAGAGCATGCACGTATTACCCAAAATATTAAAAAGGCAATGGCTGACTCCCCAAACTGGAGCAAACTTTCTTATGACAAAAAAGAATCTCTTGAAATGCTTGCCCATAAAATTGGCCGCATTCTTATTTATCTTTTGAAGGAAATGTAAATGTATTCACCAAATGGAAATCAAAACGACCTACAACAACCGCAAAAAGCGAACCCAATGGATTGTAATCCTGTTTCGATAGCAAGTCAGATAACTTGGGTAAAGCGCTGCGAATGGGATACTAAAGGCAAAAGATGCTTCCTTTCGGCAGGCATGAATAACCGTTGTTCATGGCATTTTGATTGTGCGAGAGATGGAAACTATTTCCCAGATTTGGCCCTATTTGGAAAATGGTTTGAATCGCAGGAATGCGAAGAATATGGATGGGAATTAACAGAAATGTTTGCGGCAACTCTCGGCGAGGATGACCCATATTACGAATGTCGCGTCAATTTTGGAGGTATGAGGAAATAACGTTTATTTTATGATTATTATATTTTTTGTTTCAAATTTAAACAAAAAGGTACTATAAGAGGGCAATGTCAACGGTTTAATTTAATCCCGAATAAAAAGTGACCACATATGAAACACAGAAGTTAGGAATTTAGGAGGCTAAAAGTGAACGTATCAGACCTAAACCCAGCAGAATACAATCCTAGAAGAATCTCTGAAGAGCAAATGGATCGCCTCGAAAAGTCCATGCTTGAATTTGGCGACCTGTCGGGGATCGTCGTCAACGTCCGTTCCGGTCATATTGTCGGTGGGCATCAACGAGTTAAAACCCTCAGCCCAAATCTAGAAATAAAAAAGAAGGCCGCAGTAGATTCTACTGGAACAGTCGCTTTGGGTCTCATCGAAACCCCAACAGGATCTTGGCAATATCGAGAGGTAGACTGGTCAGAGAAAAAAGAACTTGCCGCAAATCTTGCAGCAAATAAACACGGGGGATCGTTTGACATCCCAAAGCTCAAAGACATTTTAATTGAAATTGATGACGGGGCTTTTGATTTGGACTTGACCGGGTTTTCAGTTGATGAGTTTCGGGGGTTTATTGATTTTGATGGGCTTAAAATTGACCCTGAAGAATCGACCGAAGTAGCAGGAAAATCAAGGCAGTGCCCTGAATGCGGTGCATCAATATGATGGATATTTTTTTAGATTTGGAGGGGACAGACGTCGAAGTGCGGGGAGTTTGCAAAAAATGCGGATTAAACCTGAAAAACGGGAAAGATATCTGTACCAGGTGTGAGAAATCTAAAATATTCCTAGAAAGTTGTCATGTTCACACCAAAGAAATAAAAAATAAGATATTCGTGTTGATGCAAGATGTCATGGAAGAAATACCTGTTCCAAAAAAGGGATTCCAGATAAGAATCAGAACTCAAGTTTCAATGAATATGCTGTCATATTTTCTTAAAATTTTAAAAAAACACAACACAGTAGACTGCTTGACAATAGCGACTTACTCATTTGATAAAAGCTCATTGTTAATAATTTTGGATCTCGTTAAATCAGGGGCAGTTAAGGTTCTAAAGTTGATTTTATCTGATACTTATTCATATCGGTATAAATCTCAGTATGAGCAACTAAAAGTAAAAATGTCTGATCTTAAGCATATGGGATACAATGTCAGTCTTGTTTTTTGCACAAATCACATGAAAATAACATTGATTCAATGTGGAAAAGATTATTATCAAATCGAAGGAAGCATGAACTATTCAGTCAATAATTTATGCGAGCAAATTTCCATAGAAAACTGCAAAGAAACTTATGATCATGATTACAAATTACTTGTGGATATTATCCCTGATTTAAAAAATAAGGCTTTAGAAGTGGTGTGCTAATTTGCCAGAAAAACAAACACAAACAATAGACCTTGTGAGCTTGGTAGAGCTTTTGAGCATCCCGTTATATCCAGACGCTCTGAATGTCTCTAAGGGAAAATTCATGGCGAACGATGGCATATTTGAGGCGGCACCAGGGAAAGGCCGCTATAACCTGATAAAAAGTATCAGAGGGTACGTTGGCAGCTTGCTTGAGAAAATTTATGGGGATAGCTGGGTAAAGCCTGGAGTTTTAGCAGAGCATTTAGGCATAACCATAAAAGAGGTTGCAGCGCTAAACCGGGCCGGTGTTTTCCCCGATTACAAACGGGCGCTTTATAGCATGGCAAAATGTCGCGTCAACTACATAAATCACCTGAAGGGTGGCGGAGAGCAGGCAAAGGACACAAATAGTTGGAAGACTGAGGGCGAAAAATGGGCTGCACTTAAAAAAAAAGCAGAATATGAGCAGTTGAGTGGTACGCTTGTCAATAAATCTGAGGTGATTTCGGAGCAGATATCAAGAGAGCTTGAATTCAAGAAATCGTTTATGCGCTTACCGAGGGATTTATCTATCAAATTAGTGGGATGCGGTCTTGAGGAAATCAACGCGGAACTGACAACATTTGTCACTCGGGGCTTTAAAAAACTTGCGAGGAAAAAATAAGAGGTAAAAATGGTGTCTACTTGGAGTCAGTGACTGGGAAAGGCCACGTTATGAATCTTTTCTAACGTCAATAAGTGGGGTTCACATATATGCAGAGACTTAAATTGTAAAAAAGGAGAAATTCATGTTTTAAATTCGTCAAAAAAGAAAAATATCTGAAGCTATCCAACGGATCTTGCGGGAAACAAATTGCTCTGAGCTTCCACGGGATGAAATTGTTTTTTCGCTTCATGTGATGGGGGCAGAAAATTGGAGTTGGGCCGATATAAAAAACAATAGTCAAATTAAAGATCCAGAGATAAACCCATGGAATGAAAGGCAAGACCTTGATCAACCTGTATAAATAGATGAGTAAATGTCTTAAAAAACCAAAACAGAATAAAAAGAAACCGATCCCTGAGTTTAACGCGATCTTTCCGCGTTTGCACCTGGAGCCAGAGCCGCTATTAAATTGCCCGGACTGGGCAGAAAAAAACATTTATCTCGCACGGGAAGCAGGCTGCGCAGACCCCGGCATGATCCGTTTGGATAAGTTTCCACATGCCCGAATGGTCTTAGAAGCTTTTTCAAACCCACTGATTGAAGAAATTACACTCAAATTTTCAGCGCAGTGTGCGAAAACAACAATCATTCATTGCATGATCGGGTATGTCATTGACAGCGACCCCGACCCGGTCATGGTCGTCCTGCCAAAAGACGGGAATGAAAAGACTTGGCGTGACATTCGATTCAAACTTTTAATTAAAACATCCCCAGCACTCGCCGCCCATATGACAGGCTTTGAGGATGATTTGGCTGGGGAAATTTTCCAATTTGACAATACATTTGTGAAATTCGCATCCGCAGGTTCACCGTCCGCACTCGCCGAAACTGCTTGTCGATTCATATTTTTAGACGAAAAGAACAAATACCCACCATTTTCAGGCAAAGAAGCATCTCCTTCAAAGCTTGCGAAAGAACGCGCTGAGACGTTCTATAACCGAAAATTTATCAATGCAAGTACACCGACGACTGAAGATGGCCCGATATCTGATGATTTTGAACGTTCAGACGGTAATGAACTTTGGTGCAAGTGCCCATTATGCGGTGTTTTTCAGATTCTTACATTTTTCAAAAACGAAGAAAGGGCGACTGGGCAAATAAAATGGCCGGACGGGGCAACCGCAGATGATGTAAAAGAAGAACAATCGGCTTGGTATGAATGTGGCGCTTGTGGTGGCTGCATAGGAGAGGCTCAGAAGTGGCCCATGATAAAAACTCAAGTGGTCGCACAACGTGGGGCCACAGTTGATAAAAGGGGCGTTGTCCGCGGAGGAAGATTCTCCCGGCATTTCGGATTGAAAGTTTGGCGGGTACATGCACCATTTCGTACATTCTCAGATATTGCAGGCGAATTTCTCGCTTGTAAGGATAAGCCTGCTTCCTTGATGAACTTTTTTAATTCATGGCTATGCGAAGAATGGAAAGAACAGGTCGAAAAAGTATCATCTCTTGCGATTTTTAATCGCAGAGAAGGATATGGCCCCGAAATCCCGGAAGGTGTTTTATTGCTCACTGCATGGTTTGATACGCAAGATGATCGTCTGGAAGGAGAAATTGTTGGATGGGGTATGAATGGTGAATCATGGGGAATTGAATACATCACCGTTCAAGGTGATCCTGGTCATCCAAAAACATGGCAAATCCTTGATGAAGAAATTTTGAAACGTACATACAAAAACACAAAAGGTGTAGAAATGAAAATCGCAGCGGCTGGGGTCGATACTCAAGGCCACCATTTTTCGGATGTTTGTGATTTTGCACGGCATCGCCTGCGGAGGGTCAACGGGCCTAGAATCTATCCAACGCAAGGCGCAAGCATTCCAGCCAACAAGCCATTAAAACGCCTTGTTCTTGAGCCGACACGAAAAAACAAAGGCCGAGTGCCACTGTACAATGTTGATACTTCAAGCATTAAAAAAATGATTTTCAAGCAGCTTGGACTTTCTGAGCATGGCCCAAAATATATGCACTTTCCTCTTTCTTACGATGAACAGTATTTCATTGGCCTGGCCGAATCTGAATCATTAAAACGATCAACAAATAAGCGCGGGTACACAATAGTGGAGTGGGTAAAAGATCCAAGGATCAGAAATGAGCCTCTTGACTGTCGGGTAGGCAATATTGCAGTGCTTTACTGCCTAAATGTAAGCTGGGGCAGATTAGAAAAAGAAATGGATCAAAAGATAAAAGAGTTGAAATCAAGCTCAGAAAAAAATAATCCGATTACCAGAAACACATCTTTTGTTATGGCAAATCGTCAAAACGGCTGGATGAACAGTTGGAAGAAGTAATTAACGCTATCGACTTTGAGCAAGTAAAGCTCTATAATCTAACTTATTTTTAAAAAAATGGGCATAACTTGAATACTTCAGAAGATATTCCAACAGTAGAACCACTTGAAATAACAAAGGGATCGACCGTTAGGTGGAACAAAACCATTTCGCATTATAAGGCTGACGATGGATGGGTTTTGACTTACGCCTTTCGTGGTGACGTCGTGCTAAATGTGACCGGCGTCCCCGATGGCGCAAATCACTCAATCACTTTGAGTGTTACTGAAACATCTAAGTTGAATGCTGGGTCTTATTGGTGGCAATCATACGCAACAAAGGGTTCTGAACGATTTGATGTGGATTCAGGAACGCTTCAGGTTCTCGTTGATTTTGCTGTCCTTCTTGGCGGGTCTTACGATGGCAGAACGCACGAAAAAAAGGTTTTAGATGCTTTAAAAGCAACTCTTGAGGGTCGATCAACCACACTGGATCAAGAAGTTCGCGTTAATGGTAAGCAAGTTAAATTTTATGATATGTCGGAAATTCTTGTCCTCTATGACCGTTTCCGGGCATATGTGGCAAGTCAAGAAAATGAAGAACGGATTAAAAACGGTCAAGGATCGTCATCAAATGTATTCGTAAGGTTTTCCCGTGGTTAATCCGTTCTCAAAGTTTTTTAAAAAACCTAAAAAAAGATCTTATGAAGCAGGCAATGTCACACGTATCACGTCTGATTGGGCCAATAATACGAGAAAAAGCGCAGATGCAGACATTCGCCCAGCTCTAAAAAAAATGGTGGCAAATAGTCGAAGTCTTGCGCAAAACAACGACTATATTAAAAAATATCTTCGATTGCTCGAAACGAACATTATCGGCCCGGACGGCATTAAATTGCAAATGCAAATCAAAAAGAAAAATGGCGAAAATGACGATGAAGCAAGCAAGATTATTGAATCTGCGTGGAAAAAATGGAGCCGAAAAGAAAATGCAAGTGTAGAAGGAAAACACTCGCTGAATGATATTTGCAAACTCGCTGTGAAAACTGTGGCAACAGACGGAGAATGCTTGATCCGCATGATAAAAGGATTTGATAATGAATTTGGTTTTTCTCTGCAAATGATTGAAACTGATTACCTGGATGTTGATTTTAATCTAAAAATTGATAGTGAAAATGAAACGAGGATGGGAATCACTTTTGACCAGTGGCGCAGACCTATTTCTTATCCATTGCTTGCAGCACATCCCGGAGACGGTACGTTCGCTTTTAATCGGAATAGATATCAGGCACTTCCTGCCAATCAAATAATTCACGTTTTTGTTTCAGATCAGGTAGGTCAATCCCGAGGTGTGCCGTGGACTCATGCCGCACTAAAACGCCTTGAACTGATTGGAGGATACGAAGAGGCCGCGCTTGTAGCAGCTCGAACCGGTGCTGCGCAAATGGGAGTTATTATAACGCCAGACGGTGAATATCAGGGCGATAGTAATACGGACGGTAAAATAGAAATGGATGTTGAGCCAGGTGTCTGGCGATCAATCCCAGCGGGAACAGATTTCAAGCAGTTTGACCCGAAACATCCTACTGGTGAATTTGATCCTTTTTTGAAGGCGATGCTTCGCGGTGCAGCAAGCGGTATCGGTGTTTCTTATAATTCCCTTGGTTCGGATGCCGAAGGCGTTAGTTTTTCGTCCTTGCGCCAATTCGCGCTAGAAGATCGGGATAATTGGCGATTGATTCAAGCATTTTTCATAGAGCATTTGATGACTGATATTTTTGAGAGTTGGCTCGAAATGGCTTTGACCACGCAAGCAGTTAAACTGCCGCTGTCAGAATACGATTATTTTAACCATCCCGCATGGAGGCCACGCGGCTGGACATGGGTCGATCCCGTCAAAGACGTAAAAGCAGCTATTTTAGCAATCAATGCCGGATTAAATAGCCGCACGCGTATTGCCTCAGAACAGGGCCGAGATTTAGAAGAGATTTTTGAAGAATTAGCTAAGGAAAACAAATGGGCAAAAGAGCAGGGAATAACCCTAACTTCAGATTTAAGAGAAGGAGCAGAAGAACCTGATGTTGATGACACGGAAGATAAAAACAAAAAAACTCTATAGGTCGTTTACTCTCGATAAAAGGAATATTGATAAAGAATCCAGAACTGTTGAGATTTCATTTTCTTCAGAGGCCACAATTGAAAGATTTTTCGGATTTGAAATTTTAGATCATGACAAAGGATCTGTGCGCCTTGATAGGATAAATGATGGTGCGCCGCTGCTTAAAAACCACAGATCCGATCAGCAGGTCGGAATCGTTGAGTCTGCTAAAGTAGGCGCGGATAAAATGGGCCGCGCTACTATCCGATTTAGCAAGGGGCAATCAGGCGAAGAAGAATTTCAGGATGTTATTGATGGCATTCGAACAAAAGTATCTGTAGGATACAGGATACATGAGGCACTTGAGGAGAAAAAAGATGGCATCTCTACATACCGCATCATTGACTGGGAGCCATTAGAAATAAGTATGGTCAGTATTCCAGCCGACATAACAGTGGGCGTCAATCGCGAAGACGAAACCGAATACACAACAATAATTAAAGAGGAGCGTGAGAAAGAAATGAGCGTGCAAACAAAACAAGAAAAAGTAGTGAATTTAGATTCGATTCGTCAAGAAGCGCGTCAAGAAGCACGGGAGTCAGAGACTGCGCGCATTACCGAAATTAACGCAATGGGCGAGGCTCACGAATGTCGAGATTTGGCGCAAAAAGCAATTAAGGAAGGCACTGAAACTGATTCGTTCCGATCAATCGTTTTAGAGCAGGTTTTGAAAGCAAAGCCTACCAATTTGCTGAATGCAGATATTGGAATGACAGGAAAAGAAAAGCGTCAATTTTCATTTGTTCGCGCAATCAACGCAGCAGCGAGCAGAAACTGGAAGGACGCAGGATTAGAGCGAGAAGCATCTGACGCAGTTGCATTATTGACAAAACGTTCGCCACAAGGGTTTTTTGTCCCGAATGACATGACCTCTCATAAGCGAGTCATGACAGTTGGTACACCAAGCGCTGGCGGTAATTTAGTCGCAACTGATTTGCTTAGTGAGAGTTTTATTGATTTATTGCGAAACAAAATGCTTGTACGCCAAATGGGCGCTCAGATTTTGGGCGGATTAGTTGGAGATGTGGCAGTTCCCAGTCAGACGGGCGGTGCAACATCTTACTGGGTTCCGGAAGGTGGGGACCCAACAGTCAGTCAGCCTGTTTTGGGCCAATTGGGAATGACACCAAAAACGGTCGGAGCTTTCACGGATATCAGCCGGAAATTATTACTCCAATCAAGCATTGATGTTGAAAATCTTGTGAAAATGGATCTTTCAACCGTCTTAGCGCTGGCAATTGATCTTGCTGCTATCAATGGGTCTGGTGCCTCAAATCAGCCAACGGGTATTTTAAACACTGTCGGAATTGGCGACGAGGCAGGCGGCACAAACGGTGGCGCACCAACATGGGCAAACATTGTCAATCTTTGGAAGCTGGTCGCTGGTGCAAATGCGGCATTTGGTACCCTTGGATTTTTGACAACCGTAAATGCCGCCGCAAAATTGATGACGACCGAAAAAGCAACAGGTACCGCACAATTTATCTGGCCAGACTTTCCGGGAGAAGATGGGCTGGCAAGATTAGCGGGATTCCGCGCTGGGGTGACAGAACAAGTCCCGTCAAACCTGTCCAAGGGAACCGGATCAAATCTCTCAGCAATTATTTTCGGAAATTTCAGCGATTTGATCATCGGAGAGTGGGGCGCATTGGATGTGCTCGTTGACCCATTTACAGGAGGAATTAGCGGAACAACCCGTGTGCGCGTTCTTCAAGACATCGATGTCCTGGTTCGTCGTCCTGCATCATTTTCGGTAATGGCAGACGCAATTACAATCTAAAAAGAGGTCGTTTATGAAAAAAATAAAATTCAAGCGAACTTGTAGAGGTGGTGGTAAACCTTTTGTTAAAGGGAAAGAATATTCAATCCCTAAAGATATTTCAAAAGATTTGGCATTGCAGTTTCTTAAAGTGCCCGATACAGCAGAACCGGTGTAATTTTGGGTCTTGAATCAAATCTAGCGGCGGCGATTATGGTGAGTGGGTTTCAAGAAAAAATTACCGTAACGCCGCCGAATGGCTGTGCGCGCGAAATTTCCGCAATCGTTGAGCGCGAAGACCCTAACCCCCAGATGATGGGGGGGGGATTTACCGATACAACAGATGGAATTAGGCCATTTCCTGCAAATGGAGTACGATTTCATATTTCAAATGACCATGAAAAAGGCTTGACAACCGTAAAAGAAGGATATTTGAAAGTGTCTTTACCGATTAGAGTCGGAGAAAGTCCATCCGAATTGACCGTAACGCAAATATTAAGTCAAGACTGTGGGATGTTTTTTCTTGAGGCAGTGAAATAATGAAGTTTTCAGCAACAGTTATAGGGCATCAAGCGATTAAAGAAATGCTTTCTGACGCGCCGGATCTTTATTATCGCAATGTGCGCGGTGAGGCTTGGCGCTTTGTAAAGCGAGTGCGCGCAGCGTTTGTCAGAGAGCAGCTAAAAGGCCCGACCAGTCCCACGGCCATTAAATGGCGAGGCCCAACAGGGCCAAACGCAACAGGCCGCGGAAGTAAAAGGGCCTTGGGTGGAAACGCCAAAGGATGGGTGGCTGGAAAGCGGCGGGATAATCTTACTGCTTTTTTTAGAATATCTCGTTTTTTGGTCTGGCATTCAGAAGGAACAACAGGTCGATATGCCGTACCTGGTAGATTAGACGTAGAATCTGTCTTTAATCGTCTTGTTCCTGATTTCATCAGGAGAACTGACATTGCTATGGGGCGCGCAAGCGATCAGTTGACAAATAATGCAAATAAGAAGTTTCGTAGAAGTCTGGGGCGATCAGGCGCAGCCTTTAGAGTGGCTGCATAATGTCGGATAGCGTCAAAGAATTGATTCTAAAGAATATCAAGACAACACTTGAAAGCATTTCTACTATAAAAAATGTTCAACGTTTTCAGGTTCAGGGGAACGATACAGGAATACGCCCTTGTATTATAATCATTCAGGGGGAGGTTTCCACTTTAGGGGAAGCCCCAGACCCGCAAGTTGAAAAAGAGATGCAGGTTTTTCTTGATGTGTTCGACAAGCAGGATATCGAAACCGATTCACGAAACGCAGATGAAATCATGAATATTCATGAATCCAACATCGAGGCTGCTTTACAATTACAGCCAAACCGTGGTGGATATGCAACCGATACAAGTCCTCTTGATGTGTTGCCGCTTACAGTCGCAGCAAAAGGCGCAACAGCAATAGAAACCGAAATGAGATTCAACATTATTTATCGTCACAACAGACAAGATCAAACAAGAATCGTTTAGGAGGTGTCATGGAACGCCAATTCAAAGCCCCCGATGGCCGAAGTTATTTTCTCACAAAAGAGTTAGAAGTGGAAAAAATTGACGGCTTACCCGTAACCGAAGCAGATCGAAAGCGCCTCATCCGTTTAGGTTTCACCGTTATAAATAAAATCAAAAAAATTAAAAAAGAAAAAGAGGTGAACAATGCTTACTAGATTACAAAGTCTTGGCGCAAAAATCGAAGCCACATCAGAAACCGCTGAAACAATAGTTGCAGCAGATGTCGTGCTTGTGAGCAATATCCAGTTTACACCGGAAACACCAACCCTGGAAGTGGAAAACTTCACTTCCTCGATGTCAAAAGATCCTGGTGTGGCGGGGCGGACAAAGGGACAGATATCTTTTGATATGTTCAAATATGGTGGAACCGGGCCGGGCGTTGTACCCTCATGGGGCAAGTTCTTTCGCTGTTGCGGTCATTCTGAAACAATTGTTGCCGCAACGTCCGTGACGTATGCAAAGACATCAGCCGGAATCCCGACCCTGACTATAAAATCATTTATTGATGGCGTTGTAATGCAACTTATTGGGTGCAAGGGAAATGTTGCAAGCTCTGGACAGGCAGGAGAGCTTCCAAAATTTACTTTTACATTTGAAGGTCTTTGGGAACCTGTCACTGATGTTGATGCTGTAAAAGATGAGGCAATCTTAGCGGGATCTTCACTCGAAAATTTTTCACCGGACAAATTTCAGAATGTTGGCCTGACTGTCGATACGGCTTATATGCCAGTATTACATTCGCTTGATTGGGATTCGGGAAATGTTTTGAATGTTGTCCCTGATGGGAATGTCACGAATTATCGTCGTGTAGACATTACTGATCGCGATCCGAGCGGCACTATGGTTGTGGATAAAGTCACTCAGGCTGTTTATGATTTTGTCAGAAAAGCTGCGGATAAAACGGCGGTTGCGATCAAATCCTATATCAATTCAGTCCAGCGAGGGAATGGTACCGGGGCGGCATCGAGCATGACAGATCTTACAAAAAACTGGATTACTGATCAGTGGGCAGGTTTTGAGGTCTTGGATTCAGCAGGGGCCACTTTTTCAATCACTGCAAATTCAGCGACAGCTTTAACCGTGAGCGGTACACCTGCAAACGGAAATTATGTCGTTTATATCGCAGGCAGATTGATTGAAGAGACGATGGTAAAATGTGAGTTTCAGTCGGCGTCACCGGGCGATGTAAACGGAACCGCAACAATCTCGCTACCATTTAAAATGCGCCGTAATGCCCCCGCTGGGAACGATGAGCACGAAATCAAACTTTTTTAAAAAGGAGAAGACATGGAAGGACAAATAAAATATACAAATGCAAGCGATTGGTCGCGCAAGAAGAAAACTGAGCCTTTGCAGCTGCCATCCGGTGCAGTCGTAGAAGTTAAGATTTCAGGAATTGCACCTTTATTGATGGCAAACATCATGCCCATGACCCTGCTAAGCACATCAGATGGAAAAGACGCGGTCGAAGACGAAGGATTAAGCGCAGCCCAATCAATGGCCGTATCAAAGGGATATTCTGCTATTTCAAAAATCGTACAGTCTATGGTGGTCTCGCCACGGATTATTTTTGATGAAAATGCGGAAATCAGGTCTGGTGAAGTTTCCGCTTATGATGTTCCCTCCGAAGATTTAAATTTCTTGATGGATTATTGCCTAAAAACGGAGGAAGCCAAAAAGTTAAAATCCTTTCGTGCAATCGGAACAAGGGGTGATGCTGGATCAAATGAGCAAACGATACAGTCAGCGGCCCTCAACAATCGTGGATCTCACTGAGCCAATAATCGCTTATCAATTTGATGTGGCAATTATGTCTCAGGGCATAAGTTTTGAAAATAAGCAGCATGAAGAAGCAAAAAAAGAACCATCTCAGCCCATAAGCTTGGCGCAGTGCGCTGGAAAAATGAAAAATGGTGAAATTCCTATTCAGGATTGATCAATAAAAATGGCTACGTCTTTAGTTTTAAAACTGCTTGTTCAAAACGCTGGATTCCAAAAAGAGCTGGTACAATCCCAAAAAGATTTCAATAAGTTTACTAAAAATCTTTTAGGTGACGCAAAAGGTTTTAAAAGGATTGGCGCAGAACTGAAGGGTTTTGGTACCTCTGCTGTTATTGCTGTAACTGTTCCGTTGCTTGCTGCCAGTACTGGATTTCTTAAAGTTGCCAGTGATTTTGAAAGCGCTTTTACAGGCGTAAGAAAAACAGTCAACGCTACTGAAGCAGAGTTTAAAATCCTGGAAGACGGTATCAGGAAGATGGCGCTTGAGATACCTGCTTCGACAGAAGCCATTGCCCGCGTTGCCGAAGCAGCCGGACAGTTAGGCATTTCAAAGGAAAACATCCTCGAATTTACACGGACCATGATCGATCTGGGTAATACGACAAACATATCCGCTGAGGAGGCCGCACAGTCTCTCGCACGATTTGTAAATATCACCCAATTATCTGAAAACGAAATATCAAACCTCGCCTCTACCGTTGTCGAATTGGGAAATAACCTCGCAACGACAGAACAGGAAATCGTTGCGATGAGTTTGCGTATGGCCGCCGCTGCTAAAATTGTTGGATTTTTAGAATCTGATACCTTGGCGCTTGCCGCTACGATGTCAAGTGTCGGCATAGAGGCGGAGGCAGGTGGCACGGCCATGTCTAAGGTTATGATCAAATTGGCACAGGTCATCAAAGTTCCCGGAGTTGAGTTAGATCGATTCGCAAAAATATCAGGCCAAACCGCAAAAGAATTTCAAAAATCGTTTAAAGATGATGCGGCGAAAGCCATGGTGACTTTTATAGAGGGCTTAAATAAAGTCTCAAAGGCCGGGGGCGATGTTTTTACAGTCATGGATGAAATGGGTCTAGCTGAAGCTAGAGTCCGCCGGGCTTTGCTTTCAGCCGCTTCAGCAGGAGATCTTTTACGAACAAGCATTGATTTAGGCCGGGAAGCCTGGGCAAAAAATACAGCACTGACAATAGAAGCCGAGCTGAGGTATAAAACATTCGAAAAACAGCTTGTTCTTGTCAGGAACAAATTAAATGACATTGGTATAACAGTCGGCAAAGAGTTGATTCCAATATTCCTCGATTTTTTAAACAATTCAATTGTCCCTCTTATTGATAGAATCGTTGATTTGGCAAAATGGTTTAAAGGTTTAGACGACGACACAAAGACATACATTACAACCGTTGGTCTTTTAGTCGCCGCAGCTGGGCCTTTGCTGATCGCTCTTGGATTGATGATCTCATCGCTTCAAACCCTTATCCCGATGTTCGCCATAGGTGGCACGCTTTCTCTCGGCCTGGCCGCAACCATTAGCGCCGTAAAGGCACTGTCAATAGCCGCTTTAGGCCCTGCTGGTGTTGTGGTGGGTCTGGTTGCCATGACAGTCTGGGCGTTAAAAGCCTCTGGCCAGTGGACGAAGCTGACGACGTCAATAAAAGAAACGAATTCCGTATTGCTTAAAAACATCGAACGATTCGGAATTATGAAAACATCTCTTGCGCTTGTTTTGAATTTCCTTAATTTGAATGCTTTTGGATACGAACACTATCTCGATTTGCTCAGTGACCCGAAAGGAAAGGAAGGGATAGATTCTGTCTCAAAGTCGATGAACGAAAATGCTGAGGCAGCAAAAGACATGTTTTTTGTTTCAAAATCCGGCGCGGAGGCAGCAGGCAAAGCAATCAATCAAATGGAAATTGATGTTATTGGATTGATTGACGCTGAAAAAGGATACCAAGCTATTTTAGGTCAGTCTATTCTTGATGAAGCGCAGCGTGAGCGGAAGCGGGAACTTCAGGCTCAAGCCGAGGCAAACAGGCAAGAATTTTTGGGAAGAATTATTCAGAACCGTGCAGCCGAAGAATTGAGAGCAGAAATCAGCCTGGCAGCTAAAAAAGGGGAAATCCAGGAACAATTAGGCCGCGATATCGTTAGAGCAGAGCTTAAAAAGCGAGAAGCCTACATTACAAGCGATGATTTAATCCGTGTTGCAGCAGAAGGTACCGCAACCGCAATAAAAGCACTCTGGAACGACACAAGTGTTACGGCAGAAGATGCGTTTAAGAATGCAGCAAACGTATTTGTTGATGTTATGGCCCAAATGCTTGTAGAGGCAATTATTACCGGAAAGGCTATACAGATCCAAATGGCAGCCGCCACGGCTGGTATATCTCTCGTCGTGGGCCTTATTGCTTCAGTTTTTGGCGGAAGTAAAAAATCAAGTGGGCCGACAGAATTAGAAAAAGCGACAAAATCATTTTTACAAGAAATTCAGAGAACATTAGAAACTTTCGAAGAAAAAATTCTAACAGTATTACAAAAAGTCAGAAGAGGAACAGCATTAAGCACTGAATTGTTAGCAGATTTTTTTGATCAAACAAAATTATTAAATGCTCTTGGATATCTTGGCACAACTTTTGGGAGCAATAATACGTTTTCTACAGAAAGAAATAGTGATTTAGCAAGAATTATACGCGAACAAACGCCGAGTTCTATATTTACGCCGAGACGATATAATCCGAGGCTGCTTCTTATTGCCGATAAAGCCAGAAGCGACTTACAACAAAAAATACTAAAAAATGCAAAAGATTTAATTCCTTTGGTAGAACGCCGTTACGAGATAGAAAAAGCTGCAATCAACGAAATAATAGGCATTCTTCAAAGACAAAAAGATTTCAAAAAAGACATTGATAATTCAATCGTTGGAGTCCAGAGGGCTTTTTTAAGCCAGAGAGAACTATTTAGTGCATTAAATGCTGATGCCCGAAAAATAGAGACTTCGATTCGGAGAGATAGGATTTTAGACAGAGGCAATCCAGAAGAAAACATACAAATACTCAAAAATTTAGAGCAAATCTATTTACAAATATTTGATGTTGGGAAAGATGTTTTTGAAGGTCTCCCAAGAAGTCTTCAAGCTTTGCAAAAGCTAACCATCAGGCGATTAAAAGACGTGAAAGATTTCTCTGAAAAACCTTTTCAAAGTCTGATAAATGTTCAACTTGAGATATTGGGAATTGAAAAAAATAAAATAGTCACACAGCGGAACATGGAGCAAGAACTAAAAATAATAGGACAAGCAGCAATTCAAACTATAAAAATCTTACAGGAAATAGGAAACCAATCAGGGGCAAATATAACCACATCTCAAATTAGGAGATTATTAAACTCATTGTCCCGCCTTGGATTAGCGGATAGGGCCACACAATTTGCAGACGGCGGCATCGTCACAAAACCAACTTTTGCGATGATCGGAGAAGGTGGGGAATCAGAGGCGATTATCCCACTTTCAAAAGCAAAACAATTTGGTTTTAGTGCAAACAATGTCGGCGCAACAGTTAATAACTTCTCGTTCTCTTTCCCAAATATCAAGGATTTTAGAGACATAACCGTACCAGAGGCCGAGCAGATGCTTACTGGTACATTCAATAGGGCGATGACAAATCTAAACCGAACTGGATATAAACTGCCTATCGGGACAACAGTATGATCTCGTCAACACCTGCATTCCGGGCCGCAGCGGATGATCCTCAACGAAAACCTGCAAAGCGATTCACGTTTCCTGAAGACGTAACAAATAGAACTGACAAAATGATATCTATCGGTTCGTTCCGTCAAGAACAATTTGAAGGCGATCCGCTGACAGCACCCACAATCGATATCGAATTGATAAATGATTCAAAGGAATTTAATTTTTTAATTACTGATAAGCAAAGTCAGATCGGTATCGCAGCAAAAATTGAAATCGGATTTGATGGTGAATGGATAAATCGCTTCCGAGGCTTTTTTGAGCGCCCAAATTTCACATCAGCAGATCGCCCAAAATGTGGAATGTTTTTTAGTGGACGAGTCCAAGCGACTTTAGAAAAAACAATTGGATCTTCGGCTTCTGAAATTTCTTATTATACAAATGCGTGGAACCCAGCAGATATGGCCTGGGATATTTTGACTGTGTATGGCAACCTGAGCACTATTACATCAACGGCAAATCCAGATATTGATTACCCGTCATGGCAGTCGTTTAAGCAGATTTGCGAAGACCTTAGATACTCCCTGAGAGCAAATTTTAAAGGGGAAACTGTTGCAGAAGCTATGCGAACAATCGGCGAGCTTGTGGACGGCATTATTTATGGTGAGACCGATGGGAAAATTTATTTCAAGCGAGAAATTCCGAATCAGGCATCCTCTCCCTATTTATTTTCAGATGCGAACGCGCATTTAAGCCAAGCTGAAACTTATTACAACAAAGACCGTCTTTGGAATCAGGCAATTGTATGGTGGGGCTATGATCCAGTTGCAGGAAATTGGATCATAGGTGGCAGCGTAGCCAATAATAATTCATCGTCGCAGTCTCAGCAATGGGGATTACATAAAAAGGATTTTGACGGCACTTTAGTCTGGCATGAAAACGCAGTTTCAGCTGATACCTTTGGCGAGAGATACGTTGCCAGATATGGAAATCTTCTTGATGTTGTCCGATTTACCAGTAAGCGCGGAACTCAAGCGCTACTCCATCAAATCGGAGATGTCATCTCTTTGACCTGGGCACAGATGGATTTTTCAGTAAAACCGTTGAAAATATATGGGATTACCGCTAATCTATCGCAAGATCAATGGGAAATATTGGCAGAGGATTTCCCAAGTGCAAGTCAACAATTTTTTGTATTAGATTCTGGAACAAATGGAATACTCGACACAAACATTTTTTACTAAAAAAGGTGACATTTTGAAAATTACAGTCGAAGAACTTGCAAAAATAAAGTCCTTAGAATCAGATCAAAATAAACGCGTTTTTGCAGTAGGAGTAATGCAGATCCAAAAAGAAGAATATTGTCGCAATTTCAGTACAGAATATGAGAGAATTATTGCAGAAATCAAAGAAAGCGAAGGCCAACAAAACGCTTTGGGCGAGATAATTTTAAAAGCACACGGTCTCAATATTAAGGGCCGGGATTTTAAAATAAGAGCAGATGGCGTAATCCTTGAGTTAAAGCAAGTGTCTGGAAAAGCAGAATTTGTTGAAGTAAATGGTCTAAAAAAACTAAGGTCAATCAAAACAAAGTAATGGCTTATATTTTCCAAACATATTCGTTCAATCAAGTTTATACCTCTGCGGGCGCAAACCAGACAGAAGTGAATATCCGCGATCATTCGCACGGGAATAACGGAGTTTCTAGCATTACTGACAATGCTCTTTCAAGTAATGTTCCACTTAAAAATACTCTCAACATTTTTTCAAGCAGTCAAAGAATAAATGGTGCGTTAGGTTTAAATATTGCGCAACCAAATGCGCCAGGAGATTTTTCGATATCAGGATCTATGAAGAATGGGATAATCCCGTTACCCAGAATGCGAAGAACGGAAGCTTTTATAAACCCAGGAGCGCCCAATAATGTTAGTAATTCGTTTTCGATTGTTGGATCAGTAATTGATTTAGGGACAGTTACGCAAAATGATATCATTTTATTTCAATGTAGATTGATAGGAAGCAAATCTACCGTTTCAGGAGAAACTACAATAAGATTTTCGAAAACAAGTGGGACATCTGCTGCAATTTTTATGAGCACAACATCAGAATTGGATCATGTATTTTATTCTCGTGCCAATGTTACAGTCAGAGTTCCGATGTCCGGGATTATGCGAGTAGTTACGAACGGCACACTAATTGTCGGCGTAAGCGCTAAATCAGAGGGAAGCGATCTAATCAACGCACAATCTGAAATTCATGCAATTGTTTTAAACGGCGGCTTTGGTCTATAAAAGGAATTAAATGGGCGACGACCAATTATCAGATCCGAATTTAGACCGGATTTACCAAGAAATAAAAAAATGTACCCGGTGGCAAGAAAAGCATTCCGGCGAAGGCACCGGAACAACACACGACCAACTCAATAAGCGCGTTTCCAAAACGGAGATGAGGGTTTATGGGTTTGGGCTGCTGGTCGCGCTTGTGATTGCTAAATGGAAGATGATTTTCGGAGATTGACGTGAATAAATTGCTAGAAAAGCCAGGGCGGTTGATCGGATTGATTGTGATACTGGCTGACATTTTCTTGATCGTTTTGGTCGTTCTGCGGAAAATACCAGAAGAATCAAGAGAAATTGTTTTACTGGCAGTTGGCGGTCTAAGTGCGAAGTCAATGTCAGTTGTATCTTTTTATTATGGGGCCAGCGATGGAAAAGATTGAAAACAGCTTGGATTTGTTGGAGCTTGATGGGTATGGATATCCTACTGAGGAGGCATTAGAGCAAATCGCTCAGTATTCGGGAGACCATACGGAGTTGATGAGCCAGATTAGTTTTTTGCTTAAGGAATACGGTTATTGTCGGCTTGAGGAGAGTAGCAATATTTGGAGCGTAGCAACAGGTGGTTGGAGCGGCAATGAGAGTGTTATTATGGCTCTAAAGTCTAATCGTCTTTTTTGGCGAACATGCTGGTATTTGACTAAGCGCGGTGGGTATTATGAGTTCGAAATTACGGGATAATTCGTTGAAAATTTATGGCGTAAAATATGCTGTAACCATGATCAAAGATAAGATTGTTTTTATTGAAGCCGATGGGTTTTTCGCGCAGTCAACATATTTGGTTTTTGTTAAAGACAAGCAAACTGATGTTTGGGATATCGATTTTGAGGAAACGCGGGGCCATATTCTGATTTTACATTTAATCGCGGCATTTGATTATGCTCGCTCAGGAGTTTTTAAATAATAGTTATGATTAAAGAGATGCACTTTACAAAAAAAGATTTTCGGGTCGATTGGTATTCAGGCTCCGGCGCGGGCGGTCAACATCGAAACAAGCACCAAAATTGCTGTAGGATTATCCACCTTGCAACCGGGATACGCGCAAACGGTACTGAGAGTAAGAGCAGGATTGCCAACCAAAAACAAGCTTTTGGCAATTTAGTAAAACGTCTAGTGGCTCATTATTCCGAACCGACTACGCAAAAAATAAATACCGAGGTTATTAGGAACTACAATGAAATCAGAAATGAAGTCCACGATAAGGCGAGTGGTCTTAAAATGCCTTACAAAATAATAGTATCAGATGGATCAATAGGCCCGATGATCGAAGCACGATTAAACAGGAGAACAAAATGAGTAAAATTTTTAAGATTTTAGCAGTATCAATCGTATTTTTCGGGATTCTTTCGGGAATTGCTTTTGCGGAACATGAAGTCTTGGACGATAAGGCGATACTCACCTGGGATGCAAATAGCGAGGAAGATCTCGCGGGATATAAAGTGTATATGGGCACGGAATCAGGTGTGTACGGTGATCCTGTTGATGTCACCGAACCGACATTCTTATTTGAGGGCCTTGAAGTCGGAACTTATTTTTTCGCAGTGACGGCCTTCGACACTGCTAATAATGAGAGTGGATTTTCGAACGAAGCCAGCAAAACAATTTCCGTTGATCCGGGTGATCATACCGCCCCTAACACCCCAACAAATCTTCAAATTGCTGAGGAAATTGCACTTGGGATTAAACATTCGACGCGCGCACTTGTTATGCTCGTCGAAAAAGATGCTGGACTGAAAGTCGAATAATGAGGATTTAGTTTTGACCCACACCCAATTACGAGAGCCAGATAGAGTAAAAGATACTTATAAGGCTTTTTTCAAAAATAGATCTACAGG
>VAOX01029978.1_pt1 | contig 28447 bp, 29 predicted proteins | sample 3393891 | NCBI WGS metagenome assembly VAOX01 (sample SAMN08290429, study PRJNA428436) | hydrothermal vent metagenome | isolation source: Deep-sea hydrothermal vent chimney | place: Indian Ocean: Southwest Indian Ridge | depth 2822 m m
CGTCACCCGTCACCCGTCACCCGTCACCCGTCACCCGTCACCCGTCACCCGTCACCCGTCACCCGTCACCCGTAGCCCATAGTCATTCTATAGGGGTCGAGTTCTCTTTATTTAGGTATGCTCGAGAAGCCGTTACCGTTGCTTAAATTTAGGATTAATACGATAAGCAAGGCGTTTTATGCAAATAACGAAGGTTCCCTATTTGTCTTAACATAAAATCGGCGGTATCAGCCCGAGATATTTTGATTGTGTTGGGTTTGTTATTCATTCCATAATTCTCGCGGTATGAACTGGTATGTTCACCATTGGTTAAAGAGCCTGGCCTAACAATGGTCCAGTCAAGAGAGCTTTGTTTAATTATTTCTTCTTGTTGATTGTGGTCTGCATAAAGCGCGCGCATGAATAACGGTGCAATAATATATCTATAATGAAATGGTAATAACTCATGGCTATCACCCGCGCCAAGACCTGACTGACAAATAAGTCTTGTCACCGAATTGTTTTTCATTGCGGTGATAATTTTTTTTGTACCGTTGGTGCGCAATTGACTTTTATCCATAACGTTAGACATGCCCAATGAGCAAAGCACTATATCCTGTCCCTTTATCGCCTGGTTTACTGCGTTAGTATCAAGTACGTCGCCCTTTATGACGGTCACTTCCTCTTGAACAGCGCCAAGCTTACCGGGGTCGCGTGCAAATGCGGTGACATCGTAGCCTTGTTCCAGGGCCTGTTTAATAAGTTGAAGTCCTGTTCCTCCAGTAGATCCAAAAATTATAAGTTTCATTGTGTTCACCTGTGTAACTGCGTTGTTGATAAATGGATTGTTTGTGTATTGTGAGTCCTAGTGGGCGACTGCAAACATAAGCGAAATCATGGCGGCAAACGATGCTAATGTTCTGACGCTATTCCATTGAGTCCATTGCTTCAAATAGCAAGACCATAGTTTCTCGCCTTCACTACTGTTTGCTTTGATAGCCGCAAGTGAATCATTAAGTGGGATATTAAAAATCACTGTGACGAGAAGACTTCCAACGAGGTAAAGTGCCGCGCCTATGACTAAATAGAAGGTGCTGGTGTTGTGGTTTCCCATTACTGCCAGAACAGTCAGGATCAGATAGCCTGCCGCTGTCCCTAGAAATAAGCCAATAAAACCACGATTGAGTACGGTGATATTGATTGTTTGCATGGCTCGAATTCCTTGTTCTGGAGTCACTTTTCCGAGTGCTGCCATTACAAAATTTGAAAAAGCGAAGAATATACCGGCGACCAGCCCTGAGCCTGCGATCAACAAAAAGGTTAATTCGTTCGTAATGCTATAATTCATGCTTAGTTAACTCCTTGAAGTTCCTGAAAATTAAATTCTCGTTCTAGGCTAAAGCTTGACAGAGTGTCAATTGACATGGTGTAAACTTAGAGTACAATTGACAGTATGTCAAGTAAAAACAAAGTATCTGATACTCGTACCCGAATATTGAATTCAACCTGGAAGTTGATGGAAGAGAGACGTGGTCAGGGGGTTAGCATGAGCGATATTGCCAAGCGCGCCGAAATTTCGCGACAGGCTTTATACTTACATTTTGATTCACGCACAGAGCTAATGCTTGCAACGGTACAGTATGTGGATGAGGTTAAAGGGTTGAGCGAACGCCTCGTTCAATTTGAATCTGCCACTACCGGAGTCGAGCTTCTTGATGCCTGTGTCGATGTGTGGGGGAATTATATTCCAGAGATATATGGGCTCGCCAAGGCATTGATGAGTACACGTGATACTGATGAGGCTACTGATGCTGCTTGGAATAGTGGTATGACTTGTTTACGAGAGGTATGTCAAACGATTATCGATACCTTGGTAGAAGAAGGAAATCTCGCTAATAAATGGACGGCAGATGAAGCAATGGAGTTGTTATTTACTTTAATTTCTATTCACAACTGGGAGCAATTAACAATAGACAGTGGATGGACTAACGAGCAGTACGTTAGCAAAATGAAAGTGCTGCTTCGCAGTACTTTTATAGACTGATAAAAATGAGTCTAAAAGAAGTTAGTCCTGAAGAGTTCTATAAAGCCAGTATTGGTATGCAGAATGATTACATCAATGCCAAGGAGTTCGAAGCGCTAATTACGGTAGATCAGTCACTGATAGTCATCGATCTTCGATCCCCTAATCGCGTAGAAGACAAAATACATGAAAACTATATCCATATCTCAATGGAAGATATGGTGTCAGAGAATCTCGAAAAATTGATTCCAGTAAAGTCGACTTCGATAGTGTTAATTTGTGATCAAAGCTATGGGATGTCGAGGATGGTTGCCTTAACGGATTATGCTTATCCAACTTTAAAATTGATGGGTTATAGTGATCTTAAAATACTACACGAATGGTAGTGTTTTGGTGAATTGGGAAAAAATACAAGGTAAGTCGATGCTGAATAAATCTATTTATGCTGGTGGTTGTCTTTGTGGTCGAATTCGATTTGAAATTAGCGGGCCAATCAAGGATATCGTGTATTGTCATTGTTCCTTATGCCGTAAAGCCCAGGGAAGTGCGTTTGCCACCAATGGAAATGTCGATTCCAGGAATTTTAAATTTTTGTCAGGTGAAAATTATATGACTGCTTTTGAGTCGGCGCCTGGACAAGATAAATATTTTTGCAAGGTGTGTGGCTCGCCGATTATAAGTAAGTCATTGTTGTCACCCGACAATGTTCGGGTTCGCTTAGGGTCAATCGATACAGATATTAACGAAAAGGTGGGCGCACATATATTTGTAAAATCCAGGGCAATATGGGAAGACATCGAAGGAAGCTTACCTCAATTTGAGGAATATGAAGCCTGACTCAATTACCCTGTTTATAGTATTTATGAATAAATACTGAAAGTGGAGAACTACGTCGAATACTTATGCTATTCTCGGATAACCAATTTATTGGGAGTCATCAACATCAATGCTTATGTTTGTTAATTAAAAGTTATCGTCTCAACCTATAGTATTGGTTTAAGTTAAGCATACACGTTAGCTGAGAGTATTTATTACGGACAATGATAGGATTACTTATGGATAAGTTACTGTTTATCGGTTTGGGTTTGTTTTCTTTTTCTTCGACCTTCGCTCAACCAGAGTTAGTGCGCCTCGATGCAGGTCGTGGTTTTTCTGTTAAGGTTCCTGTTGAGTGGAAGAAACATAAAAGAAGTAAATTCTTTTCGGTTTCAAGTCCGAGTGGGAAAATAGCAATTACCGCCACCGCTTATAGATCAAAAAAAGGCATGTTAGGGGCTTTTTCTAAACTTCGATTTTCTGCTGTGCATAAACTCTATAAGCCCACAACGCATGTTTATAAAATACAAAATGGTTTGGTTCGGGAATATGAAGGTACATGGCCTGGAACAAAGAATCCTGTTTATTATACCGTGGCGGCATTATCAGTAGGCGAATTATATATTTCCATGACTTTTGTGACTAATCGTTCTGACTTCACTAGAAATAAGAAGATGTATATTGAAATACTAGAGTCTGTGAAGGCGAGTAACTAGCGCAAGTGGGTCGAGAGGTTTCAGTTTATTTTTTCATACTGATTTGATATAAAAATTTTCAACAAACGGAAACTGTCGGTTGAAACAGTGATTGATTTGGCTACCGAAATAGTCCGAAGTTAATATGGTGTAATGGTCATACCCGAGATTAAGCTCAATGGAAGATATTAACAATAGTGAAGTTGCTAAAGTGTTTAGCCAGTATCCCGAATTGGTGCGTACTAAATTGCTTGCTCTTCGAACTTTAGTGTTGGAGACTGTGAGGGAATCGAATGAGATTTCCGCGGTTGAAGAAACACTGAAGTGGGGTGAGCCTAGTTTTGTGACTAAAACAGGAAGTACCATTAGAATTGATTGGAAACAATCGCGGCCTGATCATTATGCCCTTTATTTTAATTGTAAAACTACTTTGATTGATACGTTTAAAGAGTTCTATAGGGATCAATTAAACTTTGAAGGCAATAGAGCTATTATTTTTGATTTGAATAATTCTGTTCCTGTAGAGATCGTCAAGCACTGTATTTTCCTGGCACTCACTTATCATAAACGTAAGCACTTGCCGCTGCTGGGTGTTACGGGGTGATGGTGTCACTAATTATTTCAGGAATAGATTGTCAATAATAGTGCAGCGACCACTGTGTTGAATTTTAACGGTATTGGCCTGCAACTTAAGTGATAAAATGATGGATGCTTCACAAGACTATAGACTGCCAGGCCAGCGACCGTAATAGACCGCCGGCTTTGAGAGCTTACCTTTTTAGGCTTTCAGCAACTGAGCTTCTTTTAATACTTTACTTGCCTTGACCATGTTCGCTAACGCGGGCTTTACCTCGTCCCAGCTTCTGGTTTTAAGACCGCAATCAGGATTAACCCACAGGCGCCCTGCCGGAATCCGTTTAGTGGCCTTTTGCATTAGGTTGACAATTGACTCAACTGTTGGAATGTTGGGTGAATGAATATCATAAACACCTGGACCGATCTCATTGGGGTATTGAAATTGATCAAAGACATCTAACAGCTCCATATCTGAGCGCGACGTTTCGATCGTAATGACATCGGCATCCATGTTCGCAATTGATTCGATAATATCGTTAAATTCTGAATAACACATGTGAGTATGAATTTGTGTTTCATCTTTAACGCCGTTAGCGGTAATTCGAAAAGATTTTACTGCCCAGTCCAGGTAGGTTTTCCATTTGGCTTTGCGTAATGGCAGTCCTTCACGCAAGGCTGCTTCATCGATCTGGATTATGTGAATACCTGATTTTTCAAGATCAAGCACTTCATCTCGAATGGCTAAAGCCAATTGTAAACAAGTAAGTGAGCGCGCTTGATCGTCGCGCACGAAGGACCAGTTAAGAATGGTCACAGGACCGGTTAACATGCCCTTTAAAGGCTTGTCTGTGAGTGACTGTGCGTAGTTGATCCAATCTACTGTCATCGCCGATGGTCGTGAAATATCCCCGAATATTATTGGAGGCTTGACACAGCGAGAGCCGTAAGATTGAACCCAGCCAAATTGAGTGAAACTGTATCCTGTTAGCTGTTCTCCAAAATATTCGACCATGTCATTTCGTTCCGGCTCGCCATGCACCAAAACGTCAAGTTCCAGTGCTTCCTGGTCACGTATGCAGTGCTCTATTTCATTCTTCATTAGAGTCTGGTAAGCCTCTTTAGAGAGTTTGCCGAGACGGTAGTCACGCCTTGCTTGTCTAATCTCTTTAGTTTGCGGAAATGAGCCGATGGTTGTTGTTGGGTATAACGGTAGATTGAATTTTTGCTGTTGTATTAGCGTTCTTTGTTTAAATCGAGAATGGCGATCGCCCATTTTGGACGTCACCTTATCACAACGCTGCTTTACTTCTGGATTATGTACGCGTGCTGACAGTTGACGACTAATGATCGCGGCAGAGTTATTCGCTAACTGTTTACTCATTGCGTCCTGGTTGTCGAGCGCTCTCGCAAGAATATTGAGTTCATCGAGTTTTTGGACAGCAAAGGCCAGCCATGCCTTAATTTCTGTGTCGAGTTCCAGTTCATTGTTAAGGTCCACAGGCACATGTAACAGGGAGCATGAAGGTGCTAGCCATAACCGTTCTTTTAACGTTGCATATATTGGTTTAAGTTTTTGAAGTGCTGCCTGTAAATCTGTCTTCCATATATTACGGCCATTGATTACGCCCAGTGATAGAATTTTATGATCAGGGAGTAGGCTTACGACCTTATCTATTTCCTCGCCGGCATTGACTGCATCAATATGTAAGCCATCGACTGGGAGTGTGCAAGCCAATGACAAGTTATCTTGCAGTGGCCCAAAATAAGTGGTTAAAAGCAATTTGACAGGTGAATCTTGCAGGGTTGAATACGCTTTTTCGATGGCGTCTTGCCAGTCTGCTGACAGTTCGGTAACCAATAAAGGCTCGTCAATTTGAACCCAGTCTACTCCGGCAGACCTCAATTCTTCAAATAATTGACTGTAAATAGGCAGGAGTTTATCTAATAATTCAAGTTTATTGCTATTGTCTTTTGATTTACCTAACCACAAGTAAGTGACGGGTCCAATAACAACGGGCTTAAAATTTACTGCTAACAGTTTGGCTTCGTGAATTTGGTTTAACAAGTTCTGTGCATTAAGCGAGAATTCTGTCGCCTGATTAAACTCAGGGACAATATAATGATAGTTAGTATCAAACCATTTGGTCATTTCTCCTGCAGCGATGCAAGTCTGTTCTGGTTCGTCAATCGAAGCTCGACCTCTTGCTACTCGAAAGTAGTTGTCTAGTTCGGTTTCTGGTGATGGCTTTTGGCCTCGTGTTGTTAAGTCGTGGACCCGCTGAGGGATATTGCCTAGCAAAAAGCTGGTGTCGAGCACTTGGTCATAAAATGAGAAATCGCCTACTGGGCTTAAATCTAGAGCCGCTTGGTGTCGCCAATGTTTATCGCGCAACGTTGTTGCGACTTTTTGGAGTTCATGTTGAGAGATTGAGTTGTTCCAGTATTTTTCTTGTGCAAATTTCAATTCACGCTTTTCGCCAATGCGTGGAAATCCAAGATTGTGTATAGTAACCATGTGCGAGTATCCAGTGGGGTAAAGGCCTACTAGTTTATTTATGTACAAGGATGAAATAAAATGAAGCTATTTACGCAAACGATGAGGCGTACTCATATATGATTGAGCATAGTCACTTAAGAATTATCCAGGCGTTACATCGAAATGGAACGCTTACAGAAGCGGCAAATGCTTTATGTGTAACGCAGTCAGCTTTGTCGCATCAGATCCGTTATCTCGAAAAAAAGTTAGAAATCACTTTATGGGAGCGTGAAGGGAGAAATTTACGGCTGACGCATGCGGGTGAGCTGTTACTGGATACGGCTAATAAAATATTACCCATTTTATCGCAGGCCGAAAAAATACTGGAAGCCTATAGTGAGGGAAAGCAGGGGATACTAAGAATTGGAGTCGAGTGTTATCCCTGTTATGAATGGTTGACAGGAGTCATTGGTTCTTTCCTTGAGCAGTTGCCAGAAATTGAAATTGATATTGTGAATAAATTTCAATTCTCAGGGCTAGAAGGGCTGCTAAATCATCATATTGATGTATTGATTACCCCTGATCTTGAAAAAAATAAAGCAGTTGAATATGTTGCTTTGGCGGAATATGAGTTGCTGTTACTGGTAGGAGAAGACTCACCGCTTGCTAACAAGAAAAACATCGTTGCTGAAGATTTATGTACGGAAACTTTACTGGCTTTTCCTGTACCACCAGAGCGTTTGGATATTCTCACTCAATTCATGAATCCGGCTGGTGTTAAACCCAAAAAAATCAAACGAATGGAATCTATTGAGTTAATGTTCCAGTTAGCGGCGTTAGGGCGTGGAGTTTGTGTGTTACCTGAATGGTTGGTCGATAAACATATAAGTGATATGCGATTAAAAACAGTGCCTATTGGAGTAGATAGATTATTCAAAAAATTATTTGTGGCTCTGCGTAAAAAGGATGACGCTATTTCGTATGTTCAACAATTTATTTTAATCGCACAGCATTCTGCAAATAAGGAAATAAATGCCTTATCTCTTATTTAAGTAAACTGAGAAATGATCGTGACATCGCGCTATAAAAAGGCGTAGAATCCGCTCTTTACTGACTTTTAAATTGAACGGATTTTATAATGAAACAGATAGCATTGATTGCCCTAATGACTTTAATTTCTTCTACAGTTCTTGCTGAAGATAAAGCGAATACTCGCGTAAACAATTCCGAGAAAACGACTTTACGTTTATCAAGTGATATCGGTAAGATGTCAGATCAGATAGGAAAAATGGGTGATAAGATTATTGAAACACAAAAAATTCAAAGTAAAAATTATAATAATACTCTGAATAAAGCAAAATAGACTAATTAAAAGCCCCGGTCCAACTCCGCACGCCGGACCAGGGAACTGCGTTAGAGGTTTCTGACTAGAGTTGGTCAGAAACTTTCTAAGCTTTAGTTAACGTTAATACGAGTTCTTGCCTGGCCAATTGTGTTGCCAGTAACCCAGTCAAGAAAATCAATAGTAACGGTATAAGTACCACTGCCAGGCGGAGTGATTAATACATCATAACGCTCAGCTGAGACGCTGTTGATGCTTGTTGCTTGTACGGCTTTTGGAAATGCACGTCCGTCTGAAGAGACAATTGATCCGGTAAGGCCGCCAAAGGTTATTTTTTGCGGATAATAGCCGGCATTAATATAACGAACCAGTAAGGTTTGACCTTGATTCATATTGACAGCGACTCGACTATCGGTGAGAGCAGAATTGGCCCCATCTACACCGGTAATGATAAAGTAGTCTGGATTAAGATCGTTAAGTCCTACATCGCCACCACAGGTTCCTGCGTCCCAAGATAAATTATGCCAGGAAGAATCAAATTCATCGCACGCCCATATAGCTTCTACATCATAACTTGGCCCCCCCGTAAACACTGTTCCTGGACCGCTGGGTGGATCAATGACTAATGCACCATACATTCCCATTTCGGCATGCAATACAGTGTTCGTGTGACAATGGTAAAAGTATGTTCCCGCATGACTGGCTTTCCATTGATAGGTATAAGTGCCTTGTACGTCAAACGAGGTGTGGCCAACGCCATCGTTACTATCGCTGGGCTCAATGCCATGGTGGTGAATAGTGTGCAGCCACATCATTCCTGAATTATCAAGGATGGTGTGAACAATCTGACCTTCTCGTACTCTAATCGCGGGTGAAGGAAATTGACCTCCCATTCCGCCCATGCCACCACCACCTCCGTCATTGAATCCCCATACTGTAATGTTGCGGCCATCATCTGCCGTGAACGTGCCGTTCATATAAATGCTGCGATTAAAAGTGACGTCTGGAGTAACTTTTCCGGGTGTGGCAGGTGCGCCTGGGTAAGTGTAACAGGCGTTGCCCATTCCGCCTCCGCCCCCACTGCCCATTCCTCCGCTACCGCCACCCATCCCCGACGACCCACCTGAGTTACTCGTGTTTCCTGAATTCCTATGCATGATATGTCTCCTTCTCTTTAAACGAAGTTAATCAGAGTAGCCGAACCAAATTGGTATAAACCACCACCCGCTGTTTGGGTCATTTCGTCATGACAGTGCATGACATATTTTCCGGTGCTGACTGGGGGGTGTGCATCAGGTGGAAGCTCAAACGGATAAATAACATCTACTTTGCCCATTTTGTTTTCAATGGCGACAACATCTTTGAGCCAAATTTCACTTCGTTGAGAACCATTCTGGGTTAACCATTCAACGTGGTTAGCATGCCAGTGCATTGAGTGCGTGCATTCTCCAGCATTTAACACCCGAATCAGAGTTCTATCGCCTATCGAGCCCTTTAACTTACTGCGTGTGTCATATCCCGAGTCCACGGCGGGATCACTATAACCCGGTGCGCCTGGTGGACGCAGACTAAGACCGTTAAGCGTAAAGTAACGAGGCTTAAATTGGGTACTGGGAGTTCCTCCGTTTTGTAGGCTTGAATGCCAAACAGAGTCAATGTCGTTAAAGATCCAGAATAACTGTTTTTTGAAAGTTGGGCTGCCAGCATAAAGTTCGTTACTGCTGCCAGCGGGCATTACTGCTAATCCTCCATGTAAACCGAGTACTCGGTTATAGGGCGCTGAAGTCTTATCATAATATAAATAGGAGCCCGCCTGGTTAACCGTAAACTCAATTATCTTACTGGTGCCTGGTGCGATGTCACCGGAATCAACCACTCCATCAATTACAAAACTGTGAGTAGTATTAAGTGTGTTATTGATGGTGATGCGAATAGTATCGCCTTCCTGGGCAGTAAGAGATTTTCCTGGAACCTCAAGAGTGGTGGTAGTGCTACTATAACCTCTTGCATAAACAGCTGTACCATCAGCTTGATTGATTGTTCCGTCTATTATATTGAACGTAGATGATAGAATGGCGGAATGTGCTCTAGGTGACCAGGTTAAGGCTGTTCCTGCAGTAACCGACCCCAAGAGACCTAATGAAGTGTACTTCAAAAATTCACGACGTTTCATACATGCTCCACTGTTATTGTTAAAATATCTGTCCTTAATATTCGTCAAGTGCCGCTGAAAATATTATCTCTTCCGTTACTAAGATGAAAAAATATTTAAAGGCCTAGACGTAATAGTGGCTTCCCTGTGTATCTGTCACATGTAATATATTCGCGTGTGTGATCCTATGTCTGTGAGAGATGTTACATAAGCCTGACAAAATAACTGGGAAATGGAGAGGTAAAAATAGATAGTTAAATCAGAGTGATAAGATAATAGTGCTGGATACTTGATCAATTTAGTGGGTTTTAATGTATCTAATAGCACACACATAAGTGGTAAAACAAATGTTTGATATTATCTTTGTTTAGCAAGATTCGGGTTGAGCTGAGGAGAGAGCTCTTTCATAATTGGGTGATGAGTTTTACCTTAAAAATTTTACGACACATGACTTGTATTTCAAATCAGTTAATTCACTATGTCTGATTATGAAAGAATTGCACGCGCAATAAATTACATTCGCGCTAATGTGAATCAGCAGCCTTCATTGAAAGAAGTTGCGGGGCATATAAATCTCAGTGTCTATCATTTTCAACGGATGTTTAGTCGTTGGGCGGGTGTTACCCCTAAACGATATTTACAAATACTGACGGTAGAACGCGCGAAATTATTGTTACGCAGAGAAACCGTGCTTAAGGCATCAGATTCACTGGGGCTTGGCAGCAGCTCGCGTTTGTATGATCACTTTATTAACCTTGAGGCAGTGACGCCTGGTGAATTTAAGAAACGTGGGAAAAGTCTTGTTGTCGAATTTGCTGTGCACCCAACACCGTTTGGTGAAATATTTATTGCACTAACACCGCGTGGAATATGCAAGTTGGTTTTTATTGATAAGAATAATAGTGGCGAGCTTTTACTGGAATTAAAAAAGTCATGGCCACTTGCTACTTTTAAGAATAATAGCCAAACAACAAAAGAACCTTTAAATGTTTTATTTAGTTCTGATATTAAACTAAATCGGCCTTTATCACTGAATGTAACAGGCACTAATTTTCAGATATCTGTATGGCGCGCTCTATTAAAAATTCCCCCGGCAACAGTCACTAGTTACAAACAAGTTGCGGCCGCTATTGGAAAGCCCAAAGCAGCGAGAGCAGTCGGGACGGCCAATGCGGCTAATCCTGTTGCCTTGATTATTCCTTGTCATCGGGTTATTCAACAAAGTGGTAAAGTGGGTGGTTATCATTGGGGTGAAACACGATTACACGCGATTCATGCCTGGGAGACCGCGAGATATGAAAAGTAGTTCATGTGTTTTGTTTAAGGATGATGGCTACTTACAGTAGAGCCCATAGTATTGCCAGGCTACTAAATGCTATTTGTATTAAATAATTTTTGTTTATATTAGAAAGTAAACTACTTAACGGGGCCAATACAAGTAGCACTGTCGAACCCATGGGAATTTCTACATATAGTCTGCCGATAATTACCAGGCTAAAATATAAGCTTAAGAGCATTAACTGAGTTGATTTGTATAATGAGTGTTTCGTTGGTGTTTGTATGATTTCATAAAAAGAAAATATACCTGTCAATGCCACTAGACTAAGGGCCAATTGTCCTATCAGAAGGCTGCCAGACAAAATGGAGACTATTGCTAAAGCGAGTGCGCTAGTCGCAAAATGTATTGCCGGTAGGCCGTAAGGTTTGGATTTAATTTTATAAAACACGATTGCGACTACTGTTTCAAAAAAAACTAATTCAAACCAAACGGTCAATTCATTTTGATAAGATAATATCGGCCAGGAAAATATAAATAGAAACACACCAAATAAGAGCGAGCATAAGAGTGGTAGTAACTGCTGAGGTGCGGATAAGATAAAAATTGCGTTTACTGCTATCAGTACCCAGATCCAATCCAGGGCTTCGCCAGGAATAAGGTTTAGCGCACCTTTAGTCCAAAAATAGATGCTGGCCCAGGAAAATAACACCAAAAAGGCTTGCGTTCGTCTTTTAGAAGACGAAAAATATAATATTATTGCTGAAAAAACTAAAGGCAGTAATAGACTTTGCGTAACAATTAAAATAGGCATAGTGACTAGTATCTTTGATTTTAGTTTGAGATTGAGGTGTTTATTTTTTGAGTAGTTCGATATTTAGTTTTAAATTAATTTTGTCACCTACTCCCCCAGGCATAAATTTCATCCCAAAATCACTGCGTTTAATGGTTGTGTTAGCATTGTATCCAGCTCGATAACCGCCCCATGGATCTTTTCCTGCCCCTATTTTTGTTATAGTCCATTCAATAGATCGTTTTTTCCCGTGTAGGGATAGAATGCCGTTAATTTTATTAGGCTCGCCTTTATTATTAAATGATATTTTATTTGAAACAAATTTCATTGTTGGGTATTGTTTGACATTAAAAAAATCCGGGCTGCGCAAATGTTTGTCGCGAGCAGCATTGTTGGTGTCAATACTTGCTGTCACAATGTCTACCGTGATTGATGAATTGCCACTACGGTTGAGCGATAGGTTTCCGCTAAACTTGTTAAAGCGACCGGTCAGTTCGCTAATGCCAAGATGGGTCGTCGAAAATTGAATGGTGGTGTGTGTCGGGTCAATTTTGTATTCTCCATTTGTCGCAAGTTCTGCATAAGCCACTGGGTTTAGTATGACGATCGGGCATAAACTTATTATGCGTACAATGGTATTGCTGGATAGCACTTTCATATATTTCTCCGTGAATAGTAATGGCCTAAATTTAAATCTTTAAAATAATGTAACGTGCCTAAAATAGGCAGCGTAAACTAGTGACGTGCGTTAGTGGTGGTGAATATATAACGCGCTATTTTCCACTGCCCATCATAATATTTTTTGAGTAAAAATAATTCCTGATTACTTTCGCTAATTTTCTTGCCATTGCTCAACAGTGTGACCGAACCCGATGAAGTGGTGCGTGCATAAGCCCATCGATATCCCATTAATTTCACTTCATTTACATTAAATGAAATGTTCAGCTTAATGGTTTTAAACACATTTTGATAAGCTGCTTCGATTTGCTTGTAGCCCACTTTGGGTGAACTATGCTGTGGCATGAAAACTCCGTCTTTAGTGTAAAGTGCCAGAATAGTAGTGATGTCATTACTATTGAGTGCTGTTTCATAGCGATTTAACACCCCTCGAATATTCTTTAGAGACTCCGTTTTTGACGCGTTACAGTGCTTTTGTTTGAGGGGGCAGAAATCTTTGGCAATTAATGGTTGGCTTGCAGCTAAGCTTCCTATGAAAATTAGACTAAGTAGCTTTCTTTGTGTCATATCAAATACCTTTTGTAACGCTAGTGGGTGAACAGTGATACTAATATCTTTCCATTTATGAGAATAGATACTATTATTCGAAAAGACTTTTCTATATTTGGGATAATGAAATGGACTTAAATGCAATGGCTTTATATGCACGTGTGGTCGAAAACAAGAGTTTCTCAGAGACTTCGCGGCGTCTCGGTGTTCCTGTTTCGACGATAAGTCGCAAGGTTAGTGACCTTGAAGGTGAGCTGGGTGTGCGGTTGTTAGAGAGGTCTACCCGCAAACTACGAGTCACTGAATTAGGCATGGCCTACTACGAATATTGTCGTCGTGGGCTTGAAGAATTTGAGGCGGGTCTTTTGTTAATTAATGACAGACAGTCAGAGGTGTCAGGTACACTACGCATTTCTATTCCGCCGAACCTGGCGGATGTTATCATTACTCCTCTTGTTTGTGCCTTTCAAACAGCATATCCGAAAGCGATAGTTAAAATTCTCGTCACTGAGCGTTATGTTGATCTAATTGAAGATGGAGTAGATATCGCATTTCGGGTGGGGCAATTACAAGATAGTAGTCTTGTTGCTCGTCGCTTGTTAACGTTTCGGCATATGCTGGTTGCGTCAAAGAAATACCTGGAAATCAATGGCGAGCCTCAGCATCCTAAAGAGTTGATCAATCACAGGTTAATTACTTTTGGTGGTTGGCAAGAAGTAGTGAGATGGGATTTATATCAAAAAAATAGGGTAGAGAAAATTTCTGTCAATAGCGCACTTTCTATAAATGAAATGGCTGGACTGCAGTATGCGGCAGAACAGGATCAGGGTATTGCGAACATCCCGGCAATAATTTGTGCGAATGCTTTGCAGAAAAATAAGCTGGTTGAGGTAATGCCTGAATGGAAATTTGCTACCACCAATTTATCAGTAATATACCCCAGCAATCGTAATACTTCACGCATGGTAAAGCTGTTTATGGATTATTGTGTGAAACATATCGAACATCAGGTCGTGTTTACTGGAGTGTAAATAGTAAATAGTGAGGTAGTATTATGGCTTATATTTATTTAGCGGTAGCAATAATCTCTGAAGTAATTGCAACCAGTGCATTAAAATCGACTGCAGAGTTTACAAAATTATTGCCAAGCTTGACAGTTATTACTGGGTACGGGCTTGCTATCTATTTTATGACTTTAACGATTAGAACGATCCCGATTGGTATTACTTACGCTGTTTGGTCGGGTGCGGGCATTGTGCTTATTGCTGTCATGGCTCTTTTGGTTTATAAGCAAGTTCCAGATATTCCTGCGATTATCGGCATGAGCCTTATTGTTGCAGGTGTTGTTGTTATACATGTATTTTCGAAAACGATAGATCATTAGTTTGTATCTTTGATATGACTACAATAATATTAACCTCGCTTATTTGCTTGCCCTGTTAATTGATAATTTTACTTAGGAAAAAATAATGATTCTCGAAGTCGCTATTCTAGATGTTAAACCAGGCTCGCAAAAAGATTTTGAAGAATCTTTTCTCGAAGCGAAAAAGATAATATGTCAATGCAGTGGATATATTTCACACCAGCTACAACGCTGCCTTGAGAAATCTGATCGTTATATTCTCCTGGTTAATTGGGAGGCGCTTGAGGACCATACTAAAGGTTTTCGTGAATCTAAAGAGTATCAGCAATGGAAAGAATTGTTACATCATTTTTATGAACCTTTTCCTGAAGTTGAGCATTACACCATGATTAGCGGGCGATAGTGTTATTGAATAATAGTTTGAGGATGTATTATGCCTTATGTCAATATTAAGATTACAAAAGAAAACGTAACGACCGAACAGAAAGCCGAGTTGATCGCGGGTGTTACTGATTTGTTACAAAATATACTTGGTAAAAATCCAGCAACTACAGTCATCGTAATTGATGAGGTTGAGACTGATAATTGGGGGATTGCAGGTGAGCAGGTAACGGCGCGTAGGCTGAGAGGCGAGTAACGGATTTTCGATGCGATTGATACTCTTGGCGCCATAGTGTAAAGGTTCTATTGTCATGAGAAAATGAGTTTGGATTTTCCTGAGCGTCACTCGTTATTTTAGATCGAGATCGTAATAAAATACCTGTTGATCTGAGTCAATATACCCCGGCAACTATTATGGTAATTGTAAAGAGGTGGCCTTATATGTCGGATATTAATTGTTGCTTAACTCGGTTGGTATGATTATTAGGCTTACTTTTTCGTTGTAATACTTGCTGAGGATAAAAGGTCATTTGTGCGAAGCTGGCATTGTGTTCTTGATGTGGAGAACTTGGTTAAACTCAAATTATTTGTCTCGAAATGATCTATTTCTGCTCGAGTCTATTTTATTATTGCCGCTATACTAAAAGTGAAGCGTATTATTTTGTGTGTATCGTTTGAAGTGAGGTGAACAATGAATAATGGTTTAGTAAGAAATGCTCGTAAAATATTAAATGGTAAAGGCGGTCGTCTTGATGATGAAGAGTTGGAGTACCTCGCCCAGCAATTTACAAAGCTTGGGTTTAAATTAGGTTTTGCACGTGCTTATGCTGCAGGACCCAATATGATAGAAAAGTTGGTGTTTGAGGTTGAGCGCCAGGGCAAAAAGCTTCAACAAATAGAGGCTGCACTTTCGAGTAAATAGAAATCAAGATTTAGCAATTGTTAATAAATTAATGGTTGCCCGGGTCTCGGGCAATCTGATTGTGGGCTAAGATTTTTTGTATGGTTTGTGAATTACTCGACGCTAATCAGTGGCTTCAGCTATTTTAAATTAACGTGATCTTTAGTCGTCTATAATTATTCTAAATATAATAAAACCTTTCACTGATTGCTTTACAGTGCTTTACAGGGGTCGGACCTACGTAAGCTATTGTTTCGGCTTAATTTAGCGTATCGGACGGTAATAATTTATTGTTAGCGTGTTATAGATTCTGACCTGTTTGTTATAAGGGTCAGACCTACGCATGCTATTGTTTAGACTGAGTTTATTGGCGACATCTAATTAATTTGTTGTTTAGATGTCTTTTACCTACTATATAAGGCTGAGCAGCTATTCTATGTGTGGGCGTATGAATATTAGTGACCACGAAGGCATACGTGAGTTCTTGGCCTATCTAAAATTACCTTTGGACTGGTCCCTCCCGCTTAGTTTTCAAGATAGTGATTTTGCTAATGGTTTTAATATCGCTCCTGGCAGTCGATTAAAAGTGATCTGTGCAGTGGATCGTAAAATTAATGAAGAGATAATGCAGTGGGGTATTAAGCCTTCCTGGGAAGCGATTAAGCACAATCAATTGCCGAGCATATTAATGTACGCGCGAGCAGAAACGGTATGGCAAAAGAAATCATTCGCCAAGTTAATGGTTAAGAAGCGCATAGCTATTCCGGTCAATGGGTTTTATGAATGGCGTCAGGAAAAAAATGTAACAAAGCCATATTACTTTAGCGCCGTTGATTTATCCTTTTGCTTCTTGGCAGGAGTGTTCACAATCACTGAGGATAATCAATTTCAATGTTCTGTAATAACCAATGCTGCAGGAAAGGTCATGGCGCCAGTGCATCATCGCAGCCCCGTGATTATATCGCCGGAATCACTCAAGGATTGGTTGCTTTGTAATGACCGTGACGTGTTGAATAAAATTATGTTCAATGATAACGAGCGCCTACTAAAGTCAATTGAAGTTTCATCTTATGTTAATAGCACTCAGAATGACGGGGAAGCGTGTATCCAGCCTATGATAGCCGGTGCAGAACCCATACAATCTGAGTTGTTTTAGCGATTTTAATAGCTTTCGTTTAGTTCTAATTAACCCAATTGAAATTTAGGTTCGTTTGTAGTATCTTGCGCCTGCGTGGGGAGGATCGACTCGCTAAATTTCCTGTAATTAAGCTTCATTTAATTATATTTTTAGCTGTTTGATCCCGGTTTTTTAACCCGCCGGAGTCAGATTGACGTTTATTCCTGTACAGACCAGGATTGCCTCAGAAAGTAATCCACCTGTAGCGAGATTGCCAATAGGCATTCAGCCGGGGTTAAGCGTTAACATTATATAGTATTCCCGGTTCGCGACAATTGACAGCATGATGCTGTTAGCCAATTTTTGGTGTAATTTGCGAATACCAGGAGACTAGAAATGCAATTTATATTTGGTGTAACATCTATTTCAGCAGTGATAACGATGTTAATGATGTCGTTTGGCAAGAAAGTGGAAGCACCACTTCAAAACTGTCGAACCAGCAGTTGTTTATACGAAAAAATTGTTAAAAGTAAAACCAGAAAATTAACCTTTGATTCTTGTAAGGCATTTGATGGCAAGCTTTCTCGTCGCCCTGATCGAGATGATATGGGTAAGCTTTGTCGCTTATATGTGGCACGTAAGCTTGCCGGAACACGCCAGGTAAACCAATGCCTGACGATTAAGTCTTTAAAGCCTGACTTTGATGAAAAAGTAACAGAGCATGCTTTATGGGTTTACAGTAAATTACTTTACCAGGGCTTGCCTAAAGAGTTGCGTCTAGTGAATAAATTGCCACGCAGTGATTTTCAGAACAAGTCAGTAAATAGCGCCTATGTGCTATCTCGTTATGGTCAATTTAGCGAGAAATATAAGGTTAAAAAAGAAATTAAACGTAAGCATCGTCGAACTCGTACGCGTCTCGTGAAGAAATCAAACGTGCGTAAAGTGGCTTTTGATGTGTATTATTGTATTGTTAATAAGAAGGATCCTCGCTATATTCCTTATTTTTATTCGGTTAGCATGACACCCTCAGTTATTGGTGAGAAAAATACAGAGAAGAAAATGACGCCTAAAGAGCGTTATACGTTAAAGTATGTAAAGTATGAGTATCTTAAAGAGTTGCCTTCAAAAAATGATAAAGTGATTGGTCAATTGAGTAATGCGAAGTTAAAACGGCGTTACCTTGATTATCAGCTTATGGATTTTAACGGTGATGGGCATAAGGATGTTGTATTTTTGGATGATGTGTTTAAAAAATATCGTCCAGGCGTTTGTTTATATCAGCCAGGTAAAAGTGCGTGTAAAGTAGTGTTGCCAAAGCGTTATTCGCAATCGGGTATATTATTTAGAGATCCGCATTTAACGGCCGACCCAAAAAAAGGTATTCAGGTTATTATTGTGGACAAACAATATAAGAGTAACCGGGAAACATTTAAGTATGTATTTGGTAAAAAGGGTGGGCTGCATAGGCAGTAATTATTCAGGCTAAATCACTAAATTGAAAAGCCCGTACTTAAAAGTGCGGGCTTTTTTTGTGCATAAATCAAAGATTTTTGTGACAGGAGGCTAAATAAATCTCGTAATGCTCTTGCGTTTGAGGGCTTCGGGTGTATACTGTTTATTAAGACAGTGATTTAAAGGACAGTATGTTTATTTTAACACACAGACAATCTGAAATTCTTGATTTTATTAGGGATTATATTGTTGAGCGGAGTATGCCGCCAACGATTGATGAGATACGGGAGGCCATGGGTGTTCGTTCAGCTAATGGCATTCGGGATCACCTGCGAGCTCTAGAGAAAAAAGGAGCACTAGAGCTGGTCTCCGGGGTTTCGCGAGGGATTCGTCTTGTGGAAGAGTTAGATATTCAGTCGGAAAGTCGCAGTTTGCCCATTATAGGTCGTGTCGCAGCAGGCAGCCCCATCCTTGCGGAGCCACATGTTGAAGATCGTTGCCAGCTCGAAACGACCTTGTTTACTCAAAAGCCTGATTATTTATTAAGAGTAGTAGGGACCAGTATGATTGATATTGGAATTATTGAAGGGGATTTATTGGCAATTCATAAAACTCGTGAAGCCCGTAATGGTCAAATTGTTATTGCGCGTATTGATGATGAAGTGACTGTAAAACGTTTTAAACGAGAAGGAAATAAAGCCTATTTAATTGCAGAAAATCCTGACTTTAAACCTATTGAGCTTGATTTACGGCGAGACCCTTTAACCATCGAAGGGGTTGTAGTGGGGATGGTTCGTGAGATATAACAGTTGATAATGGCCAATGGATTGATAAGTAATATGTTCCATATGCATTAGTAGTAGATAAAATTTAGAAAGAGTAAAGAGTAAAGAGTAAAGAGTAAAGAGTAAAGAGTAAAGAGTAATAAAGGTCTAAATATTAGTTAAAGGTGTTAGTAAATAACATGACCCCTTTAGTCTGATATATCCTTTATGGGTAAGTGAAGGTCTCAGTACTTTATTGTGCATTTCGCCAATATTCATAACAAGTACTCACTATATAAAAAATATGTGTTTATCAGGGGTGTTTATACTCCAGAATTGGCCGACCCTGAAATACGTGAAATAGAAATAATTATTGAAGTGTAAGGAGTGAATGATGAGTGAAGTTGATAAGCTCCTCCACCAATCGCGTCTATTATGGCGTGGGTCAGAAATAAAAAAATGTAGACAAGACGTACATTCGCTTTCTACCGGGTATCAATTACTGGATGACATATTGCCTGAAAAAGGTTGGCCAGTAGGGGCTTTAGTTGATTTTATTTTACCTCAATATCAAAAACAGGTGTTGCATGGGATTGGTGAGTTAAGGTTGGTGTTGCCTGCAATGTGTCAGTTGCATGTACAGGATAAATGGTTGTTATGGGTGGATCCTCCTTATATTCCTTATGCACCGGCATTACAGTCTGCGGGCTTGAATCTTGATCGTCTAAGTTTGATACAAAATAAAATAAGTCATCAAAATAAAGTATGGGTAGTGGAAAAAGCTTTGCGTACAGCAGGTTGTGGCATGGTGTTGTGCTGGGTTGATGCATTAACAATAGCTGAGAGTCGTCGATTACAACTGGCAGCCGAACAGTCAGGTGCTACAGGGTTTTTATTTCAAAAAAAAACAGTCGCCACATCAGTAGCATCGTTACGATTAAAGTTAAATCCTTTGCAAGGGGGGGTGTTGGTAGAAATTATTAAAGCACGTGGTGCGAGTCGTTATCTTAGTGTTGAATTGCAGTTATATAGGGGCACAATATGAAATTAGTAAACATTAACACCGAAAAGAACAAGCAGGCAGTATTGTCACTGGTAGAAACAACGAAATTTAAAGAGGTAGCGGGAGTGGGTGTAAATCCCGCTGTTAATGGAAAAAAATCAACACTCAGGAGTGATTATGAGTTGGCTCAAAAGTTACAGATGCCACATCGACACCAGGAGCAAGCGAAGCGTAATATTGATAGTTTTGCTTTTAGTCAAAGTGATCATGTTGACGATAGCTTGTGGCTTTGTATTTATTTCCCAAAATTATCTATAGATATTGCTGCTACTGAAGAATATAGAGTCATTTATCAAGAGAATAAAGGTCAATGTGTTGTTTATAAAACAAGTGAGGTGGTAAGTAAAAATGGAGTAAGTCCAGGCATGTCACTTGATGCGGCCAGAATATTGTGTCCAGAATTAAAAGCCCTGCGGCGTGATGAAAAAGCTGAAGATCAGTATATGCAAAAGTTGGCAGATTGGGCATACCGTTACAGTTCTGATTTGAGTGTTATTAATAGTAATACTTTAGTGTTAGAAGTGGGCTCAAGTACATGTTTATATAAAGGACTTAAAACCTTATGTGATTTAATGGCTGCACAATTATTGCTTGAATGGAAAATCGATTATCGAATGGCAGTGAGCCCTACACCATTAGCGAGTATGACATTAGCACAGCAAAATGATGATAAGGATGATATTCCGATTATTATGCAGAAACAGGCGCTGCGTTCAGAGCTAGGGGGGCTTTCTATTGAAGCGCTCTTGGTGGATGAACAAAAGTCGGTACCAGTATTAAAAAAAACAAAATCAACAGCTTTTTCCATTAAAGATATTAAGAGTTTTCATTCGATGGGTGTGAGTACTCTAAGCGATTTGTGGCGCTTACCTTCTGAAGGTTTGTTAGTTCGGTTTGGTGTGGAAGCACTGGCTTATCTTGAGCGACTGTTAGGGAAGCAGGCCGATCCGGTAAAATGTTATACGCCTGCATTGAGGTTTGATAGTGAATTGGAGCTGCCTCTGGAAACAAAAAATAATAAACTTGTATTACAAGCGTTATCAATGCTATTAGATGAATTAGTAGCTTACCTGATAACTCAAGATGCAGGTACAGATACCATTGAAATCATTTTGAGTCATGCTGCAAGTCAGCATTTACCTACCTCTCTAAACATCTATTTGCGTGAATATATTCGAGATAAAAAACATATTTTCATGTTACTAGAAGAGCGCTTTAACCGAGTGTCACTGCTCGCTCCTGTAATAGGAGTGTGTCTGCGTACAAACAGCATTGAAGCGTATAGTGCTAGTCCAGAAGATTTGTTTGAATATGATATTAAACAGACAAGTAGCAATAAAAATAGTAATGCCTGGAAGGTATTATTAGAGCAGTTTAATGCACGTTTAGGGGAGAACCGCATTACCAGTATCGGTTCTGTTGCTGATCATAGACCTGAGCGAGCTTGGCGATACCAACAAAAAAATGAACATAGGGAATATTCTAATAAGGATTTATTGCGTCCAACGGGGATATTTCCTGAAGCTGTGCGATTAGTGTCTTATCAAAAACAGCTGGAATTATTGCACGGGCCTGAACGTATTGAAAATGGCTGGTGGGATGGCGACGACATTAGGCGTGACTATTATATTGCGCGTGATCAATCGGGAGCTCGCTTATGGGTCTATTGTGACCTTAAACATAAAGATCGTTGGTATATTCATGGCTTGTTTGGATGATAGTGATATTCCCGACTATGCAGAGTTGCATTGTATTAGTAGCTATAGTTTCTTAAAAGGTGCGTCACATCCTGATGAATTAGTATCAACCGCCATCGCACAAGGTTATAAGGCACTGGCGATAACAGATGAATGTAGTCTTTCAGGAGTGGTTCGAGCCCATGTAGCGCTGCTCGCAAAAAAAACTACCTTAAAATTAATTATTGGTTCTGAAATATGCCTGGAGGATGGCCTTACGTTAATAGTGTTGGTGCGTAACAGGGAAGGTTATGCGCAACTCTGCAAGCTTATAACTGTTGCCCGTCGAGCGGCAGTAAAAGGCAAGTATATTCTTACCCGAAAAAATATAGAAGAAGCTGTTCTTATGGATTGTTTAGTTCTTTGGGTTCCTCCTCGGGTTCGTATCACCTATTTTAATGAAGAGTTGTCTAAGGATATTAAATACAGCACTAATGTGTATGACAGTGTGGAAGTCAATTTGGAGCGAGGCAGCATAAAACAGGTAGTTGAGGAATTGTCATGGGTTCAGAATCGATTTAAAAATCTGGTCTGGATGGCCGTAGAGCTTCATCTTGAACAGTTCATGATTGAACGATCTGATCTTCTATGTAAACTAGCGAAAGAAAAATCAATCAAATTGTGTGCGGCCGGTGGCGTCAATATGCACCAATCCTTTCGCCGAGTGATACACGATGTACAAACAGCGATTCGCCACAATACAACTTTAACCAAACTAAATTATACCAACCATGCTAATGGCCAGCGTTATTTGCGTACTCGACAACAGTTGAAGGGTCTTTATACAGAGGACTTATTATCTGAAACTGTACGAATTTCTGAGTTATGTAATTTCAGTCTTGATGAACTCCGTTATGAGTATCCTGATGAGCTAGTCCCTAAAAACTGGACGGCGATTGCATGGTTGCAGCACTTAACTGAGCAAGGGATGGAGCGACGATGGCCTGAAGTGGTCCCCGAAAAAGTCAAGGTGCTGGTTAAGCGTGAGCTTAAACTAATTCAGGAAATGAAATTTGAGCCCTATTTTTTAACAGTTTTTGATATAGTCAATTACGCGCGAAAACAAAATATATTATGTCAAGGAAGAGGTTCTGCCGCAAATTCTGCAGTGTGCTATTGCCTTGGAATTACCGAAGTTGATCCTTCACGTATGAATTTACTCTTTGAAAGGTTTGTGTCTAAAGAACGTAATGAGCCTCCGGACATTGACGTAGATTTTGAACATGAGCGACGTGAAGAAGTCATTCAATATATATACCGTAAATATGGTCGTCATCGGGCTGCGTTAGCGGCGACTGTTATCTGTTATCAACCGCGCAGCGCCATCCGTGATGTTGCTAAAGTATTAGGGTTTAGCCTGGATCAAATTAATCGCTTAGCCAGTTCATGGCAATGGTGGGATGGTAAAGAATTATTGTTTGATGAAACTCAAACCGGCATAGACTCCAATAGTCAAAATATGCATTACCTAAAAAAATTGGTATCAATGTTAATAGGTTTTCCACGGCATTTATCGCAACATGTTGGAGGTTTTGTGATAGCGGCAGATGATCTTAGTCGTTTGGTGCCCGTTGAAAATGCAGCAATGCAAGACCGGACTGTGATTCAATGGGAAAAAGACGATCTGGAGTCGTTGGGTTTATTGAAAATAGACGTATTGGCCTTAGGCATGTTAACGGCGATACGTAAAATGCTTGCCTCAATATCAAATCTTAACGCAGAAGAGTTTCGAATGAGTGATATACCTGCTGAAGATCCGAAGGTGTATCGTATGATTCAGCAAGCAGATACCTTAGGCGTATTTCAAATAGAATCCCGTGCGCAAATGAGTATGTTGCCACGTTTAAGGCCTGAAAATTATTATGATCTTGTGGTGCAGGTGGCGATAGTAAGGCCTGGGCCTATTCAGGGGGATATGGTTCATCCTTATTTATCGCGTCGTCAAGGTATTGAGCCTGTGATTTACCCGAGCAATGAAGTTAAAGCCGTGCTTGGGCGAACGCTAGGGATTCCTATATTTCAGGAGCAGGTGATGCAGTTGGCAATGGTCGCTGCCGGTTTTACTGCAGGAGAGGCTGATCAACTCAGACGTAGTATGGCTGCCTGGAAAAAAAGAGGCGGACTAGAAAAATTTGAAGTTAAATTACGATCAGGGATGTTGGCGCGTGGATACACGGAACAATTTTCAAAACAAATCTTCAGACAAATACAGGGCTTCGGTGATTACGGTTTTCCTGAATCACATGCGGCCAGTTTTGCTTTGTTAGCCTATGTATCTTCTTGGCTAAAATATTATTATCCCGCAGTTTTTTGCGCAGGATTATTAAATAGTCAGCCAATGGGTTTTTATGCGCCTGCACAGTTGTTGCAAGATGCACAACGCCATGGCGTTAAGGTTAAGCCCGTTGATATCAATATGAGTCATGTTGACTGTAGTTTGGATAGTCAGCAAGATTTTCAGATGAATCCAAACAATGGTAGGCCTAGGAATAGCGAGCATAACCATAATGACTCAAAAAGATATCAATATGAGAATAATGGCTCTACGGATGTGATGTGTAGGCACCATAGAAAAAAAGAGACTGTCGCGCTGCGTTTGGGGTTCAGGTTAATTAAAGGTCTATCAATAGCGGGTATGCAATCGATTATTGAAAGACGACCTGATGCAGGGTATGAATCAGTGCAGCAATTGGTTAATTTGACAGGAATTAATAAAAAAGATCTACAAAGCCTGGCGGCATCAGATGCCCTAAAGCCTCTAGCGGGTCATCGTCATAACGCCTACTGGCAGGCAGCTGGGACAGAAGAAGTTTTTCCTTTGTATGTTAATTTAAAGACGGCCAGTACTAAATGCAAAACAACTGTGGAGCCTTTAGTGATGTTATCAGTACCTTCCGAAGGTAAGCAGATTATAAAGGATTATGCAACGCTTGGTCTAAGTTTAAGGCGCCATCCGTTGGAATTGTTGCGGGAAAAACTTGTCGCGAAAGGTGTTTGCGTTGCAAGTGAGTTATATGAGCTGGAGCATGAACAGAATGCCGTGACTGCGGGCCTGGTAATCAATCGGCAGCGCCCATCAACATCACAGGGGGTAATATTTATGACTCTTGAAGATGAAACAGGTTATAGCAACATAATCGTCTGGCCTTCATTTGCTGAAGCGCAACGCAAAGTTTTACTTAATAGCCGTTTACTGGCAGTGCACGGTACTATACAAAATAAGCAAGGAGTCGTTTATGTGGTAGCGGGGCGTTTGGAAGATTTATCACCTTGGCTGGGAGCGCTGGAAACCTCATCGCGAGATTTTCACTAGACTAATATCGTGTGAGGCAAGCTATAGATGAAAGGCATTGACGTGGTAATAAACGGGTGTAACAACGTTAGGTTAAATTCTAAACATAAAAAAGCCGGGCTGATTAATTAGCCCGGCTTTTAACGAAACGAACTACCGGTTACTTCTTGGCGTTACGTTCTTTTGCAGCTTTAATGACTTCTTCAGAAACATTTTTTGGACAAGGTAGATAATGTGAGAACTCCATTGAGAACTGTCCACGACCTGATGTCATCGTTCGTAAATGTCCGATATAACCAAACATTTCACTTAATGGGCATTCAGCCTTAATGCGAGTTGCCGTCACACCTGGCTCTTGTGATTTAATCATGCCGCGACGTCGATTAAGGTCACCAATAACATCTCCTACATGATCTTCAGGCGTAAACACATCAACTTTCATCACAGGCTCCATAATTTGTGGACCTGCTTTTGGCATACTATGACGATAAGCAGCTTTTGATGCTAACTCATAGGCTACTGCTGAGGAATCCACTGCGTGAAAAGCACCGTCAAGTAAAGTGACTTTGAAATCAAGGCAAGGATATTCCGCCAGAACGCCCTTAACCATGCTTACTTCAAAACCTTTTTGAACTGCAGGCCAGAATTCACGTGGTACGTTACCGCCAGTTACTTTGGACTCGAACTCAAAACCAGAACCTGGTTCGCCTGGTTCAATTCTGAAATCAATTTTTGCAAATTGACCAGAGCCACCGGTTTGTTTCTTATGGGTATAAGAATCTTCGATAGTTTTAGTAATGGTTTCACGATAGGCCACTTGTGGAGCACCCATAGTCACTTCTACACCATGCGTTCGTTTAAGAATATCCACTTTAATATCAAGATGAAGCTCGCCCATTCCTTTAAGAATAGTCTCGCCACTGTCTTCGTCAGTTTCAACGCGGAATGATGGATCTTCCTGAATCATTTTACCAATAGCGATTCCCATTTTTTCAGAAGCTGCTTTGTCTTTAGGACTCACGGCAATTGAAATAACTGGATCAGGGAATACCATAGGTTCAAGTGTGGCCGGATTTTTCGGGTCACATAGAGTATGTCCAGTTTGGACATTTTTCATACCAATCACGGCAACAATATCGCCTGCTTTCGCCTCAGTGAGTTCTTCGCGAGCATCGGCGTGCATTTCCACAATACGACCAATACGTTCCGTTTTACCGGTAAAGGTATTCAACACAGTCGTGCCTTTCTCGATTCTTCCTGAGTAAATGCGAATAAAGGTGAGTGCACCAAAGCGGTCATCCATAATCTTGAAAGCCAGTGCGCGTAATGGTTTGTTTTCATCAACAATCGCAAATTCGCCTGTTTCATTACCATCAAGATCTACTTCAGGCTGAGGCTTCACTTCAGTTGGGCTCGGCAGATAATCAATGACTGCATCAAGCATTGGTTGGATGCCTTTATTCTTAAAAGCAGAACCACAAAAAGTCGGGAAAATCTCTAAGGCTATAGTCCCTTTACGAATGCAACGTTTTAGAGTCTCAACGTCTGGCTCAATTTCATCGAGGTACTTTTCCATGACGTCGTCGTCTTGATCGACAACTTTTTCAATTAATTCTGCGCGGTACTTTTCAACATCGTCAACCATGTCAGCAGGCACATCGCCTACTGTAAAAGCTTCAGGGTTTCCTGATTCATCCCATATATAGGATTTACGAGTAAGTAAATCAACCACACCGGTGAACTCATCTTCCGTTCCGATAGGCAAAGTCATCATGACCGCATTGGCGCCCAATACATCGCGTACTTGACCCACTACACGGTAGAAATCTGCACCCAGACGATCAAGTTTATTCACAAAAATAATGCGAGCGACTTCGGATTCGTTAGCGTAGCGCCAGTTAGTTTCTGACTGAGGCTCAACACCACCAGAACCACAAAATACACCAACGCCACCGTCGAGTACTTTAAGCGAACGGTATACTTCAATAGTGAAGTCAACGTGTCCAGGCGTGTCAATGATATTCAGGCGATGTTCGTTCCATTCACAGGAAGTGGCCGCTGATTGAATAGTGATCCCGCGCTCTTGCTCTTGTTCCATGAAGTCGGTTGTTGCTTCGCCATCATGTACCTCACCAGTTTTGTGGATTTTACCAGTGAGTTTGAGTATTCGTTCGGTAGTGGTTGTTTTTCCGGCATCGACGTGTGCGAAAATACCAATGTTTCTATAATGTATCAGGTCTGTCATGTCAGTACTCTAAAGTTGTCAAGAATGTTGCGTCCTTAAGCGCAGATCAGGAACCCGGTATAATATTTACAAGTAATACCGGCATGTATGGTTTGGCATATTCAATTTATTTGCCAAACTCGAAAGCTCACAGTCGAAAGCAGTATTCGTGTGAGCAAAACGCTATAATTCAAGGAGACTCTGGTTAAGCCATGACTGATATCATTAAATTCAAAATGACTCAATCAATTATATCTTGCTACTATATTCAATTAGCAGCGTTGAAGTTTTTGTTCAAGCCACCAAGGCATTTCTTAAGTTTATGAACAGTCATTCAACCTTAACCAGAGGCTCCTTAAGGCTTTTACTCTACCTGCGAAGAGGTGAGTAGGTATCCATCAATTCGGATTCCCCGAAAAGCGGAGCATTATACCTCATAGTAATCACTTTTTGTGTATTTTCGATCTAAAAATGGACAAAGATTTCTAATTAGGGCCTTGTTTGACTGTTAAGATGTCGTAAAATTGGCTAGCCCACCATCCTATGCCGTATTGCCCGGATTATTGTATTTTCTGCATTCAGATAGAGGCCTTAAATCATGAGTATTCTTCTTCTCAATTCAATGTCTTGGAGATAGGGTTGTTGCTTGGAAGTTGTTAAAAAGCAAGGCTTTGGAAAAGACCAGTTGTCCTACAACTTGTATTGTAGGTTCTGAGTTCTGAGTTCTGAGTTCTGAGTTCTGAGTTCTGAGTTCTGAGTTCTGAGTTCTGAGTTCTGAGTTCTGAGTTCTGAGTTC